>Ga0182738_1002486_pt1 | contig 21853 bp, 17 predicted proteins | sample eDN5th30CBELigMG_FD_128876 | JGI IMG/M metagenome (GOLD analysis project Ga0182738, IMG submission 128876) | Enriched Miracle-Growth compost microbial communities from Emeryville, California, USA - eDNA 5th pass 30_C BE-Lig MG (version 2)... ...
CATTAATTTCGTTTGATTCCCAAACCATTTCGTCCATTTCATATCTAAGATCATCAAGTTCATCAATATCAATATTTTTCATGGCTTCTCTTTGAGCAATTGTAGCTTCTTTAAGAGCTTTGGTCTAAATTGTAAGTTAAAGAAAATGGATCATAAGCTAATTACTGTGTCAATTGTATTTTGGATATTTTCTTTAGTAAAAGCAACTTGATCGAGGGAAAATTGTTGATTGAGGAGATTGTCAACTTGTTGTTGGTACCTATTGGGAAGATGAGATTTTTAGAGAAAGCAAGCTGGAAAAATTACATTTTTCTTTTTTTCATGAGATTCAAGACTCTTTGTTTGTAATAGTTTTGTTGTGACCCTTTAGCCTTTTTGAGTTTAGGGTATTGGTCCTTCAATTCATTGTCAATGCCTCCAATAATGCCATTGAGTTCTTGAATTCTGGCCTCCATCTAAATGAAGATAATATTGAAGCTAAATATTGGTCTGGATGCCTACCTTTTTGGATTGCTCCACAAGATCAGGAGGAGGTGTCTTTTCTTCTGGCTCTTCTTTTTTGACGGGTGCTGGTGGAGTTTTGTCCTTTTTAGATCCAAAAATTCTATTCATGGTAAGAACTAATTTGGGTTGCTATGTTGATTAAACAAAATTATTATCAAATCAATGTCATTGTCAGACTTATTAATATAGTTTTTCTTTTTTTCTTAATTTTACTCTATTGAACAAAAAGAATACTGTATTTAGAAGAGGAAAAAGAAATTTTGAAATCAACACACATAAAAATAAGGCTTAACTTTATAATAACAGACATAACAGACAAAGGTTTTGAAACTATGAAAGTGAAATTTACAGATATATTGAGGTCACTTTTTTAAATTTCTAAATACAATATTTTCCTAATTTTAATACAAGATAATTATCTCTATCTGGCTTCTCTACCTAGAGGAAAAGCATCCAGCATTAAGTCAGAGGATAACTTTTCTGTATTTCCGAGGTCAGTTGTTCCGGTGTGAGGGTTGGCTCATTATACCAGTTTGATTCTTTGATTTGAGAAATAGTGGCCCTTTTGAGAGGTTCTTTTTCGGTAATCATTTGGAAGAGTTGTTTAAAACTTTCAGAATAGAAATCTTTCTTATTTTTATAAGAATTATGAGTCTGCCAAAAATTTTTTGGATCATCATACATCAACTTGTAGAGGTTTACTTTTTGCGAATCTGCTTCTTCAAGATGAGGTGGAATGCCCCCACTCCTAAATATAAAGAGGACAATTCCAAGCGAGTAAATATCAGCTTTCACAAAATCTGTGCATTTTGATTCTTTGACTTCTGGAGCTCTATAACATACAGTTCCTTGACTCTCCAGTCTTTTTTCTTTGAGTGATTGAGAAAGATCAAAATCTGTAATCTTCAAGTTGAAATCATCACCAATAAGTAGATTTTCACATTTAATATCAAGATGGGCAAATCCTTTTTTGTGCAGATATTCCAAGCCTTCAACAAGTTGATGGAAATAGGTTCTTGTGAGCTCTTCGCTGAGTTGAGCCTTTTTGTTATGAAACAATTCATAAAAATCCCCGTACGGCGCATATTCTAATCCAAGGAAAGAAAATTTTTGGGTGGCTCCATTTTGAGTGATTGATTTTTCTGGGATGGTATGAGTGATTTTGCAAACATGTGGATGATGGAGCTTTGCTAGTTTAGTTTCTTTAACGTAGCGAGCATTTAAGCCCTCTTTGGAATATGGAAATGCTTTTAATGCGTAATACTTTTTCTCAGTTTTATGAAAAGCGAGGTAAACCCGGAATTTTGCGGAACCCAGTCGTTTTTCGATTTTAAAGTCAAAAGGAGGGGTATTTCCCTCGGAACAAGAGGAGTTTGGTTTCTTGAAAGTGCTTTTTATTTTGTTTTTTATGGCCTCTAACATTCAAGGAATAAAAATATGCTGAGATTATTTATAAAAATTTAGAAAATTCATCCCTCGCTCCATAAATATTAATTTTTAATAAACCAAGAAAGAAAATATTGTCCCAGCAAAACTGAGAGAGACTTTGAACTGATTGGACATGATGAGATGAGATTGAAGGTTCACCTTCAGCTTTTTTACATTAAAAAAAAATTTATAAGGATTGAGATAAATAGCATTAAAATTACAAGATAGTATGATTTTTTTTTTTTTATAGTTTGTTTAAGAGGTCATCAAGTTTTTGATTGGCGATATCTCTGATGCGGAGTTTTTCTTTGTTGAATTGGCGGATGTCATTGGCCTTGTAAGCTTCCAAAAGGTAGTTTGTGAGATATTTTAATTCTTCATCTTTTCTATTATCAGTGAATTCAAGAATTGGGACACCATTATCAAGTTGGAAACCAAAAGAATGAACAAGATTATCAACAAGAATGATATCTTTTAAATCTCGCCCTTTAATGATCCTCAGATCTTTGATAAAGAATCCATTTCTTGTTTCCATGCAGTTTTCTCTGCTGAGTATCGTTGAAATAAATTGTTTTTCTCGATCAATATAGTTGACAATAGTTTGGGCATAGGTCATTGCTGAAGCAGTGAAAATTGCTATGTCATAGTGAGGACTTAATTTTGTTAACATTTCTTTGAGGTAAGGTCTGATTTTGATTGGAAGTTGCTAATCAAAAAGTTTAGGTTCAAACAAATCAAGGAAGTGATTACTCGAATAGGCTCCCCTAAGGCTGCTTGATAATTTAAAACTGCATCTGGATTATTTCTCAATAGACAAGTATGAATTAATGTTTCATCAAGATCCAATAAAAGGAGTTTAGATTTTCCTAAAAAAAATTAATGAACGGGATTCTAAAAAAATCCTTACTTGGGCCGAGTTCGCAGAGTGAGACTTGCTTTGAACGAATGAATTTTTCAGAAGGGCTTTTCAAGCTTTTTATGCAGTAAATTAACCCTTTATGGATCATCGTTAAATGCTTCTTGAAAGCTTCAGTATCAAATTGAGGTCCGAAAAATAAGTGCTTATAAAGATGTGTAATAGCGGAATCCTTGGTTGACTGTTTGAGATCTGACATCATTTCATCAGAGTGGCTTTGGCTTACAACTAAGATTTTACCATACCCTTTTTTCTTATTTGCCTTTATTGAGAAGAGCAGGGGCGCGCGGTCGGTTTGAACTTTGAGGAGAGAACTTGCATTTTTTTCTTCTTCATTGTCGCGCGGAGAAGAGAGGTTAGAGTTCTGTAAAAGATCCCTCGAAAAGGATTTAGTAGCGACATCCACTTCACTTCTTTTATAGCGTAATGAAGTTGAGGGTTTTCTATAATGTTTGCCATACTCAAGAGAATGCATTAAATTGTGGGCAAACTTTGATGACTTGCTGCTGGTGCCTAATCAATGCAATGAGAAGAGAGGGAAATTGAAGTTGAATACTTCTGAAGGGATTATGAATTTCTTTGTGATCATTTGATGATGGCCAAACTTTTTGAGAAGCTCGAAATATAGTGGGAGAAATGCTGGAAAATTGCGACTTTGGATTTTTACCAGTTGGAGTCCTGGGTTCAATCGTTCTTTTCTCAGAGAGACTGGAGCCGACAGGGCCAAGTTTAGCTGCCTTAATGCTTTGTGGAGTATTTTGTAGGCTCACTGGTTCAGAGAAGGAGTGTCTAAACTTTTCATAATCAAGCGCCGGAACGAGTTTTCTTTTGCCAATGAGATTGCTATTTTTTCCATTCACATGTCTGTCCATCAAGGTCCTCTGTGTGGCGTGGAAGAAACAATCTTTTAGATTAGTCTTTTTTTTATATTTAAATACTTGAAGAATTTAAAATGTGATATTTCTCTGGAAATAGTCCCTCTCTCTATTTGCAAAATGAATACTCTTAAAAATTCTTGATGGGGTTTAAATTATCCCATGTGTGATTTTGACTCCACAACAATTAATTTAAACTGATTTTATAGAATTCCAATAAAGGGATGGGATTTTCAAGAAATAACTGGAGAATGCATTCGCAGGTTGTGGTGGTTCAAACATTTTTTGCAAATATGAGATAGCATCCTGAATTCGAAATATGGGGAGATGTTATAAAGAATTTTATTTTGAAAGCTTAAATGATTGATTTTCCTATGTTTAATATCTGAAAGAACTCATAAATTATAAATTATAATTAAATAATTCGAACAAAATGAGAAAGGGTTAGAAGCTAAAGGCATAAAAATGGGTAACACTCAATCAAAATTACAAAAATAGAACTAATCTATCAATTTGACAATGGCTACTTTGTTCTAAAAAAACATGTATTTCAAATTCTATTTCTTTTGCAAAAAAAAAATGAAATTGATGAATCGAAAAATAACAAAATCATTAAAAAGATTTGGTCAATTTAATTTCATTTCATTATTTGTCGAATTTCTTAAAAATATTTAATTAAAATCTAAATGAATTAATTTATTTATTTGGGAAAATAATCGAACAATCCAATTAGTAAATTTATTTCAGAAAAAAATGAAATTCATTTATTATTTCAAAGAGAAAGATTTCTAAAATTTTTTCCAACAAAAAAATCATTCCATTGAATGTTTCATGAATCAAACATATCTCAAGAGTATTTTTCTCTCCTCTTAAAGAATCAGAGGAAGAGAGTGATTTTTTCTCCCTCTGACTCCTAGAAAAACAATTTTTTAAAGCTTTTTGATATGAAATTTAAAAATAGAAAGCGACACATAGATTGCTATTTTCAGAGGAGATCTCTTGGAGAGAAATCTTCTGTTTGAGACTAATATTTTCATAAACATTTTATTTTCATCCCTCAGGATCGTTTTAAATTCACTGATGATACTCCTCAACCTAATAGTTTGATGAAATCAAACAACCTGTTTTTTCTTCTTACGATTCGGCTGTCCATTGGTCACGTCTCCACATTAGAGATAGTTGTTGTACATTTTTAATGATGGAATTAGTTTTCATCTTAATCTTTCTTTAAAAGTCCAAAGTAACAATCTGAAACTTTTTCTCCATCTTTCATTAGATCTTTATTGAGATTTTCGTTTTTTTTTGGATTTTATATTTGAAAGGAAAAAAGTTTTTTTATACAATTTGAAAAAAAAATGGATCTGATTTCCTTTCAAAAAGAAAAGGTTTTCCTGTCTCAATTTAATGGTTTCGAAATTTTGCTAAAAAAAAAATAAATAAAAGAAAACACTTAAAAGATTTGCTTCCTTGGAACTGTGAGAACAATGTTTCATTTGAAAGTTCATAGTTGGAAATCATGCCAATTTGACAAGATAAAATAAGTTGCAATTTTCATCCATTGTTCCCAAAGAAAATGAAAGGATGACAATCGTTGAAATGTTGAATTGAACACATAAATGATATTGATTTTTCAATGAAATAAAAATTACTACAAACACTGAATTACAACGTTCCATTCATATCTTTGAACTTCCAGATACCTTAGATTCAAGCAACTCCGTTGGATTGAGAAAGTTAGAAAACAAAATCTTTTGAAAATATTATTGAATTAGAAATAACTTTCTTTTAGAAAATCAAAGAGAATTTTTTCTTATTTTTTTAAAATGTTTTTAGATCAGAAAGAAAATTAATTTGAGATTAAGATCATTAAATTTGTGTGAATTACAAATATTTTTTGATAATTTAATTAATTAGTTTATTTGGTGTTTTTTTATTTACATATTTGACAAAGCTTTTTGTTTTTTTCCCAAAAGAATTTTTGTTGAAATTTTTTTCGGATTTTCAAATAACTTTTATAATTACTCCAAAAATGTTCTCATCTTGAGTTTTCATCCAGGCAATAAAGTTCTCGTTCTATCTTGTTTTGCAATTGTAGTTCTCGTACCCAAATGGTTCCAATTAATAATAAAATTAATTATTAATACAAAAATGATTTTTGAAGAAAGCTATTGAAAATTTAAAATTTCGAGAGTAAGTAAATTCCTCTAAACTTCCAATGATTCAAAGTCCAAAACTTGAAAAAGGAAAATCTAAACCAGATTTCTTTTGTAAAACTCAAAATTAGACATTTCCTTGCTAATGCTTAATATTTGGATTAGAATTTATTTTTTTACTTTTGAAAGAATAATACTTTTGAACTATATTGAATTGATTAATTTACATTATGAAATGAAATAAGTGTCAGAAACAAGGAAACTATTCAGACTTTTCTGGAGAAAGATCATCATCTTCCTTTTTCTTTTTTGATATTTTTCTATTCCTTAATTCATTGGCTAAATCAAATCTAAAATCTAAAGGCATCATTGACTGTTCAAATTTATAGACATCTTGAACTCTGTCTTTGGAATTCTGATTATCTTGGCTCTTTGGTAACTCACTTTGAATCGTTTCTGCTCTTGTTTTCAAGGATGCTTCATATGCTTCTTCTTTAAACATTCCAGTTCTATCTTGTTTGAAAAACTTCATTGTGTAGGGTTTTTTCCTTTGAGGGAGGAGGTCCTTTAATTCATCAATAACTGTATTCATATTCACGTTAAAAAGCTGAGTGGTCTGACCACTCTTTCGAGACATGTTTTCAGAATTGGGAAGTAATTCCATATTTGGCTCAACTTCGAAAATTCCAACTGCTTTGTTGATTCGTTCATTTTGAATGTCTTCATTTTCATCGTCATGGTGAATTGCTTCTCTCTGATCAGAAAGCATTTCTTTTCCTAAATTTTGGCTTGGATCCTCGTTTGACTTGTCCACATGCATAAATTTCTGAAGTTTTTCTTGGAAGTCTGTAATGATTTTTTCATAAATAGCTCTGTGCCAAGATGTAAGCTCGACTTCCAAGTTGGCAACTTCCTCCAATTGTTGAATAAGATTCTATAAGAGTTGAGTTCCAAAAGAGTCGAGAAAATTTTGCTTGCCAGAATGGTCTCTTGCGAATATCCTTCTTTATTATTTTCTGCTGCTGTTCGAAGATTGAGGATAACACTTTGGGTTTTTCTTTTGAGAGTTTTATGATTGTTTTGCATAACTATCAAGTCTTGAAGATGTTTTATTTCAAATATTTTTCTGAAATCCATTTTTGCTTGGACAAGACTTTGGTCATTGGAATCATCTTTATATCGATTTTTGTTCAATTCAAACGATGCAGACAAAGTATTATACTCTCGAAGCTCATTTTTATTGTATTCAAATATAACGTTGCCTTTGAAGGAGATTAGATTTTTTTTTCTCGAGCACTTACTTAAAGTATGAATTTGATTTTTTGAGATTTGGTTGGAAAAGGTTTGTTCAATAAAAATTTTGAGTTCATGTTGAACTTCTTTTTTGAGCACAATGAAAGTCTCGTATGTTTCATGAATTGCTTTTGAAGATAATAAGTTTTTTTGATTTCTTTGCTCCAGCTGAGTTAAGGAGTCGAACTTGTCTTTGTTAAGGACGTTTAATATCCTCAATAGAATTTCCTTGCAGTTCGCACTACTCATTTTTGTTGCTTTTCTCAAATCAATAAACTGGGAGGCATCATACTGAATTTTTTCAGAAATGTTGTTAAACTCGAGTTCGGGTTCGTTGGCCTCAATTGTTATATTCTTTGTGGTTCCACTGAAAATTAAGCTTTCATAAAAAAAGGTTGGCGAATTACATTCTTTGACCGCGATTGATGATCTCAAACTCTCTTAGAAATTTCAAGATTTTAACGATCAAATCTTCAAGTTGATTTGGAGTGATTGTTTCTGAAAAAGAAAGAACTGAGACCAGTCTTTGCCTGGATTTTGCAATTTGTGTCTCGTAATAAAAAACGAAAGTCAAAACACAGATCACAAAAGAAAAAGACAAATAAGCGCTCAGGAAGAAGAAAAGCATTGTTGAGAAGATAGATATTAAGATCATCAAGATCCTTTTTCCTCTCTCACCTATATTAGGCTCGTGAAACACAGAAAAAGTTGAAAAATACTCTGATTTATTGCTTCCTTTAAAGATTCTCTTTTGATGTGCTGGATAAAACTCTGAAGCCTCAGACATATACTGATTGGGAGAAGAATACATGTTTTGGTTTTCTTTAAAATTTAATATTCACAGGTTTGAGGTTTTACCTGGATAATATAATTTTTGCAATCTTTCAAGGGATAATTTTTTGACTCTGAGTCTTTTTGGTCTTTCATATCTTTCGCATAAGCTTCATCGATTTTCTCATTTTCTTTATTTACAAGGTAAAGCAAGCTTGAGTCTTCATTTTCTTCTTCTTTATCTCCATTATCTTTTGAGTTCAAGGATTTGCTTTGAGAAGAAAACTACTTTTCATATACTCTGCATACTGGGAGCCCTTAAAACGAATTCGAGTGTTGTACAACATTTTATTTTTATTTGTGAGAAATCTAATTTCAATAAAATTTTGTTGTCTGGATGAATTTAATGAAAAACGCCAACATTCACTTGTTTTTCCTTGAAACATTTTTGCGGGAAATACGAAGAAAATTTACACTCATCTAGAGAGAGAAAGGCTGACTTGAATTTTATTACATACTTTATTAGTTCATCAGCCACTGAAAGGAAAAAACTATTCAAAATATATTTAAGCACAAATAATTTCATTAATACATTGACTTGTAGCTTCAACTCCTGGTTGGACAAGGACTGGGCAATATTCAACAGTAATGCAATGGACATCATTTAAGTTTTCATCTTCATTTAAAATTTCTGTTTCTTCAAGAAATTCAATCGATTCTCCAGATTCAATGTCAACGTACTCATAACCCTGAATAATTAACTCCTCGAAGCCAGTAAGAATGACAAGAGGACCTTCACCAATTTCAATGCTTTCAGGTTCTTCAACAGCTGGGAATATTTCTGTAATTACTGTAGAAACTTCAGTAGTTTCTGCAATCCAAGGTTCACTCGCTTCTTGGCAAAATATTGAAGAAAGCAAGGTAACGAAGAGAGCCAATTTGAGGAACATGAGGTTACAAAATTTTAAATATATAATTATTAATTCGCAGCACCATAACCCAAATGAAGCCTCTTCCATCAAAAAAGCCTCTGTTTCTTCAAATATAAAAAATCCAGCAAAGTAAAGGTCATATTCTTTGAGCTTTTTGCTCTTTCTTTTCAAACACACAAGACCATCTTCCTGTTTCTCAAGGTGAGTTTCTACCTCAACTAGCATGGATAAATTTATAATTTGATTGGAGTTTCTACAAATTACAATTTTTAATTCTTTAAATGTTTGAATTGAATAATTTAGAGGAAAGATGAAAGTCATTATGCAACTTGCCTTGTGTTAAATAAAACTTTTTTCTGGCACTTGAACTGAACTGGAGCAATAAACTTATTCGAGAGATAGAGAAGTTCTGAACTTCGGCAGGCTTAGGTTTTTTCAATGTGAAAGATAAATTAATAATTTTACCCTAAAACTTCTCGTTGACGGACATATTTTTATTTTGTCTGCAAATTTGAAATTCAAACTTTCCAAAATTCTTTTTAAAAACCTCTGAGTTCAATCGTTAAGTGATGTTTGTACTTTTTTGATAAAAGTTGCAAAACGAATTTCAGTTAATTTTTTTTTTTTTGAGAATGAATGTTTGGGGAAAACGAGTGAAAATAGTGGGGAAAAAATTTGTTATTTTTTCTTTTGGACTCTAATTTTTTTTGGAGAGAAAAAACCCATCTAACTTGAATTGAACATAAAAAAAACTTGCAATGAAAGATAAGAAATTTTGTTAATAATCAAAGATTGAGAAAGGACAGAGATCATCAAACTTGAAAATAGTTTATTTAAAAAGCACAATCAGAACAACTCTAGTTTTAGGTAGTATTTACAGATGTGGTAAAAATGAAATGAACTGCTGTAATAGGGAGAATTAATTTTGATAAAGTTTTACAGAAAAATATAATTAGTCCTACAGATGCTATGGGTTTGCTATGCACATAAATATCCAGTTCGGCAAGCTAGAATTTTTCCAGCTTCTGGATGCATCATCCATCGACAATTGCGAACCGAATGACACTCCTTTCCTGGGATTGGATTGAACAAATCATCCTTCCAACTTTTAGGATCAATCTCGATCATTTTTGGCTTTTTTTTCATTTCTTTCTTTTCGGTCAACTTATCAGTATTACCTGTTGTGTTAAAATCACCAGATGAGCTTTTGCTTTTGAGATTTTGTGATTTATTCTCATAGCTTAGTTTCAGTTTATCAATTGAAAAACTTTTGCTTTTGAAATTCATAAAAGGTTCTGCAACCTGGCAAGCTTCAACTGCGTCACAAATCGAATCAGGGATTAAGAACGATGATATTTTCGGAGCTTGACAGTAGCCTGTTGAGACCTGCGAGTTTGTGCTGTTAGATGGAGGGAAGTTTATTGTGATAAACTCTCCTAAAAGTTGTTTTAACATCAGCTGTTTATATGAATGGGCGAATTCAGCCGAGCATGGTGTGGTAAAAAGCAAAAAAAGGAGCAAGATGGAAACAAGCTGAGTTTTCAGCATTTTCAAAATCAGAAATGTTGAGCTTTGTAATTCCCACTCTAAATTACTAAACTTAAACTTTAACCTTTGTAGTAAAATTTTAATCTAATTGAGCGCCTCTCCTGGATTATGTCTGCTTGTCTGGAGAAACTTGGATAATCTGGTGGCTGACTTTGACTGTTCATGGCAAAATGCATAACAAAGTTCTTGGTTTCGAGAGAACTTTTCTCATCTTCTCAATCGAATGATTCTTTGAGGTTGATTGCAAGATTATATTTTCAATTAGGAGGGAAGTTTTTTTGGTTGTAAAATCTCTTTACAAAACTAAACTGGAGAAAAATTATTGGATAAAAATCTGGACATAAGCAATATTCCAAAATATAGACTCAAAAACAATGGCATTTCTTTAAAACATAATGGATATGAAAACTATTTAACAATTAATTTGGAAAGGTTAATTCAAATCTGTGTACTGGCAGACTTTTTAATTTTGAAATGGTAAAGGAGAACGACTAAGATCAAAGCTAAAGATAATAAGATAGTATACAAAATAAAAGGAGCATTATGGGTCCAATGGTCAAACAAGAAGCCTCCTCCGCTTGCAATAATAACATATCCAACATACCCGATCAAAGTTTGGATACCAAACATGATTCCTCTTTTATTTGCAGAATAATATCTACTTCCCAAGAAATTTGCGAGGATATAAATGCCAGTTAAGGTTGTTCCTAGGATCATAGATGCAACGTAGAGCTTCCAGTCATAAGGGTTTCCAACAAAGAATGTCATTATAAAAGCAACAATTCCGCCCCCAAGAGCAAATCCAACGCTCAAGATAATTTTGTTATGCTTATCGATTGCGTATCCATAAACAAAATTGCTGATAAATGCTGGTGCAAAGATACAGGACTGAACATTATTTAAAGCAATATTGGAAATCCTGTCCTCTGTATCTGCTGGAAACATGCCTTTGACATATAAAGCCAAGATTGTTGAAACGATGTAAAAATCAGCATTTCCCAAAATCTGTAAAATTAACCCAATGGTGAGCCAGCCATTGGATCTGAATTCTTTGAGGGCTTCTTTAAGGTTTTGGCCGAAAGATTCCGAATTTTCGTTCTTGATGATTTTCTTTTCATCAGAGCGAGCAACTTCTTTCAGACCAAAGCTATTGAGGACAGCTGCTGATAAACCAATAAAAGCGACAATCCAGTAGCAATGACCAAGAGATACACGGCAATAAAGCAGGATTTTAATAATAATATTAGCAAAGAAAGCTCCAAGTGTAGATAGTGCAACCCCCAGAGCGTTTGCCTTTCCTTTTGTTTCATTATGGACATAATCAGCAATAAAAGGAAGTGTTGCCAAGGCTGTTGAGCCGTTGGAGGTCAGAGCTTTGGCAATAATGAATCCTGGGAAGACGTTTTCCCAGAGAGGAGCAATGAGGAATCCGAGGAATATACTCGTTGCCCCATAAATCAACATTGTTTTTCTGCCAAATCTATCATTAAAATGTCCATAGACAATTGCTGTCAAGATTTTAAGTGCAAGCTGAATAAAGAGGATGATGGAAAGCGTGGTTCCTTGGCGAGATCTGTCAAGGTGATAATAGTCTCTGTCGAGTAGAATAAGAGGCTGCAAAGCATCTCCAGCACTCATGAAAAAAACCATGATCATGTAATGAAGTTGGCTCGAAATAAAGTTTTTGGTTGAAACGCCAGGGTTCAATCTGATTGTCTTGCATATGTATTTTGGTTGCTCACTTTGAGACTCTTTTTGAATTTCAAGAGGTTGCGATTCTCTGGTAGGGTCACCTTCTTTATCATTTTCAAACTCATAAAATTCATGATTGTTCTTCATCTTCAGTTTCGAAAAAGACCTCCTGAATTTTGTTTTGAAATTAAAAACTTAATATATGTTTATATCTGCAAATATTTATATCTAGTCAGCCGAAATGATTCGCACTTTGCGGCCAAATTAATTCGCACTATTAAATAGCCTGAATATTTTTTTTGCATTCTGCTTTAACATTCTAAAAACCAAACTCTACTTGTTGGTTTCAAAAAAATGGATGATTAAAAATAAACTGTTTTGATGAGAGATGAATGATTAAGGATCTAGAAAAATAGAAATAGTTGGAGGAACCAATACTCGTAGGGAAAAAGGTTTTATTGAAAGATTTTTGCATCCAAATTTAAACCTAACAATTCTGATTGAAGTTTTAAAAGAATCTAACAGTATGTTGTTAGGTAAAGCTGTATTACTAAAAATCTTTATGAATGAGAGATTTCTTATGTAAACTTCTTGTCAATTAAGAACATGTTCCTATCCTATTGAAAAATTAAAAAAATATATTTGATTTTTCCTCAAATCTTTTTATTTAAGAAAAAAGTGAGAAAAATGGCTTCTTACAAAGAAAACAAAATTGTATTTCCATATAACTCGGATTCGAAGAACTTTGAGCCTCTTAGTTATTCTCCAGAAATGACAGGAGGCAGAGCCAATACTGAAGAAGTGAAAGATATTTTGGATAAGATTGGAGGTGTCATAAAAACAAAAAATGAACTGATATGGGATCTTTTCCGATATGGTACTGCTGCTCTTGGTGGAATCAATGGGCTTGTTCTGCTAACTAAACTCAAGCCTGAAATGTGGCAAAAATATAAATTCTACGGCGCTGGAATCACCGCTATTGCGGTGAATTGCTTCATCGGGTTTGTTATTTGGCAGGAGCAGCAAGCAAAACTTGTAACACAAGGGGTGTTTGATCATTATAACAGTCAATCTTTCGAGAAAAGAGGGCTTAGATGGTTTGTCCCAAAAGACTTTCCACATTGGGTTGAGTTGTGGAAAGACTATGAATTATATAATCAAAATCGAAGACTTTGATTCAGATTGTATGAGATATAAAGGATAATTGACTATGATACAAAGAATTTATTTATATTTTTCCCTTTAATCTGTTGTTTCTTTTGAAAAAGAATGATCCTTTTTGATATAAGAGAGGAGAGAGATTCTTCCTTGGAAAATGCAAAGGAGAGAAGAGCATGTCATCTCTTTGAAATTTAAGAGGAATTTTTTGAAATATTAGAATAAGGAAGAAATACATCAGAATTGAGTTTTTGTTCTTTTTGAAACTGCCTCAACATCTGTTCGAAAAATCGATTCAAATATATCAGAAAATATTTTTGAATCTCATCGAAAGAATTTCAAAAACCTTTTTCGCTATATTTGGAAGATAAAAAGGTAGAAGAGAGCAAATTTATGGCGAAGCAGCAGATGAAATCGATTTCAAAACCAACAATAACCACAAATCTCCCCAACATAAAAAATCTTTACTCAAACTCTCTCATCAGATTTTGCATTTGAAAAGATCAAAAATATAATTTTGCTTAAAATAATAAAAATGTTTCTGAGATTTTCGTTGATTTTTTCTTTTCTCAAAAAAAGACCCTCAAAGCTTCAAAAACGCCTTGGGTTTTGTCGAGCTGAAGAAAAGTAGGATTGAGGGGTAAAATCCTTCAAAGGAGAAAAAAATTTGAATTTTTACTTCAACTTTACGACAAGCAAAGTTTCTTTTCTGATCAGGACTTGGAAAAGCTAAATTTTCTTTCCGGAAGAAATTGTTTGTTTGACCAGATTTTTATAATTTTTATAGAATTTTCGCATACATTGAGATTTTATTATAAATAGGAGTTGATCTTCAAGTCTTATATATTTCTTTTTCAAATAAAAATCATTTTTACTATTATGAGAGAAATTGTTCATATTCAAGGCGGCCAATGTGGAAATCAGATTGGTGCCAAATTTTGGGAAGTGATCTCAGATGAGCATGGTATTGATCCGACTGGAACTTACCACGGCGATTCTGACCTTCAACTTGAAAGAATTAACGTCTACTTTAATGAAGCTACCGGAGGAAGATATGTTCCAAGGGCAATCTTAATGGATCTTGAGCCAGGAACTATGGACTCAGTCAGAGCTGGCCCTTTTGGACAGTTGTTCCGACCTGATAACTTTGTTTTTGGTCAGAGCGGAGCCGGAAACAATTGGGCAAAAGGTCATTACACAGAAGGTGCTGAGCTCATCGATTCTGTTCTCGATGTCGTCAGAAAAGAAGCAGAAGGCTGCGATTGCTTACAGGGCTTCCAAGTGACACATTCGCTCGGAGGCGGCACAGGATCTGGAATGGGCACATTGTTGATTTCTAAAGTGAGAGAAGAGTATCCGGATAGAATTATGGAGACTTTTTCAGTTTTCCCCTCCCCCAAAGTCTCTGATACTGTTGTCGAGCCTTATAATGCAACACTCTCTGTTCATCAACTTGTTGAGAACGCTGATGAGGTCCAAGTTATTGACAATGAAGCGCTTTATGACATCTGCTTCCGAACTTTGAAATTAACAACTCCAACTTATGGAGATTTGAACCATTTAGTTTCTGCCGCAATGTCAGGAGTGACTTGTTGCTTAAGGTTCCCTGGCCAGCTCAACGCTGATTTAAGAAAGCTCGCAGTGAATTTGATCCCCTTCCCCCGACTCCACTTCTTCATGATTGGATTTGCTCCTCTCACATCAAGAGGCTCTCAACCTTATCGAGCACTCACCGTTCCAGAATTGACCCAGCAAATGTTTGATGCCAAAAATATGATGTGTGCCTCAGACCCAAGACATGGAAGATACTTGACAGCGTCTGCGATGTTCCGTGGAAGAATGTCAAGCAAAGAAGTAGATGAACAGATGCTGAATGTTCAAAATAAGAACAGCTCTTACTTTGTTGAATGGATTCCCAATAACATCAAGAGCTCAATTTGTGATATTCCCCCAAAAGGGCTCAAGATGTCTGTCACATTTATTGGAAACTCAACAGCAATTCAAGAAATGTTCAAAAGAGTGGCTGAACAATTTACCGCAATGTTCAGAAGAAAGGCCTTTTTGCACTGGTACACTGGAGAGGGAATGGACGAAATGGAATTTACTGAGGCAGAATCCAATATGAACGATTTGGTTTCTGAGTATCAACAATATCAAGATGCAACTGCTGAAGAACAAGAAATGGATGAAGAAGGTGAAGCTGAACAGAACTAAGAACTCGATCTCTCTATGTTCATTCTGAAAATTGTTAATTACTTTTTACTTTAATCATGATTACTATTAAATATTATGAATGAGTTTTACAAACTCATTGTGGAAAATAAGAAATCCATTTTCCAAAAATATCGTCTCGACCAATTTTCGACTAAATTACTTTTTTAATTAATTTTTCAGGAGAATAATTATATCTATCAAAGTTGAAATTTAAATTCAAACTTGAAAAATTTAAAACAAAAATCGTCCAAATAATTAGACCTCAATATGAAAGAAAAGAAAGCTTTTTCGTTGATATGATTGAGAGTAAGGACATATAATCATACAATTAGACACGCTGTAATTGTACCAAAAAAAACAATGTAAAGTAGGAACAAAAAATATATTGTTTTAGAATACAATTTCATTCATATTTATTTTGCCAGGAATCAATACTTTCTTTTCATCCTGATTTGTGCTGAGCCTTTTTGAACTCTGTGCAATCTCCTTTTTATGGAGAGATTTCAGCAATGGTTTTGCGGTCTGATCTCTAACATTTGTATTTCTCTCTTTCAAAATTTCAAGGAGGTCTGAATTTAGAACTTTTGAATTGTCGATCTGGCTATTCACTTTAACTTTTTGATCCTAAAGAACTTTAAAGGTAGTTTATTGCAAACACTTACATGTTTTTTAATGGATGAGTGATCTAATGGCTTGAGAGAGTAGTCACTTTTATCGACATTGATGGAGCTGATATTAATGAGAGGTTCTCTACTATTTTCATCATTCATTCGAAGTTGTCTATTTGGGAGATGGCTTCTCGAACCTTTGAGATTCAAGTTGAATAAAGGGGGAGCTTTGTTTGGATTGAATGATTTTCCCATCACAGCATTTATAATCGAGTTTCTCTCTTCAAGGCGCACAGAGGAGACTTCACTTGATCTTTTGCTGATGATATGCTGAGCAAACTCAGTGAAACCTTCGCACTCTTTGATTTTTTTGAATTTAAGATCCTCCATCCTTTGAAGGGTACTTTGGAAATTAAACTCTTTTTGAGCAATCATAGTTTTGGGATGGCCTGAATGGTAGTTGGACGGGGTACCATCTCTTTTGACAAAAGCTTGGTCGCTTGAAATTAGAAGCATGTCTTTGGGTGAGAGGACTTTAGGATGAGCCACACTTTGACTTGGTTTTTGATTTTCAGACCTTGCTGTTCGTGTTGATCTTTGAGCTGATTTTATTTTAATTGGAAGAAGAATCTTTTCAAACTTGGGTTCACCATTAGCTTTGTCTTCATTTTCAGAGAAGATGAGACTATTCTGGTCAGTTTCATTTGGCTTAGATTTGGGTGCCCTAGATTTGAGGAGATCTGCGTTATATTCCAGAGTGTTCAAAAAACTCGAGTCCTTGTAATTGATGAAGTCGGGCTTTTTTTCATATTTAACGTAACTATTCCTTTTTGAAGATGCATCGACTAAGATAAAATTGGTTTCTTGAACTGGAGTGCTCTGTCGGTCAAATTTGAAATTTAGAAGTGAGGCATCATTTGGGGTTTTAGTTGAGGTGTTGGCTTCATCAAGGATATTTGAGATGGAGGGGATTTCTTTGTCAGGGTCAGATTCCATCAAATTTTCTTTGTTCTTTTCATCATGGTTAGTCGTTTTTGATTTGTCATCGAAGTGTTTTTTGGCTTTTTGCACAGTTGTTAAAGATTTGATCCGATACGTCTTCTTTTTAGGCTGTGCTTCTTTTGGTCCATTTTGTTGAATATTCTTTTTATGCATCATGGCTAAGCCATCTGATAGATTATTCAGCAAATTTTTAAAAGCACTATGTGGATTTTCTTCGCTGCTCCAATCATTATCAAGATAGCTGGGATTCTCAAAATTCACATCAAAAAGTTCCTCACTGCCCCTCTTCGGACACCATCCTTCTAAAATTGATTTCTCATCGTCTATAAAGGTTAATACGATGTCTAAGATTTTCGAAGACTGTCAAAGTTTTCGTCAAAAATTCGAGATTTTGGTTGGATTGGCCTTCCTGGATAAGTTTTAAGTTAAAGGCAGAGAGAATTCAGGTACCTGCTTCTAAGGTGTTTGAAAGGTCGTTTGATCCAGGCTCACACATTAGGATGTAATATTGTAAAAAAATTTAATTTTTAGTAAATCTAACTGTTTTAAAAAAATCCCAACTTTTTTTTTTTGTAAGCTGAGAAATCAAATAAACACAAATTAACTGATTTTTGGAGGTTGGTTCACAATCAAAGGTTTTTTCTCTAACTTGTTAAGATTTTTTTTTGAATGAACTCTTATTACTAAAATTTGGGAGAAGCGAAATTTTCTATGAAGCCAAAAGTTTTATAAGTTGAACAACAAATTTCGATGAGTTATTTTAAAAACAGCAAGATAAAGAGGAGACTGCAATAGTAATCTTAGTTTCAATATAGAAATTAATTATCAGAGTTATTCTAAAGTTTATGACTTGAAAGTATCAGTAAAGCAGATTATGCAATCATAAACTAATTCTATAGTCATTCTGTTCTTTTAAAAAATAACTTGAGTAGCGAATCATCTTTCTTAAATCTTCTTTTTAATCGTTGAAGTTCCACTAGCAGAGCCCACTCTTGCATAATTTGTAGTTCTCATGTTTGCTTGTGCAGCAATCTTACTATCGACATAATTGCTAGGATTATAATTACTGTATGTGCTGGAAGTTTTGCTTTGACCAACAGTCCCACTAACATTCGAGTAATGGCCACTACTATAGTTTGCGTTGCTATTAGAGGAGACATTGGTGCTGTGGCCTCCCATGTAGCTTGAGGAGGTTGTCATAGAAGACTGTTTACTTGTAGGCCTGCTTTGGGGTTTATGTACTTCCTGTTGTGCATAGTAGCTCTCTCCCTTCGGATTTGAGTAAGTCTGCTTTTTCTCAGGTGCATGACTTACGTATTTCTCCTCTTCCTTTTGGGTACTTGCTTTTGTATAATTCGAACTGACCTGACTGTTTTTATTATTTAAGCCTGCAGAGTTGTCTGCATGAGCTTGAGCTTGGGCCTGGGCCTGAGCTTGTTGTTGGGCAAGCTTTTGCTGCTCAACCATTTCAGGTGTAATACCTAATTGAGCCAAGTACTTTTCTTGAAGCTTTTTTCTTTGTTCCTTTTTCTTTCTAGCAATATCTGCGTAGATGGCATCTCTGTACTCCTTTACAGTGAATTTTGTATTATCATCCATTGGAGTTTCAATAATTTTGTCGCAGACAATTTCTTCTTCTGGAGAAGAAAATTGTTCAACATATTTATGCTTAAGTGCTTCTTCGACTGTCAGTCTATGGTGAGGATTGAAGACAAGCAATCTTCTGAGGAGATCCAAAGCAGTTTCACTAGCATTGGGGAAGAAATTATGGAAACTTCTTTTTTTTGCAATATTAATAGAACTAAGGATGGTGGCAGCATGAGGAGATTCGATGGATTCAATATCTTCAGGTTTAGGCTTTCCAATCAACTCGAGGACCTTTTCGATTTGATTTAAAGTGGATGTTCCCTGAAATATAGCTTTTCCGATAATAATTTCGGCTAAGATGCATCCAACGGACCACATATCAACAGCTTTGGAATATTTAGTGGAGCCAAGCAAAATTTCAGGAGCTCTATACCATCTGGTAGCCACGTAATCAGTGAGTTTAATATTTGTATCATCTCCAGTTGAGGCAACTGAACGTGCTAAACCAAAATCACAAAGTTTAATATGACAGTCAGAATTGACCAAAATATTTGAAGGCTTCAAGTCTCTGTGAATAAGATCAGCCGAGTGCAAGTACTTTAAAGCCTTGAGGATTTGATAAACAATGTATTGTTTATGGATTTCCTCCAGAATATTAGCTCTAATGACATGATGGAGATCAGCCTCCATGTGGTCGAAAACAAGATAAAGATCCTTATTATTTTCTGCCTTTATGATGTTTCTAAGACGAATAATGTTTTCATGTCCGTTGAGGTCTTGAAGAAACATAACCTCACGATATGTTCGTTGAGAGTCTGTTGCATTATGAAAAGCATCAAAAACTTTCTTGACAGCGACAACTTGCTTATACTTTCTATCCATGGCTTTCCACACTACACCGTAGGCTCCTTTTCCGAGTTTTTGAATAAGCTCATATCTGTCCAGAACGTGTTGCTCAACCTCGTCAGTCATTAAATAAAAATCAGGAATTTATAAAATTGAAAAGAAAAACTAATGAAAAATTTAATATCAACTATTTATCAAATTTAAAAATTTCTTCAAAGCAACTTTCAGAGCGATTAAGCTTTGTCTTGAAGAAAACAAATTTCAAAAAAAAAACTTTGAAAGATTATTGAGAAGGGGTGGTTTCAAACTATTTTAGTTATCCTTTTTCTTCACATAAAGTTCATTTCCGATGGAGACGATGAGCAGCAGAATTGCCAGAAATTAAAATCTACAAAACAGAAAAGGTGTGAGATTGATGTTGAGAGTCAAAAACCTTTACATGTATTTTTTGTAAAATTTAATCATCACAATTATCAAATTAAATTTAAAACTGCTTCAGGTTTATTGAATATTCAAACTGAAATTTAACGATTTTTTGTTGATCTCGAGTGTATTTTAACTTCAGTTATTCTATGAGAAATTTAGTGTGTTTTTTTTCTTTCAGGTTTTATCTCAAAACAGAAAAAGTGATTACAATCCTCTGGTGAAAGTCTTTTCAAACACTTGAAAATCAGTCAAGCAATTTTTATGTATCAGAGAGTTTAATGATTTTTAATCGAAAATCCCATACCAGATTTGAGATTTTAAAGGCGAGCCTAATAATGAAACCAGATTTACTGAAACGATATATTAAATGTGATTAAAAAGAGAATAATAAAGATAAAATTGAATATAGTTTCTTTTTCATGTTGTATGAGATGCTTTAAAAACCAACGAACGAGGATTATGGAAATCCTGTTTTAGATTCTTTGCAACTCAGAGAAAAAACTTGTTTCACAGATGCAAAGAAGGAGTTTCTTTTTTGTATTTATTGAAAGAAAAGATGAGAAATTTCAGAAAATAACAAAGAAACTGGATGATAAATACTCTTGAGAATTCTTCTATGGGGAAGAGAAGAAGTGACCAGAAATCTAGCTGTTTTATTTGGTCATTTTCTTTAGAAAAAAATGGACGAGAAATGAAACTTGGAAATCCTCAGATTTTATTTATCAAAAAAAAATTAGCTCTTGTTATCGAAGGACTCCCAAGAATTTCAGGATATTTTCTATCTGAGGAGAAAATGTATTTGTGCTAGTTTTAGGAGAAATACAGTTCTTGAGTATTTTACTCAAAAATATCATTTCCAAAGTGAATAAGTTAACTGAGTTGCAAATGAAGACAAAAATATAAAACCTATATATTTTTTTTTTACTTTGGTATCTCCCATATCGGATTTAATTCTTCTCAGCCAGAGAAAGGTCAGATTTTAATTTCGAGAAATTTTAATGGAAGGAAATATTAAGAACCAACCCATCTCCACCTGAAGTTTTCTTGTCTTTTTGAGGATTGCAAAATGGTTTTCAATTAATTCGAGAGGATTTGAAGAAGAAAAAAGTCTTTTCCAATGAAATATTGTTTTTAAGATCTCTTGGGGAAAGAAAATGTCTCAATAAAAATTTGAAATTACAAAGAAATAATTTCTTTATAAAAATTAAGAACACTTTCAAAGGTGGAAAGAAATAAATTCAAATCTTAGAAACTTTCTTTTTCGGGCAAAGGTCTTCAAGGTCCCGACTTTAGGAATCTGATCGAGATGATTTTATTACTTTAAAAAAATTTCAGCAAATATTTTCTTGAGCAAATTACCATCTCATTTTTTCCTTTTTTTTGCCGAAAGGATTGGAAAAGTTTTGGAAGTGGTATCAAATCATTAACTTTACGAAAGAAATATTGAAAATAAAGGCGCTTGAAAGAAGAACAAAAAGTTTTGTTCGAAAAAGTGCTAAAAAACCTGTTGGAACAAGATCATAAAAAAATTCGAAAAAGTGGTTTTATCTAAATTTTGCCTTGAAAAAAAAATTAATTATAAGTCTTGACCTCTCATTATGAAAAATTTCAGAGAAGAAAAATTTCCGAAAAAAAAAATTGTCTCTGGAAGGATAAAATGAGAAAAAGAAATTTCGAGAAAAAAGTTTTCAGTGAGATAAAAAAATGGACCGAAAGAGAAATATCTCGACAAAAGGCTGGGGATAAAAGAAGAGATGCGAACAAGAAATTTTTTAAAAATGAAACAATTTCAAAATAGGAAAAGAAGAAAAAAAAATAGGGAGAAATATTTTTGTAAAACGAAATTTTGATGACCAAGCAACCAGAGTCATTCAAAAAAAGAAGAAATTAATGCTTTTGA
>Ga0182738_1002487_pt1 | contig 21845 bp, 17 predicted proteins | sample eDN5th30CBELigMG_FD_128876 | JGI IMG/M metagenome (GOLD analysis project Ga0182738, IMG submission 128876) | Enriched Miracle-Growth compost microbial communities from Emeryville, California, USA - eDNA 5th pass 30_C BE-Lig MG (version 2)... ...
CACCCGAGACCGCCTTCGCGCCGGAGCCGGCGCCGCCGCCGCCGCCGGTCCTCCGCGCCGAGGGACTGAGCGTGGAGCACCTCTCCCATCGCGGGCCGGCGCCGATCGTCGTCGACGTCTCCTTCGCCATCGCCCCGGGCAGGACGCTGTCCCTCGTCGGCGAATCCGGCTGCGGCAAGAGCGTGACGGTGATGTCGATGCTCGGCCTCCTCCCCCGGAAGTCCTGGCGCATCTCGGCGCGGAGCCTCGCCTTCGAGGGCCGCGACCTCCTCGCCCCGGAAACGCTCCGCGCGGTCCGCGGCAGGCGGATCGGCATGATCTTCCAGGAGCCGATGACTTCGCTCAACCCGACCATGACCGTCGGCGAGCAGATCGGGGAGGTGCTCCGCACCCATCTCCGGCTCGACCGCCGGGCCGCCCATCGCGGCGCGATCGCCCTGCTCGACAAGGTCCGGATCCCCCGCGCCGCGGAACGCGTCGACGACTATCCCTTCGCCTTCTCCGGCGGCATGCGGCAGCGGGTGATGATCGCGATGGCGCTCGCCTGCTCGCCGGCCCTCCTCATCGCCGACGAGCCGACCACCGCCCTCGACGTGACCGTCCAGGCCGAGATCTTCGACCTTCTCCGCGAGCTCCAGCGCGAGACCGGCACGGCGCTCCTTCTCATCACCCACGACCTCGGCGTGGTCGCCGAGATCGCCGACGAGGTGGCGGTGATGTATGCCGGGCGGATCGTCGAGCGGGCACCGGCCACCACCCTCTTCGTCAGCCCCCAGCACCCCTACACCGTCGGCCTCCTCGGCGCCTCGCCCGAGTGGGAGGCCCGGAGCGAGCGGCTGACGCCGATCGAGGGCCGCGTGCCGCTGCCCACCGACGCCCTCGGCGGCTGCCGCTTCGCGCCGCGCTGCCCGTTCCGGGTCGCCGCGTGCGAGGACGCGGTGCCGCCGCTGGTCCCCGCCGGCGCCGGCCAGGAGGTCGCCTGCCTGCGCGCGCCGCTTTCGGGGGAGGGCTGGCCATGACCGCCCCGCCGGTGCTCGCGGTCGAAGCGCTGACCAAGACCTTCACCTGGCGGCGCGGCCTGCCCGGGTTCCGCAGGACCCATGCGGTGCATGCCGTGCGCGACGTCTCGTTCAGCGTCGGGAAGGGCGAGACGCTGGGACTCGTCGGGGAATCCGGCTCGGGCAAGTCGACCACCGCGCGTCTCCTCCTCCGCCTCATCGAGCCGACCGCGGGCAGCGTCCGCCTCAACGGCAAGGACCTCGCCGCCCTCGGCGCGCACGAGCTCCGCGCCCGCCGCGGCGGCATGCAGATGATCTTCCAGGACCCCTTCGCCTCGCTCAATCCGCGGCTCACGGTCGGCTACCAGGTCGCCGAGCCGCTGATCGTCCACGGCATCGCCGGCCGCGGCGAGGCCCGCGCCCGGGTCGCGGCCCTTCTCGAGCGCGTCGGCCTCAACCCAAGCCATGCCCGCTCCTACCCGCACCAGTTCAGCGGCGGCCAGCGCCAGCGCATCGCCATCGCCCGGGCCCTCGCGGTGGCGCCGGATCTCGTCATCGCCGACGAGGCGGTGTCGGCGCTCGACGTCTCGGTGCGGGCGCAGATCCTCAACCTCCTCGACGACATCCGGCGCGAGCAGCAGCTCTCGATGGTGTTCATCTCCCACGACCTCGGCGTCGTCCGCCACGTCGCGGACCGCGTCGCGGTGATGTACCGGGGCCGGATCGTCGAGACCGGGCCGGCCAGGGCCGTGTTCCACACGCCGCGCCATCCCTATACCCGCGAGCTGCTCGAGGCGATGCCGGTGGCCCGGCCCGGCGGCCGCGGCATGGCCGCCCGCCCGCCGCTGGAGGCCGACGCCGCCGCGGCGGCCGGATGCGGCTTCGCCTCCCGCTGCCCGCTCGCCGTGGAGCGCTGCCGGAGCGCGGAGCCGCCGCTCGCCCCGGTGGCAGCGGGACACGAGAGCGCCTGCTTCCGCGCCGCCGACGTCGCGCCGTTCAGCCTCGGCGCCTCGAACGTTCCGCCGGCGGCGCGCGAGCGGCTCCGCCGGCTCCAGGAGCGCTTCCTCGCCGGGAGGGCGGCCTGATGGGCGTCCTCGGCAAGATCGGCAGCATCCTCGCGACGCTGTTCCTCCTCTCCGTCGTGGTGTTCTCCCTCCAGTTGCTGCTGCCCGGCGACCCGGCCACCGTGCTTGCCGGCGAGGACCGCTCGCCCGAGACCATCGCCGCGATCCGCGAGCGCTTCGGCCTCGACCAGCCGCTGCCGGTCCAGTACGTGCGATGGCTCGGCAACGCCGTCCAGGGCGACCTCGGCATCTCGATGCGCTTCAACCAGCCGGTGGTGGCGCTGGTGCTGTCGAAGCTGCCCGTGACCTTCCAGCTCGCCACGATGGCGCTCGTCATCGCGATCCTTCTCGGCGTCACGGCCGGGGTCTTCGCGGCAGTCTACCGGGGAACCGCGGTCGACCAGACCCTCACCATCGTCTCGGTCGCCGGCTTCTCGATCCCCAATTTCTGGCTCGGCATCCTCATGATCATGGTGGTGTCGGTGCAGTGGGGGCTGCTGCCGCCCTCCGGCTACGTCTCGCCCCTCGTCGATCCCTGGCAGAGCTTCCGCGCCATGATCATGCCGGCCTTCGTGCTCGGCAGCGGCCTCGCCGCGATCCTCATGCGCCATACGCGGAGCGCCATGATCGAGGCGCTCGGCACCGACTATGTCCGCACCGCCCTCGCCAAGGGCATCCCGCGGCGGCGCATCATCCTCCGCCATGCGCTCCGCAACGCGCTGGTGCCGGTGATCACGCTCGGCGCCCTCGAATTCGGCCAGCTTCTCGGCGGCTCGATCCTCACCGAATACGTCTTCTCCGTGCCCGGCATCGGCAAGCTGCTGGTCGATTCGGTCTACAACCGCGACTATCCGGTGGTGCAGGCGGTGGTGCTCTGCTCGGGCGCGATCTACATCGCGCTCAACCTCCTCGCCGACCTCGCCCACGCCGCGCTCGACCCGCGCGTCCGCGGCGGAGCCGCGTGATGAGCGCCCGCGCCGAGACCATCGCCCTCCACGAGGGACCCCTCCGCCTCCTGTGGCGGACGATCCCCGGCCGCATCGGGCTGGTGCTCGTGCTTTTCTTCGTGGCGATGGCCGTGACCGCGCCGGTGCTCTCGCCCTTCGACCCGCTCGCCAACGACTGGATGGCGGTGCTCCAGCCGCCGTCCCGGGCCCACCCGCTCGGCACCGACGAGCTCGGCCGCGACGTGCTCTCGCGGCTTCTGTGGGGCGCCCAGTCGCCGCTCGTCGCCGCCTTCGGCTCGGTCGCGGTGGCGCTCGCCGTCGGCGTGCCCCTCGGCATGCTCGCCGGCTATGCCGGCGGCGCGGTCGATGCGGTGATCTCGCGGCTCACCGACACGCTCCTCGCCATCCCGGGGATCATGCTGGCCATCGCCCTCGCGCTGTTCCTCGGCGGGAGCCTCTTCAACGCCACGCTCGCGATCTCGGTCGCCGCGATCCCCGCCTTCATCCGCCTCTCGCGGGCGCGCACGCTCCAGGTGATGGCCGAGCCCTACGTCGAGGCGGCGCGCTCGGTGGGGGTCCGCACCGTCCGGCTGCTCTTCGTCCACGTCTTCCCCAACCTCGTCCCGCCGATCATCGTCCAGGCGACGCTGGCCATGGCGGTCGCGGTCATCGCCGAGGCGAGCCTCTCGTTCCTCGGCCTCGGCCGGCCGCCGCCCGCGCCCTCCTGGGGGTCGATGCTGACGGTGGGCAAGGACTACATCGCCAATGCGCCGTGGCTGTCGATCTGGCCGGGGCTCTGCATCTTCCTCGTCACTGTCGGCTTCAGCCTGCTCGGCGACGGCCTCCGCCAGTCGCTCGACCGCCGCTGAGCCGTCCTGCCGGTTCCGAAGGGGTGGGCCGTCCCGGCCCGAATGAAGAAGGAGGATTGACCATGATGAAGCGCCATCTCGCGACCCTGCTCGCCATGTCGGCGGCGACGACGCTCCTTGCGGCGACGCCTTCGCTCGCCGAGACGCTCCGCATCGGCATCAGCGAGGACACCGACACCCTCGACCCCACCCAGGGGCGCACCTTCGGCGGCCGCCAGATGTTCGCCGCGCTCTGCGACAAGCTGTTCGACCTCGACCCGACCGGCGGCATCGTCGGCCAGCTCGTCACCGACTGGACGGTCTCGGACGACCAGCTCGAGATCACGCTCAAGCTCCGGCCCGGGGTCGTCTTCCACGACGGCACGCCGTTCGACGCCGCGGCGGTGAAGTTCAACCTCGAGCGCGCCATGACCCTCGAGGAATCCGCCCGCAAGGGCGAGCTCCGCGCCATCAAGTCGGTCGAGGTGGTCGACGACGGCACGGCGAGGCTCGTCCTCAGCGAGCCCTTCGCGCCGCTCTTCGCCTCGCTCGCCGACCGCGCCGGGATGATGATGTCGCCCGCCGCGATCGAGGCCGTCGATACCGCCACCTTCGCCAACGCCCCGGTCTGCTCCGGCCCCTACAAGTTCAAGGAGCGCGTGGTGCAGGATCACGTCACCGTCGAGAAGTTCGCCGACTACTGGGACAAGGACCGGATCCACTTCGACGAGGTCGTCTACCGGCCGATGCCGGATTCGACCATCCGGCTCAACAACCTCCTCTCGGGCGAGCTCGACATCATCGAGGGCGTGGCGACCAGCGACCTCGAGGGCCTCGCCGCCAACGACGGCGTCAAGGTGGTGGACATCACCGGCCTCGGCCACGTCCACATCCAGTTCAACGTCGCCGGCGACCATCCGGTGGTGGCCAACCAGAAGATCCGCCAGGCGGTCGATGCCGCGGTCGATCGCAACATCGTCAACCAGGTCGTCTATGGCGGCAACTTCGTCGCCGGCAACCAGCCGGTGCCGCCGACCTCGCCGTTCTACGCGACGAAGTACCCGGTGAAGCCCGCGGACCCGGAGAGGGCCAAGGCGCTGATCGCCGAATCGGGCATCGAATCGCCCGCCTTCACCCTGGTCGTGAACAACGAGCCCGCCTTCATCCGCGCCGGCCAGGTGGTGCAGTCGATGCTCGCCCAGGTCGGCATCAACGTCACGCTCCAGCCGGTCGAGGGCGCCACCGCCATCGCCATCATGGAGTCGCCCGACTTCCAGGCGGCGTTGTCGACCTGGAGCGGGCGCGCCGATCCCGACGCCAATGCCTATACCTATCTCGGCTGCGAGGGCTCCCAGAACTTCGGCAAGTATTGCAGCGAGGCGACCGAGAAGGCATTGCAGGACGCCTCCCGGGTGAGCGACGTCGCCAAGCGGACCGAACTCTACACCCTCGCCGCCGACACCTGGATGCAGGACCTGCCGGTGATCTACCTCTACCACCACAAGCGGTTCTTCGGCCTCGACAGCGACCTCGACGGCTTCGTCGCGGTGCCCGATGGCATCATCCGCGTCCAGGGCGTGGAGAGCGGATCGTAGGGCTGTCCGCCGCAGCTTTGGGCACACGAGCGCGTCGTCCCGGCCGCGCCGCGAACGCGGCGCGAGCCGGGATGACGGGTCCGCCCGCGCGCCACGCGGGCGCCGCTAGAAATCCCCTGCGGACCCGCCCCGCGTCAGGCCGAGGGGGGAGACGTCGATCTCGGGCTGCCGTCCCGACATCAGGTCGGCGAGCACGCGGCCCGAGCCGCACGCCATCGTCCATCCCAGCGTGCCGTGGCCGGTGTTGAGCCAGAGGTTCCGGTAGCGGGCGCGGCCGATGACGGGCGGGCCGTCCGGCGTCATCGGGCGGAGCCCGCACCAGAAGGTCGCGGCGGCAAAGTCCCCCGCGCCGCCGAAGAGATCGCCGACCGAATGTTCGAGCGTCTCGCGGCGGGCCTGGTGGAGGCGCAGGTCGTAGCCCGCCACCTCCGCCGTGCCGCCGACCCGGATGCGGTTGCCGAGACGGGTGATCGCCACCTTGTAGGATTCGTCCATCACGGTGGAGACCGGCGCGATCGCCGCATCGACGATGGGGACGGTGATCGAATAGCCCTTCACCGGGTAGACCGGCAGCGCGATGCCGATCCCGCGGAGGAGCAGTGGCGCGTAGCTGCCGAGGGCGTTCACATAGGCGTCGGCGGCGAGCATGCCGTCGTCGGTGGCGATGCCCGTGACGCGGTCGCCCTCGGTGGCGATGGCGCGGATCGTGGTGCCGTAGCGGAAGGTGACGCCCGCCTCGCCGGCCATCGCCGCGAGCCGGGTGGTGAACATGCCGCAGTCGCCGGTCTCGTCGCCCGGCAGGCGGAGGCCGCCGGCGATCCGGTCCCGGACCGCGGCGAGTCCCGGCTCCGCGGCGACGCAGCCGGCCGGGTCGAGCACCTCGTAGGGCACGTCGTAGGCGTCGAGGACCTCGGTGTCCTTGTGCGCCGCGGCGACCTGGTGGTCGTTCCGGAAGAGCTGGAGCGTGCCGAGCGCCCGCTCGTCATAGGCGATGCCGGTCTCCTCGCGGAGCGCCCGGAGGCAGTCGCGGCTGTATTCCGCGATCGGCACCATGCGCGACTTGTTGACCGCGTAGCGCGCCGCCGTGCAGTTGGCGAGCATGCGCAGCACCCACATCCACTGCCGCGGATCGAGGCGCGGGCGGACCACCAGGGGCCCGTGGCGCATGGTGAGCCACTTCACCGCCTTGAGCGGCACGCCGGGCCCCGCCCAGGGCGAGGCGTAGCCGGGGGACACCTCGCCGGCATTGGCGAAGCTCGTCTCGAGCCCCGGGCCGGGCTGGCGCTCGACCACCGTCACCTCGTGGCCGGCCCGGGCGAGGTACCAGGCCGAGGCGACGCCGATGACCCCGGCCCCGAGAATCAGCACTTTCATGGCCAGGCGCCCCCTCAACCGCGCTGCGACGACCGTCACCGACGATGTCGCGGCCGGCGCCCGCTGGCAAGAGCGTGCGCACGACGGCAGCCATGCACCTTGCGCAAGGTCAAAGCGCCGGCGGCGTCACCGACAGGACGGTCAGTGCCTGCTCGCGGCCGTCCCGCGTGGTCCAGCGGATCGACTGCCCGGCGGAGAGCCCGAGGAGGGCGGTGCCGATGGGCGTGAGCACCGAGATGCGGCCGCTCGAGATGTCGGCCTCGCCGGGCCAGACGAGCCGGACCGTGCGGCGGCCGTCGGCCGCCTCGTACGAGACCTCGGAGCCCATGCGCACCACGGTGTCGGGGACGCTTTCGTCGGCGACGAGGGTGGCGCGGCCGAGCTCCGTCAGCAGCGTCTCGGCAAGCTCGGGCAGACGGTCGAGGGCCGCGTCCGCGAGGGCGGCGAGCCGGTCGTGGTCGTGGTGGCTGACGACGATGGCGGGCGCGAGCCCGCCGACGAGGGTCTTCATGATGATGTACCTATGATCGGGGCCGACGCGGCAGCCGCTTCGGGCGCGCGGTCGGCAGGGTTTCGTGAGAATGAGAAAAGGAAAAATAACGCCGACTCCCCGACACGGCGGGGCTGTACGGCCGCGCCGGGGCTACGATTCCGCGATCGGAAATTTCCGGCGGAGAAGCGTCTTCCGCATATGGGCCCGGGCGTTCATCGTCGAGATGTTGGGCCCGCGCCGGGCAAAGTCAAGCCTCGTGGTGCTTTCACGTTGACCGGCCGGGACAATTCTGGTGATGGTCCGCAGCCCCCCGGACGGATATATACAGCCGCCCAAGTCACAGAGTTACTTCACGATTCGCATGGCTACCGAGCGATACAACCCCAAAGAGGTCGAGGCCCGCTGGCAGGCGGCCTGGGCCGAGAACGGCATCTTCGAGACGAAGAACGACGATCCTCGGCCGAAATACTATGTCCTCGAGATGTTCCCCTACCCCTCGGGGCGCATCCACATGGGGCACGTCCGCAACTACACCATGGGCGACGTGGTGGCGCGCACCATGCGGGCGATGGGCAACAACGTGCTCCACCCGATGGGCTGGGACGCCTTCGGCCTGCCGGCCGAGAACGCGGCGATGCAGAACAAGGTCGATCCGCGGGCCTGGACCTACGACAACATCGCCACCATGCGCGGCCAGCTCAAGACGATGGGCCTGTCGCTCGACTGGAGCCGCGAGTTCGCGACCTGCGACGTCGACTACTACCACCGCCAGCAGATGCTGTTCCTCGACCTCCTGAAGGCGGGCCTCGCCTACCGCAAGAAGTCGAAGGTGAACTGGGACCCGGTCGACCAGACGGTGCTCGCCAACGAGCAGGTGATCGACGGGCGCGGCTGGCGCTCGGGCGCGCTCGTCGAGAGCCGCGACCTGACGCAGTGGTTCTTCAAGATCACCGCCTTCTCCGACGAACTGCTCGCCGCCCTCGACACGCTCGACCGCTGGCCGGAGAAGGTCCGCCTGATGCAGCGGAACTGGATCGGCAGGTCCGAGGGGGCCCGCGTCCGCTTCGCCTTCGACGGCGCCGCCCCCGACGGGGTCGAGACCGTCGAGGTCTTCACCACCCGGCCCGACACGCTCTTCGGCGCGAGCTTCATCGCGCTGTCGCCGGACCATGCGCTCGCCACGGCGCTGAGCGCGGGCAGCAAGGACCTCACGGACTTCATCGCCGCCTGCCACCAGGCGGGTACCAGCGAGGCCGCGATCGAATCGGCCGAGAAGATGGGCTTCGACACCGGGCTCCGGGTGGTCCATCCCTTCCGGCCCGAGGTGACCCTTCCCGTCTACGTCGCCAACTTCGTGCTGATGGACTACGGCACCGGCGCCATCTTCGGCTGCCCGGCGCACGACCAGCGCGACCTCGACTTCGCCCGGAAATACGGGCTGAGGGTGATCCCCGTCGTCCTGCCGCCGGGCGCGGACCCGCAGACCTTCACCGTCGGCGACGAGGCCTATGTCGAGGACGGGACGATCTTCAACTCCGACTTCCTCGACGGGCTGAGCGTACCCGACGCCAAGGCCGAGGTCATCGACCGGCTCGAGGACGCGATCGTCTACGGCGGGCCCCAGGGCACGCGCCAGGTCAACTACCGCCTTCGCGACTGGGGCATCTCGCGCCAGCGCTACTGGGGCTGCCCGATCCCGGTGATCCATTGCGAGAGGTGCGGCGCCGTCCCGGTGCCGGCCGCCGACCTGCCGGTCCGGCTGCCCGAGGACGCGGCCTTCGACAGGCCGGGCAACCCGCTCGACCACCACCCGACGTGGAAGCATGTCGCCTGCCCGTCCTGCGGCGGCGCCGCCGTCCGCGAGACCGACACGATGGACACCTTCGTCGATTCGTCCTGGTACTTCGCGCGCTTCACGGCCCCCCGCGCCGACCCGCCGACCGAACGGGAGGCCGCCAACGCGTGGCTGCCCGTCGACCAGTATATCGGCGGCATCGAGCACGCGATCCTGCACCTCCTCTATTCGCGCTTCTTCACCCGGGCCATGCGCGAGACTGGGCACCTCGACCTCGACGAGCCGTTCGCCGGGCTGTTCACGCAAGGCATGGTCGTCCACGAGACCTACCGGCGCCCCGACGGCGCCTGGGTGAGCCCGGCCGAGATCCGCTTCGAGGAGGTCGAGGGCCGGCGCCGCGCCATCGAGATCGCCACCGGCCAGGCGCTCGAGATCGGCGCCATCGAGAAGATGTCGAAGTCGAAGCGCAACACCGTCGACCCCACCGACATCATCGAGAGCTACGGCGCCGACACCGCGCGCTGGTTCATGCTCTCCGATTCGCCCCCAGAGCGGGACGTGATCTGGACCGAGGAGGGCGTCGCCGGCGCCCACCGCTTCGTCCAGCGGGTCTGGCGGCTGGTCTCGGACGCCGCCCCGACCCTGCCGCCGGCCGGACAACCGCGGCCGGCGGACGCCGACGAGGCGGCGACGCCGCTCCGCAAGGCCGCGCACCGGGCCCTCGCCGACGTCGGCGAGCACATCCGGGCGCTCCGCTTCAACGTCGCCGTCGCCCGCATCTACGAGCTCGCCAACGCCATCGCGGCGGCGCCGCGGGCGGGCGCCGAGTCTCCGGCCCTCGCCCATGCCAGGCGGGAATCGATCGAGATCCTCGTCCAGGTCATGGCGCCGATGATGCCGCATCTCGCCGAGGAGTGCTGGAGGCTGCTCGGCCACGACCGCATGGTCGCGACCGCCCCCTGGCCGAAATTCGAGGCCTCGCTTCTCGACGAGGACGTGATAACCTACCCCGTGCAGGTGAACGGAAAGAAGCGCGCCGAATTGACAATCGCCGTCGATGCGTCCCAAGCTGACGTTGAGAAGGCAACGCTGGCACTCGACGCCGTTCAGCGTGCACTCGGGGGAAATGCACCGAAAAAGATCGTGGTCGTGCCGAAGAGGATCGTCAATGTCGTCGTCTGACCGCGGCAGCCGGCCGATTCGCCGGCTCGGTGTCATGGGTATTCTTGGCGCCGCGCTCCTCGTTGGCGCCTGCTCGGTGCAGCCGCTCTACGGCCCGGCGAGCTTCACCGACAGCGGCTCGGTCCAGAAGACGCTGACCCGGATCTCGGTGGGCCAGGTCAACGACCGCGTCGCGCAGCAGGTGCGCAACCGGGTCATCTTCCAGATGGCGGGCGGCAAGGAGATTTCCGACCCGCTCTATCACATGACCCTCACCGTGTCGTACCGGCGCGAGGGCCTCGGGATCACCACGACCGAGGCGTCCCCGGTCTATTCGATCGTCGTCCAGGCGACGTTCACGGTGAAGAAGGCCGGCACCGAGGAGACGCTGATCACCGGCACCGCCCGGGCCAACGCCTCGTACAACTACGTCAACTCGATGTACAACAACAGCCGGGCCGAGATCGACGCGCAGAACCGTGCCGCCGAGCAGGTCGGCAACGAGATCGCGATCCGCGTCGCGACCGCTATCGCGACGCGCGGCTGAGGCCCCGCGGGGACCGTCCCGTGGTCGAGGTCAAGTCCACCGATATCGACCGGCTGCTGGCGCGGCCCGACGTGCGCCTCCTGCTGATCCACGGCAACGACACCGGCCTCGTCGCCGAGCGGGTCGCGGCCTTCGTCAGGACCGTCCTCGGCGATTCGACCGATCCGCTCGGCCTGATCCGGCTCGACGCGTCGGAGGTGTCGGCCGATCCGGCGCGCCTCGCGGACGAGGCCTATGCCATCCCGATGTTCGGCGGCCGGCGCTGCATCGAGCTTCGCGTCTCGGGGAACTGGCAGGTGGTGCCGGCGATCGCGCCGCTCCTCGCCCGGCCGCCGGTGGACTGCGCGCTGGTCGTGACGGCGGGCGATCTCCGCAAGACCGCCCCGGTCCGGAAGCTCTTCGAGCAGGCGCCGAACGCCTATGCCATCGCCTGCTACGCCGACGACGCCCGCGCGCTCGACCGGGTGATCGACGAGGAGGCCGGGCGGGCCGGGCTGACGGTCGCGCCCGACGCCCGGGCGGCGTTGAAGCAGCTCATCGGCAGCGACCGGATGGCGAGCCGCGGCGAGGTGGCGAAGCTCTGCCTCTATGCCGAGGGCAGCGGCGCGATCACCCTCGAGGACGTGCGCGCGGTGGTCGGCGACGCCTCGGCCTATGCGGTCGACGAGGCGGTCGACGCCGCGGCGGCCGGCGACGCGCCGGGCTTCGAACGGCTCTACCGGCGGCTGACGGCGGCAGGCACCGCCGCCTTCACCGTGGCGGGCGCCGCCCAGCGCCATTTCGACATGCTGCACCGGGCCCGCGCCCTGGTCGAGCGCGGCACCGACCCCGAGGCCGCCCTCGGCCCGGGCGTGTTCTGGAAGCGGAAGGCGGCGCTCGCCGCCCAGCTTCGCCGATGGCCGCTGCCGCGGATCGAGCGGGCGCTCCTGATCCTCGACCGGACCATCATCGACAGCCGCCTCAAGGCGGCCATCGCCGACGAGGTGGTGGGCCAGGGGATGCTGATGATCGCCGCCATCGCCGCCCGGCCGTCCCGTCCCGGGTGAGGACGCCGGCCCCGCCGGGGCGTATGCTCCCCACGAGGCAGGGAGGAGAGGCGAACCGCATGGATCCGTCAAAGGAGCGCGCGGTCGAGACGATCCGCCTCGACGTGGCGGGAGCGGCGACGCGCGCCGAGGTCGCCGGCGCGTGGCTCGCCGTGCCGACGCCGGCGGAGCTTTGGGCGCTGATCGGCGCACGGTCGACGGCGGCGCTGGTTCACGTCGTCGACGGGCGGTCCGACGTCGACCCGGCGGGGCCCGCCCGCGTCGCCGACGCGGTGCGCGCCGAAGGGCTGGACGGGGCCGTGGCCCGGGTGCGTTACGCCGACGACACGCTGTCGCCCCGCTGCGAGCATCCCGAGGCGGCGCTCTACGCCTCGACGGCGCCGGGCGCCGTGCTCGCGACCCCGGCCCTCTTCCGGCACATGGCCGCGCGGCCGGCCCACGCCACCTGGGACGAGCATTGGGCGAGCGACCTCCACCGCGTCGCCTACCGCTCCGGCCGTCTCGCCGGCACCGACGAGGTCGTCGCCCGGGTCCCCCATCCGGCGCCGGCGAGCACCCTGCTGCCGATCGAGCGGGCCAGCGACCGGCCCTACGACCCGGATGCTCCCACCGTGGTGATCTACGGCGCCTTCGACGCGTCATCGGCGCTGACCTTCGATGCGTTCTCAGCCGCTCCCGGTGTGAACCTCCGCTTCCTCCACCTCCGGACCGAGGGGCGCGACGCGTGGTTCTGCCGGGCTTCAACGCTGGTCGTCGCGCGCTCTCTCGTCGGCATGGCGATGTCGGGGGAGCTGGGGGCCCTGATCGGCGCCGGCATCCCGGTCCACTGGTTCCTCGACGATGACTTCTTCGCCCTCGCCGACGAATACCCCGAGCTCGCCGTCTATACCGCCGAGAGGTTCACCGACGTCGCGGAAGACCTCGCCGGGCTGATGGTCTCGATGCCGGCCCTCGGCGCCGCGCTCGCGGCAACGCTGTCGCTGCCGCCCGAACGGGTGCGCGTCCTGCCGCCGCGGCTCAGCCCGGGCTGGCCGCGGTCGGAGGGGACGGGACCGCGGCGCGGCCTCGGCATCATCGGCTCGGACTTCCGCGGCGCGGGACTCCGGCGGGAGGTGACGCCGGCGCTCGCGGCGCGCGGCGGCGACGTTCCGATCTTCACCACCGAGGGGATGCGGCCGTTCCTCGGCGAACTCCATGCGACCTTCGTGCCGCGGCAGCCGGATTTCCTCCACTTCCTCCACGTGTGGACGCGGCTGTCCCTCGCGGCGCTTCTCCACCCGCCGGGCGAGACGCGCAATCTCGCCAACAAGGCCGATTCGGCGATCATGCTCGCTTACCTCATGGGCGCGGTGCCGATCCTTGCGCCCGAGCCGGCATTCGTCGGATGGGGCGAGCACGAAGGCGTCCTCAAGGCCGGACCGGGCGACTGGCCCGCGGCCATCGCCCGGGCCCTCGACCCCGTCGAGGGCGCGATGCTGCGCGGCCGGCTGGCGGCGGCGCTCGCCGGACGCCGCCGGCTCGGAACGGACGCCGGCATATTGCTCGAGGCGCTGGGCCGTCCGGCCCCCGTCTCCCCGGCGCTCGCCGAAGAGCGCCTCGGGCGGCTCCACCGGCCGGGGCCGCCGCCGGCGACGACACGGACCGGCGTCGAGCTCGGCCTCGATCCGCTGCCGGAGGTGCTCGCCTCGGGCCTCGTCCGGATCACCGGCCGGTACGACGGGGGCGTGGACCTTCCCCTCGTCACCGTGAACGGCAATCCGGCGCCGGTGTTCGCCGTGCCCGGTCGCCGCTCTCCGGGGGGCGGCGGATCCTCGATGTTCGAGGCCTTCGTCGATTGCCGCCGCGTCGCCGCAGCGGGCGACCGGATCGAGGCCGTCGCGGCCCTCGCCGGCGCACGGGCGACCGTCGCCGCCCGTTTCGTCCCCGCCGCACGCGCGCACCCGGCGGGGGCGCTGACGGTGTTCCTCCACCTCCCGAAGACCGCCGGCACGACGCTTCGGTGCGCGCTCGAGGCGGCCGACGCGGCCGAGGCGCGACGGCGGCTCCTCGTCATGTACGAGGAGAGTCCGCACTTCCGCGATCACCTCCTCGCGCAGCTCTCGCCGGACACTCTCGCCGAGTTCGACTTCCTCTACGGCCATCTCGACACCTCGGTCGCGAACACGATCGCCCGGGTCGATCCGGAGCGGGAGGTGAGGTTCGTCGCGGTCCTCCGCGAGCCGCGCGCGTTCCTCCTCTCCTACTTCTTCTACGGCCGCGACCGGATCGAGGCGATGCGGGGGCACGACCTGTTCTCGTTCCTCGCCACGCCCAACCGCGTGATCGACAACCTGTTCTGCCGCCTGATCGTCGGCCGGCCGGTGACGAAGGTCGACGAGGCGTATCTCGAGGAAGCGAAGGAGATGCTCTGGCGACGGTTCCTCTTCGTCGGGGCGAGCGAGGACCTGCCGCACACGCTCCGTCGCGTCGGCGCGCTCACCGGCTACGACCTCTCGCCCGCCATCGGGCTGCGCGCCAACGTCACGCCGGAGGCCGCCGAGCGCCATGCGGTGGACCCGAGACGCCTCGTCGACGCGGCCGAGCCGCTCGTCCGCCACGACCGGCAGCTCTGCGCCTACGCCCGCCGCCTGTTCCCCTGACGGCCCGCTACGCCGGGCCCTTGCCGAGGCGCCCGGCGATCCCGTCGGCGATGCCGTGCCACGCCATCCGCCACTGCGCCCGTCGCGGCCGCGTCAGGACCAGGCAGACGGCGAGGCGGCGGAGCACCCGGCCCGCGCTCCGGAGCCGCCAGGGACGCGGCACCCAGCGCTGACCGAGCAGCCAGGTCGCGTTCCGGAAGTAGTAGTAATGCCGCACCGGCGGCCGCGAGACGATCGTGCGCCCGAGGATCGCGACCGGCTCGCCGAAAGCGTGCGTCAGCAGCGCTTCGCCCGCCACGTAGCATCGGAGGTCCGCGGCCGCCCGGGCACGGAGACACCACTCGACATCGACCCAATCGATGAACAGCTCGGCGCGCATGAGGCCGGCCCGCTCGAGCGCCGCAAGCGGCATGAGGCATCCCGAGGCGATGACGTGATCGGCGACGGCCAGCCCGTCCGGCGCGACATCGCCGGCGGGGGCCGGCCGGAGGCGCCGTCCGGCGCCGGCCTCGACGACACGGGGCCCGACCGCCGCGACGGTCTCGCCATGGCGCCGCCGCCCTTCCGCGGCGCGATGGAGGATGCCGACCATGCCCGGCGCGGGCAGGCTGTCCTGGTCGAACAGGACGACGTAGCCGAAGCCGCAGCGGCGCGCGATCTCGATGCCGCGGTTCTGGGCCGCGGCGACGCCGAGATTCCCGCCGAGGAGGACGACCTCCTCGCGCGGGCGGCCGCGCGCGGCGACGAAAGCGCCGACGTCCGCGCCCGATCCGTTGTCGACGACGACGACGCCATCCGCCTGCTCCTCGAGCGCGTCGAGGAGGGCGGCGAGCGCCGGCGGCTCGGGGTTGTGGGTGACGACGACCGCGAGGACGTTCATGCCGTCACTGCGGCGCGCGGGCGCCGATCTTCCTGCCGAGCCAGCGTCCGGCCTTTGCGGCGACGAGGCGGGCGCCCCCGGCGCGATACGCCGCCTGCACCCGGACCGGCACGCCGAGCAGCGGCTGGAAGAAGAGCCGGCGGCGCACGCGCGCGAGCGACATCGGCCTCAGGTGCCCGGCCGGGAAGCCGTCGACGGCGTCGCTCACGACGCGCGCCCAGGCCGATGCCGCCGAGCCGATGTCGTAGCGGCGGCGGGCGGCGTCGCGCGCCGCGCGGCGCATGGCGAGGAGCCGGTCCGGCGCGCGGACGAGGGCGCCGATCGCCTCCGTCCAGCCGCCGTCCGCGACGAGGAGCCCGTCGACGCCATCGGCGACGACGGCGGGATAGGGGCCGAAATCGGAGTAGATGCCGGCGACGCCGCACGCGGCGTATTCCCGGAACTTGTTGTCGGTCTTGCTGCGGTTCGACGCGTTGGCGAGAAGGGGCGCGAGGCCGATCGACCAGTTCCGCGCCGCCTGGAAGGCGATGAAGGCCGCGTAGTCCGGGCGCGCGGGAAAGAAGCGGACGCGTTCGCCGGCGGCGATTCCGGGCGGCGTCGCGCCGATGAACTCGAAGACCGCCCTGCGGTCCGCGGCGAGGACGGGCGCGACGGCGTCCGTCACGAGCGCGAGGTCGGCGGATCGCCCGGGGCTGCCGGCGAACCCGATCCGGATCTCGTCGCTCGCCTCGGGCTCGATCCCCGCGATCAGGTCGAACCGGAAGAAGGTGGGGACGAGCGCGACGCGTGCCCCGCGCCGCCGGAGCGCGTCGGCGAGGTCCGGCGTGTGGGTGAGGACGAGCGCGGCATGGGCGACGAAGAAGTCGAGGGAGGCGCGGACGCTCGGATGCCGGTAATAGGCCCCGATGGGCGTGGCCGGGTCGAGCGCCCAGAAGTTGTCGTCGAGATAGTAGAGATAGGGCCGGCCGGCCTCGACCAGCGCCCGGGCGAAGGGCAGCATCGCCGGGTCGGCGCAGCGCGCGAAGAGCGGCGTCACCGCGCCGGGCAGCAGCGAGGAGGTCCAGTCCCGGGCGAGCACGAGCCCGGCGTCGATCCCGAAGGGCGCCGCGGCCCGCATGACCTGCATGAGAAGCTGGGTGGACGCGATGTCCGCCTCGGCGACGATGAGGATCCGCCGGTGCTCGGCCACGGGCTATTCGATGCTGACGAACGGCAGCCGGCGCGGCCGGCGCCGGAGGACGCTGGGGTCGACGAGCTCGTAGACGGTGACGGGCGCCGTCGCGTGCCGGACGAAGACGCGGAGGCGCCAGCCGCGCGCGAGCGGGCCGAGCGCGAGGGAGAAGGCGGCGGGCGCGCCGTCCGAGACGCCGGCAAGCGGCATCGTCTCCTGCGCCAGCACGACGTGATCCGCGCCGACGACCTCGACGCCGACCTCGCCGGCGGAGGGCGCCAGCGGATTGACCGCGAGGCAGATGCGCGAGAGGCGCCGGCAGGCGTGCGGCATCGCGTATTCGCGGTAGTCGATGGTGCAGAGATCCTCGCTGAGCGCGAGCCGGTGGCGGCCGCTCCTGAGATGCCTCCCGGTATAGTCCCTGAGAGGCGCGAAGGCCGGCGCCACGTGGTCCCACAGCACGTCGCGGCGGAACGTGCCGAAGAGGCGCTGGACCCGCGTCTCGCGATGGCGGACGAGCTCGGCATAGACCGCCGACAGCGCCGGCGGGGCGGCGGCCGGTCCGGACGGCCGGGCCGCGTTGTCCTGCTTGATCGCCGCGATGGTGTGTTCGAGGTGGCCGACATAGGCCTTGAGATCGGCGATCTCGGCAAGGTATTCGGCGTTCAGCGCGTCGCCGACCTCTATCTCGGCCTTGAGCGAGGCGATCCGGACCTCGACGCTCCGCGCGGTCTCGAGCGTCCGCGCCAGGCCGTCGGCGATTTCCGCCAGGCGCCGTTCGGCGTCCGACCGTGCGCCCCGCGCATCCTCGCGCGAGGCGAGGAGGTTCGCGGCAAGCGTCTCGGCAAGCGCGATCATGCGTTCCTCGTGGGCGAGCCGCCGGTCCCGGTCCGGGAGAGCCGTCGGCACGCCGCGATCCTCCGGCGCGAGGGCCTCGCGATCCTCGCGGCGGGGCTCGATCCCGGCCAGCTCCCTTTCCAAGGCCATCCCCGTTGCTGCCTCAAGTCGACGCGCCGATGCCGAAACCCATCCTCCGCCTACGCCGCCGCGTGGCGCTGCTCGCTGGCGCGATAGGCCGCGATGACCGCGTCGGTGGGTCCGTCCATCGCGATCCGTCCCGCTTCGAGCCAGATCGTCCGCGAGCAGAAGCTCATCAACATCTCCATGCTGTGCGACGAGAAAACAAGGATCTTCCCCTGCTCCATGAACTCCAGCATCCGCCGCTTGGCGCGGTCCGCGAAGCGGATGTCGCCGGCGCCCATCACCTCGTCGATCAGCAGGATCTCCGGATTGACGCTGGTCGAGACGGCGAAGGCGAGGCGGATGAACATCCCGGCCGAGTAGGTCTTCACCGGATAGTCGAGGAACTTGCCGAGCTCGGTGAAGGCCGCGATCTCCGGCAGCTTGCGCTCGATCTCGTCGCGCGTCATCCCCAGCAGCATGCCCCTGATCCGGATGTTGTCGTAGCCTGTCTGGTTCATCTCGAAACCGGTGGCGAACTCGAACATCGGGCAGACGTGGCCGGTGGTCCGCGCCGTTCCCGCCGTCGGCGGGTAGATGCCGGACATCACCTTGAGGAGCGTCGTCTTGCCGGCCCCGTTGAGGCCGATGAGACCGACCCGCTCGCCCTCGGCGATCGCGAGCGAGACGTCGTCGAGGGCCTTGATCACGTAGGCGCCCGACCGGTCGCGGCCGTCGCCCCGGACGCGCTCGGCGAGCCAGCCCTTGAGGTCGCCCGGTCCCGTGCGTCCCGAGAAGTGGACGCCGACCGCATCGAGCCTGATCGAGAGCGTCGTCATAGGAGGTACACGAGCGTCCTGTCGAGCCTGCGCGCCGTGAGGTAGGCGAGCAGGAACACCACCACCACGTAGAGCGCCCCCGCGGCATACACGTCCAGGCCGGCGAACGTGCCGTCGAGGACCGGATGGCGGACGCCTTCGATGAGATAATACAACGGATTGAGGCGATAGACGAAGTCCACCCCGCGGGCGCGGAGGAGCTCGGCCGGGTAGATGATCGGCGTCACGAAGAAGAGGACCTGCAGCACGCCGCCGAGGGCGTGGGGCAGGTCGCGGAACCGGGCGCCGAGATAGGCGAACAGGCTGACATGGGCGAGGCCCGCGGCGAGGAGGAGCGCGAGCCCGGGCAGCGCGCAGAGCCAGCCGAGCGGCGCGAGCACACCGAGCACGAGCAGGAGGACGAAGAGCGCCGAGAGGCCTATCAGCAGCACCACGGTGGACGACACCAGCGTCCGGAACAGGTAGACCTGCTTGGGGAAGACGAACTGCTTGATGTAGCCCTCGGCGACGACGAAGGTGTGGCACGCCTCGGTGACCGTCGCCGAGAGGAAGCCCCAGATGACCAGCCCGGCGGTGAGGTGGGGCAGGAATTCCGCCAGCGGCTGGCCGAGCAGCGCGCCGTAGACCAGCCCGCCGCCGGCGACGAACAGCCCGAGATTGATGAGGATCCAGAGCGGGCCGATGAAGGTCCGGCGGAACCGCGCGCGGAGATCCTGCCGGCCGAGGAACAGCCAGACGCGGGACAGCGCGAGCGAGCGGCCGATATCGGCGAGCAGTTGCCGGTCGACCGCGCTCATCGCGCGATCGGCAGGGACATGTGCAGCATCCCGCCCCCGGTCCGGTCGACGACGAAGCCCAGCGACCGGTAGAGCCGAACCGCCCGCGCGTTGTCGGCGAAGACCTCGAGGTAGAGCCGGCCGAGGCCCCACCGGGACCGGGCGAGCGCCGCGAGGCCGGCGATGGCGGCGCGCATGTGGCCCTTGCCTTCCTCGCCCGGCGCCACGACGAAACGCCCGACTTCCGCCTCCCCCGCATCGGGGTCGATGGCGTAGATCGCCGCCTGGCCGACCGGGCGCCCGGCCCGCTCGACGATGAAGACGTAGTCGTCCGGCTTGCCGAGATAGGCCTCGAACCAGCCGGCATGCTGCTCCGGCGTGAGGGGGGAAGACGACCTGAACCGGATGCGCACCGCGTCGCGGTTGCGCCAGGCGAGGGTCATCGGCAGGTCCTCGCGCGCGAGCGGGCGGAGCCGCACGCCGCCGCCGCAATCGGTCTCCCCGACCGGCGCCTTCATCGGGCGTAGCGGGTGACGAGCTCCGCCACCAGGTCGACGTCCGCCTTGCTCAGTCCCATGTGGATCGGCAGGGAGATGATCTCGCGGCTGGCCCGAGCGGCCTCCGGGCAGGTGCCGGCGGCGTGGGCGTAGACGGGATAGTCGGTGTTGTCGCGGTAGTGCACGCCGGGAAACACCTCGTGCTCGTTGAGCGCCAGCATGAGCTGGTCGCGGTTGCCGACGCGGATCTGCACCAGGTGCTGCGAGGATTCGCAGCCGGGCGCGGTCGGCACCAGGCGGACATTCGCGTCGTCCGCCAGTCCGGCGCGATACCAGGCGGCGATCTGGCGCCGATAGGCGTTGTCCTGGTCGAGATACCTCAGCTGGACCAGCGCGATCGCCGCCATGATGGAGTTGCCGTGGTACTTGTAGCCGACCTCCTCCACGTCATACATCCACTTGTAGGCGCCCTGCGACGCCGTGCGCGCATAGGTGTCCTTGTTGATGCCGAGCCAGGTCAGGCGCCGGACCCGGGCATCGTCCTCGGCATCGGCGAAGCAGATCATGCCGGAATCGGCGGTCGGCAGGTTCTTCACCGCCTGGAAGCTGAAGACGGTCGCGTCAGCGTCGTGGCCGACATGACGACCCGCGACCCGGGTCCCCGCCATGTGCGCGGCGTCGAGGACGAGCCTGAGGCCATGCCGGCGGCAGATGTCCCGGACGGCCTCGTAGCGCCCGCTGTTGCCCCCCATCCCGACGAACATGACCGCCCGCGTCCGCGGCGTGATCGCCGCCTCGACCGCGCGCGGATCGAGGGAGAGGTACTCGTCGACGTCCGCGAAGACCGGCGTCAGGCGCTCGTAGAGGATGGCGTGGTTGGTGGAGACGAAGGTCAGCGGGGTGGTGATCACCTCGTCGCCGTCCTGCCAGCCGTGCCGCGTCCTGAACATCTGGAGCGCGAGGTGGAGGCCGACGGTGTTGGAGTTGAGGAAGTGCGCGTGGGGGAGCCCGGTATAGGCCCGCCACGCCTCCTCGATGGCGACCGTCTTGAAGCCGAGGCCGGTCCACCCCTTCTCGAGGCACTCGCGGATCGCCGCCAGGCATTCGTCGATGCGGAAATGGGGCAGGAAGAGCTGGATGGCCATCGGGTGACTTTCGCGTGATGCGCGGGTTGTTGCCGGCCCCTTCAGGGACATGTCCCGGCGGTCGCGCCCATCGGCCCGGCCGCCGCAAGTCTAGAGGCTGTCCGCATTCAGGGCCATGCGGTACCGTTCTGCCCGGCGAGCTCGGCCTTGCGCTTCCGCAGCGCCGCGACGCGCGCGGCGCGCTCCGGATCCGGCGTCCAGAGGAGGGACCGCGGCGCCGGCGCCGCAGCCGCCGGGCGCGTCGCGGACCGGAGCGTCGCCATGACGAGGGACAGCAGCGCCTCGGTCGCGCGGTCGCCGTCGAAGAGGGACAGCATCAGGGCGGACTGCCGCCGGAGGGATGGCCACGCGTCCCGCGTCTTCAGCGCCCGTTCGAGGGCGTCGGCAAGGGTCCCCGCGGCGAGGTTGGGGGCGACGAATCCGTTTGCGCCGTCGACGACGAGCTCGTCCAGCCCGCCGGCGAGCGCGACCACGGGGACGAGGCCCCGGGCCATGCACTCGGCCACCGTCTGCGGCAGGCTCTCGTCCGACGAGGCCGAGAGGACGATGTCGTTCTCCGCCGCCATGGCGTCGAGGCTCGAGAAGCCGCGGATCGCGACCCGTTCCTCGACGCCGGCGGCCCGGACCGTCTCCTCGATGGCCTCCCGGTACCAGCCGAGGCTGGGGAGGGCGTAGCCGTAGAGGTTGAGGACCACGTCGTGCCCGCGGTCGAGGAGGAGGCGGAGCGCGCGGATGCCCTCCACCTGGCCCTTCCGCGGCTGGAGCGTGCCGCCGAGGGCGATCCTGACCGGGCCTTCCGGGCCGTCGCGGTCGATCGCGGACGCCGCCATCGGGGCGAAGGTCGAGCGGACCACCGCCGAGCGGTCGGGGAGGATCCCCGCGATCACGCTGCGGGACCAGGCGCAATCGGAGATCCAGCCGTCGATCCGGCCGGAGAGCGCCGCGAGCTGCGAGGGATCGTAGGCCGAAGGCTGGAAGAGGGTCATGACCAGCGTCGCGGCGCCGCGATCCACTGCCGCGAAGACCGGCATGAAGCCGCCGGCGAGGATGAGATCGGGACCGCTTGCCGC
>Ga0182738_1002488_pt1 | contig 21843 bp, 15 predicted proteins | sample eDN5th30CBELigMG_FD_128876 | JGI IMG/M metagenome (GOLD analysis project Ga0182738, IMG submission 128876) | Enriched Miracle-Growth compost microbial communities from Emeryville, California, USA - eDNA 5th pass 30_C BE-Lig MG (version 2)... ...
CCTCAAAGGGACCATTTAATCTTGATCATCACTGGAAACTTTATTTAAAATCTAAGACGCCTATTTCGAATCGAATTTGAAAAGAATTATTTCAATTAATTGAGAAGATTATTTCTCTTTTTTAACATACAAAACTTCCTCCTCCTTCCTTCCACAAGAACTGAATCCAATTTTCTTAAAAGGGCAGGAATTTTCCAAAATGATATATTGAGGAGATTTAAACAAGTCGTTTTTTCATGAAAATCTAAGAATGAACGGAATTTTGTCAAAAATTTGCACAAAAAAGCAAAACAACTCTAAAAAGACTTGGAAAAAGATGAGAAAGTGTTTTCTCTGGTTTGAAAGGATCAGAATCAAGAGTTCCCCAAGAGCAGAGAGCTTAAACAGCTTTAGTCAACTCTTTTCTTTAAAAAATAAAGCTTTTCTGAAATTGCTTGATTCTCTTACACTCCTTTCCATTTACCCTCGCTCCAAATTCTAATTCTTCTCATTTTTTCCAACAACCTCTTCAAAGAAAAGTGAATTTTCTCATCATATTGCGCTCTTTTCAAGTTTAATTGAATGTGAAATTGGAAATATCATGATTTTCAAGGGAAAACAGAGGACTTATGACTTGATCTCAGTTTATCTGTTGAATGAAAGTGTCAAAGAAGCATTTTCTTGTTTCCAAATTAAGAAAATAAATCGACAAGTCTTTCTTTCCAAGACGAAGCCTGGATTATCAGAGATTTCCTTGAAGCAGAGGAAAAATAAAATTTAATTAAAGATGAAAAAGGTTTTTGTATTTCACATTTTTCGAATATTTCCCATGTACTCCGTCTGATTAATTTTGTTCATCGATAAGATATATGTTGCGAGAAAGAAGTTCAGAAGAGAATCTTGAATTCGAAAGGTTGAACAAAACGAAGGTATTCAAGAACAAACTCCTGATCAAAACTAAAAGTTCGTTCTATTGATAATTTCCTTCCTCTCAAAGAATGCTGAACCAAAGAAATCTTGGTTTGAAATGGCTTTGGAGGTTCAAAGTGACTCCAAGTCTCAAAAAGGACCTGAAGACTTTCGAGTCTGGAAAATAGGAGTTGGATTTGGTTTGCTTTTTCAAGTAAATAATCGTTTGTTTGTTTGTTTATATCTCATAAACTTTATTCAAAATCTAATTTTTTTAAAGAACAGTGGATCTTTCCGATTCAGAAAGAAGATTGCTCAAATGAAAACGAGAAAGGTGGCTTGATTCTTGTCAGCTTTGGTGAGTCATCTTGTTGATGAGGAGAGGCAAAACTTGATTGGATCCTTCGTGATCTCCAAAGGCGAGTTTATGAGAACAAAAGGAAGTTCAGTCAGGGAAAGGTAAGACCAATGCCTCTTTTGCTTCTGAGGTCTTCCAAAAAACAAAAGACCCATTTTTCATTGAGAAGATTCATTGGAACCTATTAAAAACATCCAAAATTGGCCTCAAAATGAGCTCTAAAAAGTGGGGAAAACGCTTTTTACCATGAGATATCCAAAAGACAGAACAAGGTTTGACTCTTCTTCTTCTTCTTCTTCTCCAAACTTCAAAGAGAAAACCATCTTCCTCTCAAGAAGGAAATGATTCTGAAATTATTTTAGCAAGTTGATTCTTGCAGATTTGCGCCCATCAAGAAAAAAATTTGCTTTATTTTATTTTTGGATTGAATCGAATCCATTTTGGTTTCCTTGGATTTTTTCCCTTCCTCTAATTTTTTGTTTGAGCCCTCAGACTCTGGCAAGCCAGACAACTTATTAATAAGTCCTACAAATTAAATAACTCACTTTTCACGATCAAAGATCTCCATAAATTCAATTGAAGGTAAGTGTTCTTTTATGAACTCTTTTGTTGAGATATCGACACTCACACCTGATTTCTTTTCTTTTAATTATTCATTTTATTTTTGTTTTTTTGAGATCATTTTTTTTCTTTTTCTTGAGTTTCTTTTTGGATTTTGTTTCTTTCTTTGTGCAGACAAAGTTCTTCTTGTATTTTGAATTCAATACTGACTTTAGTTTGTAATAGTTCGATTGCAGTAAATTATTTACTTTGATTTCTGATAATTTAAAATTTATTCTGATATTTCGCAAGCAATCATTATTTTGAGAGAGATGAAAAGTCCTTCAATTCTTTAATTCCTTTAGAGCAGAAAACAGACAGAATTTGACCAGTTTTCAATTCATGAAAAACATTATTCCTGAACAATCTTTCTTTTTCTGATTTCTTAACTCTAATTTTCTTGGAATCATTCAAGAAAGTTGCTCGGGAAGAAGTCTCCTTGAAGTTCTGAATTTATTGCGAATGATATTTGATTTCCTAGAATTTCAAAAATACTCTTTTCCAAAACCATTCTTATTTTTCTAGTCAAACTCAAACAAAAATCTTAACTCACCAAAGAACCCAAATAAAAATCTGAAATATCTTCCATTTTAATAATGACTAAAGTATCTGATAAAATAATAACATTAGAAAGAAATGCCAAGCAAGGGTCACAAAAGATTGAGGTCAATTTAAAATGATTTTTGAAGCAATTAAAAAGGAGGGTTTTTTCGAGGAGTTTTTCTCTCAAAATTATTGTCATTTTTGCCTTTAATGTGACTCTCAGAAAACTTCGGCGAGAGGTTTTGAGATTTTGAAAAAACCCTTGGAAAAATGATTTCTGAAAGTTTGAACCGAACGAAATATCATCCACCAAAATAAAATTACCCTCAGAAACTCTGATACTCACAATTCCTTAAGATCCAAGAACTTTTCAAAGAAGAGAATCAGTTTCCGCTTTTTAACTTTTGGACTTTTCTCATTCTTTTCTCAACTCTTTATTCAAAAAAAAAAATCAATATTAAGATTTTGGCCACAATAAAATTTGAAAAGAGAAACTCAAAATGGGAATTTAAAAGAGTTCAAGGAATCTCTTATAATCAAGGTTTATTTTGGTGGTTGGGAGTTCCCAGAATTTTCTTATCATGAAAAAGGGAAATTTAGTTTGTAATTCCCTCGTCACACAAATAGAATTTATTATAAAAAGGTTTTTAGTCCAAAAAATATTATTTTTGTTGAACTCTCTGAATAATAATGAGTATTTATTTAAAGAAAAAAGATCTCCAGGATCAAGCGAATTTCAATCTGCTTGGAAGCTTTCAATTCATTGAGAACAAAAATAAGAAATTGAATTTATATTTGAAAAATCCAAACAATTGAGTTATAAATTAATTATCACCAAAGGAACTCAGGGTGAAAATTAAAGAATACGCTGATAAAATTTGAGGATTCGAAGGAGATCCCTTAGATTCAACAGTTTTTTAGGCTTTTCGGTCGAAAGAAGATGATTTTTGTTGATTTTTCAGAGGAAAAAAAGAAAATCTTTTGAAAAGGTCCACTTATTTTTCAAGGATATTTCTCTCAAAGAAAACTAAAAGAGAAAATGGTCTTTCAAATGTTCACCAGGAATCGAGCAAAAGACTGCCTCAAGTTTTCACTTTTTTTCAATAATAGTATTTGGTGTTTAGTTTCTCATTTTTAATTTTGAATCTTGGCTAAAATTATAATTTGCAACCTGAATCAAAATAAAAACTCCCAAAATGAAAGAGGCTATTATCTCTCAATTGAGACTCATTTCTCTGCAATTCAATCTTATTTTCAAGAAAACTCCGAGATTTCTTCATTTGAAATCCAGAGAATCTTACATTTTCTCCTTAAACATCGAGAAATGTTTCCTTAAAAAGAGGAATTTAAAAAAGAGCGATCATCATTTCTCAAGAAGCCGTTATAAAATCAAATTCAAAATACTTTGAACTAATTTCAGCAAACTAGAAACCTGACGACATGTAGACAAAAGACTATTTTCTCTGGACATTTCAAATTTGAAATTCAATTTTTTGAGGCATTTGTCTATTTATCTGACTTCTATTTAGCTAGTCTATAATCCATTTTTAAAATTATTCGAGCCCGTCCCTCAACCCCTCCATGAGATTCTTGAAGAACAAAATCCGCAAGGCCAAGGAAGCTCTCGAAAGGTCCTCTTCCTCCTCGGCCATAAAAGCTCCTCTCCCTTTAAAATTCATGACTGGACCTGTGATTTCAACTTCAACAACAAGTAGTCATATTATCTTGGCCCCTCAAGTCATTCCAAAACGAAAGAGAGGTTTGAAAGTCGAAGAAAAGAAGGAAAAGTCTGTAGGATGTAAATCTACCAAAAATATCGTGATAAACTACGGAAAGGCTATTGCTGGCTTTGCTTCTTCTGAGACTGCCTTACCTTATCTGACCAAGATTGTTGAGAAAGAGGGAGTAACTCTCGAGGGCTTTTTGAGCTTTGCAGCTCATGCTAAAGAGTCTATTGGAGGAATCGCGAGTTTCCGCTCTTTTTTGGTTGAAAATGAGGGCGATGATAAAGGCATTTCTGGCTACAAGAGATCATTCCAGAAAATAGCCATTGTCTTTATCAAATATTTCAGCGTTAATTGGATCTTTCACGGGCGGGTCAGCCATAAAATCGAGTATCTCAAGTACAGATTCAGAATGTTGAGAAGAGTCGAAAATCCTCAACACTTCACTTATATCAGATAAGAAATGTAATTATTGAAGTCTCAAGTGTGTGGTTTTAGAGTTTACCAAGTTGTATTATTAAGACCTTAACTTATTGATTATTTCTTGCAAAAGAAAGTTGATTATTATTATTATTATTATTGTTGTTGTTATTGTTATTGTATCCTTTTGGTTTCCCGAGTGTTGTTTTCGAGTTGGAAACTTATATATCGTCTATAGACAAACAAATTATTAAAGTATAATATATTTTTGAAGTTTATTGGGATTAATTGTTTTGAAAAAGACTCCTTTATTCAAGAAAGAAGAAGAAGAAGAAGACATTGAGTAAAATCTCTCTTTCTCTCGTGATAGATTGTTATTTTCGTTCTAGAAAAGCGAGTCATTGAAGAATTCGTATTGAAAAAAAAAAAAAACTAAGGCTATTTTTGCCGAAGTTCTTGCAATTGAAATACTATCGGCTCGACAAACCCGCAGAATAATGTCTTGAAAATCATACTTTTTGTGAGATTTGAGAGAAATTTGTGCCTTCGAAAGTTGAACTGGAGAGATTGAAGACTGATTTATATTTCATCCATGATGATTGAGAAAGATTGCTAAGAGATTTCTCTCCAAAATAAAAATTTATTGTTGAGATTCAACTCAAAATCGATTAAACTTAGAAATTGGATTGAATTTGTCAGATTTTGTCCGATTAGGAGCAAGAATTCTTGTCTCATAATTTGTTTGTTCATTTCTCTGAGCTTGGAATATTCCAAAACAGGAGGCTAGTAATAGAAAATTCGAGACTTCTGGAAGTTTAATAGTGTTTGAATCCGATGCAAACCTCTATTTTGAATTTGAATTTGTTTAAAAATGAGAAGAGCGAGTGTATTTTATTTCTGAGTGTTTCAATTTAATCGTTTGAAGTGAAAAAGTGTTCTCTTTACCTAAATCTTTCGAACTTATTGAGCTCACACTTTCCTCTTGGAAGCTCTTCCAAATCAATGAAATGGGAGGCAGAAAATGAGAAACAGTGTTGAATTGAAGGCTAATTGATAAAGTATCTTGCCAAAATATTAATTTCATCCATCTCGCTGAAATGATATTTTGAAATCTTTTGGATGGATTAAAAAACGCAAACAAGACTGATTCACGCATTATTTGACATTTTCTCCAATAAAAGAGAGAGATATGCCATTGAAAAAAAAAAATGAACAAGTTTGGCTGAATCCTTCGTTTACTTTTTTACATTACAATCTCTCTGTTCTGATGAATGGAATTTCAAAAACACAATTTCAATGAATAATTTTCCTGAGAAAAACATCTTTAAAGAGAAAATAATAAAATTGATCTTAAAAATAAATCTTCCTCTTCTTCAGATGTTTCCCTCTAATTTCAGAAATGCAAACGTCTTCATAAAATGGGTCAACTGGAACAATGTATAACGAAGCAACAAAACAAACTCAAGCGAGAAAAAATGTGATGTTTATAGATTCCTGATGAAGCTTCGGAAAAATTCGGGACATTCACCTGTTAAAGATCTCGAAAATGCCTTGCAGAGGAAGTCAAATGGGTGATTTTCAAGGAAAAAACAAAAGAATGGAGAGTTTACTTTTCTTGTCAGAGTCCCAAGTGTTCCTGGACGTATTTTCCATCCTTAAACAATCTTCAACATTGAAAAACCCCACACTCGCACTCTCGCTTGAAATATTGCAAAGATAGTTTGCCTAATTGAGAAGACTGTCAAGTACATTTTACACCCCAAAAGATGTTACTACTCCAAATAATAATCAAACAACTTTGACGCAGGTTTCACACCTTCGATCGGGGGGAATCTTGATAATTGTAAAGCTCAAGGAGTAATAACCATAAAACGTGGAATTGGAAGCAAATTCTCAACAATCTTCGACCAAGAAGAGGATATGATTTGATTTCGGCTGTCCTTGAGGAACTTGATCTGAATGGTGATGCAACTGAAGATGTATTCTTTCTTGCTAAATACAGAGAACGCTTCAAAAACGGATTGGATAATATCCTCTATGAAGATCTGCTTACTTGAGTTTGATAAAGGTGAATTACCTGATTCGATTTGGAGGAAGGCCATCTTAGAAAAATATTATTTTCTTGTTCGTGTTCTGTATGAGAAATACAGTTTATTGAATGAGGCTTCCAAGATGAATTGCTCAATCTCCTCGACGATGAGAATATTTTGGAGGATGTTTAAAGTTTAAGAAGAAGGCAGTGAGAGGTTTCGAGTTTTATCTCATCTCAAATCGAAAAAAAACCTTTGAAAAGAGTTTTGCATCAAAAACAAAATAAACAAATTGAAATTAAACGAAAACCATGATAAAAATAAACAACTTTCAATCATTTCCTTTGTTCATAATGGCTTAATTGCATAGAAACCTTACCTTGTTTTATTACTTATTAGATTTCCATCAGTTTTCATAAGCATATGTGTTGATTTCTTCTGTATGTTATCGCAAACATAGTCTAAAGGGTGAAAAATTATTTTTCAGATCCTGGTACTTTACTTGCAAGATTTTTCAGATTTATTTACAAAATCTGATTTATTTGTGAGATAATTTTTACAAAGAGTTTTCTCTGATCCTAAATATTTTGAAGAGTGGAAAATGCCAGAAAATCTGGGCCGTGTATTTAGAATTTCGATCTCAAATAAGGTAATTTTGGAGAAAAAGGAGTAAATTCTTTTTTTCTGGACTCTTTGTTCGAGTGACGAAGAAATTTTCAAATCAGATTTTTTTCATCACCCTGGAGCCCCAGAAAAATGGGATTTTGGCTCTGAATAACATGGATGGATTTGGATTTGATATTTACTCCTGTTGAAACCCTGAACAATAAAGTCCAATGTTTTTTTTTTTTTATGGAGAAACTGACTTGTTGAGAATTCCTCACTCATGAATCTGAACTGTTTTTCTTCGTTTCGCTCGAAAATGGAAGAACTTCATTCAGAGAAGTCACGAAATTTCTGAAGTCCACATTTTTAAAAAAGGAAAAGCGAAGAACTTGGTCCTGAGGAAAAGTAACTCAATGAAATTTTCTATCTTGAGAATCCCTCGTGAAAAATTTCCTTTCTGAGATGGTATTGTTTTTCCGACAGAGATAGATCATCGGTGGTGATATTCAGAAACACCGCACACTAATTGTATCAGTTTTTTTCTAATGAAATGAGCTCCAAATACGAAATTTTTTGAATCAAAATATTCTCTCAAGGAAAATTTTCCAAACAAGTCTTCAAAAAAGAATTTCTCCAAAGAGTCCCCAAAATCTTGCCAAAAGACTTCAATATTCTTTTCTAAAAGAGAATAGTCTCTTAATTTCAATTCTGCAAAAAAACTATCAAGAGCTTGAAATTTCTCATTTCTTTCATTGAAAGGAAGTCAAAAAATATAGCTGAAGCGCACGCATCAGTTTTTAAATGGATTTTTAAATTTCCATCACCCTGAAAAATTATGAGTTGTTCCAACCCCTGGTTGTTTTTAAGAAAGAGTATTTCCACCCTATTTCACTATTCCACACATATTTTCCCCATCTGACAGCAAATATAATTTAAAAGGGAAAGAAATATTAAAGTGAAACCGAAATTCTCTAGACAGTCAGCATAATTATACTTTAACGACAATTCTTTCATATTTGGTTTTTTCTCAATGTTCTGGACTGTTATATCGTGAACAAGTCTTGAAAGTGTTTAAAGCGGACTTGCTCTGAATGGAAAATCGAGAAGTTTGAGATTTGCCGGGCTTGGATGCAAATTTAACTGAATTTTTCGAAAAGAATTCTTTCAGACAAAAAAGAAATTTCATTTTTCGTTGAATATGCAGGTCTTTCTCCATCACATGTGATGAAAAAAGTCCATGTAAGCCAGAGCAAATTTCAAGGTAACTCAACTCCTGATGTCAGTTGAATAATTCTGAATGCAGATTATCCTAAAACTGGAAAAAGGCTGGAGATGAAGAATTCATAAAGAAAATTTCGGAAAATCCAAAAATAAAACTTGAATTAAAAAATAATTTTTAAGCAAACCAAAATAACAAAATTCTTTCTCCATTAAAATTTTTTTTGAAAGCGTCTTGGCAGAAGTCCTTCTTTCTTAGAATAGCTTCATAAAAATGATAGATTGGGCGCTAAAACTCTCAAAAATACAACTTTTGGGGCTCAATTACCTTTGAAAAAAACAGAGAGAAAATGGAAAAGTAACGATCAGAATAGGATATTCTTATCCGTGATGATATTTGAAATTTTTCTTGATCAATTTTCCTGAAGGGGTGTGAGAACCAGTGGATATTTTTGGAGAACATAAAATAGTAAACCATTAAATAGCAAATCAAAGTAACTCCTTATCTTTGAAGGTCAGAAAAAAATTGTCCCTTTGGAAGAAGTAGAGAACTATTCGAAACTTCCTTGTTTCTTGATTTTAGATGCTGATTTAACTCCTTTGAGAGAAGATTTAGCCTAAATATCAATTTTTTAGCACTTCCATCAAATAGTAAAGAGATTAATAAAATTTGAGAGGCCTAAGTTTTTCGATCCGTAATTTTGATTTTAGTCTTGTTTGTTAGTGTATTCGAAAAGATTTTTGTCCTTTTTTGAGGTGAATGTGGTTTTCAAGAGGCCTTTGGAAATACCTAAACCCCATCAATTTCTTTTAGGAATAATAAGAAGACAGAAACAGTTGTCTTGACAATTTACTTATCTGATAAAGTATTTTAATTGCCTATTTCTGCTGGTTGATAATCAAAAGAAAAATAAAAAATTCAGAGTTAAGGCTTTTTTTTTTCCTTGATTTGACAAGACCAATATTAGGATTACTTCAAATTAATCTTGTTTGGATCAATCGAACTTGCCGAAAAAGGATTCCTTTGTGGTTTCTGAAGATCGAGAAATAGCTGTTGATGCATAATTGACGCTGGAAAAGAAGTATGATAGAATATTCTTTTGAAACCGTTGGAGTAAAATCCTAAAATTTTATCGAACCTTTGCGTAAAAACTGGATAATAAAGCTTCTAGAGAATTTCTCCTTCGGTTTGGCTAATGATTATTTCCACGTTGTTTAATGTTGTAAGAGGGGTTTAAAAATATTAGAGCTCAAATAGCTGACCACTAAATATAGAAGAGACTCTAAAAGATGAAATCGAGTCAATTTCAGGCATTTAGCATAAGAAAGTTTAGAAATGAACTGGAAAAATAGCAAATATTCTCGAAATGAACCTCTCTTCTAATAATTTGAATTGACAAGCAGATCCTTTCACTCAGAATGCTTTCCAACAAAGAAACTCTTTAATTTTCAATCTCGAAAGAGATTTTTTGCCTTGCTTTCCATCCAAAGAGAGTCAAAACGATGATGGTTAACATTAAAACCTTTTCTTTAAGCTTCTAAGTAAAAGTTTTTCTCAAGAAGCTGGAGCTACAAAACTTATTTGAAACAGTGAGACAGAGAGTTTTTGGCATCCTCAACAGGTTCTCTGACTTTTGACGATGAAAGAGCTTTATAGAAATCATCATCGGCGGCAGGAATTTCAATTTAATTAACGTTGGCAGAGGAATAAAATCCAAAAGTTTTATTTGCTTGGAATTAACTCTAACTGCTGCAGGGATTTATGATTTAATTGAATTCGAAGAAAAATTAAAGAGCGAGCCTTTATTTTCCCATTGAACCGTTTATTAAAAGGCCAAAAGTGAAACCTTTGAGATGGTTGATCAAGACAACTAAATTCTGATTTCCATAGTTCGCATACAAATGGAAGATTGGGATATGAAATTAAAAAGTCTTGCTAAAAAAACTTTTAATTTTGACTCGAAATTGACAATAAAACTCTTGTCCAGAAAATTCTTTAAATCCCAAAAAGGAGAGAAAAAATCAGGCAAGCCTTCGAAGGAGGGGGTTTTTCATGATTAAGACAAGTCTAAAGGGGACAGAATTAAAAGGATCTTGGATTTGACATGAAAATCTATAGGAGGTATCATGTAAGATAACAACGAATGAGACATGCAAAAGAATCAAAACAAAAGACTCAGACATAGCAAAAAGACGGTTTCTAGAGAGAGATAGATAATATTATGTTCACAAAGGTTTGTTTTTGTTGATACAAATTAAGAAAACTGTGGATTTTTACAAGAGGCTGGAGGCATCTCGTTTTTTCTCATTGCTCATATAAGTAAAGAGTTCGGGGTTATGGATTCTTCTGAGGACCTTGAATCGGTATTTCAAATAGGTGAGTTTATGGAGGAGTCTTCCATGGATGATCCAATTGACGCTGAAATACTTTATGAAGATTTCAGCAACTTGGATCAGAATTCTTTTGCAATTAGCGACATGGAGTCCTTCTTTCTTTTCGTCGATCATCAACAATGAGCGGAAGCTATCGATGCCCGCAATCTGCTCTCGAGCCTTTTTGGCAAATTGATTAAATTCGGCCCTTGTAATATTCGAACCCTCCAAGAGCGTTTTGAGATAAGGAGTTGCAAGTTTGGAGAGTGCAAATGAGGTAATAGCCTTGCCATAATTCACAACAATATTTTTTGTTGCCCTCAAATCTCCCTTTAGAGGGTTCAGCTTGCTGCAGACGGGCTTGGGAGGAGTGATAACGTTCATCTTGGCCCGTCTCTTTGGCAAATCTTGAAGGACAACCTGGATTTGGGAATCATCAGTTGAGGCTTGCGAGAGGCTTTCGTGAATAGATGGTGAGCTTGTCCCTTTGCTTCTTCTTTCGAGGGCTTCAGATGCGAGTTGGATTTTAGTCTTGAGGAAGCGCATGTGAGAGAGAACAAGATGAGATTTTGAAAACTTAAATTTTATAATTGCAAGTTTTCAGAGTGAAGTTAATCAATTGGGGCATTCGAACAAATTTTATTGGGTTTAAAAATGAGTGGAAGTGATTTGGTTCTAAATATACAAAATTTTCCAGTGAGTGATTTAGAATTTAAATTTGAAAGAATGAATTCTCTGGAGCGGATAAAAATATCACTTAAATTCGGCCATAAGAATTTTTATCAGGCGAATCAAGATAACGTTTATGCATTTATTGATTTTCAATTATTTCGACCCAAATAGCTCCATTCATCCTGACCCTGGGAGTTCAGTTTGAGCTCCTTTTCTGGGTTAGTTTCAGTGAGAATCGCTTGGAGAATGGAGCAAAATGTCGAAGCCCAGCCTTTCTGTCATCATTCTTCAAGCCTTAAAAGCTCGATTTGATTCGATGCTTGATTTAATTTTTTTTAGATGAAACAACTGAAAAGCTTTAAATACCATTAAATCTGAAGCATACCTGACCTTTAAAAGTCTAAAAAAGTCCTTTTAATAAAAATGTACTGATCATTTAAGGACAAAGGTTGAATCTTAGTTTGATCTCTTATTCAAAGTGGGATTCAAAAAAGAAGTTTTTGAGGCAAGGAGAGGTAAAAGCGAGAACGAAAAGGTATTTTTCACCTCCTCTATTTGATAAGAGGTTTGCCAACGAAAAATGTTTAATTCTAAGGTTGAAATTAACTCTCAGCTTGCTCTCGAGTTTGATTTTGTTGTTTTTTACTTCTAAATATTTAGAAAAATACAAATTTTAAGCGGTTATGATTTCGTTCAGATTTTGACAAGATGGTATGAAAAATGAAAAGAATATTTGATGTTTTTACTGAAGTATTTGAGCATTCTTCTTTGTTATCTCCGAAATGTAAGTCTCCATTGTAGAAAATGCATTTAGAGAAAGTGTTTATTTTACAATTTTGTTGGTCGCTTTATAAATGATGCAGAATAAGAGTTGCTAAATTCATTGTAAAAAAGAACAAAACTAAGAAACCTTTCGATGATTAAAGATGTAATTTCAATGTCTATTTGCTGTTTAAGCAGAGGCAGAGACCATTATTTAGGTGAGAAAGAGACGACAGATGAGACATTGTCAGTGGTAAAATAATTATGGCATAATTTTAGAATTTGTATGTTTGAGATTTTCGAAGAAATCTAAAAAAATTAGAATTGCTTTTCTGTTAATAACTCAGCTGCATGATCAATTAAAGCTGATTAATTTCGTATTTTGGTATTTTTAAACAACAAGATTTCCTTCTTTTGAGCCTCAAATAAACTTAGTCTCTTGAGAGTTTCTCCTTTACTTTTTCTGCACCATGAATGATTTGAAGCAAAATAGCTTGAAGAAAACAGGATTTTGAGAGATAGTTTGATGAAATAAGTTGCCCAATCGGGAAGAGAAGGAGGTACTTTGAGTCACAAAATTTGTTAAACGCTTTCGGCATTAACGAGCCATGAAAACTTGGTTTTTTAGTTGGAAAACATAGGTTTCCAGGGAGAAATTTCTGCCAATTTTTTAATAAACCATGCTGCTGTAAATGAGCAAAAAAACAAACGTTTTTCAAGTGAGAGAAAACTCGATGATCATGGTGAAAGAGAAATTATTCTGAGAGAGAGAAAAAAAGAAGGCATATTAATTTTTCGGTTTTGAGGAGAATAAGAAGAATATAAAGAGATAGAGACAGATAGGTTTTCGAGGTTTAATGTTTTTGTTCAGTTATTTTGACTGGTTGAATGATGAGCAAGTGCATTTCGGGGAATAAGAACTCGAAGTTTAATTGATACAAGCTAGTGCTTTGAGTCATGGTATTGCAATATATTTTGAAACTTTATTTCCAGAAACTTATTTTACTTTGAAAAATCGCAGAGAGTATAATGATTGAAAAGGAGCAATTGACTGAGATATGTGAAACTCTCAAAGGAGAAAGTTTTCATGCATGAACGTTGAAAATTGAGAGTTGAAGTTAGTTTAAATTTTGATTCAGTCTAGAAACTCGCTTCATATGTTTGAAAAATGAGGAGAAAATCCATTATTTGAGAAGCCTATCGAAAATAAAATGGCGCTGTCTCGGCTTTTCTCTTCAGAACGGCCTGAGAATATTAAAAAGAATAGCATTTTTCTACAAAAAAAAAAAACTGAATTCAGTAGAATACAGTGATGTTTGATAGTTTACTGCTCCAGTTTAAATATTTTTAACTGTCTTGAAAAAAGCTACTATATCAAGTCTAGATCCCAATAACGTCCTCCCTATGGCAAGATACCTCGAAAGTTTCAGAAAGCACAGGAAAATTGAGATTTAATTTTTGAGGTTATCATCAATCATTTCCACCAAATTCATGGTTAATGAGGTGTCAAAGACTTTCTGAACTCCCCTAATTCTCTCTTTCCCGAATATTATTGGTAAAAATGCCATGGAGAAAAGGCCACAAGCAGTGATTCAACTATGTCAACCATGAGGTTTAGAACATGAATGCAAAAAGTTTTTCAAGAAAAGAGAAGATTGAGCAATCAATGACTTTGATTCAATTGTAATAGGTATGAACTATTTTGTTTCAACTTGAAAAAGTTTTGGAAAACTTTGATTCTTTATTGATTCAAGGTTTGCATAAAATCAAGATTTGAGCTCGAGATGGGGAAAAGAGTGAATCCTGGAGACTTGATGATGATGGTTATTGAATTGATGGCGAAAATTTTGGAAAAATTAAAGGAAAAAATGATGATTGGAGAGCGGCGGTTTTTGCACAACAATAATAAATTTTTAAAGACACTTGTATTGTTTAATGATTTTCAATAAACAAGAATTGATAAAAGCATAGCCTTGAATCAAATCAAGATTTTATTGTATGAAATGAAAGCCGCGATTTTAAACCACGAAGCCTAATAAAATAGCTCAGTTTATTGAGTTTATTTGCTCATTTTGAAAACTGAACAGAGGAGATTATCATCCAATCTTTAGAATCCCCTTTACTTTCTGTCAAACTCTTATTTTAGTATGACTCAGGGAATCTTTGTTGAACTTTGAGGAAGCAAAGAGGCCAGCCTTTTCAGGCGAGGCTTAAAATTCGAGACTCATCAGAACGATTTGCTGAACTAATTGATTGTGATGCTAAACTCGATAGAAAGTGAAGAAAATTTTTTTTTCAATCACAATTCGACCAACTTCTGCCTTTTCAGCCGATGGCGTTTGAGGTCGAAAAAGTTGGCTTGTGAGATTTCAAAGGGAATTGAGTGAGAAGAAAGAACGAGGGGATGGTCAGGATTGGAAATAGGTGAGGGGAAGAGGCTGATAATAAAGGGTAAATTTGAATCATTAAGAAGGGCGAAGCACCTTTTCCGAACGTTATGGTTCAGTGAATATTAAAATTATTGATGGCTGGTACAAAATTAAGGGATAGTTGAGTTCTTTAGAATCTAACTATCTTTTCGATTTAATTTTGTTTAAACTTTTTCCGTGACAAATGACATACTTTGCTGGACTCAGAGAGTATATAAATTTTGCTCAATTAAAGAAAATTAATAATTCTAAAATCAAAATTTCTTGCAACAACCCATGCGCTTCTTGAAAACCAAAATCTTTCTTGCAAACCAAGCCCTCAAAAAACAAAACATCGAAAAAGAAGCCCCTCTTTCTTTAAGTCTCGCTCATTTATCCGAAGATCCCACTGAGGCCTCATCCACCAATGAGATATCTTCCCCACCCGTAAGCCAAATTGAAGAGGTCGATGTCTCTCCCTCTTCATCAAAGGCTACAAGAAACAACTCCTTGAAAGGCGACAGGAGGCCTACAAAGAACATCGTCGTGAACTATGGAAAGGCAATAACGTCATTTGCACTTTCGAAGCTTGCTGTTCCTTATCTTAAGCCTATTCTTGAAGAAGAAAAAATTAAGCTCTCTGAATTTAACCAATTTGCCAAAAAGGCTCGAGAAAAAGTGACTGGTATCGAAGGATTCCGCTCGGTTGTGAAGATTGAGAACGGAAAAGACGGAGCCAGAAGTGCGAGCTTCAAAAGAGTCTTGGTGAAAATTGGAGAAATTTTCATTAAATACTTTAGCGTGAACTGGATTATGCACGGCAGATTGACTCACAAGCTGACTTACCTTCAATACCGCTTCAAGGTGCTGAGAAGAATCCAGAACCCCGAACTCTTTACATACATGAGCAACGAGAAAAGAAGAATATAGATTTTCTGGTCGTTTATTATATGTTGTACAAATGTGAAGTTTGTCAGATTTCTACTTGTTTCTTAAAATGTAGTATTTGATTGTCTAGAGAGAAATCACATCACTGTTTTCTCTTTTTCTCATATTTTATTTGTATCGTATCTCTGATTGTGTTTGCTTCTCTATTAATATCTACGAAAAATAACGAGTTTTTTATATATATTCTGCGTGTCTGTCTCGAAAATGAAAAAAAAAATCATCCCTTTCCCTCTTCAAATTTAGGTTAATTAACTGTTGTATTTCTGGAAATAATGCCCAACTCCCTCGAGTTTACTTTGGAAATCCTGAGATGATCTATTGAGTTGAACAAAAGAGGAAGAGTTGAAAAGGAATTTCGAGAAGAGCAGAGAACTCCTCAAATGAAGGAAGTATAATATCATGAAATTGGTTTTCGTGGATACTATAAAATTTGTTCTGGAAGTGTTATTTTGACGAAAGAGAAGAGCAAATCCAGGAGACTAGGGCTCATCATCATTCACCAAGAGATTGAGTGAAGACTGGCCAGTCGGGTCAGGATAATGCTCAATTTTTTCCTTACTTGCCTAAAACTAGTTTTCACTCAATTCACCGCGTTTTATGATTAAAATTTTATTGGAATTGAGAGAAAATCTGCTTTCCAAGTTTCTTGCTTCGCGAAGGTCTCTCGAAATCCATTTTTATTGTGTTATTTTAGTCACCTAAGGAACGAAAGAGACGCTAAAATATAGTGAGCTCGCCCTGATTAATCATATAATTCTGAAAAAACATTTTATTGAAGCTGTTAAATTAATAAAATTCAAACTTTAAAAGGCGAGATAAAATTTTTGTTGGTGGTTCGCACCAAAAATATATAAGTCCTTTCTTTAGTCTTGGCTCTTTGAAACTCATCCTTCATGTGAAGAGCTCAAAACTCTTCTGTGAAATGGAGAGATTGTAGATCGTGAATTTCTGCTTGTGATGGCGCTTTTTGATGACTATTTAAGTGATTGGCGCGGGGGTATTTGCTATGAGATTCTCTTTGGAACCATCATTTGTTCTTGACTCAGAATAAACCATGCAAAAAAACTTGTTGAATATGACTTTCTTCGACTTGTTTAAGAGTTTTAAAGTGATTCTAGTGAAGGGAATATTTCTTTCCAATGGACAGACAGATGAGGTATATTGAGGTAAATTTTAGGGTAAATAATCTTGAGATGTGTCATTTAATATTGTAATTATTAATTCAAGAAGGGTGAATGGAGCTTTGAAAAAAAGCAAATTTATTATTGACCCTGAGAAATCATGAGGCAACTTCATAAGATTGTCAATAAGAGATTGAGCAATGGGTTTTGATGCTGGAGGTTGAGTTTGAAAGAGTTTTAGTTGAAGACAATGAAAGCCGCCGAAAATTAAAATTTAATTTAATGAGCTTTATTGGCTCAAGGTTTGGTTTCAAATCAAGCCACTGACATTTAGAGGTTCTCCATAATAAATTTGAAACGAATATCTTTGAGAAAATCAAACTAGCTCTTTAAAATATTTTTTTGAGACAATTGCGGACTCCAACGAGAGAGTTTATGGTTGAGACTATTTGGGAAGAATCGATTTGAGCTGTTATGTCGTGTTATTGAGTCTAAAGAAGGAAAAATATTGATGAAGTATTTTAGCGCTAGCGTTGATGTTAACTCTGTTTTGTTGATGTGCGATGTAAATAGTTGGAGTTGTTGCGAGTTTTTGAATTTTTTTTGAAAGAAGGGAAGAGGATTTGAGGGTTGATGTTGAGAGTGTGAAGAATGGAGGGAGGGATTGTGGATAAGAGAATTATAATGTTTAGGTTGGGATGAGAAAGAATACGAATGAAGAGAGTGGCCAGGGTGAGGTTTTTTATGGTAATTATTGCAGGGGAACTATGCAGGTGAGGAGAGAATGCTAGAGATCTCTTGAAGAGGGTGTGTGAGGAAAAAAAAGAAATCTAATAGACTCCAACTCAAGCTTTAGATGAATGTTGTTATAAAATTAGAGACTCTCAAATATATCAAGCAAGATCTTTTGAGAATTCGATAAGTTTTTATTGTACTATCTTGCATCATTTACGAATAACCTAAAAAACTCTAAAAACCTTGGAATCGGTTTTCGTTGAATTCACCAAAATTCTTTGACAGTTTTTTGTTGACTGATTGGATAAAACCCTCCTTAATAATGAAAAATTTCAAGAAAAACCTCTATTTTTCTGTTTGTCAAGTGACTAAGTTTTGTACAAAACAAAATATTCTTTGTGAAGAGAGTCTGAGGGGAAGATTTTACAAGAGCAAAGGCGCTTTGATTTGATAAAAATTAACAAAAAGTATGTGTGAATTTCCTGAGCCTGGAATAATTTTTGACCGCTACTTTGTTAACCTCGAATTTTCTTTTTGAGTTCAGTCAAGAGCCGGATCTGAAAAATGCTTTTGCGTCTTTTTCAATCTTTTCAAAAAGAGATCTTTTGGCTGATTTCAAAGGATTCATGAAGGCTTCTATGTATATATGGTACTTTAATGCTTCAAAACCCTACATAAAAATATATTTAGAATTGTGAATCAGACAGAAAACACACATTCCAAGGACGAGAATGATGTTCAAATGAGAGAGAAGATTTTTTGATCAGGGGAGAAATTTAACCTTAGATATAGTTTTTGAAGACCGCTAGAAATGACATTCATTAAAGTGTTAAAGAAGAGGTTTAATGGTGCGAAATGAGATCATACCAGAAGAATTCCGAACAGGAGGGAAAAGTTCAAAAGAAAAATGATTTTTGTGAAAAATACATTTTGACCATATTTCGACTTTAATAATTGATTTTTCCTCGCTTTTTAATTTCAACTTGAAAAAGCTTCGGAGGCAACGAAAAGTTAAAGAAGAGAGAAGACTTCCATTCTTGATTCTTGTCGATCAGAAAATCAAGGTGAGAAAAATTTCTGGAAGATTGAGAGAAAACATTTATTCAGGAGACGAAAACAGGTTCTTTTCGAAAAATTTAATCAAGTTTCTAGTGGTTAAAATCTTTTCCCAGGTTGATAGTTTCAGCTTGACAATCAGCTCCAATTTTGGACAAGAATACGGCGGACCTTGTGGAGAGGGGATGGAATTTTTTGAGGGAAGTTTTTGGCTTTGAGGGAAAAAGTCAAAAACACCGAATTTCTTAATTGAAGAAGATTGCCAACAGTAGCTAAAGAGAGGCTTTCAAGTTAAGAGGTCAAGAGAAGGCAAGCTAAACAGAGAGAGAAATGGGATGATAATAACCCCATTAAATGATGAAAGAAGAATTTAAATATAGAGAAATCTTAGGAGGCAGAGTTGGAGAGATTTGAAAGAAGTGCGGTGAGAAATAGAGGGCTATGAGGGGGAGTTGTAGTGTTTATAAGGAGAATGGAGAGTCATATGACGTTTTATAAGAGGAGGAAAACAGAACTAAAGGCCAAAATAAATAAAAACATTTTAGATTTATGTTTAAAAAAGGAGTGATCGGCTGACTCAATTTCGTAACGGCAGAAGCCAGACACTTTGTCTTGGTTTTCCGAGATTCCAGAATCAGGAACTCTAGTATTTTTTAGGTAGGAATGGTTCTCAGAAGGATCTGTTTAGAAAACACCTTGTTTTCCATCAAAAGTTGAAGAAAAAATCGAATGTTTCTATTTAATTTTTAACTACTTTTCCACAACTCCCTCCATAACAAAGGAAATTCTTGATGAGTCAGGGCTAGTTGACCAGAAAAACTCGAGAGGCGAGGACAATTTAATGAATAAAAATCAATTTTCGATTTTCTATATAACCAAAATTAATATTGAGAAACGAAATTTAACGAAAGAAATTTGTTGTAAATGAGGAAGTCGATTTGAAGGTGATTCGGGAAGTTTTATGTGAGTTTGAGTTTAATGTGAAAGGAAAGTGGAGGCAAAATGAGAGGAGTTCGAATACACAAGAAATCTCATTTCAACTGTCGAGTTTAATTCATTAATTTTGGCCAAATGCCAGGCGTTTAATGTGTTTGAATCCCAAGCAGGAAAAAAATTTGAATAATTCCAAGAAAGAGATGGTAATATTCTAGAGTAAATATTCGCTACAAAGAACTCTGTTCCTGGGGTCTAGCTTTGCCTCAGACAAGGTAAACATCGAAATTGACAGGAGAAATAGTTTTCTCGAAAACAAAATAGAAATTCCAGTTAACAATACAATCTAATGGAGATTCCTCCTCTATGTTATAATGGCGAATAAATACAGAGTTACAGGATGAGACAGCACAAAAGACTACAAATTGAAGGGGTGTTCTGAAAATTTTCCTCTTCGGGAATATAAAGCTCTTTACTTATCTTTTTTCTTTTCATTACTCATATAAGTGAACAAAGCAGGGTTCTGGAGTCTTCTGAGCACTTTGAAGCGGTATTTAAGGTAGGTGAGCTTATGGGCGAGTCTTCCATGGATGATCCAGTTCACACTAAAGTATTTTATGAAGATTTCGCCAGCCTTAATTAAGATTCTTTTGCAGGCCGTATTTTTGGCCCCATCCTTTGCAGGGTTAATCAGGATGACAGAACGAAAGCCCTCAATGCCAGTGATCCTCTGGCGAGCCTTCTTTGCGAACTGTATGAACTCGACAGACTTGATTTGTTCTTGTTCTAGAAAAGGCTTGAGATAAGGTGCAGCGAGTTCTGAAAGAGCAAAGGATGTGATGGCTTTTCCATAGTTTACTACAATGTTTTTGGTGGGTCTGAGGTCTCCCTTGAGCGATGCCTGAGAATACGAAGCGGAGTCCTGGGGAGTTTTATTGGAGGGGGAATTCTTGGATTTGGAGTCGGATTGAGGGGGACTCTGGGAAGGTAAAGGAGGCTTGTGGGCAGGGTTAAGGGCTGAAGGGGAGAGGAGGCTGTTTTGGCGGTCGAGAGCCTGATTAGCGAGAAAAATTTTATTTTTGAGGAAGCGCATTCCGAAGCAGTTTGGAGTTAATTTATTATTTAAATGAGAAATGAAAGAGAGAAATATAAAAATATAAATACTAATTGAAAAGATGTTATAAAGTTAAATAGTTGTCTGGAAAGAAAAAAAAAAATTAGAGCTCAATTGAATTAAAATTATTAAAAATACTAATTTTAGCTTGGTAACTCTTTGGCGATTGAAAGAACTTTTAACTGATTGTTAATAAGTAGCCATTCAAAAAATTAACTAATTTGAATTCTGAAGGCAATGAATAAAAACGTTATCTTCTCTGTGTCTCTCTCTGGAGTGAAATTTATTATAGAAAAGACTCTGAATAGCTGGGAAATTCTGCTATTCGGTTTCCATCGCCTCGGGATTCAATGAAATCTTCTCGATTTTTTTTTTTTAAATAAGGCTTGATGTATATATAAAAATGGAGGCAAAGCCAAAAATTGGTTCAAGAAGTTTGATTGAAAAAATTTGATTTTTCGTTGATTAAGGATTAAGGCTAATTTAATAATGACCTCTGTCTTTTTGAACGTCTGATAGCTAATTTAAACAACCACGAGGAGTCATTTGAAATTTAGACCTTGTGATTTGAGCCAGAGTTAAGGCGAATGTAGTTTGAGTTGCCGCTCTAGGGATGAAATCAGAAAAAAGAGAAATGGAATCAATAAATTTTTGAAGAAAAATTTCAATAGAGAAATGAGCCTTCTTCCGCTATCACTCACGAGAAATACCCTCAAAAAGGCTGAATGAATTCATTTTTAAACGAGCCTGAAAGGTAGGAAAACTCATATAGAATAGAAAATGGGGTGGAAAGTAAGAAAGGCTTGAGATGTTATAGGTCATATGAATGATGTGAGAGGTGATGGGAATCATAAACTAAAATTTTATTTGAGGCACCAATACAACCTCAGATTTTTTTTCTTGTCTTTTGATTCAGAAATTAAATTTTTTTATGCAAGTATGCTTGGCTTGGATGGATCTCGGCATCTTGTTCTGGTTTCCCTGTGTCAGATGATTGAGCCCCCAATTAGCTATGGTATTCCTCAGGTGTGGGTCAAATAGCAAGTCTGAGTTTGAAAAATTTAAAGAGAGTTGAGACATTGAGAATTACGAATTGCGTGTAAAAATGATTTAATTCATTGGATTTTCAAGATTCACAAAACCCAATTTTCATCATTATATTTTTGCCCATATTCTTCGAAACATTTGGAGGACTTTGCCATCAGCATAAGCTCGAAGAGGAGGTGTGATTCTTTCTCCAAAAAAATTCTTAGAAGAGTATTTTTCCCTCATTCTGGTGCGAATTTCGAATTGTTATTTCTTTGTCTCTAAAGGCTTGAATTAATTTTAGTTAA
>Ga0182738_1002490_pt1 | contig 21839 bp, 17 predicted proteins | sample eDN5th30CBELigMG_FD_128876 | JGI IMG/M metagenome (GOLD analysis project Ga0182738, IMG submission 128876) | Enriched Miracle-Growth compost microbial communities from Emeryville, California, USA - eDNA 5th pass 30_C BE-Lig MG (version 2)... ...
ATTTGGAGAGAAGAGTTCAGCAATGAATGAAAGAGAATAGTCAAAGAAGTTCTGTCCAATACAGCCAACTAATCGGCATTGAACTCATGATAAAAACGGTTTTTACATATATTTGTATTTTTTAGAAAGGTTTCAATGAGGTTTTCAGAAGTGTAGGGTTTCTTCTCTGAGCCTTCTTGGAGATTTTCAAAGACGCTGTCATCAGGAATATTGGCTGGGATACGGTAAATGATCTTTTTGCCTTGATTGACAGTGTTTGTAACAAAACAAAGAGATGGTATTTTCATGTTTTGATTTATTTATGCAAATTATGCGAAATTTTTTATTTCAAGATTTTTAAAAGTTTTGAATAAGAAATACCTTGTTGAATAGAGAATTTTCTGAATTTTCACAAATTTTTTTCAATGAAGGTCTTCGTTGAGGTTTTAATCTTGAAACATGTATTGTTTATAAGAAAAGATGATTGTCTGTTTTTCATTTTTATCAATCTATGACATAAGCATGACGTTATTTTTCTTGAAATAACTCAGATATGAAAAATTAGATATATCAGAATCCTTTATAAATAGAGAAAATTGATTCATTATATAAACAAATAAAGCCCATTTCCGTATTCTTTAGTTTTCTTCCTTTATCCAAAACAATTATAGGCAAAGTATTCAAGATATAAAAATCCATCTTCATCTTTATATTTCTCATAGACCTCAGCCATCGTCAAAGCTAGTTTGAAAATTAGTTTGTTGTGAAAAGAGTCAGCTATCTTACTAGGCTTTACCAGTGTCTTCCCCTCAAATACTATAAAAATCGATTCGTTTGGGTTTATTGACATGGACTGAACAATTGACCGTGTAAAATGATGAACTGTTGTAGTCCCCTTTGCAAGAAATCTAAACCTGTATAAGCTTTTTCTTTGAAAAAATTACTTGGATTTCTTTGTTTTTGTTTCGACATATGCACTTCCCTTTTTTTTGATACAATTGATAGGAATAAGGTCGGGATGTTTCTGAATTGTTTTTGCGAAAATGGCTTTTCTTTTTTCCAAATCATATTCGTCCTTTAGTGACTTCTCATCTGGCTCAATTTGAAAGCCAAGCAGCTCTTTGGCGACAATATATGCATTTCTCATACAAGAAGAGGGGATTTAGTTTGTATGAAAAGTTTAATTAAATTTATTTTATCGAATTACCTTTAGATTAAGAACAGAAAAGAGTTGTCTCATCCAGAAAATCAAGGCGAGGAGTTCCTTGAAATAATTCCGATTTTCATGAATATTTTTAGGGTCGTCTACCTTTCGAGATTCAAGAAGGGAGAGTCGAAAACGATAAGAACTTGACAGAATTTCTCTTTTGATTGTTTTTTTTACAAGATTTAAGAAAGTTTTTCAGCAAAAATTAATGGAGAATTTTTTATATACTGTTATAAACACAATAGTCTTTGATAAATACAAATTTCAATAGTCATTTTGTCTGGCTTGCTACTTATCCCGAGAATGCAGTCTCACAATATTCCAAATATAAGAAATCATCTTCACCTTTATACAGAGCATAGGCTTCGCTCATGTTCACATCTATTCAAATTAATGTCACGAGAAGCAGATAAAGCAAATACCAGATTTGAGCAATTGAGCTCCTTTATTTCCTTTAACAAACAAGTAGAGAGCTTCTTCTTGAGTTAATCTGATTGAGCTTCTTAGACTATAGATGAAGTGATATGTCTTCATATGAGGTGCTAAAAGAAATCTAAAAGGAGGTTTTTCAAGTCCGATCATAGAGGCAGAAGAATTACTTGATTTTTGGGGGATCTGGAAGCCTTGAATGTTTGCTTCTTTCACAAATAATTGGGATGTGATTTGGATGCTTTTCATAAAGGTCTGAGCGCATCTTTCTACGCTCCTCAAAAGTGAACCGCTCTTTGAATGATGAGTCACCGGTTTTTCTCTTATACATTCGATCTCGAGTTTGTTTGTAAAATAATAATTATGACTCTTTTAATTTTTCTCTTGAATTTAAATTAAGTCGAATATAGATAATTTTTGGCAAGCCTGGTCAGAAATCAACTGACTTATTTTGTCCATTGAGTCTACGTATTAAATGTTAGCTTTCGGATTTCTGAGAAACTCTTATGTGAAATCCCATAGATGAGAGAAAAGTTCTTTTAATTAAAAAGGTTTTTCAACGAAATAAAAATTGTTCTGAGGAATTTTGGACATTGAAAAAATTTTCTAAAGTGACTGAAAATTAAGCGGACCATTTTGTTAATTTTGGTAATCTGTACTCTTTAGGCCTTCTGAATGCAGATAATTTTTTCAGGTTTGAAGATAGAGGTTCGTCAGGCCTCTTGAATCTTCGTCCCAAAGTTTCGAAAAATTGAAAAAAAATTGCTAGATTAATTCTTTGAAATTTTTTAAGAAAATTTTTAATGAATTAAAATTTCTCAAGGTAATGAATGATTTTTTGCAAGATTTTTTTTAGAATGAGATGAATCAACCTTGTTCTTCACAAAATAGAATTAGAAATTGTTCTCATTTAAACGAAATAAATACAATATATTTTATATATTTATCAGCAACAGCGAGTTCATAATAGAAAAATTAATTTTTAAGAATCTTGAATTAGAATTTTAGCCAAAGGAGGAATGTTCATAGTACTCAAAATATAAAAAACCATCCTCATCTTTGTATCTGTCATAGATCTCTGACATTTTCAAATCTATTTTAGATCCGTTAGTCCTCAGAAAACAAAGTCAAGGTACCCGGTTTCAGCAGATCTTTGCCGTTAACAAAAAGAAATAGAGTAGTCGCTTGATCGAGAATCATTGGTCCCCGAATATAATGAGCCAATTGCCTCACTTTAAAGTCTTTTGGGACGATAAACCTGCAAGAAACTTTTCAATAAAGTCACCAAAATGAAAGAATTACTTGACTTTTGGAAGATGATTAAGCTTTGAACGATGATTTCTTTCACAGATAATTGGAAGATGCTCAGGATATTTTTCAAAAAGTGTCACACTCCTTCCTTCCCGCTCTTTCAAAGTGAAGGCTGTTTTGAACGTTAGATTATCTTGTATCATAAGAGTTTTGATTTAAAATGTGATTGTTATTTTGATCTGTTTGCCGAATATTTAAATAATCAGATACAGTTTAAAACTCGAATGGTTTAATCAAATCTGATAGAGGGTCGGTTGACTAATTTTTTTCATTGAGTCATGTGTAATTTTTTATTTTAAGAGTTTCTTCCAAGAGATTTTTTGCAGGAATAAAAAAGCCTTGAGATTTTCAAAAAGAATAGACTCGAGAATTTTATTCCTGATTTCAATACTACCGTATTTGACCGGAAATCTCTTTATAGAATGGGATGAATTTTTTTCAGAAATTTATTAAGGTATTTTTTTGAAAATTCAGGTTTGGTATATTTCATGCAGAATAACGAACGCATTACAAGCCTCAAAATTATTTGAGAAAAAAAGTCTAGAAACATGCACTGGTCATATTCACACATTTTAAATAAAAGACAAGAAGAGAGAGAGTTTCTATTGTGAATTATTGTCCAAAGGAAGATAATTCTTGATATTCGATATACAAAAATCCATCCTGATTTTTATATTGCGCATATACTTCAGCAACTGTAGAGTCTATTTCATTTTAATATTTGCATTGAAAAATTAATTTACAAGGCTTAACAAGGCACTCTCCATTGATAAAAAGATATATCGCTTCTTCTTTGGCCAAGTGTATTGATTTTCTCAAATTTTGCATTAGCTGATAAACTTTGTAATTTTCTGGCACAGCAATTCTAATTCATTATGGATATAACACAGATGATAGAAGAATATACCGATTATTTTTAAGTTCAGGCAATTTGGAGTTTTTGCTTCTGAGACAAATGACTGGGATTTTTGGTGGGGACATTGTTAGAAATTTTGAACTCTGTTTAATTCGTTCATCTAAGCTTGATTTATCTTCTGGAGAATTCATATCTATCTTGCAATTTAATAAATTAATTATAATTTCAAGAAATGTTTTGTCATTTTTATCTTTGATCAATAAATACAGAAAATACCAATCTTCAGAATCCTACAGAAATTGTTCTTAATTCTTGATTATTAGGAGAATTGACTCCCTCCTGATGGCATTACGAATTTATCTATGTCTCTCTCCTTTTTTTTCTTCTATTTCTTTATTGAAGACCTCATTCAAATACACCAACGTCCATATAAACTCGTGGACAAGAACGTTGAGGAATTTGAACGATGATGAAGAGATGGATTTTATGAAAAATTTATGAAGAGGGAGGAAAAATACTACTATAGATTTACTTGTTGAGAGATTATTTAAAAAAATCGATTTTAACAAGGGTTGTATTTGAAAATTTAACCATGGAAGCTGAATTTTCTTCAGAGTTCCTTGCATGTTTGAACGAATACAGGAGAAAATACATCATACACAAGGCCTTCCGTGCTTGGAAAAAGTATGTAAACGGGAATAACAATAGATACGACAAAGCTTGCACTGCTCTCGAATATTGGAATTACAATACTCTCAAAAAGTGCTTTAATTATTTGAAAAGACTGAGAAAGGTTTCTGAAGCTGGAGGTATTCCATATACAAAGGGAATCTACTTGATAATTCTGGCTGCATCATGTTTCTTGGCACCAAAAGCAATAAAATCTTACGGATGTCGACTAGATAAACTTCTCAGTTTATTTAAACAAGTAAGAGGGTGAGGGAGAAATTGTTAATGAGAATGATAGAATAATATAATGATGCCTAAAGTGGAAGTGCTGAAGAGCTTGGTGAAATCTTGGGAGAATCATCTTACAGAGAAATACTTCAGACATTTGAAGACTCGGTATCTGAATATCAAAGCATTCAAGTAATAAATATTGTTTGAGAGTTATGTATTTACATTGTAGGACGCAGAGAGTGAAGAGTGTAAAGGCAAGATGTTTTGGGTATTTGAAAAACACAGTGAAGAATAAGAAAGTACTGGGAATAATGAAAAGATTGATGGTGAAGAATTACCTGAGACAATGGAAATATGGAATTACAGCTCAGAAAGTTGATAATATCCAGGATAAAATGGCGGACAAGTTCAGGAAGAAGTTATATTTGAAAAAGTGCTTTGATGTTTTGGCTGAGTTTACCAGATGGAATAAGCAAAATAGTGATAAAATGGCATTAGCCAAGAACTATTACAATCTGAATTTAAAGATGAAGACTTTGATAAAATTGAAAGTCTCGAGCAAAGCAGAGAGGATGCATAAGAATCATAAGGTGATGGAGAAAACATTCCTCAGGAAGAGATTGCTTCAAAAAACTTTTAAAGGCTGGAAAGCATTCCAAAACAAAAAGAGAACGATTAATGAGAAATTTGAAAAGTTCAGAAATCAAAAGAATTTTTTGAAAAAACAAGTTTTTATGAAGAATTGGAAATGGGCATATTTGACGAAGACCAAAGTCGAGTATTATTCGAGATTGAAATTATTAGATAAAGGCTTAAGAGGACTCCAACAAAAGTAACTTGATAAAAAGGGTAATTTTTTTAACGAATGTGATAGTGTGGAGAAGAAGTATAAGATTGAGAGCATAGCAAGATTTTCAGAATCACATAGAGCTAGCGTTGCTGGCCACCAGACAGATGAGCTTATGGATATCGATAACAAGATTGTTGACAAGATTTTTACCCTTCGCACAGAAACTCAGAATAAACTCTTGTCAAAGTTGTTTGGAAAATGGAAGGTTTTCGCACAGAACAAGGCTGTGTTGAGAAGACTTAAGTACCAAGCTGAGCTCTATAAAGATCTTTCGTATTATAAACAATTCTTTTCGATCTGGAGAGAGAAGTTTGACAAGAGAGCAACAGAGGCAAAGGCTTATCAAATAGCCATTTGCTTCAATGAAGGTGGAAGGCTCAGAAAAGCTTTTGACGGCCTCCATTCTTACTATAGACAACGAACGTAAGAGAGTAATTTGAATGAATTAAACACAAATTTTTAGGATAAAGACAGTGAAACAATATAAAACCAATGAAAGATATGAGGTCGGATTGATGAGAAAAGTGTTTAATGCACTGTATACAGAGAAACAAGTGAATGATTTGTTATGCCAGAAATACTATGAGCGATCTTGTCAGGGTACTATGAGAAGATGTTTTGATGCATTATTATTGTACACTGGTCAAAATATTTGGATAAGAAAGACTATAAATGGCTTTAAAAAGGATAAAGAGGAGTATTTGAAGACAAAAGGCTTTTATGCTTTGAAGAAAATGGCAGATGCTCATATTATCAAGAGAAGGTCGAATAAACTCGCAGAGATTATTCATACCAAGAAGTTATTCACAAAAGCCTTTATTGGATTCAAGAAGAATCAAAAAGTACAGAGAAAGTTCAATGTGATTACCCAAAGAAAAACAAGAAAGACTATGAAGACATTCTATCTCTTATGGAAGGCAAAGTTCAAGGAGGAAAGAGTGGTTTCAAAATTATCTGTAGAACAAAGTGCAAACAGATTAGCAAGAATTTTTGCAGCTTGGAAAAAGTTTGCTTCTCAAGAAAAAGCTACAAAGGGAATCATTAAAGAATTTACAGAAAAAAGAATTGCTTTAAATTTGAGATTTATTTGGGCTGTTTGGAAGAAATATATCTCAATTTCGCAAAACAAGCACACTCTAGGCCAAGCTTTATTCATCAGTTATGTTCATAACTTCAAGAAAAATGTCTTTTACAACTGGAAGAACTTTTCATCTAGGCTTCGCAAAGAAAAGAAGATATTGAATGAGTTAACAGCAAGAAAGAATAATGAGATTTTGTCCAATTATTTTGGAGCATGGTTTGAGAAAAACGCTAAATACAGAGAAACAGTCAGACAAGGTCGGATCTATGCTTCAGAGAAATTTGGCCAAAAGATGCAAGTTGCTTTTAGAGCTTGGGTAGCGGTATCAAAAGAAAAGGCGATTAGAAGGAAACTTCTTGAGCTCTGGAAAGAAAAGTCGCTCCAGACTTTATTGGGACAAGTCTTTGAAGGCTGGAAAGTCTATGTTGCTGAAAAGAACACCAAGGAGAATTTGATCTTTGTGAGAAATCAAGTTTCAGCACTCAAGATGCTTCAGAATGTGTTTAATGCATTGCAAGAATGGAGGGTGACGAGACAAAGGGAAAGAGAAAACTATGAGCAGATAAAAGAGATGAGAGAGTTGAGAGTAAAGAGAGAAACTTTCAGGACCTGGTGTGATGAATTCAAAGACTCTGCCTTCGAAAGAGTTGGTGATGAATTAGTTGATAAGTAATTTTATTGAAAGAGAGAGAGTTTTTCTAATAATACTTTTGAATAGATACAGAAAGATTATGTGTTTCAGACTGTTCCATAAGAAGGTACACGAGAAGAAAGAAGCAAAGATATATTCAGATAAGCTTGATCAATTTGCTGATGAAGTGCACAAACGAAGAGGTTTCCTGACCTTCATGAAGAATGCCAAGAGATTGCGTGCTAATAGAATAGATCTTGAAGAAAGAGAAGCAGAGTTTGCTCTTTACAGAAAGCAAAAGGCTTTTTCTGAATTCAAAACTCTTCTTTTCCCTCGCATAAACGCAATGAAATCAAACCTCAAAGCGATGAAATTCTACATTTTAAAGCTCTATAGCATTTCTTTTGAAGCTTGGAAGACATCTTATAGGCAAGGAAATCTTAGCAGCCAACGAGAACCATTTTCTTTTGCCAAAGAAAACAAACAAGGTGGTGGATCTTTTGTTAAACCGAAGTTGGCCAATTTAAATATGAGATCTGCTTTGGTGGAGAGATCAGCTTCAAATACTGTGGAGGAAGAGGAGCAAAGCAGCTCAGATAGAGATTTGAAAAGTAGCAGTGAGAGTATGCGTTTGTATTTCCATAAGTGGACTGGAAGATCAACTGGGACTGGAGCTGGAATGAGTGCAAATAAAACGAATGTATTGGCCGAAGTATTAGCTAAAGTTCAGCGCAGGTATTTAGAAGAAGTATTTGATAGTCTTACTGAAGTGTCTTTTGAAGATGCTAAACCTGCGACTGTATTCTAATAATATATTTTATAAAGAAAAGAGCTGTAAAAGTCTTTGCTGTGATAGAGAGAAACTAAATTTTGGATTGTTTTATTGAAATTTATAATGTATAGATTAGTATTCTATATTTTCAACAACGTTATCATTTGGTGAATAATGAACAACTAAAACACTTTTTCTTACAATATATTAACAATAACAATTACGAGAATCAATCCAGCTTTGTTTCTTCCAATAATCATAGAGTGATCCATCTCTTAATGACAGATGTTGCAAGAATGTTTCGTCAACAGCATTATCTTTTGTTATTTCTTCAACAAACTTTTCTCTTCTGATGTCCAAAAGGGGTTCATTCAAGTCATCATCAATTGCTGGACAAATCTTTGAACCCTGTGAGTCCTTCAATTTCTTTTCTAATTGTTTGTAATACTTTTCTTCGCGGATATCTTTGCGTCGAGTCAATTGTCTGCCAGCTATTGACCTCTCAATGAATATGTTTGGGAATTTAATTTTCTTTTCTTGACATTTTTTAAACAACTGGTAACAGTCCAAAAGTTGCTTTAAGCTCAAACTACTCTCTGCAAAGTTAAATAAGTCAACTTTCTCAAAGGCATCAAGATTGATGGCAAGATAGTCAAGAAGGTGATTCCAGTAAAGGTGTCTCACCGTGCAATAAATGACTTCTAAAACAAGAGATTTAGACTTTTTCTGTAGATTTATCGACTCCACACAATCAAAAAGGTATTTCAGTCGATCTGGATAGTTCCTCTCATTCTTAGTTCTGATACTTGATGCAGTTAGACACAGAAAGATTTTGTCTTCATAAACTTTTAAAGCTACCGCATCTTCAAGGCCTTTAGGGGGCGGCGGGAGGGAGAAAAGGGATGAGGGGTTCGTATTCATTTTTTGAAATCACTAGCAACTCAAATTCCGAATTTTTAAGGTAATTTTATATCGTTAAAAGATGACACTATTAAAAAAACGCGAAAAAAATTAATTTCAAACTAATTCACTATGACTACTAATTATGGAGACCTTGTCAAAGAGAGATCGAGCTTTAGCCTTCATTACAAAAGAGTCCACTAAAAAATCAAATCTTGAATGCAGAATCGGAACCGAAGAAACTCCAAAGAAGAACTATTGTGATATCCACTGCCTTTTCAAGGTTGAAAGTGCAAAAGACCCCTTTGAGAAAAGGTATAGGAGTTCAGAATCTAAGTTTTGCTTTTTGGGGTCAGATAAAGAGTTTTGCAGAAATATCTCTTCAACTCCTTCGAAACAAGGTATTCTTGAAGCAATTTTTGCTACAGAAGGATTTGATGAATTTAGTCGATCTTTGAATAATTCTCCTACTCATACAGAAGCCTGGCAATTGAATAATATTCTGAAGGAGTTGGTCCAAAACGATTCCCAAATTAATGATATTGATTTTCTCTACCTCCATACCGCTTATTCACCATGTGATTCTTGTAATGAAACGCTAATCAAGTTTGTCAAGGCCTTTAAAGTGGATATATTCGTTACATATGACAAACATTACTCAGACGGATTGAGATATCATATGGAAGCAATCGAAAATCATAGATCAGCGGATGTATACGACGAGAATGCTAACCTCAAACCTAGTCTTTTTGGTAAATCCTTTGTTTTACTTTATACTCCTTAGTCTATTGAGTAAAGGCTGTTTGTAATCATTTAGGTAAAGATCAGTAAAGTATAATATATTAAACTTCGAGTTTGTACACTGCATATTCTATGTGACTTCAAAAAAGCCTTTGAAATTGTGCCCAAAAGTATCTTCGAGATTAATTTTTAATTTAATCCCTTTCAGTTCTAAACCTTGATACTTTGATAGAGGGTTCAAATTAAAATTTCATATGATATTTTTGGAGGTGGGAAAGAGAGAAGTGACAAAATAATTTTTTATGGCGGAAGAAAACCAAACCTAGGATCTCTTATTTTGAAAATTCTAGACTTCAATTGAAAAATTTCGACTTGATATCATATTGAAGTCTGTTTCTTTTGAAATCTTTGATATTTTTACATATTAATTTTGAAGAGCTGCGAGAAAGAGTTATCGTTAGAGTCAACTTGAAAGAGTTCGGAATGACGTGTTGTTCATGGAATGAGCACTTCTTTGGAGATTTGTAGTCCATACAGGATTGAAAAAGTGGAAAAGATAATTCTCCAAATTTTGTTCATTCTGATCTGTAATATTTGACAGCTAAACCTCGATTGATGGTGTCTTCACAATCGTAAGCTCAACTGATTAATAGTGGAATTGCTAGTGAACTTATGAGCTAAAATTTTTGAAGATGCTAAACTTGCAACTGTATTCTAATCATATATTTTATAAAGAAAAGAGCTGTAAAAAGTCTTTGATGTGATATGATATGGTGTATATAGGTTAAATTTTGTATTGTTTTATTGAAATGAAGAATGTAGATTAGTCTCCTATATTTTAACTTGAGCCGAGAGGAAGAATCAACTCAAACACTTTTTCTTTCAAAATAATAACAATTAACGATTTATGATATTTAATATTATGAAGTTCCTCTTAATGAGAAGTCAAAAGCTCAGATAGAAAACAGGCGGTTTTATAGACAATTAAACTTTCTATTCTTGGCCTCCAATGATGAAATGATCTGACCGATCCTGATTCTTGTCAGGAGATTTGTTTCTATATGTTTGACATTTCAAATTCTTGATGACTAAATATATCCATTAGAACAACTTAAAGAATTCATTGAAATACTCTAAATATTTAGAGTAAAACAATTATGGTTCCATAATCGTGTGGCCTTGCTTCTTCCAATAGTCATAGAGAGACCCTTGACTCTCGTGAAGCAATAAATGTTGGAAAAATATTTTATCAACGATGCCATCCTTTGTTATCGCCTTCATAAACTCCTCCCTCCAGATATCCGAGGAGGGCTCGTTGAAATCTTCATCGGGTGATTCATAACTTTCTTCTTTCACTAATTCCTTCAAATTTCCAGATGAATTTTCATTATGTTTTTCATGACCTTCATGACCAATGTCATCACTTAGAGTTAATCGTTGGGCAGCTGTCGTCATTTCAATAATGATCTCTGGAAATTTGATTTTCTTCTGTTGGCAAACTTGAAACAATTGGTAGCAATCTCTCAGTTGTCTTAGGCTGAAACAACTCGCAGTCATATTCAAGTAACTGATTTTCTGTAAACTATCGATATTTTTTTTCAAGAACCCAATGAAAGAGTTCCAGTAGCGGTATCTGACAACACTCGACCTGACATCTAAATAAAAGTATTTGAAACCTTCCTGAAGATTCAAAGAATCCAAACATTTGAAGAGATATGCCAGACAATTTACGAAATATTTTTCATCTTGAGGCTCAATGCTTGATAGGGTTAAACCCAGATGGGCAGCTTCTTTACAATAAAACACCTCGATTGCCTCTGTTTCATGCTTGGGAGCTGGTGGGAGGGATATGGGTGAGGAGTCTTGCGGCATTTTTCTCTTTAAATAAGTTGAAAATTTGGATTTTCTGAGAGTGGAAATTATTTTGATGAGTAAAATGGTACTAATTTAAAAAAACTCAAAAAATTTCACTTCAAACTTTTCCAATATTTTAGAAAGTACGGAACCATCAAGAGTTCGCAAATTTAATTATCTTAAAATATAAATTAACTGAAGGAGGAGAATGATGCTAATTTAACAAAACAAAATCCGAAAAATCCCTATTTTCAATTAATTAATTGCATTTTTTGAAATAATGGAACTGTCTAAAACAAAAGCCTTAGGCTTTATCACGAGCTCTGAAATGAAGACCCAGAACGACAAATGCAATGATTTAACTGAAGACAACTCCCTGGTCAACCATTGTGATGGATATTGCATCCTTAAGGATCATGTGAAAAAAGGGAATTTTTATGAGCAGGCTAAAAGTGGAAAGTCACTTTGGACTTTTCTATCCTCGGATAAAGAATTTTGTAAAGAGATTAACAAAGATGTGTCCAAAACAGCAAGCTTTGAAGCAATAACCACAACAAAGGGGCTATCCTCATGGCGACAAGCTTTTGGAAAATGCAAATCTCATGCTGAGCCCTGGATCCTTAACCAGATGCTTCGTTACCTCATTAAGCACAGTTGCATGGTGAATGACGTAGACTTTGTTTACCTCCACACTGTCTACTCACCATGCAACTGCTGCCACGATGTCCTCCTAAAATTTTCACGGTTCCAGTATACGTGACTTACCAAAAAGAGTATAAAGGAGAGGGAATGATTCACCAAAAAGCTCTCAAAAAGAAGTTAAGCCCAGATACTGAATCCAAAAGTGGAATTCAAAGTAATCAACCAATCCTCTTATATGCTCCCCCGCTCAGTCACTAATTTGTTAGAAAAGTTGCTAGGATAAGAACTTTCCCTGATATTAGCTAATATATTCATAATTTTAAAAATAACAATCAAAATTTAAACCTCCAAACTTGAAAATTTCAAAGAATTTATCATAAAGAAAAGGGTTATTTAAATACAGTACACAGAAGTCCAAACCAAGAAAAAAGTTGCACAAAAAGTTCTTGTTATTAATTTCGTGTTAGATGCTCAAAAAATTCGGAATAGGAAGTTTCTGAATGTTTTAAAATTTAATTCGAGCTTTAATCTCAATTAAAACTGTCCTGACTCATAAGTAATGCTACCCTCGTGTTTTTCCAAATTTAGATTGCAAGAAAACTCTTACCCTTATTGCCAGAGTTAACCTTGAAATTCCATCATTTTCAAGGCGCAAGAATCTCCGAAAAGAGCCTAAGATCAATAGATTTTACTCTAACAAAACTTCCTCCAAACCATCATGACCCTGAAACACTTGCGATCAAATATTTGCTCTCTCAAATTATTCACTTTATTCAGTACCACTCATAGTCCTTTTTTGGATGAAAACAGGAGAAATGCAGTTTTTGCCGAACCAACTTTGTTATGCAAATAACTTTGATTCAGAAATGAAAATGAGAAGATTCTATCTCAAAAAGGGTACAAACCTTGTCCTATCTTTGAAAAGGCGCCAAAATCTTTTTGGAAATTGAAGTGAAAAATTCTTACAAATATTTCATAAGTATTTGAAACAGATTTTTCTCAAATGGTCTCGAATCTAAAAATTTTTTTGGAGACTAGTTGGCGCAAAACGCCCTTATTCTCTGCAGCTATTTTCAGAAAGATTCCGAGTAGATTTGAGAAACCTCTTTGTTCAAATATTCTATTGAAAGTGAATTGATATCGGTGGCAAAATTAAGAGTTTTTGTTAAAATCTTACGATGTTTTGTCATTGAAATTTTTACGGCTGAACAAGACTCATAACAATTTGGAAATTCTAAAATCTTACAACTTTCATTTGGACGCTGTTAATATCGATTAAGATGACATCAGTTCTAAACGAGAAAGATTTGAGAGTCCAGCTTCAGGAAATATTGATACCCTAAGGAGTGAATGAACCCTGAGGTAGGAAGGTGTAGTTTATATAGACAGGTCATAGTAAACAGTATGAGAGAGTAGAGCTCAGTTCTTGGTGAATAATAATGATAATAATAATAATCTTTGTTTCTGCTAATTTTTGGAAGAAGAAAATTCTTTTTCACCAGAAATATTAAAAAAATTAGTTGGATAAAAAATCGCAATTTTCAAGACTCAATTTCGATCGAAGAGGAAAGATAGAAACAAAAGTTTAAAGTTTCTTTTGGGAGGAAGAATTTGTCTCACTGAACTCTTGAAGACGCTAAACTTGCAACTGTATTTTAATTAATTTTATCAAGCGTCGAAGTTTGAGGAGAGCGCGAAAAAATAAGACGTGAATTATTTGTACGAAAAAAGGAGGAACCTTGAAAGGATTGAGACACTTGGAAGTATGAAACTATGTAGGAATGAGGAGGTTCACAGGTGGAAAGTTTAAATTTTTCAAAAATAAAAGTGTTTTGGTGTACCAAAATTTAATTTTGTCTTGTTTTATTAATATGAATAATGTACAGATTAGTACTTTTAACAACCCTATTCATTGATTAATAATAAACATAAAAAAACTTTTTCTACTTAACATCAACAACTAACAATGAGTGAGATCGATCTTAACATTGAAAACAGAAACACACAAAACATCATTTCTGCTCCTCTTGGAGAGAAAACAAATGTTTTAAGAGAACGCTCTCCCAACAAATTGACCAAAGAGGGAAATCTCCTTGGAAAAGGCAAAGTTGAAGGAAAGGCAATGTATAGTTTGAGTTTTTGAAACCTTGTTAACATTTTCAAAGGCCAAAGAGATCAGCCCAGACCACCTTGACAAAGCTTCGAGTCTTGGGTGAAGGAACAGCTGAATTTTTGAGTTGCCGATTTGATCCTGAAGATAATTTGATTGCTACAGGTAATCCTTTTGTTCTCAAGAATTGGGACATGATTGAGCATCATCTGAATAAGCCTTCTATTGTTTTTAAACATTGGAAACTGCTCACTAAAAGACGAGACTTGTGGGAGTTCGTGAGAAAAGGGATGATAGAGGCTGAGAAGGGGATATTTTTTTGAGAATGAGTGGTTTGAGATTGGTGAAGGATTTGAGAAAGCAGATTTGGAAGGGCATTTGGGTCTGCTTCATCTGACCCTGACAAGAGGGAAGAACAAAAACCCTTTTACCGGTTTTTTAAAAAAAGAGGGTTGCTAGCTATTTTGATAATTTAATCCCCAAAATCAAATTTGTTAAATAGGGATTTTTCTTTCGAGTGAAACTAATTTATTATAGCGAATACTGATGGTTATATCAACGTGTTTACTCTCAGCGAATCAACAGACGTCCCTTATCGTACTTTGGATGGCTCTGAGACTGAAAGAATGCCCATAACTTGCATGAGATGGAGACCACAAACAGGACTTAGTAAGACCAAACAAGTTTTGGTGACTGGTTGTGGTGATGGTAATGTCAGTCATTGGCATGTTCCTTCAGGTAACTAACTGAGTTTTATATTGATAATCTCACAATATTTTTGAAAAGGCAAGTTGCTTCATAGATTTACCGAAAAAGATAACCAAATCCTTTGTTTGGATTACAACAGAGATGGAAGCCATTTTGCCACAGCAGGCAAAGACAGAATAGTAACCATAAAGAGATTTCAAATATCTGAACGTTTAGGTGAGAGTTTATGATGAAGGAACAAAGTCTCTTTTGTCTGAACTTACAGGAGGATTTTGGCAATATCCTGGTCACTCAAACCGAATTTTTGCTTTGAAATTCAACCCAGAAGATCCCAATATCATCATGAGTGCTGGTTGGGATCAGGTTGTGTATTTCTGGGATATCAGAGATAAGAGAAGCTTTGCTTCTATTTATGGCCCTTCTATTACTGGTGACGCCTTAGATATTTCAGGAAACGAGATTTTGACTGGTAGTTGGAGAAATAGAGATCAATTGGAGCTCTGGGATTACGGTACCAGAAAGAGAATTTCTGTGATTGACTGGGAATATGGAACCAAGCGTGACACTGCTTTCGTTTACACTTGCCAGTTTAGTAAGAAGGGCAATGCTGAAATTCTAGCAGGATGTAGCAATTTGAATGAAGTCAAAGTGTTTGATCGTACTTCAGAACATAGAGACATTGGAAAGCTTTCGATGGATAAGGCGGTGTTCAATGTTGATTTTGCTAACAATCGCGATATGTTTTCTGTCTGTGGTGCTGATGGCCGTGTCCATATTGTTCAACTTAATAAGTAGGTCAGCTAAGGATTTATATTTTGATCATTAAGTAAATTAGCAGATGTACATATTTTACTTCTTACATTATTTTTGTTGATTATTTGTTTGTTTATTTGTTAAATATATAGTAGATGATTATAGATATTATTAACATGATGAAATTTTTGCAGCATTTGTTTTTTGAGTGAGCGCACAAGAACTGAAAGAAGGAAAAGACTGGTTGGAAATTTTTTCCATTTTTCATTTTGGAAAAACTATTTTTATGAAAAAAAAATATTTTCTCTCATTTTGTTCGATGTGCATGCAAAGAGTAGTTTCTGAACAGGTGAATGAGGAGAAAAAATTTTTGAAGGAAAAATTTTCAAAGAGGAATTTTTTTTTTACATCTCTCTGTATTGATTTTCTGCAGATTAAATTTCTTTGAGAGAGAGAGTGAGATTTTTAGATTTATACAAATACAAATAATATCTGCACGCAACAAATTAATAAATCTTTATGATATTAAAATTCGAGATTAATTTTCTTTTAAAATCTTTGAGGATATGAACGGAGCAAAATTATGTTTCAAAAATCTCAAAAACCTTCTTGGAAAAATTTCGAGATTTCACAAAAAGCCTCTCTAATCTTCCCGTCTAGAAACGGCCAACCCCATTTTTAATAATATTGAGGAAATTTTGATTAGGATAAATTTTTAAATATCAATTCGAAGGAAAATAATTAATTTTTGATTTAAAAAAACTCTGGAATAAATGGCTTTTAAATAAAAGAGAGATCTTATAATTTCTCTAATTTTCCGAAGGGTTAGCAGGCATAAACCCTATGTTCCCACGATATATTACCAAAAATCCATTGAGTTAGGCTGTGATAATTTAAATTAGCAAGATAACTTAATACTTTTAGAGCTATATTTATAATTAAAAATGATTCATTCAAAGCACTTAATCAATAAAAGCACCAGCTTAGTCACTCAGGCCACCAGAGGATTCGCTGGTCTCTTCAAGAAGAGCAAGCCCACCCCCAAGGACCTCGAGAAATACGATGTTATCATCCTTGGTTGCAACATCGGTGGTATTCTCTCCAGACAATTCGAAAAGGTCACAAAGAATCATTATAAGATCATGGTCGTCTTTGATCGTAACACCAACGAACAACTTCCTTTGAGAGGTATCTATGAACAAGGAAAGGCTGCCAAGACCGAGTACGTCCTCAATGCCAAGCTTTCCCTTGACGCCCACACTGCTCACTCCGATGGTATTGGTGCTGAAAAGATTATCCCCGAAGAAAATGCCATTATCCTCAGAAACGGCAGAAGAATTGAATATGATCACTTGGTTGTTGCCACTGGTAACCAATTTTTGAGGTTTTAAACTAAGATTTCAGGTCTCGAAGAAGATTTGTCAGCCATCAAGGGTTTCGAAGAAGCTCACTCTGACCTCAACCATCCCGTTTTCACCCACAGAGAACACCCTTCCTGGAAAGCTAACGACATGAAGCATCAAAGATGGATCTACAACTACACTAACGGAAACGCCTTCTTCTGCATTCCTCCTTATCCTTACAGAGGCGAAAGTATGAAATAAAAGATGTGGCAAAATTCCTAATTTAAATTAGTTTCCTCCTTCAACTTCTTCCCTGCTGCTCAGGTCTGGAGATGGTACCAAAGCAACGGTATAGAATTTTTTTTTGGGAAAAAAGTGTACTAATGAATGAATAGGTAAATTGTCCCCCATCAACAGATTCACCGTCTTCAACGCCAACCAAACCTTCTGCCAATATTTCGACATTGCTGATCAATTCATTAAGGAAAATCTTAAGAAAAACGCCGTCGACATCCAACTCGGCACCAAGCTCGTTGAAATCAACAAGGAAACCTTCAAGGCTACCTTCGAAGATGTTGCCACTGGCGAAAGAACAGTCAAAGACTACCACAACATGTACGTCATTCCCCCCACTAGACCCAGAAAGCTCCTTACCGAATCTGGCCTCGGCAGCAACCAAACTGGTTTGTTGGAAGTTGACCGTGCCACTTTGAGACATAGAAAATACAAGAATATCTTTGGTCTCGGTGAGGTCAACGACATCCCCACCACCAAGGGCTTCTGGAACAGTTTCTACCAACTCCACGTTGTTAGACACAACCTTCAAAGAAGTTTGAACGGACAAGGTTTGAACGCCCAATTCGACGGTAGAACCAAGATTCCCCTCCAAGTCGGTCAAGCCAACTTGACTTTCGTCGAACATTACTATGACCAAAAGCCCGGCTCCCTCAACCTCCTCGACAGAAGCGGAGGCATCATCTCTAAAATCAGATATAGCTTGTGGGTTAAGGGCAAGAAAGGATTCATGGACTTCTACCTCGGCAAGAACTACGGTCCCCCATACTACAGACTTAAGCCCTCTTTCAAGGAAGTCCCCACTTCCGTTGAACCCACCACTTCTGGATCTGCCCAATACACTCCCGTCAACCAAGGAACCAAACATTAGATTTGACGTGATTTCTTCGTATTGAATTTATTATTTGGGTATGCTCATTGATTCTTCAGGTTTTGATAAAGTGGTAAAAAATAGCAAATATATAACTCATATGAAAGATTTAAAGCAGTCTTAGTGAATATAAAATTATCTAGGTCTTCTTTCTCAAAAAAGAAATAGTTTCTAACAAATAGAAAAATTTTTGTTCCCTTAGTTGTTCTGGTTAGTTCAATTATTTAAATATTTAAAACGAAAAAGATATACTCTGCTGCAGAATAAATGATTTGTTTGACTGAAAAAAAATTGTCAATGGGGTACAAAGACTGATAAACAAAACAACTTCATCCTATTATATCTATGATTCAAAAAGTGTACAATGTATTTTGATCAGATTGTTCACCAGAAAAAAATTTTCTCTCATGGGATCGTGTTTATTTCTCAAGAGAATCATCATTTCTTGAAAGCTATGGATGAATCAGTATTTTAATTCGACAGGTTTTTTTTATTAAATCCTTTAATCATACTGAACAGTACAGCAACATACACCCTCTGAGTTGAGTTTTACAAGTCATCATGACAGAGTCGTCTGATTTGATCCTTCAAGGTGAGTGAATTATAGCAGATAATATTGGTATGATTTTGTTGGTTTAAGAGGGAAAAAAGTTTATTCAAAGAAAAAAAAATTTCGTATAAATTATAAAGGAATGGAATAATTAATTCAGTATAAGATAAGATAGTTTTATACAACGGAAAGAAAACAGTACAGGAGTGTTCTCGTGTCATGGTATTAAGTTAGGAAATTAAATTATTAATCTCTAAATTAAATTGAGGAAAACCTAAAACAAACTCTCAGATGAAACGTCCAAACCTTGGTAATGAAAACATGGTCTCCTTATACTCGGGCCGTACTTATTTAAGCCCTTCATCTAAAACTAATCTTGCTGCTTATCAAAAATCTTTGGGTCTTAGTTTTAACTCTCCCAAGAGTGAAACCCAAAAAACTTTTGCTTTTCCTCAAAAGCCTGCTACCAATAACAACAGATCTGCTGCTAAGATCGACAGAGCTGACCTAGGCTATGATCGTAAAAACTCCAAATATAGCAGTGATAGTTATCCCAGAACCCCCAGCACCAGTTCTACATATGGTGGTTTGACTCCATCTTCACGCCCTGCAACCAAGTTGAAGGGCACTGGCACAAAAACTTTAAGCGCAGACAAGTTTAGGAGTAGTGAGCAATTTGATTTGGTGGGATCGACACCAAAGCAATACACTGCTCCCAAGTTTACTGAGAGTCTGAATCTTAAGGATTCATTGTTGAAACAAACTCGAGCCCGCAATTTAGAGATTAGCACTGAAATCCAAGCTTTCAAAGCAACTGGAGGATTAAAGGCCTATTCAACCAAGAACAAGGATCCCAACAGCAAAATTCTTGGAGTGTCAAATCTTAACGGCACTGTGTCAAATAGTTCAATCGACTATGCTACGAAATATGGACAATTAACGGGCAACAAATCAGCTCTCAATATGAATTCTCACTACACGAGAACAGAGCCTAATGAAGATAAGTCGAGCTTGACTCCTACAACAAAGCAAAAGAGCGTTTTAAATAAGATTTTGGCCAACACTTCTGACAAGAACTCAGCTTTGCTTCGAAAGACCAATGGCTATGAAGAGGTCCATTCAGCCAAGAATAACTCTGCTTCAGCAAGTAGTATTAAAATCAACAACTTCTTTGCAAGTGCCAAGAGAAAAGAATTAGAGAATTCTTTATCCAGGAAGGACAAGTCTCTCAATCTCTCTGTCAAATTAGAGACTGAAAAAGAAGAAGTTGCTAGATCTGTCGACTTGAGCAAGAAAGTCGCATCTAAGGTCCAACTCGATTACAAGAATAGCTACAAGGCCTTGGGATACAATGATGATTCAAAGGACGACATCAAGCGTCAAGAACAAGATAGTAAGAATCTCAGCCTTAGCTATTCTGGAACCGCCCAAAAAGACAAATCTTCAAGCCAACCTCCCCAAAAAGCTTCATTAAACTCCTTCATCACTAAAGTCGAAAAAGGTGCTGGAATTCCTATGAAGCCAAGGAAAGATGATGAAAACGCTGTTGGGCCCGTTAGACCTTATTTGACTCTTGAAGATAAGGCAAAGAATAGCAACGAAAATGTTTCAAGAACAACTACCAATGCTGATAGCAAAACTATCAGTTTTGGCAAGAATAAAATTAACCAAACCACCTTGGTTTCATCTGCTGAAACTGCAAAGACTAAAGGCAGATCATCAGGACCTTCAACCCCATTGCATAAAGAATCTGAATCCCCTGTCCTCAATAAAAATGCTTTTACTTACTACAGCACAAGTTTGGAAAAGCATCACAAAAACTGGAATGAAAATGACTATTTCTGCCAGATTTACAAAGAACACTTTATCCAATCTTTCCAAGCTTTGACTTTCTGCAAGTATCTCAGACCTGTTGATCCTAAAGTCCTGGCTCAAAAGAAAGTCTTTTTACCCAAAAAAGCGTCCCACAAAGGTACTTTTATGAGGAATAATTAACCTAACTTGAATGTAGATAAAAAATCGATTATTTTTGATCTTGATGAGACTCTTATTCATTGCAATGAATCCACTGATATCCCTTCTGATGTCGTCTTGCCTATCAGATTTCCTCACGGAGAGGTTATCGAGGTAATTTTTGATCAAATAAAGCAAGTTCTAAATCCCCTCCTTAGGCTGGTATCAATATTAGACCTTATGCTGTGGAGATATTGAAAGAAATAAGTCAACATTTCGAAGTTATTATTTTCACTGCTTCTCATGCTTGCTATGCTAATGTCGTTTTGGACTATTTGGATCCTCAAAACCAATATATTCACCATCGTTTGTTCAGAGAGAACTGCGTTGTGACTGATGAAGGAATCTATATTAAAGATTTAAGAATTCTTGGAAATAGAAATCTTCAAGATATCGTTCTTGTCGATAATGCCGCCTACTCTTTCGGCTATCAGATCGATAATGGAATTCCAATTATCCCCTACTACGATAATAAAGAAGATTTGGAGCTCAAGCACTTGATTCCTTATTTAAAATCTCTGGCTCCAGTGAGAGATGTCAGAGACGTAAATAAACAAAGCTTTAGACTTTCACAATATACACACCATGACACAATGGATAAAGTTTTGAATAAAGTTGTTTTCCAGAATTAACTACAATAAAGTTAAAAGAGTGTATTTTTCAAGCGTTTTATTGATTGGCCTTTATTATCCTCAGAATAGATCCTTTTTTACGCATCTATTTATTTATTATTACCTATCTATTTATCTACTTGTTTTATTTCGAATTCGTGAATTTTTGATTTTATCCTTATGCCATTTTTATTATCATTGTCGTTTATTTGTTTGCCTAAGTAAGTGAATAAGAATTCTATCATTCTTTCCAAAAAAAATGGGGAAATTTCTTTTTAAAAGACTAAAAGTATAATGGAATAATAGACTTTAGACCTTCGGATAGTAAACTGTGCCGACCAGTGAACAGATGGATTGATATTATTCTAAGCCAAAATTCAAAATTTTTGTCGTTAATTATGAAAAAGGAGTTGCATTTTCTTTATTTCCAAAA
>Ga0182738_1002491_pt1 | contig 21832 bp, 24 predicted proteins | sample eDN5th30CBELigMG_FD_128876 | JGI IMG/M metagenome (GOLD analysis project Ga0182738, IMG submission 128876) | Enriched Miracle-Growth compost microbial communities from Emeryville, California, USA - eDNA 5th pass 30_C BE-Lig MG (version 2)... ...
GCCAACAAGCAGTTCATCGCGCCGCTGCCGATCAAAATCCCGGATGTCGACCAAGCGAACCGGCTGGAGGATCTCGCAAAGTCCCTCCATGAAGCCACCTCCGCCAAGAACCTGGAGATGGATGGCTTCAAATCGTGGTTAGGTGTCCAGATCGGGGTACCGCTCAACTCGCTCAAGCGCCATACCCACCTCGGTCGCTACCCCGAACTGGGGCATGATGGTGTCTTGGACATCCTCAGACAGAACCGCCGCCTGATCAACGCCAACCCGGACAGTCGGTCATTCCAAGAGCAGCTATCGGTAGAGGTGAATCAGAGCCTGGTGAAGCTGGCTGACTTCAATCGAGTGATCGTCGAAAACGAAAGAGAGCTTGAAGCGGCAGTTTTTGATCTCTATGGCTTGTCTTCCGGCCAACGTGAGACAGTCAACGCCGAGTACGACTGACCGAGTCGGTTGGGAGAATGCTCGCCATGAAGTTGAATAGACTCGCCCGGGCCGCGACTCCCGGTCTCGCCTTGCTCGTGGTTATTTCAGGCCTCGCCGTGGGCGGCTGTGGTACCGACAAGCAGGAGAGCCTGGCGCTCAACCTCGACACGTTCACCTCGCCGGCCGGGAACATCGGCTGCATCGCGGATGACAACCAGGTCCGCTGTGACATCAAGAAGCACAGCTGGAACATCAAGCCGGATCCGAAATGCCAGCTCGATTACGGCAACGGGCTGATGGTCTCGGCCGAAGGCAAGGCCCGGGTCGTCTGCGCCGGCGACACCACCCTGAACGACGGCTCGGAACTGGCCGACGGGTACATCAACATGGTCGGCAGCTTCGAATGCCGGACCGACGAAGAGGGCGACAGCATGCGCTGCGAAAACCTCACCACCGGCCACGGCTTCGAACTCTCGCCGGACGACTACGAACTCTTCTGAGCCCTAGCGCAGGGCGTGACAGACCGCGGCAACCTGGGCCCGGCGGATCCGTGCACTCACCTGGCGGGCGTTGGGGTTGCCCTTGGTGTCCTTGAGGATCTGGCTGTTGGCGACGAAGGCGATCGAGCGCTTGCCGTCGGCGGAGGAGGCGGCGAAGACCCGGTAGCCGGGGAAGGAACCGGTGTGGCCGAACATCGTGCCGCACTTGGTGACGTACCGGAAGAGGCCCAGGCCGGCCCAGTTGCTACCCGGCCCGGCCGGCTGTGACTCGCCCCGCAGCCAGCGCCGCTGAGCTTCGGTGATCCGGGCTCGGTTTCCGCCCATCCCGAAGAAGCGGCCGGAGACGTAAGCGCGGAAGAAACGGCTCAGGTTAGGCAGGGTCGAGACGATTCCGCCCGAAGCCCAGGCGCCCGAGGGGTTGATCAGATGAGAGACATCCTCGGGCTGCTTGCCGGGCGAGATGTCGTACCCGTGCATGTACGGGCCGGGCATCTTCACCGTGCGCGGCATGTAGGTCGCGTTCAGGCCGCCGATCCTGCGGCCGAGCGATCGGATCAAGCGCAGGTACGGAGTGCCGGTGACCCGCTCGGCCATCAGGCCGACGACGATGTTGTCGGTGTCCGAGTACTCGTATTTCGTACCGGGCCGGTGGGCCAGCTTGGTACCACGAACCCAGGAGAGGATCTTGCGGGGCGAGACGTAGGCCGCCGGATGGTGGCCGATCTCGTTGATGAAGCCTTTCGAACGGATGTACTCGGGCAGCCCGCCGGTGTGGTGCAGAGCCTGGCCGAGCGTGACCTGCTCGGCCTTCGGCAACATGCCGGGCAAGACCTCGCCGATCGTCGAGTGAAGGCTCAACTTGCCCCGGGCGATCAGGTTGAGGGCGACCGCGCCGCTGAAGGCCTTGGCCACGCTGGCGATGCGGAAGCGCTGCCTGAGCCGCGGCTTCTGACCGGTCTTGACGTTGGCCACGCCGCGCCGGAAGTACTGGGACTTGCCGTTCTTCACGACCTGCATCGAGATCCCGGGAGGCCCGTTCGGCACGGCCATGACCCGATTCAGGACACGGTCGAGGTTGGAGCGGGTCGAAGCGTCGGCCGGCTTGCCCGCGATCAGCGGGAGCAGCAGAGCCACCGAGAGCGCGGCCACCGTCACCGGCAGCCGAAGATTTCCACCAGTGCCGCGATAGACCCCGCCCGTGCCCGTCATGCGGGCCACGCTACCGGATCAGATCCGGGGCTTCCACTTGAGCAGTTGCCTTTCGTTGGCGCGCAGCCAGGTTGCTTCCGACTTGAAATCGGGGAAAGACAGAGCCAGGTCGTCCCAGAAGGCGCGGGAATGGTTGTGGTGGCGGATGTGGATCAGTTCGTGGACGACCACGTAACGGAGTGCCTCGGGCCGGCCGATCACCAGCCGCCAGTTGAAGGAGAGCGTGCCGGTGGTCGAGCAGGATCCCCAGCGGGTCCGCTGGTTTCCGATCCGCACTTTCTTGGCTTCCAGCCCGAGCCGGCGACCTTCGAGGGCGACCAGCGGCTCGATCCGGTTGCGGGCCTCCCGCCGGTACCAGCGGTCGATCGCCGCCAGCACCTTCGCCCGGCTGCCGCCACCCACCACCAGCCTCCCGTCGCGGGACCGGGCCAGTGCCTTGCCGGTGCCGGTCGGCTCGACCGGCAGAGGCAGCCCTTCGAGCCAGACGACGCCTGGCCGGGTGAGATCGAGGCCTTCGTTCACGCGGCGTCGGCCGGGAGCGAGAGATGGACTTCACCGGCGTTCAGGGTGGCGAGGCAGCCGACCGGGGATTCGACCAGGAGGTTGCCCTGCCGGTCGATGCCGGCCGCGACGCCCTCCCCTTCGCCCCAGCGGACCTGGCGTCCCTTGAGCGCGTCCCGCGCGGCGAATGCTTCCAGTGTCTCGGCGACGGGTGCCGCGAGCCGTCGGCCGACCCCTTCGTTCAGAGCGGCGACCGCCTGCTTGAAGGTGACGTCCCGGCCGAGCGAGGTCGCTCGGCCGCGGAGTTCCTCGGGGAATTCTTCGTCGGCAATCGAAAGGTTGAGGCCGACGCCGGCCACGGCCCAGCCGTCCTGGGGTCTCGCCTCGACCAGGATGCCGGCGCACTTGCGGCCCTCGATCCAGATGTCATTCGGCCATTTCATCTCGACTCCGGTGGCGCCGAGCCCTTCGATCGCTTCGCAGACCCCGACCCCGACCTGGAGCGGCAGGGTTCCGGGCAGTTCGACCGGCTGGCGGATCAGGACGCTCCATGCGGCCGCCGCGCCGGCCGGTGTCGACCAGGGCCTTCCCTGGCGGCCCCGCCCCGCGGTCTGCTCCTCGGCGGTGACCAGGGTTCCGCCCGGGGCGCCTTCTGCCGCGGCCTGGCGAGCCCGTTCATTGGTGGAACCGATCTGGCGGAAGTGAAGGTGTGGCAGGCCGATGGTCACCTTCCGCAGGGTATCGGGGTGCCGTCGGCCATCCACCTCCGGTTCGGCGAGCCGGATCACGGACGACAATCGCAGTCCTTGGCCCTCAGCGCAGCACGTTGATCGTCGATCTCAGGAGGCGGGCCGGTCTCTTCCCCGGTCTCGAGATCGCGGCCCGCCGGCAAAGGGCTCCGGTGGTTGTAGCCGCGAGCGAGCATCTCCCCGGCCAGGGCCTCATGCCGGTCGTAGAGGGCCTGCCGATGGCCGACCCAGCGACGCGTCTCCGGGTGAGAGGCGTAGCCGACTTTCGACGGATCCTCGCCGGACTCGATCCGGAGCAGGATGTTCCAGAGGCCATGAAGTTCGCGGTGCTCGCCAAGCAGGTGGCTGCGACAGAGCGAGCTGGGAGGGATCCGGTCCCAGATCCTCACTGGGAAGGCACCGGGGTGATCCGGACTTCGTTGTCGGGGCCGAGGCCGAAGCGGCTGGCGGCGCTGCCGCGGTTGACGGCCAGGGAGAGGTAGCCGGTCGAGTCGGTGTAGATGACCGGATCGCCGGGTTCGACGTCGCCGAAGGTTCGACCGAGTGGGACCACGATCTTCTCGAGGCTGGTTTCGAGCGTCACCTCGACTGCCTCCGTGAAGAAGGTGCCATCGAGTACCTCGGCGTGGAGGTTCAAGATCACGTTGCCGTACTGATCGAGGTAGAGAACCTGCGCGTCAACCTGCTGCGGGGTGATGGTCGGTTCGGGGAGCTCCAACTGGACCAGTTCCCGAAAGCCGATCGCCTCGCCGATCTCGCCCGGCGCTGCACCGCGGGCCAGCTCGGCTGCGACGGGGCTGAAGATATCCCGGCCGTGGAAGGTGTCGCTTTCCCCGGCCCGAACCGGGGTCGAGGAGATGTCGAAGGCCGCTTCGACTCCGCCGAGCACGGCGGCGGCCGGACCCAGCAGCCCGTTGTCGGGACCAACCAGATGGTGGTCGCCGCAGCTCATCACCACGGCACGGCGGGTGCCTCCCACCCCCGGATCGACCACCGCCAAGTGGACCGCCGGCGGCGAGAACCGCACGGCCGAGGCCAGGGCCAGCGCGCCCCGACGGATGTCGCCCGGGGGGATGCCGTGGGTGACGTCAACCACCCTGATCTCCGGATCGACCCTCGCGATCACCAGCCGGCAGACGCCCGGATACTCGTCGCTGTAACCGAAATCGGTGGTGAAAGTGACCGGCCGGTAGGTCATCCCGGCGATTGTATTCGCCGTCCGGCACTATTCTTCTCCCGTGGAAGCGAGGGGGTCACGCTTGAGATTCCTGCTGGCGGGCACGGTCCTGGTCGCCTGTCTCTTCCTGACGCCGACCGCCCCGGCCCGGGCGGACAGCTGCACCGGCAACACCCGCCCGTGCAGCCTGAGATGCGTCCACCTCGGCAACCTCTACGACCAGCGTTACCAGGCCGTGGAACGGGTCAACCGCAAGCTGTCCCGCAACACCCGCGAGTTGAATGCGGCCCTGAAACAGAAGCCGATCAACGAGGCCAAGGTAGACCGGCTTCAGCGACGGGATACCTACCTGAGGAAGCTCTACCACCGCCGTCACGTCCGCCTGATGCGGACCTATCGCAAGTTCCTCAGAACCTGCTTCTGATCCGAGCCAGGTTCAGGGGAAGCGGAAGGCCTCGCAGTCCCGGTCCCGGTCTTTCAGGTCCATGCGGGCGAGATCCTTGCCGCGCCCGCAGCGGATCTCCTCGCCCGGATTGCGATCGATCGCATCGATCTCGTCACTCCCCGGACCACCACTGAAAGTGTCAATGCCTCCCCCGCCGAAGAGCTGGTCGGCACCGGCCGATCCGGAGAGGAAATCGGCGCCCGCGCCGCCGTCGATGTAGTCCATGTGAAGACCACCGATCAGTTCGTCCGATCCCCCTTCCCCGTATATCGAGGCGGGCGCCTTCAGGGCGCCGTCCATCGACGCGTTCCAGTAGGCGTACCGGCTGCCGTTGACGACGTCGGAACCCGGGCCGGCCTTGACCAGAAGATTCACGAACTTCGCATAGATCTTGGCGTCCACCTGGTTGCCCGGCGTTCCGTCCGCGAACTGGTCGGGGTAGAAATCCAACGCGGCCGCCTTGCCGACCATCCCCATCTGGACCAGGTCCGCGCCCTCCGTACCGCCGATCCCGAAGCTGACTGCGGGCCCCTTGGCGATGAAGCTGATGCCCTTGCCGCCGGCCGAGGCCGGGGTCGCGCCGGGACCGAAGCGCGGCGCCTCGGCGATGTAGAACGAAGAGCCGGTGGCGCTCGGTGCCTCGATGAAGTCGATCCGGTCGAGGTTGACCATGGTCGGCTTGCCGCCCTTGCACCTCAAGGGCTTCATTCGCTGATCATCGGTCACCTGGATGTTCTGGCCCTTGCCAGGCAGCACCGCGACCACCTCTTCGAAGCGGGTCACCTTTAGTTCGAGCCGGTTGCCCGCCGGCCCGTCAGGCCCGGCAGCCACGTAGCGACAGCTGATCCCGGCCTCGGCCGGGGGAGCCGCCAGGGCACAGAAAAGCAGCCCGACGCCGACTGTCAACACGGCGAAGATCTCCCTGCGTCCCCCACGGATCAAACCCATGGGGGGATTCTACTTCGGGCTAGAAGAGACCTTCGCCGATGAATCCGCTGCCGCTGGTGACGCCCGGGGGGACGGCGAAGAGGGCGCTGCCGGTGTGGACGATGTACTCGTTCAAGCTGTCGTTCTTGCCCAGGCGCTCCTGGATCGGGACGAACTGTTTGCGCGGGTCGCGCTGGAAGCAGATGAAGAAGAGGCCCGCGTCGAGTTGGCCGCGCACCGTGTCGAACCCATCGGTGAACGAGTAGCCGCGGCGGAGGATCCGCTGTCCGCCGTTGACCGAAGGGGCAGCCTGGCGGATGTGCGCGTCGGCCCGGATCAGCGGCTTGCCGTCCGGTCCGGTCGCGTCGAGATTCACGGGATCGTTCTCCTCGGCCTCGCCCAGCGGGGCGCCGCTCTCCTTGGCCCGGCCGAAGACCTCCTCCTGCTCACGCAGGAAGGTGCGATCCCAGGGTTCGATCATCATGCGGATCCGGCGGGTGACGAGGTAGCTGCCACCGCGCATCCACTCGGGCCCTTCCTCGCCGGCCCAGACGAATTCGTCGAGCGCGTCTCGCTCGTCGCCCAGGATGTTGTTGGTGCCGTCCTTGAACCCCATCAAGTTGCGCGGGGTCTCCTGCTCGGCCCCGGTCTTGGCGGTGCGGCCGAAACCGAGCTGGCACCACCGCATGACGGCACGGCCCTGAGCAATCTTGGTCAGGTTCCGAACCGCATGGAAGGCGACCTGCGGATCGTCCGCGCAGGCCTGGACGCAGAGGTCACCGTCACTGACGTTGCGGTCGAGCTCATCGCCCGGCAGCGGTGGCAGGTCCTCGAGCTGATCGGGGCGCTGAGCCGCTAACCCGAACCGCTGGTCGAAGACGCTCGGGCCGAGACCGAAAGTGACGGTGAGGTTGGCCGGGCCGAGACCGACCGCTTCACCCGTGTCCTCAGGAGGCAGCAGCGGTGCGATGTTTTTCGGCCCGGCAGGCTCGCCTCGGACCATCCTGCGGCTGGCCTCGGTCCAGTCGATCAGCAGTCGACGCAGCTCCGACCGGCCGTTGACGGTCAGGTCGAAGGAGGCAAAGTGGAGCCGGTTCTGGGCCGGGGTGACGATCCCGGCCTGGTGGGCGCCCTCGAAGGGCACCGTCTGCTGTTCGGGGTCAGGCGACTCCGAGGCGGTAACGCGACCCCCGGCGAACCCGGCGACGACCAGCCCGCCGGCCGCTCCAGCACCGAGCAGGCGCCGGCGGGTGAAGCGGCCGTGCGGGCTGTCGCCATCCGGGGTCATTGCGTCACGATTTTTCCACCGATCTGAGCCAGGGGCAGGGCGAGCGCGTCAACCTTCTGGCTGAGTTCGCGCCTTTGCTGCTGGTTCAGATTCGAGTAGTTCTCGTAGACCTCGCCCTTGACCTTGTACTTGTCGAGAGCGGCGTAGAGTTCATCGAAGCGCTGCTCGATTTCCTTGACCAGGTCCGGATCGGTCTTCTCGAGTTCGGGTTTGAGCAGGTCGAAGGGTTCTTTGGCACCGTCCACGTTCGCCTTGAAGCTGGTCAGGTCGACGTGCGAGTAACGCTCCTCCTCGCCGGTGATCTTGGACTGGCTGACCTCGTTCAGCAATTCGACCGCGCCGTTGGCCAGCTGGACCGGGTCATAGCTGTTGTTCTTCACCTTGGCCTGCAGTCGCTTCACGTCGGCCATCAGCTGGTCGGCGAGCCGGTCGTCGGCGGCGGTCAGGCCGGTCACCCAAAGCGCCTTCTCGAGCGGGTGGAATCCGGTCCACGGATCGCCCTTGGCGACGTCGTTCTCACGCGCGTCGATCGCCGGGTCGAGGTTGCCGAAGGACTCGGCGACCGGTTCGATCTTCTCGTAGGGAACGCGCGAGGTCTCGTAAAGAGCCTTGGCTTTGGCCACGTCGCCGGCCTTGACGGCCGCCACGAACTCGGCCGTTCGCTGGGCCAGGATGTCGGCCTGGTCGACCACGTAAGCGGAGTACTCGTCGGCCGCCTTCGCGAGCGCCGGATTGGTTGTCGCGGCTACCTGCTTGCCGGAGACGACCAGTTTGCCGGTCGGCTCGCGGTTGCCCGGGTTGCCGCAGACGATGTCGTAGGTGCCGGGGTCGAGGTTGACCGAAACCTCGCCCGAGAGGCCGGCGACGAGGTTCTCCCGCTCACCGAGGATCAAGGCACCGTCGAGTACCTCGAACTCGTTGTTGACGTCGCTCGACGGATTGCTGACCGTGAAGGTCGTCGGTCCCGACTTGGCCTTCAGGTCGGTCGGCTGACAGCCGTCGTCGGTGATCTCGACTGCGACCTTCTGGGCCGAGGAGCCCGAGTCATCATCGGAGCCACAGGCAGCCAGCGAGACCGCCGCGGCCAAAAGCATCAGGACGAGCAGAGGGATGAGGAGGGAGCGACGATCGATCGTGCGGAGAGACAATTGAAGATCCTTTCGGAGTTTGGTCAGAAGGCCCGGAACGGTGAGGGGTTAGGCGTCGACTGCGTTCGGCGGGTGGGCCGTCTTTCTGCGTACGTTGCTCAGCCGCCAAGCTTGGGGCCAGAGGACGAAGGCAAGCATCGGAATCAGGTAGGCGAGGTAGAGGATCACCTGCGCCTCGGTCATCTTGGTCTGCAGCCCGAGCATGCCGGTCAAGAGGGCTGAGGTCCAGGTGCCCGGCACGACCAGCCAACTCAGGTCGACGGCCTGACCTTGGAGAACCGTGAGCCAGCCGGCTTCCCAGGCGGTGTGGGCCGCGTTGGCCAGAAGACCCGCGGCGACGAAGACGAGGACCACCGCGGTCAGCTTGAAGAATCGGGCGAGGTTGAGCCGGATTCCGCCCCGGTAGATCCCGTAGCCGATCGCGATCGCGAGCAGGATGCCGAGTACCGCGCCGAAACCGGCCGCGGTCGGATCGGTCGCCCCTTGGAAGATCGCCAAGAGGAAAACCACGGTCTCGATCCCCTCGCGCAGGACCGCGAAGAAGGACATCCCGACCAGGGCGCGGGCCGAACCCTCGGCCAGCGCGTCCTCGACGCTGCCCTCGAGATCCGACTTCAGGCCACGCGCGTGCCGGCTCATCCAGAAGATCATGAAGGTCACGATCGCCACCGCCGCCAGGCCGATCACGGTCTCGAGCATCTCCTGCTGACGCTGCGGCAGTTCCTCGTTCAGGAGCTGCAGGCCGACCCCGATCCCGGTGCAGATGAGAACCGCGAGACCGACACCCAGGAGCACGTAGCGGAGCATCTCCTTGCGGCCCTGCTGGGCCAGGAAGACGGCGACGATGCCGACGATGAGCGACGCTTCGACGCCCTCGCGCAATCCGATGACAAAGGTTGGCAACATGAAATCCAACCTGTTTATACCGGATTACTTTGGCTCACCTAACTCTGGGCTAGGCGAGCCTGATGGTTTTTAGCCCCCGAGTCCGGTGATGATTTCGCTCAGCGGGCGTCGCACACCGTTGATGAACGGGAGCTCTTCCCGGGTGTGGAGACGGGCTTTGGCGGCGCGCAGTTCACGCATCAGTTGGACGAACTGGACCGGCTCCGTCGCCTCGAAGGCGAGCAGCCACTCGTAGTCGCCGATCCCGAAGGAGCTGACGGTGTTGGCCCGGATGTCCTTGTAGGGACGGGCGAGCATGCCGTGCTCGGCCAGCATCTCCCGACGTTCCTCATCGGGCAGCAGGTACCACTCATGCGAGCGCACGAAGGGGTAGAGGCAGATGAAGTCGCCGGCCGGCTCGCCCGCGACGAAGGCGGGCACGTGGGCGCGATTGAACTCGGCCGGCTGATGGACGCCGACCGCGTTCCAGTGGGGGCCGAGCGCCGGGGAAAGGCCAGAGGTGCGGATCGCGCGCGCCGCCTCGTCCAGCTTCAGGGTCGAGTCGGCGAGCAGCCAGAAGAGGATGTCGCAGCCGGCCCGGAAGAGAGTGGTGGCGTAGGTGCCGCGGATCTCGACCCCGGCCGCCTCGATCGTGGCGACCAGTTGATCGGCCGCGGGAGCGAGGCCGCGGCCGTTCTCGACGTCCCAGGAGTAGGCGAGATAGGCGCAGTAGTGGAGAGGTTCTTCGCTGTCAGTCATTTCGGATCCCTTCGATGATCGAATCAACAGTCTTTCGCACTCCGGCGATCGAGCGCGAGATGCCCGGGCCGTCGAAGTCGGCGCCGGCCAGGCCGAGCTGGGGGCTGGAGGCCAAAGCGGCACGTGCGGCCGCCACCGCGGCGGCGTGGCTCTCGTCTCTCACCACCAGCGCGTCCGGGTAGCGGGTAACCATCGTCTCGACCGGCCCTCCCTCCAGATCCATCACCGGGCGCAGTTCGTCCATAACCAAAGCCACGATCTCGTCGTCGGGCAGCGTGATCAGCTCGCCCGGGCCCTCCTCGCGGATCGAAGCCCGCAGGATCGCCGGGTCGCCGGTCAGCCGCCGCCATTTGGCCGAGGACCAAGAGCAGCCCGTGACCACCCTCCCCTCGGCCGGGTCCGCCAGGTAGCCGGTCCCGTTCATCTCGCGACCGATCCGCGCTTCCGGAATGGCGAGGTGGACGAGGGTCACCGAGACGCCGCCGATGCGGCCCAAGTGCCGAGCCGCCGGTTCACCGATCAGCTTGGCCGCTGCGCTCGCGCCGGTGGCCACGACCGCGGCGTCGAACGTCTCCTCGCCCCCACCGGAGCGGATCGAAACCTTGGCGCCGCGGTCGGCCACACCCTCGACTGCGCTGCCGAGTCGAAAGCTCGTTCCGGTCTCTCTCAGGTTCTGGGCCAGCCGGGCCGGCAGGGTGAAGATTCCGCCAGCCAGGCCGAACATCGCGCCACCGCCGACTCCGAACGGCTCGAGCGCTCCCTCGGCGGTCAACCGAAAAGCCTGTGGCGGGTCGGGGATCTCCACCTCCCCGGCCAGGCCGATGCCGTCGAGGAGCTCGTCGATGGCGGGATCCGGGCCGAGCGCATCGGGACCGGTGTCAACCTCACGGGCGGCGAATTCGGCCGACCCCACCCGGCCGCCCACCCGATCCGCCCCGTCGAAGACGACCGTCTCCACGCCGGCCCGACTCAGGTGCCAGGCGGCGGCCAGGCCGGTGACACCCGCGCCGACGACCGCCGCGCGAATCAAGCCCGACCTGCCTCCCGGGCGACAATTCCGGCCAGGGTCGCGCAGAAGCCGGGGTCGTCATTCGGCATCGCGGTCCGGGTCAAGGCCAGGCCCGCCTCTGCGGCTGCTTGCTGCGCTTCATGGTCGATGTCGAACTTGACCTCGAGGTGGTCGGAGACGAAACCGGCCGCGCAGACCACGACCGCGGTCCGGCCCCGGGCGGCGAGATCAGGCATGACGTCACAGATGTCGGGGCCGATCCACTCGGCCTCGGTCCGGCCCGCGGACTGCCAGGCCAGCATGGTGCCGGTGAACTCGGGGCGACCCGAAAGGTTGTCGCGGGTCTTCTCGAGCTCCTCGACATAGATATCGCCTCGATCGAGGATCGCGACCGGCAGGCTGTGGGCAGTGACCGCGAGCTCGACCGAACCGCGCCGGTCCTCTGGCAACTCAGCGTAGGCGTCGGTGATCGCCCGATTCAGGAACTCGAGATAGCCGGGCTCTTCGTGCCAAGACTCGATCACGGTGACCGACACCCCCGCCTCGGAGGCTGCCTCCTCGGCCCGGCTGCGGTATTGGGCGATGCTCATCGTGGAGAAGTGCGGGGCGAGCACGATGCCGATGATCCGCTCGACCCCGCGGCCCAGCAGCTCGGCGACCGCGTCCTCGATGAAGGGGGACGAATGTTTCTGGCCCATCGCGACCGTGAACCGGCCCGGATGGGCCGCTTCGAGAGCCCCCGCGATCCCGTCGGCCTGTGCCTCGGTGATGCCGAGCAGGGGCGATCCGCCGATCATCTCGTAGCGCTCCTGGAGTTCCTTCAACGCCTCCGGCTCGGGCGGACGACCGTGTCGGATGTGGGTGTAATACGCCTCGACGTCTTCGGGCCCGGTCGCGGTCCCATAGGCCATGACCAGCACGCCGGTCAGCCCTTCGGCTCGGTTGTTCTCGCTCACTTCCGCCTCTCCGTGATTTCGTGGACCAGGCCTACCAATTCGGTCAGCATCGCAGGATCGGTCGAGGGCAGGACACCGTGGCCCAGGTTGAAGACATGCCCCAATTCGGGCGCATCCGCAAGCAGGGAGCGGGTCTCCCGCTCCAGCACTTCCGGACCGGCCAGGGGCACGGTCGGGTCGAGGTTGCCCTGCAGGGCGACCCCTTCTCCCAGCCTCCGGCGCGCCTCGGAAAGCGGGGTCCGCCAGTCCACCCCCATCGCGTCCGGTCCCGCCTCGGTCATCGCTTCCATCAGGTGACCGGCATTCACGGCGAAATGGATGCGCGGCACGCCGAGTGACTCGATCTCGGCGAACAGGCGCCGCGAGACGGGCAGCACAGCCTCGCGGTAGGTCGCCACCGAAAGCGAGCCGGCCCAGGAGTCGAATACCTGGACCGCCTTGGCGCCGGCATCGACCTGCGAGCGCAGCGATGCGATCGAGATGTCGGCCAGACGTTCGAGCAGCTCACGGAACAAAGCCGGTTCCTCCAGCTGCATGGCCCGGGCCCGTTCCTGAGACTTCGAGGGCCGTCCCTCGATCAGATAACTGGCCAGCGTGAACGGTGCCCCGGCGAAGCCGATCAGCGGAGTCTCGCCGAGCTCGCCGGTGATGATCGAGATCGCCTCGGCCACCTCGGGCAGATCCGTGTCCGGTTCGAACGGTCGCAGCCGGTCGAGGTCGGCGCGGGTGCGGAAAGGTTCGGCGACGACCGGCCCGACCCCGGACTGGATCTCGACCCCGATCCCGATTGCCTCGAGCGGGGTGACGATGTCGGAGAAGAGGATCGCCGCGTCGACCCCGTGCCGTCGCACGGGTTGCAATGTCACTTCGGCGCAGAGGTCCGGGGTCCGGCACATCTCGAGCATCGGCACGCCCTGCCGCACCTCCCGGTACTCGGGGAGCGAGCGACCCGCCTGCCGCATGAACCAGACCGGCTTGCGTTCCACCGGTTCGCGGCGAAGGGCTCGGACCAGGAGCGGCGCCGGACGATTTTCCTCTGAGCCGAGCTTCATCGGCGGATCGCCTCTTCTCGCGTGTCGAGCGCCTCGGCCACCGCGGCAGCGAGCGATTCGAGATCACTCCCGGCCGCTTCGGCCGTCACTTCGATCCCGGCACCGCGCATCGCATCCGAGGTGACCGGGCCGATTGAGATCCCGGCTACGTCCGGCAGTCCGCCCGGCACGGCAGCCAGCAGGTTGGCCACGGTCGAGGCCGAGGTGAAGGTGATCGCGTCGGCGTCTGAGGCTTCCTTCAGCGTCGCCTCGTCCGGGGCGACCGGAACTGTGCGGTAGAGCGGCATGACCAGCACCTCGGCGCCCATCTCCCGCAGGCCGTCCGGCAGAACCTCCCGGGCGCTCTCGGCTCGCGGGATCAGCACCTTACGGCCCTTGAGGTCCTCCTTGCGAAGCGATTCCAGCAACGATTCGGCCACCGCCTGGCCGGGGATCAGATCGGCGCTGACCCCGTGCTCGGCCAACGCCCGCGCCGTCGAATTACCGATCGCCGCGACCTTCCAGCCGGCCAGCGCCCGGGCGTCGGCTTGGATCGCGGCGTAAAGGACGAGAAAGAACTCCCGCACCGCGTTCGGGCTGGTGAAGCAGACCAGACCGTCCCGATCACCGAGCAGGGCCTCGATGCCCTCGCCGATTTCGTCGCTGGTCATCGGCAGCGGCTCGATATCGATCAGCGGCATCTCGACGACTTCGGCGCCCTGACCCCGCAGGAGGGCGGCCAGCTTGCCGGCCTGGTGCCTGGCCCGGGTCACCACCACCTTGCGCCCGAAGAGCGGCCGCAGCTCGAACCAGGCCAGTTTCTCGTGGTGACGGACCACCTCACCGATCACGATAAGGGCCGGCGGCCGGATTTCCTTCTGCGCAGCGGCCTCGGCGATCGTGCCGAGAGTGGCCGTGACCACCCGCTGCCGGGGTGTGCTTCCCCTTTCGATCGCCGCGGCGGGCTGGTCGGCGGGTCGCCCGCCGGCGATCAGGTCGGCGGCGTTCTCGGCCAGGCGCTTGACCCCCATGTAGAAGACCAGGGTGCCAGGAAAGCGGGCCAGCGAACCGTCGGGATCGATCGAGCCGTCACCTTCGCCGGTGCGATGGCCGGTGACGAAGGCGACTCCGGCCGAATCGTCGCGGTGAGTCAGGGGGATCCCGGCCGTGGCGGTCGCGGCGATCGCCGCGGTCACCCCGGGGACCACCTCGAACTCGATCCCGGCCTCGGCCAGCTCCTCGGCTTCCTCTCCACCCCGGCCGAAGATGAACGGGTCACCGCCCTTGAGCCGGACCACCGTCTTGCCGGCCCGGGCCGCGTCGAGGAGTCGCCGGTTGATGTCGCCCTGCGGGTTGTAGACGGTGCCCGGCATCTTGCCGACGTACTGAAGTTCGGCATCGTCACGGGCCCCGGCCAGGGCACCCGGCGGGATCAGCCGGTCGTAGAAGATCACATCGGCCTCGGCGATCAGCTCCAGCGCCCGGGCGGTCAGCAGGCCCGGATCACCCGGGCCTGCTCCGACCAGGCTCACCTTCCCCGGGCTCGGTCCTTTGTCCTCCTGTCGGGCCATCACTCGGAAAGCGTAGGACCCTTTGGGCCGGCCATGGCTTCGCCGGCCCCGGCGCTGATCATCCGCCGGGCCAGCTCCTGGCCAAGTGATTCGGGCCGGGCGGGGTCACCATCGATCCGGTCCCGGACCCAGACGCTGCCATCCGAGCGCCCCGCGAAACCCTCGATCGACAAAGTGCCCGCCTCTTGCCGGGCGTGGATCCCGACCGGACTCTCGCAATCCGCGTTCAACCCGACCACGGCCGCTCGCTCCGCCAGCAGCCGCACCATCGAGTCTCGATCGCCGACCGCGGCGACCAGCTCCTCCCGGCCGGTCCGGGTCTGCACGACGAGGCAGCCCTGGCCGGCCGCCGGAGTGAGCTGGTCCGTATCGAAGAAGAAGGAGATCACCTCGGTCCGGGCGAGGCGCTCGAGTCCGGCCGCGGCCAGCACGAGGCCGTCGGCTTCACCCGCCTCGAGCTTGCGCAGCCGCGTGTCCACGTTGCCCCTCAACTCGACCATCTGCAGGTCCGGCCTGAGGGCCAGCAACTGGGCCCGGCGCCGCAGACTCGCGGTGCCGACCCGCGCCCCCTGGGGGATCTCGTCGATCGAGTTGCCTGGGCCGATCCAGACGTCGCGGGGATCCGCGCGCAACGGCACCGCGCCGATCGCGAGCCCGGAAGTCATCTTTCCCGGCAGATCCTTGGCCGAGTGCACGCCGACCTCTGCCGCGCCGTCCAGCACCATCCGCTCGACCCCGCGGACGAACCTTTCCTTATCCCCCGATTCGGGCGGCAGATCGCCCGAGGCCTCGACCAGCTCCGCCTCCGGCCCGAGCGCCTTCGCCACGGTCCCGGCCTGGGCGAGCGCCAGGGCGCTGGACCGGGTCGCGACCTTCAGGACTGACCTTCCTTGCGGATCGGCGTGACGGTGGCGATCTCGCCGTCACCGGGATCGGTTCCCGCGTCAAGTCCGAACAGATCCCGAACCGTAGCCAGGATCTCGTAGGAACCGTCGCTGCCGGCGATCTCCTTCAAGCGGACGGTCGGCTCGTGGAGCATCCGCCCGACCACGGTACGGACCATCGTCTCGGCCCGCTGACGGTCAGCCTCGCTCATCGCTTCCCAACGGTTCTCGTTCTCGGCCATCACCCGGGCGACGATCTCGTCCGCCTTCTCGCGCAGCCCGACGATCACCGGCATCACTTCCAGCGACTCCATCCAGCGTTCGAAGAGCTCGAGCTCCGCTTCGACCACATGCTGGGCGCGGCGGGCTTCGGCCTCACGCCGGCCGATGTTGCGGGCCACGGTCTCCTGAAGCTCGTCGACATCGGTCAGGGTGACCCCGGGGAGATCGCGGACCCGGGGGTCGATGTCGCGGGGAACGGCGAGGTCGACCAGGAAAAGGGGCCTGCCGTCACGCTCGGCCATGATCGGCTCGAGCAGCTCCCGGTCGATCAGATGATGGGGCGACATGGTCGCCGAGACGACCAGGTCGGCCTGGGCCACCTGCTCTTTCAACTCGGTCAAGGGCGCCGCGGTGCCGCCGAAGCGCTGGGCCAGATCGCAGGCCTTCTCGAGGTGGCGGTTGGCGACGAAGACGCTTTGGGCCCCGCGCGCCCGGAGCGCCCCGGCAACCAGCTCGGAGGTTTCGCCGGCCCCGATGATCAGCGCACGTCGTTTTGAGACGTCACCGATCGCACGGGTCGCCCGCTCGACCGCGACCGAGGCCATCGAGACGCCGGTACGGCTGATCCCGGTTTCGTTGCGGGCCCGGCCGCCCGCGGCGAGCGCACCGCGGAAGAGCCGGTTGAGGATCGGGCCGGAAACCCCTTCGACCAGGGCGAGTTCATGAGCTCGCTTGATCTGCCCCTGGATCTCCGACTCGCCGACGATCATCGAGTCGAGTCCGGCCGTGACCCGGAAGGCGTGACGGGCCGCATCGGGGCCACGCAGCGAGTACAGATGGCCGACCAGCTCGGTCGGCTGGATCTCGGCCCGGCTGGCCAGGGCGGAAAGGATGCTCGACTCGGCAACCACCGGGTCGGCGGCCAGGACGTAGATCTCGGTCCGGTTGCAAGTGGAGACGACGGTCGCCTCCGAGGCGTCGCCGGACTCGGTCAGGTCCGCCATCAGGCGGGCGGCGCGTCCCTCCGGCAGGGCGAGCTTCTCGCGCAGCTCCAGCGGCGCCGTCTTGTGTGAAAGCCCGAGTGTGAGGAGCTCAGACACTGGTCGTCTCTTGGGCCTCATCCGCTTCGGTGGCGGGGCGGCTCGCGGGTTTGGGGCCGCGGCCCGACTCGACCTCTTCGGTCAGCTGCGCGACATCACGGTTGATGCGTTGGAACTTGGCGCCAAGGATCCCGAGGTAGATAAGCAAGAGGGCCAGGAAGACCATGTATGCGGCGAAGACATATCCGGCGTCGCCGGGCAAGACATCAGACATCTACTGAGCCTCCAGATTGGGTGCGATTCGACGGCCGACGGTGGCCGTCGGCTCGTCGTTGCCGTAACCCTCGGCTTCTAGGGCACGACGAAGTTTTGAAACCTGACCGGAGGTCTGCTTGCCGAGCAGCTCGAGCTTGACCAGGGTGACCCAGAGCAGCGCCATGCCGACCAGGCAGACCAGGAAGGTGAACATCATCGAAGCGGGCAACCCGCCCTCGCTGGTCGCGAAGACCCGCGGGTGGATCAGGCTCTGGGCCATCCGCACAGCCATGAAGTTGAGCGGCACGAAGGCCCCGGCGGTGATCGCGAAAACCGAGGCGTATCGAGCCTGGCGGTCGCGATCCTCGATCGCGTAGCGGAACGGGTAATAGGTGCAGTAGAGGAGGAAGACGATCAGGAAGCTGACCAGCGTCGGCTCGTCCCAGACCCAGTAATGGCCCCAGGACGCCTTTGCCCAGAGCATCCCGGTGATCAGCGTGGCGACCCCGAAGACCACGGAGATGTGGATGAAGACATAGGAGTTGGCGTCGTGACGGCGGTCATCGGTTCGCAGGTGGCGGAAGCCCTCGACCCCGCCTGCAACGAACCCGCAGAGTGAGACGATCGCCAGCGGCACATGCAGGTAGAAAACCTTCTGCCGAAAGCCCTCGAGCGCATCCATGGGCACCCAGAAGAAGACCAGCGCGTATCCGGCCAGCAGAACCAGCGCCGCAAGAATCGAAAGTTGTTTGAGACCACGTCCCGACATTTCGGTTTCCGCCCGGTGCCGTTCAGTCCTCTAGGAGGAATTCAAAAACGGCATAACCGACGAGGCAGAAGATCCCATCGTATAGACCGAGGACCAGCAACCAAGTCCCGAACTTGTCGTAGGAAGGGCCACCCGCGTCGAGCAGGTGCGAGGTGGCGCCGGTCGCGGCGATCATCAGCGGCACCACGAGAGGCAATAGCAGCAGCGGCACCAGCAGGTCGCGGGCCCTCGAATTGACCGCCATCGAGGAGATCAGGGTGCCGAGCGCGGCGAAGCCCAGGTTGGTCGCGAGCAGGACGACGATCAGGGGGGCCAGGCCACTCCATTCCTGGAGGAAGAAGAGGGCGAAGACGGGGACCACGATCACTTCCAGCACGGCCAGGTAGAGGAAGAGCACCGTCGCCTTTGCGACGAAGAGCACCGGGCGGTCGACCGGAGCGAGCCGGAACGCGTCGAATCCGCCCTCTTCTCGCTCGGGCAGGAAGATCCGGTTGATCCCCAGCACCGCGGCGAACAGCAGGGTGGTCCAGATCACCCCGGATGCGAGACTCCCCGAGAGTGCGGTCCGGTCGAGACCGAAACGGAAGATCACGAAGGTGGTCACCGCGAAGAGAACCATCGCGGGTAGCGAGCGCATGGTCCGCAGCTCGGTCCTTAGGTCCTTGAGGACGATCGCTCCGAGCGCCAGCCCGAAGGGGGTCATGCGGGTGGTCTTCATGCCCCCGCCCCGCTCGCCGCCGGAGCACCGCCGATCGCCAGTTCCAGCACCTGATCCGCTTCGCTGCGCGCCTTGTCCGGGTCATGCGAGACCGCAACGCGGGTTACCGGATCATCGGCTCGCCAGCGAAGCTCGTCGGGCCGCCCGATCAGGGCCCGAGCCGATTCCCGGCCCTCGGGGTCTAGGTTCGAGTCCGGTTCGTCGAGCAGGAGCAGCGCCGGCCGGTGGAGCACCACTCGGCAGATCGCGATCCGCTGCTTCATACCGGCCGAGTAATCACTGACCCGATAGTCCGCACGACGACTCATGCCGAGCAGCTCGAGGTCGGCCTCGATCCGCGTCTGGGCCTCGGCGGCGGGCAGCCCGTAGAGCCGCGCCTGGAACTCAAGGTTCTCGCGGCCGGTCAGGTCCTCGTAGAGCAGCGGCTCGTGGCCTAGATATCCGATCCGGCCGCGCAGCTTCCAAGCCTCGCGGGGCAGCGAACAGCCGAGCACCGAAATCTCGCCGCGGCTGGGGCGAAGCAGGCTGGCCAGCACCCGCAGCAGGGTGCTCTTGCCGGAGCCATTCGGCCCGAGCACGGCCAGCGAACGGCCGGTGGGCACCTCTAGGTCGAGCCCGGCCAGGGCCGGTCGCTCTCCGTAGTCGCGGCCGAGACCTTTCAGCCGAATCGCAAATGCAGCTGCTCCAGACATCCGGCGCAGTTTCCCACGGATCTCAACCGACAACCTCGCCGCCGATGGGCCGGACGGCGACGCTCACGGAAGCACCCTCAGGACAGGTAGGTTCGATTTGGGGGGAAATAACGCCACCAAATCGAACCAACCCATGTATCCGGAACCGGATCTGGCCCGTTGGCTACTGCGCGACGTGGAACTCGTCTACCTGGATCTGCTTCTGGCCGGCGTGGCCGGGATAGACCGGACCGGCGCCACCGACCAGATCACCCACTCCGGGTAACGGGTCGGGCCTGAGGTCGGCCCGGACGTCGAATATCGTGATCCCGGGCAAGGTCACGCTTTGCTCCGATGTGGTCACGAAGTGAGCGTCTCCGTCACCGTCCGGGTCGACCTTCTCGACGTAGATCACCCGGCCGCTGGCGACAACACAGTTCGAGGAGTCGGCCGGGCAATGCGAGGCGGGCAGCTTCTCCTCCGGGGCCGTCGAGGATCCGGTGTTCCAGTCATGGGCCGGTTTCTTCTGGGCTGGCACCAACTTCGACGAGTCGGATTCATCCCCGCCGCGGCCGAACAGCAGCCAGCCGCCGCCGAGCACGACGACGACAAGGCCGATGAACGCGAACAGCCTCAGGAGCCGCGCTTGGTGATGCGCTTTCCGACCTGAAGCAGAGGGCCGGTGCCGGACTTGAGCGCCTCGATCCGCTGGCCGCCCTTGCCGTAGAGCAGCTTGGCGGAGGATTTCATCGCCTGGGCCAGCGTCTCGTCGTAGGGGTGCCACCAGAAATTGCGGGTCAGGCCAGGTTCGTAGGTGACGAGCTTGATCTCGACACACTCGTAGAACCCGAACTTGGAGTGCGAGTGGCCGAGGCCGGAATCCTTGACCCCGCCCCAGGTGCATTGGCAGGCGCCGTGGGTGAACATGTGGTCATTGATCCAGACCATGCCGGACTCGATCTTGTCGGCGATCCGCTCACCGCGCTGACGGTCCTTGGTCCAGACCGAGGCGCCAAGGCCGAACTCGGAGTCGTTTGCCAGGTCGAGCGCCTCCTGGTCGGACTCGACGGTGATGATCGGCAGCACCGGGCCGAAGATCTCCTCCTTCATGATCCGCATGTCGTGGTTGACGTTGGTCAGCACGACGGGGGCGATGAAGTTGCCTTCGGGGAACCCCTCGACGTCGACCGGGCCGCCGCAGCGGAGCTGCGCACCATTGGCGACCGCGTCGTCGACCAGCTCCCGGACCAGGTCGTACTGGTCCTTGGAGACCATCGGGCCGATCTCGGTGTCGACCTCGGAGGGATCGCCGACCTTGAGCGCACTGGCCCCGGCGACCACGCCCTCGATGAACTTCTCGCTCACCTCGCGGCGCACGTAGGCCCGCTCGATCCCGGCACAAGTCTGGCCGGCGTTGGCGAAACCGCCCCAGACCGCGCCGGAGATCGCGAAGTCCACGTTGGCGTCCTCGAGCACGATCATCGGGTCCTTGCCGCCGAGCTCGAGCACGCAGCCCTTCATCAGCTTGGCGCATTCCTCGCCGACCTTGTAGCCGACCGGGACCGAGCCGGTGAAGAAGATCTTCTGGGCACTCGACTTGGTCAGCGCATCGCCGATCCGGCCGCCGCCGTGGACATTGCGGACCAGCCCCTTGGGCAGGCCGGCTTCCTCGAAGACGCTCTGGATCGCTTCGCCGAGCAGCGGGGTCAGACTGGCGGGCTTGAGCACGACGCCGTTACCGCACATGAGCGCGATCGCGATCTCCTGCATCGGGATCGTCCACGGGTAGTTCCAGGGGGCGATCACGCCGACCACGCCGAGCGGCTGGTACTTGAACTTCGAGCGCTTGGTCTTGAAGAAGGGCTGCGGGTAGGAGATCTTCTCGTCCTTGAGGATGCCCGGTCCCTCCTTGGCGCACCAGCGCAGGGCGTCGATCGAGGGGATCAGCTCCATCGTGTAGCACTCGGAAATCGGCTTGCCCTGTTCCTGCGAGAGGAGGGCCGCGATCTCGTCGAGTCGGTCGAGCAGGACGGTTGCGGCCCGCTTCAGATAGGTCGCGCGGTCGGAAGGAGTGAGCTCGGCCCAGGCCGGCTGGATCAGCGCGACCTCGTCGACGATGCCCTGGACCTGATCCGGGGTGATCGTCTCGACGGCGCCGACCAGTTCTCCGGTGGCGGGATTGAAGGATTCGAGCGGAGGCGTGGAAGCGGGTGCGGATCCGTTCGAACCGGAAGCTTCGGTAGAGGCGGTTTCGGTGGCCATGAACCGAAGTGTACGCCGACAGCGCCGGATCGCAATCCGCTGGCGACCGGCTCCTCCCGGCCCTGCAAACAACTCGGCCGGAGACCCCCAGTCCGAGTCTCCGGCCGACACAGCACCCCACCTGGCGTCTTGCTCAAGTTGGGTCTGGTCAATGAAACCCGAAAAGGCTGGGAAAGTTTTGGGGACTGACTTAAAGTTCTCTAAGCGTTTTCGGCTTGGTTGCGGCCCTTTTCACGGATCTTCGCGGCGGCCTCGCGACGACGGGCGAGTTCCGCCTCGAAGCCGTAGCGGGTCGGCTCGTAGAAACGGAGATCCTCCAGGCCTTCCGGCATCAGCGACTGCCCGGAGACCCCGCCTTCGACGTCGTGCGGATAGACATACCCCTCGCCCCGACCCAGCTGCTTGGCGCCGGGGTAATGGCTGTCCCGAA
>Ga0182738_1002494_pt1 | contig 21812 bp, 22 predicted proteins | sample eDN5th30CBELigMG_FD_128876 | JGI IMG/M metagenome (GOLD analysis project Ga0182738, IMG submission 128876) | Enriched Miracle-Growth compost microbial communities from Emeryville, California, USA - eDNA 5th pass 30_C BE-Lig MG (version 2)... ...
AGTACGGCGCGTGGTCATGGTATCGTGCAATCCGGCAACGCTTGCGCGCGATCTGCGGGCCCTGGTCGACGCGGGCTACGCTATCGAGAGCGTCGTCCGATCGATCAGTTCCTCTACACGCATCACCTTGAGGCGGTCGCTGTCCTCACCCGCAAGTGACGAGGACGGGATCAGCGTGAAGCGGTGGCACGCGACTCGATCCCGGTACGGACACCGGCGGATTTGCGAGTGGCGCCACGCAGCGGCTTCGATGCGAGCGCATCAAGCTCCAGCCCCTTGTTCCAATAGGGTTCGGGACCATAAAGCTCGGCCAGATACTCTATGAAGACGCTGACCTTTTCCGGCATGAAGTCGCGGCACGGATAGACGGCATAGATCGCAACGTTCGACGAGCCGCAGTACTCCGGCAGCACGACCTGGAGCGCACCGCTCTTCAGCTCCGGTCCGATGTCCCACGTCGAGCGCAGGCCGAGCCCCAATCCCGACAATAGTGCCTCACGCATGAACTCGAACGAGTTCGAGCGGATATTGCCCTTCACGCGAAGCTGGTGCTGGCCATCGGGTCCCTCGAGCCGCCAATGATCCTGAGCGCCCGCCGAGAGGCAGTTGTGAAAATCGAGATCGGCAAGCGATTCAGGGATGCCGTGATCCGCGCTCTCCAGATATTTCGGGCTCGCGCAGATCACGCGGGTATCGGCAGCGAGCTTGCGCTGCACGAGGGAGCTGTCCTGCAGCTCTCCGATGCGGATCGCCAGATCGAAGCCTTCGCGGATGATGTCGACGAAGTTGTCGGTCAAATGGAACTCGAGCTCGATCTCCGGAAACCTTTCGAGAAAGGCCGGCAGAAAGGGCGCGATGTGGAGGCGGCTGAACGACGTCGGCGCCGTGACCTTCAGCAGACCGCGCGGCGTGGTGTTGCGACGGTTGACGAAATTCTCCGCCTCCTCGATCAGGTTGAGAATGTCGACGACGCGCTTGAAGTAGCCTTCGCCCGTCTCCGTCAGCGTGAGCTGACGCGTCGTGCGCTGAAACAAGCGGACGTTCAGCTTTTCCTCGAGCAGGCTGATGCGTTTCGAGACGACAGCGGGAGAAAGTCCCATCTCCCGTCCGGCTGCCGACATATTGCCGGTACGGGCCACACGTGCGAATATTTCCAGATCGGTGATTGCGGTCACAGTAGACTCCTCGCGAGTTCTGCGGCGCGGGAACATAAAACGTCTCCGGACTGTAGTTGTGTTCGCTCGTGGCCATACAGTGTCGAGCATTTTCTACGTTACGGAATAGTCATATTCCGTAACGTGTCAAATCAAACATCGCGTTGATGATGTTGGGGGTTTTCGGCTCGCGGCACCCAAAACGAGTGCGCGTCGCCGGCCTCGGAACGGGGCGTGAGACGAGAGGACCGAAGCCGTGTCCATGATCGCAATGCCGAAGCCTGACAAGTCGATCCTGCGCCGCCGGGACGCGATCGTGCGAGAGCTCGCCCGGCTGGTGGGCGCCGAGCAGGTCATCTCGGATGAGGACGGCCGCCGCGCGTTCGAGACAGACGGCCTCTCGGCCTATCGCTGCATGCCGCTCGCAGTCGTGCTAGCACGCTCGACCGAGGATGTGCGCAAGGTGCTTTCATACGCCCATGCCAACGGCATCAAAGTCGTCGCGCGAGGGGCCGGCACGTCTCTATCCGGTGGTGCGCTGCCAACCGAGGATGCCATCGTGCTCGGTCTCAGCCGCATGAACCGCGTGCTGGCGGTCGATTACGAAAACCGCACCGCCCGCGTCGAAGTCGGCATCACGAATCTCGGCATCTCGGCGGCGGTGGCGCCGAAGGGCTTCTTCTACGCACCCGATCCCTCCAGCCAGCTCGCCTGTTCCCTCGGCGGCAACATCGCCTTCAATTCGGGCGGCGCGCATTGCCTCAAGTACGGGGTGACGACCAACAACGTGCTCGGCCTCAAGATCGTCATGGTCGACGGCGAGGTGATCGAGATCGGCGGCGACTATCTCGACCAGCCGGGTTACGACCTGCTCGGCCTGCTGGTCGGCTCGGAAGGACAGCTCGGCGTCGTCACCGAAGCAACGGTCCGGATTCTTCGGCAGGCCGAAGGAGCGCGCCCGCTGCTGCTCGGCTTCGATTCGAGCGAAGCGGCAGGCCGTGCCGTCTCCGCCATCATCGCCGCCGGCGTCATTCCCGTCGCCATCGAATTCATGGACAAGCCGGCCATCGAAGTGTGCGAGGCCTTTGCCAAGGCCGGCTATCCCCTGGATGTCGAAGCTCTGCTGATCGTCGAGGTGGAAGGTTCGGAAGAGGAGATCTCGGATCTGCTCGGCCGCATCGTCGAGGTGGTGACGCCGCATGGGCCCCGCGTCGTCCGCATGAGCGAGAGCGCGGAGCAAAGCGCCGCCATCTGGAAAGGACGCAAGTCCGCGTTCGGCGCCATCGGCCGCATTGCCGACTACCTGTGCATGGACGGCACCATTCCGCTCGGACGCATGCCGGAGGTGCTGGTGCGCATTTCCGAGATCTGCGCAGGGTACGGCCTGCGCGTCGCGAACATCTTTCATGCCGGCGACGGCAACCTACATCCGCTGATCCTCTTCAATGCCAACGATCCGGACGAGATGGTGAAAGCCGAGAAGTGCGGCGCCGACATCCTGAAGCTTTGTGTCGAGGTGGGCGGCTGCCTGACCGGCGAGCATGGTGTCGGCGTCGAAAAACGCGATCTGATGCCGGTGCAGTTCACGGACGCGGAACTCGCATTGCAGATGAGCATCAAGTCGGCGCTCGACCCGCAGTGGCTGCTCAATCCCGCCAAGGTATTCCCCCTCGGCGGAGCGCCGTCCGCCGATGCTGCCTGAGGAGCGCAATTCGTGGACGAACCTTCGCAACTGCGCCCTGCCACCGAATGGGAGCTGCAGCGCCTCCTCACCGAGGCAACGAAGACGGATATGCCGATCGAAATCGTCGGCGCCGGCAGCAAGCGAAACATCGGACGGCCAACGAACAGCTCGGCGCTGCTCACGACGAGTGCCCTGTCCGGCATCCGCCTCTACGAGCCGACAGAGCTCGTCATGTCGGCGCGCAGCGGCACGTCACTCGCGCGGATCGAGGCCGATCTGGCGAGCCAGGGGCAGACACTCGCGTTCGAGCCCGTCGATCTTGCGCCCGTCATCGGTGCCGAGGCCGGGCGCGCGACGATCGGTTCGGTCTTCGCGACCAACATCTCGGGCTCGCGCCGCATGATGACAGGAGCCGCACGCGACCATCTCCTGGGCGTGTCGGCGGTCTCGGGGCAGGGAACGCCCTTCCGCTCCGGCGGCCGGGTGATGAAGAACGTGACCGGCCTCGATCTGGCGCGCACCATCGCCGGAAGCTGGGGCACGCTCGCCGTCATGACCGAGGTTACTTTCAAGGTCATGCCGAAACCGGAAGAGACGGCGACGCTGATCTTTCTCGGCCTCGAGGACGGCATCGCCATCGAGGCGTTGACTGCGGCGACGACAACGCCGTTCGAGGTCTCGGGCGCGGTGCACCTTCAGGAGGCACTTGCCGCGCGCCTCTGGCACGAAGGCCTGAAGGCCGAGAAGCGCTCGGTGACCGCGATCCGGATCGAGAATTTCGCAGCATCGGTGGCCTATCGCACGGACCGGCTCAAGGACGAGCTGAAGCCATTCGGCGACATCTACGTCCTCGGCAACGACAGTGCCCTCGCATTCTGGGACGAGCTGCGGCAGCTCTCGATCCTGCAAGGAACGACAGCGCCGCTCTGGCGTATCTCGACGGCGCCAAAGGCCGGGCCGAAGGTGGTCGCGGCCATCTCGACGTTCATGACATGCCATGCCTGGTACGACTGGGCCGGCGGTCTCGTCTGGGCCGAGGTTCTGCCGACATCGGACGCCGGTGCCGCCGATATTCGCCGCGTGATCGCCACGCACGGCGGGCACGCGACACTGATCCGCGCGGAACCGGGCGTCAGATCGTCGATCGATGTGTTTCAGCCGCTGGAGCCCGGCCTGAAAAAGATTACGACACGCCTCAAAACCGTGTTCGACCCGGCACGCATCCTCAATCGCGGCCGCATGCACGCGGATCTCTGAACCCGGCTCGGAACAATTCATGAAGACCAATTTCAAGCCCGAGAGCCTTCGCAATCCGCGCACCGCGGAGGCAGAGAGCATCCTCAGGCGCTGCGTGCACTGTGGACTGTGCACTGCGACGTGCTCGACCTACGTGCTCCTCGGTGACGAGCGCGACAGCCCGCGCGGGCGCATCTATCTGATGAAGGATATGTTCGAGCGCGACGTTCCGGCCAGTCCGGAGGTGCAGCATCATGTCGACCGATGCCTGTCGTGCCTCTCGTGCATGACCACCTGCCCGTCAGGCGTCGACTATATGCACTTGGTCGATCATGCCCGCGCTCACATCGAGGAGACGGGCCAGCGCAGCATCACCGATCGGGCCGTGCGTTGGGCACTGTCGCAGCTTCTCCCCTACCCCGAGCGCTTCCGCAAGGCATTGGCATTCGCCCCGCTGGGGCGTCCTTTCAAATCGCTGTTCGAGCGTTATGGGTTTCCCCAGATCGCCGCGATGCTGGACCTCGCGCCCAAAGAGAGACCGCGAGACCCGCAATATCACGGCCCAGGCACGGCGGCTGCGGCGGTCGAGCGCCGGAAACGGGTCATTCTGCTTGCTGGTTGCGCGCAGCAGGTGCTCAGGCCCGAGATCAACGACGCGACGATCCGGCTGCTCGCGCGCCGCGGCGTCGACGTGGAGGTGGTCGCGGGAGCTGGCTGCTGCGGAGCACTCGTGCATCACATGGGCAAGGAGGCGATGGCCGTCCAGCAAGCAAAGGCCAATGTCGATGCCTGGGTGAAGGCCATGTCGAAGGCGCCGGTGGACGCGATCATCGTCAACGCGTCGGGCTGTGGGACAATGCTGAAGGACTACGGGCATCTGCTGAAGGATCATCCGGGCCACGCCAGGCGTGCCGAGGACATTGCCGCCTTGGCGAAGGACGTTACGGAATTCCTGGCCAGTTATGATCTCGGCCCGCCGAAACGATGGTCGAGCCTGCGCGTCGCCTATCATTCGGCATGCTCCATGCAGCACGGCCAGGGCATTACGGACTTGCCCAAAACGCTGCTGCGCAAGGCCGGCTTCACGGTGCTCGATGTCCCGGAGGCCCACATCTGCTGCGGCTCGGCCGGGGTCTACAACATCCTGCAGCCGAAGCTCGCCGGCGAATTGCGCCGCCGCAAGGTGGACAACATCGAGAGCGTGCGCCCCGACATCATCGCGGCCGGCAATCTCGGCTGCATCACACAGCTTCAGCTCGGAACGCCGATCCCGATCGTGCACACGATCGAGCTATTGGACTGGGCGTGCGGAGGCCCCGTTCCGCACGGCCTCGAAGATCTCGCCGGCACCGTGACCGACGTCCCGGAACCTGCCCGGGCAGCGCTATACCAACGGCCCTAGAGATCGAATCTCGGATGCTGTGCACGTAACCGGGTTCGTGGTGTCGGATCGTCGGCGCAGAAGGGACCCGGCGACAGTCTTTGTTCACTTTCGAGTTTATCGAGGGTTTGTTTTCTAATGAATTTCAAGTGAACGTCACGTTCAGCATACATTACAGCCGAGCCGACGATACTCCGTGTTGGTCGATACGATCTCGATCCTTGCAAGTCGGAGAGACCAATCATGAAATACTCAATGATCATTGCTGCAGCAGGCTTGGCTATCGCATTTGTGGCGGCACCAACGGTCAGTCAGGCCGCTCCTGTATCCCCGCAGCAAACATCGCAGTCTGTGGCTGCATCAAAGAGCAACGTGGAACAGGTCCGGCATCGCCGGCATCACCACCATCATCGCCATTGGCATCATCGCCACCGGTGGCACTTCTGGCACCACCACCATCGCCGGCATCACTGGCGTCACCACCACCGGCATCATCATCACCATCACCACCGCCGGCATCATCACCACCGGCACCACTAAAGCATCTTTGGACTTGAAATTCGTTCCCAGCCCGACATCCCGGGCAAGGCGAATTTCAAGTCCATTGCTTTAACCGGCTCGGTGCTCAGACGACGCCGAGCGCCTCCATGGCCTCCGCGACCCGCACGAAGCTCGTGATGTTGGCACCCAGAACGTAGTCGCCCGGCGCACCGTATTCGGCGGCCGTTTCGGCGCAGCTATCGTGAATGTCACGCATGATGCTCGCCAGACGCGCCTCGGTCTGCTCGAAGCTCCAGCAATCGCGCGAGGCGTTCTGCTGCATCTCCAGCGCCGATGTCGCGACACCGCCCGCGTTGGCTGCCTTGCCGGGGCCGAACAGGACGCCGGCCTCCTGGAAGACGCGAACCGCATCCGGCGTGCACGGCATGTTGGCGCCCTCGCCGACGGCGAGCACGCCGTTGCGCACGAGCGTCTTGGCGTCTTTCCCGGTGAGCTCGTTCTGCGTGGCGGAGGGCATGGCCACATCACACGGCACATCCCAGATCGAGCCGCCCTCGACATAGCGCACGCCGGCGCCGCGCGCCTTGGCGTATTCCGAGATGCGTCCGCGGCGGACTTCCTTGATGTTCTTGACGAGATCGAGGTCGATCCCCTCTGGGTCCATCACATACCCATTCGAATCGGAGCACGCGACGACGGTGCCGCCCATGCTGGCCACCTTCTCGATGGTGTAGATCGCGACGTTGCCGGAGCCCGAGACAACGACGCGACGGCCCTCGAACGAGGTGCCCTTGGTCTCGAGCATGCACTGCACGAAATACGTGGAGCCGTAGCCGGTCGCCTCCGTCCTGGCACGCGACCCGCCATACGCGAGGCCCTTGCCGGTGAGGACGCCCGCCTCGTAGCGGTTGGTGAGACGCTTGTACTGGCCGAACATGAAGCCGATCTCGCGGCCGCCAACGCCGATGTCTCCGGCCGGAACGTCCGTGTATTCGCCGAGATGGCGGTAAAGCTCGGTCATGAACGATTGGCAGAACCGCATGATCTCGTCATCGGAACGGCCGCGCGGATTGAAGTCGGAGCCGCCCTTGCCGCCACCGATCGGCATACCGGTGAGCGCGTTCTTGAAGGTCTGCTCGAAACCCAGGAACTTGATGATGCCCACGTTCACCGACGGATGGAAACGCAGCCCGCCCTTGTACGGCCCGAGCGCCGAGTTGAACTGGACGCGGAAACCGCGATTGATCTGCACACGGCCGGTGTCATCGGTCCAGGGCACACGGAAGATGATCTGCCGCTCCGGCTCGCAGATCCGCTCGATAAGAGCGTTGTTCGCATACCGCGGGTGTTTGGCTATGACGCGGCCGAGACTACTCAGAACTTCCCGGACGGCTTGATGGAACTCTTCTTCACCAGCATTCCTGCGCAGGACCTCAGCAAGAATTGGCAGCAGCTTCTCGTCGATATGAACCACGTGACCCGTATTCCGACATGAGTTGAGGACAGGGGGTGATAGCCTAGTTTCCAGGCAAGATGAATATTTTTTCATCATCCTTGCCTGCGACGCCAGAGACAACTCGGGGTTGGCGTCGCGTGGAGCATCTCAATATCGGCGGATCGCTTAATCCGGCGGCAGTCAACACGACGACGCACCACATTGTGGAGGTCGGACAGGCGCCATAGAGTGATCGCAGGCGCCAAGCTAGACTGGCGCTGAAACGACAATACAGGACGAGGAAGCGGCAGCCATGGCGTCCCCAACACTTTCGGAAGCGCTCTCAGAGTACGGTCCCGAGGCCTTTCTGCTGACGGTGGGCAAAGACGGACCACATACGACACCTGTGTCGATCCGATTCGACGGCCAGGTGATCGGCTGCGGCATCGGCCCCTCGGCAGCACGCAACATCGCGAGCGTCCCGCACGTATCTCTGTTCTGGCCTCCGCGTGAGCCCGGCGGATATGCCATGTTCGTCAATGGCGTCGCTAAGGAGGTTCAGCGCGCAGACGGCGGCAACTCCGCGGAAATCACACTGACCAAGTCGGTCCTGCATCGCTCCGGGCCGAAGCCCGAAGACAGCAACAGCGAGTGCGCATCGGACTGCAAGCGTCTCGCTCGCTGAAGCAACGGACTTGAAATCGGCAGTTGCAGGTGCGCTCAGTCGGGCGCCAGCCGGACCACCTGCTTGCCGACGTTGCCTCCCGACAGCATGTTGATGAATGCTGCCGGTGCCTGCTCGATGCCCTCGGCGACCGTTTCGCGATAGCGCAGGCGCCCCTCGCGATGCCAGTCCATGAGTTGGTCGAGCGCAGCGTCGCGTCTGGCCAGATGACTGCCGATGCGGAAGCCCTGCATCATGGCGGACTTGTTCAGCAACTCCCCGATATTGCGCAGCGCATGGGGGCTCGTGGAGTTGTATTGCGAAATTTGCCCGCAAATGGGGACGCGCGCGTTCTGGCTGAGGTGCGGCAGCACGCCATCGAGGATCTCGCCACCCACGTTGTCGAAATAAATATCGGCGCCCTCGGGCACGGCCTTCGCCAGGGCTGGGCCGATAGGTCCCGCCTTGTAGTCGATGCAGTCATCAAAACCGAGATCGTCGACGACGTGGCGACACTTGTCCGGCCCACCGGCGATACCGATGGCACGGCAGCCAAGAATTCGGGCGATCTGACCGACGGCGCTGCCGACCGCCCCTGCAGCGGCGGACACGACTACCGTCTCTCCACGTTCGATGTGGGCAATATCGACGAGACCGACCATCGCCGTCGCCCCCGACTGACCGATGAGGCCCAAAGCCAGCGACAGCGGCTTCAAATCGGCCGGGAGCTTGCGCAGGCCCTTGCCGTCGAGGACGGCATACTCGCGCCAGCCGAATTCGCTTTGAACGGCATTGCCCGGGGCGAAATCGGGATGTCGGCTCTCGGTCACCACGCCGACGCCGCGTCCGACCATCACGTCGCCGATCTTCAGCGGATTGGCGTATTGACCGTGACCGCCGCCCATCATGCGGCGGAAGTATGGGTCGATCGATAGGTAGTGCGTCCGGACGAGGACCTGTCCGTCAGCGGGCTCCGGCATCGGTGCTTCGACGAGACGGAAGCAACGCTCGTCGGGCATGCCCTCAGGCGCGCGCGCATAGATGAACTGTCGATGCGTGGTCATGCCGCTCACCCTTTCCCTGGTCAGGCGTCCGTCGATCGCCGGTTGGGACCAACGATGGCATCGAATGCGCGCCGCCGGAAGCGTTGCGGCGAGGAAGCGGACGATCAACCGCGATCCGTGGGGATCCAGAGCATGAAGAGCGTTCCGGCGATGGCGGCAGCCGCCACGCATGAAAGAAGAACAGGCTTCGTCAATCCCGATGCAAGCGCCGTGAGCGCCACGGAGACCCAGGCAACCGAAATGGCGGTGGCTTTCACCAAAGGCCGCACGGCTCGACGCTGCTCGAAGCGGTGAGCTTCGGCCAGGGCGTGGCTCAGCAGAGGAATGCGATGCAATCGGTCACTCAACGCCGGGCTCGAACGCGCGAAGGCCCACAGCGCAATCAGAAGGAACGGTGTCGCCGGCAGACCCGGCAGGATGACGCCGGCGACGGCGAGCGTCGTCGCCGCGCAACCCACCAAGATCAGCATCCATCGCGTGATCACGTCAACGACGTCTCCGGCAACTGGCGAACGCTTCGCGGCGCTTCGGCCCCCTCCGCGGTGGCGGAAGTCGTGACCGACGCCGTTTCAATGCAACCACATCCGCGAAGCTGCGTTGCAAAAATTTGGGGCAAAGACTCGTCGGCTCGACACGTGCGGTAACCTTCGGTTACGGTCCAGGGGCGGCGGGCCCGCCGCCCCGAGCGTCAACGAGGAGGCTCAGCCGATGACCGATGCAGGTGCCCGCGCCAGCCACGACGTCACCGTTCCCGTCACCATCTACTCCGATGTGATCTGTCCCTGGTGCTACATTGGGAAGCGCCGGTTCGAAGCAGCGCTCGGAGCGCCGGGCGTGCCCGAGCAAGTCGACATCTCGTGGCTGCCGTTCGAGCTGAACCCGGACATGCCGGGCGAGGGCATGGAGCGCGCGGCCTATCGCGCAGCAAAGTTCGGCGCAGAGAAGGCGCAGCAGCTCGACGAGCAAATGACCGCGACGGGCCGCGAGATCGGCATCGCCTTCGCATTCGACCAGATGAAACGGACGCCGAACACGCGCCTCGCCCATCGCCTGATCTGGCAGGCGGGACGCGAGGGACGGACCGCACAGAATGCCATCGTCAATCGCCTGTTCGAGGGCTACTTCGAGGAAGGCCGCGACATCGGCCGCAAGGACGAGTTGCTGGCGCTGGCGAAGGAAGCAGGGCTCGACGGCAAGTCGGTCGGCGCGGGCCTCGATGCCGAACACACGCTCGAAGCCGTACTCGATCTGGAGGATGCAGGCATCCGCATGGGCATTCGCGGCGTGCCGTTCTTCATTCTTATCGACAAATATGCGGTCTCGGGCGCGCAGCCACCGGAAGTCTGGCGCGACGCGCTTCCGAAGATCGCCGACGAGGTGGCGCAAGGAAAAGCGTGAGGCGTAGCTGCTCCTGGCGCTGCGCACACGTGGACCGCCTCTAGATCGCGTCCATTTCTAATAGACCCGACATTCTCCGTCGCTGGGAGTGTTGGGCGGGAAATATGACTACACTTCCCCTTGATGGGGAGGAGCCGGGGGTGGGGTGACTGTTGCGCTCCGTCGCCAATGTATCCGTTTGGAGCGGTTGACTTCAGGATTCCTTGTTTTGGCGCCGCGAATAAACGTACCCCTCACCCCTAACCCCTCCCCGCGGGGGGAGGGGAACAGGCTGCGGCTATGACTGGGCAGCATCGCCTGAGCTGCCCAACGCCGGCCATGCGTCCGTGCAAAGCGAACGCGCTTTGGTACGACGAGATGAACGCGCCGGGCGGCCGCTGGACGCTGCGCCCGACGCCAAGCGTTACAACACCACCTGGATAAGGTTCGGCCCCTTGCCGTGGAGGCCGTTATCGAGGGCCTTTGCCAGCCCCTCGCAGTCCTCGACGCGGCGCGCCGGAACGCCATGCCCCTTGGCCATGGAAACCCAGTCGATATCCGGTCGGCCGAGCGTCAGCATATCGACCGCGCGCGGGCCGGGATTGCGAACGCCGACATTGGTTAGCTCTCCGCGAAGGATGTTGTACGACCCGTTGGCAAAGATCATCACCGTGATGTCGAGACCTTCACGCGCCATGGTCCAAAGTGATTGCACCGTGTACATGGCGCTGCCATCGCCGACCATGGCCAGCACTTTGCGATCCGGGCAGGCGATCGCAGCGCCGACTGCCACCGGCATGCCATAGCCGATAGAGCCGCCACGATTGTTGATCCAGTCGTGCGGAGGAGCGCCCGCCGTCTCGGGAAAGAACTCTCGGCCTGTGGTGACGCTTTCATCGACGACAATGGCGCCCTCGGGCAGCTTCGCGCCGATGATCGAGGCGATCTTGTCGGGCGAGATCGCGCCCGTAGGAACGGCCGGGCGGCGCGGGGCAGCGATCCGGGCCGGTGGCGTGGACATGGCGTCGAGCTCGATGGCGAGGGCTTCGAGCGCGGCTTCCATATCCTCGTCGGTCCCCGCAAGCTTGGTCGAGCGTGCATCCTTCGGCATCAGCAGGCTCGGCTTGTCGGGATAGGCGAAGAACGCGACGGGCTCGCGCGCACCAATCAGCACCAGGTTGCCGGCGTTCTTCATCACTCCCAGCGCGCGGTCAACGACGTAGGGAATACGCTCCACCTGCACCCGCCCCGCGCCGCGCTCCAGACGCGTATTCGCACCTTCGGTCAGAATCCCGCATCCGGTCTTCGCGGCAATACGCCCGGCGAGCTCGAGCGGTCGTTGCCGCAGCGCCGCGCCGCCCATCAGCAGCGTCGCCTTCTGGCCTGACCGCAGCATGTCGGCAGCGGCCTTGACGGCTTCCGACGAAACCTTTGGTGGCGCCTTCGAAGGCGCCGTCTCGGCAATGCCGTCGGCTGGTCCCCACGCTGTATCGGCCGGTAGAATGAGTGTCGCGATCTGCCCCGGCGCCTGCCGGGCGGCCTCGATGGCGAGCGCGCCGTCCTTGGCAATGCCGCGCGATGACGGCGACGTCTTCACCCAGTGCGACATAGGCCGCGCCACACCCTCGATGTCGGACGTCAGTGGTGCATCGTGGGCGATGTGATAGGTGGCGTGCTCACCAACGATGTTGACGATTCCGGACGACGCCTTCTTGGCGTTGTGCAGGTTGGCGAGGCCGTTGGCGAGACCCGGCCCGAGGTGCAGCAGCGTCGATGCCGGCCTGTCCAGCATGCGGTAGTAGCCATCGGCCGCACCTGTGACCACGCCCTCGAACAGCCCGAGCACGCAGCGCATCCCCGGCACTTTGTCGAGTGCGGCCACGAAGTGCATCTCGGACGTACCCGGATTGGTGAAGCAGACGTCCACACCTCCCGCGAGAAGCGTGCGGACAAGGCTTTCGGCGCCGTTCATGGGCTCGGACATAGGATAGGTCTCCGCTCGTTGAGATGGCGCGGCGGCGCCAGCAGCATGGCGGAATGCTGCCACGTCTGCGGCTCGGGCGTCCATGCGAACTTTGCCCGACAGCCCCGCCTCATTGCTCGCCTCACTGCTGGCAAGGCTTGCGCAAGCTGCTACGCTGCGCGCCAGATCCGGCTGGAGCCAGGGAGACGCCGATGTCCGACATGAAGATCGCCGTGATGGGCGCCGCCGGAAGAATGGGCCGCGAGCTCGTGAGGACGATCCACGCCGCCCCGGGTTGCGTCGTCGCAGGGGCTATCGAGCCGGAGGGCTCGGCTGCTCTCGGACAGGACGCCGGCATGCTGGCCGGTGTCGGCGAACTGGGCGTGCCGGTCACCTCCGATGCGCTGGAGATCGTTGCCAAGGTCGACGGCGTTCTGGACTTCACCATGCCAAAGGCGACCGTTGAATTTGCAGGTCTCGCCGCGAATGCGCGCATCGTGCACGTCATCGGCACCACGGGCCTTTCGGAAACCGACGAAGCCGCCATCAAGGCGGCCGCCCGCCATGCGACCATCATCAAGGCCGGCAACATGAGCCTTGGCGTCAATCTCCTCGTCGCGCTGACCCGCAAGGTGGCGCAGGCACTCGACGAGGATTTCGACATCGAAGTCCTCGAAATGCACCACAAGCACAAGGTCGATGCCCCTTCCGGCACCGCACTGATGCTCGGTCAGGCCGCAGCCGACGGGCGCGGCATCTCTCTTAAGGACCGCAGCATCAGAAGTCGCGACGGCCACACCGGCGCACGCGGCCGCGGCGACATCGGATTCGCAACGCTTCGTGGCGGCAATGTCGTGGGCGAGCATTCCGTCGTGTTCGCGGCGGATGGCGAGCGCGTCGTGCTTTCGCACATCGCCACCGATCGGGGCATCTTCGCCCGCGGCGCCGTGAAGGCCGCCCAGTGGGGGCGCGGCAAGGGGCCGGGGCTCTTTTCCATGTCCGACGTGCTGGGCCTATAGACACAGCAAAACGCCCGCCGAGACCCGAAGGTCTGCGTGCGGGCGTGGTTGTACGGGAACTGAATCGACCGCTACTTCGCCGGAACGGGATCGTCCTCTCGGGTCAATTCCCGTATGGCGGCATCGATCTCCCGCAGGAGACGCGCCGGCCGGCCTGTATGGGGATCAGGCGACATGCCTTCCCCGGTCGCCGTCATTTGCAGAAGAACATCTCGGCGCCACCGTTCGAGGGCACCGATTTTCTCTCCGCGCGTCAGCATGACCTCGGCAACCAGCGCCGCGGGACTCTCGAACGCTTCACCGGGATTTTCCTTAGCAGCGGATCGCGACAATCTTGCAATCTCAGCCATGTCTCACGTCCTCGTGTTGGACCAAACAGCACAACGCGACCACGTGAAAGCCGGTTCCCGCTCTTACCGGCAATCGAGCGCGGTGACGCATCGACGCGCACCTATCCCTGAGTGACGTTCACAGGTCGACTGTGCCCTGGAAATCGCCGCCCGGCAAGGTGTTCACCGTAACTCACCCGCTACAGAGCTACTGAATTGAACAAGTTCTGAGGTGAAAATTTGTTCATAATACGATGGCGGACATTGCTGGCGAGCGATTCACCGAACGAAACAGAAACAGGCTCCGGCGATGCTTCGCCGGAGACCCATAGCCGCATGAACGGACCCTACGCGGGAGGCAGGGCGATGACGTCCTCGTACGCGTGCCGTCGCGTTATCTGCTTGTTGTAGAGGAAAATATCGTTGGTCGCCTCCCACGCCTGCCGGGTAATTTCGACATGCGGCGTCCAATTGCCGAGCGTCTGGTAGGTTGCAATCGTGCGAGTCAGCACCTCCAGCGCGATTCCCGGAAAGAACGACTGCTCGGCCTTTGCGATATCCTCTGCCGGAGCCTCGCGGACCCATGCCCGTGCTTTTCGATACGCATTCATGAAGCGCTTGGCCTCGTCTGTCCTGATCCAGTCCGGACGGGCGGCGAGGCTGGAGAAGGCGCAAGGCCCGATCGCCTTTCCGACAGACGCCACGATGTGGCCGGCGTTGTCGTGCTCGAGCTGTTGCGGCGCCGGTCCCTGCATCGAGATGTAGTCGCCTTCTCCGTTCCGGAACGACGACTCCATGACGTCCGAAGCGAGGTTGACCGGCACAATCTGGCTGTAGTCGAGACCGCTTTTGTAGAGGGCATACTTGAACATCAGGAGCGGCTGTCCGCCCATATCGAGGACGATGCGCTTACCCTTCAGGCTGGCCCAGTCGAAATCCGGCTCCGGCGCCCGACCGGTGAGAAAAAAGCCATCCATTTCATTGATCTGAGCGAAATGAACGGCCGGCGGCTGCTCGCCTCTTTCCAGCGGTCCGAAGCCTTGGCTCGGTGCGGATTGAGCCACATGGACCGTACCGGCGACGAGCCCTTCGATCGCGCTTTTGCCGGGAGCCGAGACGGCGTATGTCGGCGCGAATCCCTCATCCTGCAGAAATCCGCCCGCGATTGTCGCGATCAGTGGACTGTAGAACGCTGAGAAGCGCGTGAATTCGATATGTATCGGCTCGGCCATGAGATTCCTCCATGTGTTGGTTGAGCCGCAACGTCGGCGGCAGCGAGTCAGAATTCTGTGCGTTGCGCAAGGATAGGGGTATGCGCTCCATTGGCAACCTTCCAAACGGTTGCTCCAAACGCATTAATCCAATCTGCCGAAATCGATACTTCCGCGTCTTGAGCCGTTCGAGCCAGACAGTCCAGCATTCCGTAATCAGCTATCCCGCGGGCCAGGACAAATTCCGCATCCCTGACGATGACACGATCAAGATTGGATTGACGACGCCGCGCTTCGCACTCATGTGACATCAGGTGGAGCCGCGCGTAGCCGCGACCATCGGGCGGGGCCAAGGCGGCTTGGACAGTCGGAGCCGATGAACAGCGCTACGCAGACCATGAGTACAGGAGCATCATGACCACCTTCTCTCCGCGTGAGATCGTTTCGGAGCTCGACCGCTACATCGTTGGCCAGGGCCCGGCGAAACGCGCGGTCGCTATCGCCCTACGCAATCGCTGGCGCCGGCAGCAGCTCTCGGGCGACCTCAAGGAAGAGGTCCTGCCGAAGAATATCCTGATGATCGGCCCGACGGGTTGCGGAAAGACCGAGATCTCCCGGCGTCTGGCGAAGCTCGCAGGCGCGCCCTTCATCAAGGTGGAAGCGACCAAGTTCACCGAGGTCGGCTACGTTGGCCGCGACGTCGATTCCATCATCCGCGATCTCGTCGAAGTGGGGATCGGCCTCGTCCGCGACGTGAAGCGGCGCGACGTCAAGGCGATGGCGGAGAAGAATGCCGAGGAGCGAATCATCGATGCGCTGGTGGGTCCCAACGCCCGCGGCGAGACACGCGAGAGTTTCCGTCGGCAACTTCGGGCAAACGCCCTGAACGACAAGGAGATCGACATCCAGGTGGCCGAAACGGCCTCACCGTTCCCGACCTTCGACGTGCCCGGCGGCCAAGTCGGCATGATCAACGTCGGCGACATGCTGGGAAAGGCTTTCGGCCCGCGCATGAAGACGCGACGCACGACGGTCGGCCAAAGCTATGATCTGCTGATGGCGCAAGAGAGCGACAAGCTGATCGACCAGGACCAGATCACGGCGGAGGCGATCAAAGCGGTCGAGAACGACGGCATCGTTTTCCTGGACGAGATCGACAAGGTCTGCTCGCGCAGCGACACGGCGCGCGGCGGTGCGGACGTCAGCCGCGAAGGCGTCCAACGCGATCTGCTGCCACTGATCGAAGGGACAACCGTCTCGACAAAGTACGGGCCGGTGAAGACCGACCATGTGCTGTTCATCGCGTCGGGCGCGTTCCACCTCGCAAAGCCATCCGACCTGCTGCCCGAGTTGCAAGGGCGCCTGCCCATCCGTGTGGAGCTCGCGCCGCTGACGAAGGAGGACTTCCGACGCATCCTGACGGAACCGGAAGCCAGTCTGATCAAGCAGTACATCGCCCTGCTCGCCACCGAAGGCGTCGACTTGACATTCTCGGACGACGGCATCGATGCCCTTGCCGATATCGCCGTCGCCGTGAACTCGACCGTCGAGAACATCGGCGCCCGGCGGCTGCAAACCGTCATGGAACGCGTGCTGGACGAGATTTCATTCGAGGCATCCGACCGCGGCGGACAGTCTGTGACGATCGACGGCGCTTACGTGCACCAACGTATCGGCGATCTCGCCAAGAACACGGATCTTTCCAAATACATTTTGTGAGGCGTGTTCGTTTTGCATGCACGCTTCGGGCAATCGGTTTCCGTTGCCCGTTGGACTTGAAATTCGCTCTCTGCCCGTCTTTCCGGACAAGGCGAATTTCAAGTCCGTTGCTCCGGCAACATCAGGCCGGAACGAAGACCGGCAGCACGAGATCGTTCGTTGCGGCCTCGAACGCCACTTTCACCGGCATCTCCAGCTTGAGACCATCCGGTTGACCGTCGCGAAGCTGCGCCTGCATGCGCACACCTTCGTCGAGATCGACGGTCACCAGCGTGATCGGCAGCTCCGGCTTGAAGCCGGGGTGAAACGCATGATGGGAAATGGTCCACGAATGAATCTTGCCAGTCCCTTTGGCTTCCTTCCAGCCGTATGCCATCGAATAGCAATGTGGGCAGACGGGCCGCGGATAATGGCGGACCTTGCCGCACTCCGAGCAGCATTGCAGCAGCAGCTTGCCCTGCTTGAGCCCCTCCCAGAACGGGGCAGTGTCTGGCGTGGGATCGGGTGTCGGCTTCTGGTAGTCCTGCGTTTCCATGATCGGCCCCCTCCTCACGCCCGTGCCATGATGGCAATCGATCCGTCGCCCATGTCACCGTAGCCGGTGACGAGGCCCACCTTGGCGTCTTTCACCTGGGCCTTGCCGGCTTCGCCACGTAATTGGCGTGTCAGCTCGACCACATGATTGAAACCCGCCATGTGGGCTTGGCTCAGCAGACCACCGTGCGTGTTGATCGGAAGCTTGCCGTCGATCTTGATGGCACCCGAAGCGACGAACGGGCCGCCTTCCCCCTTCTTGCAGAAGCCCATGTCCTCGAGCTGGCACATGACGATGTACGTGAAGCAGTCGTAGACCTCGGCGACGTCGATATCGTCGTGCGTGACACCCGCCATGGCGAACGCCTTGGGTGCGGCCTTGGCGAGACCCAGACGGGTCATGTCGGGCCGCTGCGTGATCGCCGACGGGGAATCCGGATGTCCTTCGGCGACGCCCAATACCTGGATCACTGGCTTGGCGCAATCCTTCGCCCGTTCCGCCGACGACACGATGAAGGCGCACGCGCCGTCGCTTTCCAGGCTGCAATCGAAAAGGCGCAGCGGATCGGAGATCATGCGCGAGGCCTGGTGATCCTCGACCGTCAGCGGCTTGGTCATCATGGCGTTGCCGTTGAGGATCGCATTGTGTCTGGTCGACACCGCAATCTCGGCCAACTGACGGCTGGTGGTCCCGTAGAGTTCCATGTGGCGCCGCGCCATCGGTGCATAGAGTTGCGCTGGCGCGATGGCCCCGAGCGGCATCTCGAATTCCCCGATCAGCCGGAACTGCGGCATTTCGCGAACCCGCGATCCGATGCGGCCGCCCACGCCCGACGATCCGTTGCGGCCGATCGGGATCAGCACATGGTTGCAGATGCCGGCGGCGACCGCGGCAGCAGCGCATTGAATGGATGCCACTGCGCTCGCACCGCCGAGCGGCGTCACGGCAGAGAAGCGCAGGTCCGGAATACCGAAGTTCGTGATGAAGTCCTCGGCAACGACCGCCATGCTGCCGTAGGCAACCACGCCGTCGATGTCCTTGGGGTCAAGGCCGGCATCGCGGATCGCCGCGAGCGCGGCCTCCATCTGCAGCGTCGACACGCTCTTCCCGGATTGACGGGAATAGCGCGTGTCGCCCACTCCCGTAATCGCCGCCTTCCCCTTGAGCGACATGGTGCAGTCTCTCCTTGGCCGATTGTCGTTGACGCCAGGGTGGCGCATCGAGCGGGAGACGGCAACTTCAAGTCGGGCCGCGCCGGCGAAACGAGCCGGATCGCGGCATCAGGGGGCCGGAACGGAGCGCCTTAGCTCTCGTCCTCGTCGCCGCCACCACCGCCAACGATGCCGGAGACGTCGCCCCCGCCGTCCTCCTCTTCCTCGAGGAAGGTATCGTCATCGGTGTCACCGATCGCCTCGTCGCCGCCCTCGACGTCAACGAGCGCGTCGTCACCCTCGACCTCGACTTCAGCCGCGGGACCAGCGACGACTTCCGGCTTGCGCGCCGGACGGCGCTCCTCGCGCTCGGGCTCTGCCGGTCCGTGCGCGATGGCATAAGTCGAGCCGCAGATGGGGCAGACGATCGGATCGCGCCCGAGATCATAGAAGCGGGAACCACAGGACCCGTTCTGGCAGGTCCGCTTGGTGCCGCGTGCCGCTTTGTCGGCCATGGCAAACCTCGATGAGGTTGGAAGAAAGTGGGGTGCTATCGCATGCACGCTTCGACCGTGTCAAAGACCGCGGCACCACGTGCGGGGAGCGATGCGATGAATGGCACCGCTTGCCCACATTGACAGCGACTTGAGACGCCGTGTCTATGGCATTCACTGCTCAAGTCAAGCGCCCAACGTGTCCGAGGCACATCGTGAGCCACAGCCAGCCGAAACCCACCGCCGCCCACCGCTCCGGCCCCCTCTCCGGCCGCGTAACGGTCCCCGGAGACAAATCCATTTCGCATCGCGCGCTGATGCTCGGTGCGCTCGCCGCCGGGACCACGCGGATCACGGGCCTGCTCGAGGCCGAAGACGTGCTGAACACGGCAAAATCCGTTGCAGCGCTCGGCGCCATCGTCGAGCGCCACGCCGACGGCACCTACGAGGTTCGTGGCCGCGGCGTCGGTGGATTGTCGCAGCCTGCCGGACCGCTCGACTTCGGCAATTCCGGGACTGGCTGCCGCCTGATGATGGGCGTCGTTGCCGGACACGACATGACCGTCGAGATGGTAGGCGATGCCTCGCTTTCACGGCGCCCGATGCGGCGCGTGCTGACGCCGCTCCGCCAGATGGGCGTCGGCGTGCTCGAGGACCGGGAAACGCTGCCGATGACCATTCGCGGCACGTCGAGCCTGGTTCCGATCGAGTACGCGACGCCGGTCCCGTCGGCCCAGGTCAAATCGGCGATCCTGCTCGCAGGCCTGGCGGCAAGCGGGGAGACCACCGTCGTCGAGCGCGAGCCGACGCGCGATCACACCGAGCGCATGTTCCGCTACTTCGGCGCCGACGTGCGCACCGCCGCGCGCGACGGCAAGCACGCGATCACCGTGGTCGGCGACGCCGAGCTGGAAGGGCGGCCGGTTACCGTGCCCGCGGACCCGTCGTCGGCCGCGTTCCTCGCTGCGGCCGCCGCCATTGTCCCTGGCTCCGACGTGACCATCGACGGCGTGCTCGTCAACGAGACGCGGACGGGCTTTTACACGACCCTCAGGGAAATGGGGGCCGACGTCGAGCTGATGGGGCTCCGGGAAGAGAATGGCGAGCCGATCGCTGACATTCGTGTGCGACACCGGCCGCTCAAGGGGATCGTCGTCCCCGGCGAGCGCGCACCGTCGATGATCGACGAGTACCCGGTGCTCTCTGCTGTCGCAGCATTCGCAAACGGCGAAACCCGGATGGAGGGCCTTGCCGAGTTGAAGGTGAAGGAGAGCGATCGCCTTGCCGCGACAGCCGCGGGCCTTCTCGCCAACGGCATCGCGACGCGCATCGAGGGCGATACGCTGATCGTCGACGGGCGGGGCGCGGCACGCGGTGGCGGTACGGTCGTCACGCACATGGACCACCGCATCGCCATGGCGTTCCTGATCCTGGGCCTCGGCTCCGATCGCCCCGTCACCGTCGACGACATCACGTTCGTCGCCACGAGCTTCCCCGCCTTCACCGGGCTGATGACCGGTCTCGGCGCGAAGCTGGAGGCTGTCTGAGGCTGATTACAGGAGAGATACCTCGCCTTTCCTCTTGATATTCCTTCGCAAAGTGGCACTTTCACTTCTCCCCTCCCCTTGACGGGGAGGGGTCGGGGGCGGGGTGAACTCTCCGCGAGGGAAAGGGGAACGCACCTATTACCGAGGCTGGCGAGCTTGGTCGCGCGCGGCGCGGATCCGCGCGAGCGCGGCGGCTGGATCGAGCCGACCATCGTAGAGCGCCCGGCCGGTGATAGCGCCTTCGAGCTTCGCGTTTTCCGGCGACAGCAGCGCTTCGACATCGGCCATCGACGCGAGCCCGCCCGAGGCGATCACCGGGATCGATGTCACGTCCGCGAGAGCAGCGGTCGCAGGCAGGTTCAGCCCCTTGAGCACGCCGTCGCGCTCGATGTCGGTATAGATGATGGCGGCCACTCCCGCGTCCTCGAACCGGCGCGCAAGGTCGGCCGCCGTCAACTCGGACGTCTCGGCCCAACCTTCGACCGCGACCTTGCCGCCCTTGGCATCGATGCCCACCGCGACCTGCCCCGGAAACGCCTTCGCCGCCGCACGGACGAGCGCTGGATCGCGCACGGCCACCGTCCCGAGAATGACCCGATGGACGCCCTTCGCCAGCCAAGCCTCCACCGTCGCCAGATCGCGGATGCCGCCCCCGAGTTGCACAGGCATACGCACGCTGCCGAGGATCGCCTCGACCGCCGCGCCGTTGACAGGCTTGCCGGCGAACGCCCCATTGAGATCGACGATATGCAAATACTCGAAGCCCTGATCCTCGAAGGCCCGTGCCTGGGCCGCCGGATCGTCGTTGAAGACGGTCGCCTCGCTCATCTCGCCGAGCTTCAGGCGCACGCACTGGCCGTCCTTGAGGTCGATCGCGGGAAAAAGGATCATGGGGGCTCCTGCGGCAGCCTGCCGATCGCCCATGAGCGCGAGCTGGCGAGGCCACGAGATTGCTGTATTTTCGCGCCATCAATGGAACGAAAGGGGAATAGAGGTCAAGCGTGCTGGACAGTTCAGAGGAGTTCCCGAGTTCATCGTTACCGGCTGCTGAGCCGCGTGTGCTCACCGAAGGCGACGCGGTGGAGATCTGGATCGCACGGTGGCTGCGCGTACGCCCCAAGAGCTTGCTGCAACGCTACCGCTGCGATTCACGCCGGCTCTACGAGATCTGGTGGGGCGAGCGGTTTCCCGGCTCACGCTCGAAAGCCGAGACCCTCTTTCGCGAACGCTATCCCGGCATGGTCGAACGGACCAGCTTCGGCTATCGGCGCATTCCCGCCGTCGCCTGCAGGAGCGAGGGCCACCGGCAATTGAAGCTCTTCGATTGATGCGACTCTTCTCGAGATCG
>Ga0182738_1002495_pt1 | contig 21807 bp, 23 predicted proteins | sample eDN5th30CBELigMG_FD_128876 | JGI IMG/M metagenome (GOLD analysis project Ga0182738, IMG submission 128876) | Enriched Miracle-Growth compost microbial communities from Emeryville, California, USA - eDNA 5th pass 30_C BE-Lig MG (version 2)... ...
ACGAGTCCGAAGGTGACTCCGGGGTCGCGATCTGCCTGTTCGGAGCCGAGTACTCGTCGGCCGGCGGAGCCGCCGCGTTCTTCGGTGATGGGCGCCTCAAGCTGAAACCCAAGTGCGCGCTGGTCAATCTGGTGCGAGGCGCTCGTGCCTCGAGCCCTGAAGTGACCGGCAGCGAAGGAGATCTGATGCCGACCCGAATGAACCCAGAACTGGCCGCCCGGAGCCCGCTGAAGCCGGGCGTCGTCGCGCTGCGAAGCCAAACTGCCGCCACCCTTGCCCGTCGCCGCGGGTTGCGAGCGACCACCGTGGTCGGTCGCGGCGAAGCCGGCGTCGATGTAATTCTCGATGCCGCCGACGGCGCGCTCCCTGGCGAGGTGAGCGAGTGAGTCCCGACCTTCTCTGGTCGCCCAGCCCCGAATCGATCGAAGCCTCGCAGCTCGTCGCCTGGGCCCGGTGGCTCAAGGAACGGGGAATCGGGCCGGGCAGCGAGGAATACGGTGACCTGTGGGCCTGGTCGACCGAGCAGCCCGAAGAGTTCTGGCGCTCACTCTGGGACTACTTCGAGGTGATCCACGACGGAGAGCCGACGACTGTGCTCTCAGCTCACCAGATGCCGGGAGCGAAGTGGTTCGAGGGCACCAAGCTCAACTACGCCGAACACATCTTCCGGGACCGGGACCCGGAAACGGTGGCGATTCTCGCGGCTTCGGAGCGACGTCCGTTGGAAGAGATCACCTGGGGCGAATTGCGCAGTCGCACCGCCGCTGCGGCGGCCGGCCTGAAGTCGCTGGGCGTCGGACCGGGTGACCGGGTCGCCGCGTACATGCCCAACACCCACGAGACGATCGTCGCCTTCCTCGCCGCCGTGAGCCTCGGGGCAGTGTGGTCGAGTTGTTCGCCCGATTTCGGGGCAGGTGCGGTCACCGATCGGTTCGCGCAGATTGAGCCGAAGGTCCTGATCGCGGTCGATGGCTACGCCTACGGCGGCAAGAGTTTCGACCGGCGCGAAGTCGTTGCCGACCTGGCCCGCGAGATGCCGTCGGTCGAGCGAGTCGTGGTCCTGCCCTACCTCGATCCCGACCCGGACACCTCGGTGATCCCGAGTTCGATCCTCTGGCCTGAGCTGTTGGAGATCGCTCCCGACCAGGAGTTGGACTTCACCCGAGTGCCGTTCGATTCACCCCTTTGGATCCTTTACTCGTCGGGTACAACCGGCCTGCCGAAGCCGATTGTTCAGGGTCAGGGCGGGATCCTGTTGGAGCATCTGAAAAAGATGCACCTTCATCTCGATGCTAAAGCCGGCGACCGTGTCTTCTGGTTCACGACCACCGGTTGGATGATGTGGAACTTCCTCACCTCTTGTCTGCTGACCGACGCCGCGATCGTGCTCTACGACGGCAACCCGGGATTCCCTGACATGAGCGTCCTCTGGGATCTTGCCTCGAAGGCCGGGGTGACCTGTTTCGGCACCTCCGCTTCTTACATCTCGGCCTGCATGAAGGACGGGGTCGAGCCGGGCGGCGATGGCCGTGACCTTTCCCGGTTGCGGTCCGTCGGTTCAACCGGCTCGCCGCTTTCACCCGAAGGATTCGACTGGGTTTACGGACACATTGGCCGGGACACCTGGCTGTTTTCGACCTCGGGTGGAACCGATCTGTGCACCGCGTTCGTCGGCGGGGTGCCGACCCTGCCGGTCTACCGAGGTGAGTTGCAGGGCCGGGCGCTGGGTGCTGCAGTCGAATCCTGGGACGAGGAGGGCAACCCGCACATCGGCCAGGTGGGCGAGCTCGTGATCACCAAGCCGATGCCTTCCATGCCCCTCTTCCTCTGGGGGGACGAGGACGGCTCCCGTTACCACGACAGCTACTTCGACACCTACCCCGGCATCTGGCGCCACGGCGACTGGATCGAGATCACTGAGCGCGGCACCGCGATCATCTACGGCCGCTCCGACTCGACCATCAACCGCGGCGGGATCCGCATGGGGACCTCGGAGATCTACCGGGCGGTCCTCGCCGACGATCGGATCGCCGATGCGCTCGTCGTCGACATCCCGAAGCAAGGCACCGAGGGCTGGATGCCGCTGTTCGTCGTCCTGGCCGAAGGAGCCGAGCTCACCGACGAGCTGAAGAAGGATGTTGCCAGGGAGGTCCGCACCCGCTGCTCTCCGCGGCATGTCCCGAACGAGATGGTCGAGATACAGGCGGTGCCACGCACCCTCTCCGGCAAGGTGTTGGAGGTCCCGGTCAAGCGGATCCTGACCGGCACGCCGGCCGAGAAGGCCGCGAGCCGTGACTCGCTGGCCAACCCGGAAGCGCTCGACTTCTTCAGCGAGTTCGCCCGGAATCTGGGCGGTTAGGTCAAAGCCCCGGGCCGAAGCCCGGGGCCTTCCCTCCCGATCCGCTTCACGCCGGGCGGCAGCCGCCGATCAGTCGATCGAATCGATCGGCCTTTACCCGGACCGATCCACCGCGGCAGGTGACCGTGTCTCGTTCGCCGTCTCGGGCGTTGACCCGGGCCTTGCCTCCGGCGACGATCCGGTCTCGGCCGGAACCGCCGATCAGCAGCGTCCGACCGGCCGCGCGGCTCCGGATCACGTCGCGGCCCGGTCCACCTACAGCCACGCCGCTGGCGGCGCCGACCACGATTCGATCCGCCCCGCTTCCTCCGAAAGCAGTGCCGTTCTTACGTTTTACGGTGAGGCGGTCCGCGCCCGGTCCTCCGAACACGACGCCGCCCTTCTTCCTCGTAGCGATCCGGTCCGAGGACTTTGTTCCGAACGAGACCCGGCCGAAGTCAGCGACGTTGCCACCCTTTCGGCAGGTGAGCTGCATCGCGACCCGACCGCTGCGCACCTTGCCCGACTTGATGCGGCTACCGTGCTTGCCGTGCTCGATCACCGTGCTGTTCGCGCCGTAGACATCGGTGTGAAGAGGGAACGAACCCTCGGGGCAGCGTAGGCCCAGCTTGCCGGGCATCTTGGCCTTCGCGGTCTTGACAACCACCTTGGGGTCGCTCAGTGAGCTCGCGGAAACCGTGCCCGATCCAACGGAATCGGCCGGAGTCGAAGCGGTCAGCAGTCCGCTCGAACCAGGACTCTCGGAAGAGTAGGTCGTGGAGAGGTCGTCCACCGAACTGGGCTGGTAGCTCTTGTTCATCACGAACTGGACGTTCTGCGACTGTCCCCCGGTCCAGCCGCAGCTCCTTGCGGCTGCTGGGCAATTGGCCGTGTCACCCGGGTAGGCGGCGGTCAGCACGACCGGGCCGGTGGGAGCGTTCGGGGTGGTCTTCCATTGGATGCTGAACTTGCCGTCGACGATCGGTCCGGCAATCGGTTGTCCGTAGCTGGTGATCGGCTGGCCGTAGAGCAACAGGCCAACGTAGCCGGTCGCGCTCGACGGCGACACCGAGCCCTGGATGGTGAGCGTGCTGCCCCAGTATTTGGAGCCGCTCACCGAGTCGATGGTCACCTTTTCGGTCAGCTTGGTGATGCTGTTAGTGATCTTGCCGTCACTGTTGGCGCAGTTGCTGTCGCTCTTGATCTGATCGTCGTCGACTCCGCCCGTGGTGAAGATCACTCCGGTGCCGAAGTGGCGGGTACCGTCAGCCCAGTTGGTGAACGTGGCCGAGTAGCTCGGACCGGCCGCCGCCCAGGTCCAGCTCACGTCGCCGCTGCTGCGGTAGGCGCACTTTGACTTGACCTCATATCCGAGGGCGGTATCTGAGGACCAGCTCTTCGTGTCCCATGACGAGATCGATTTCTTGCTCGACCAGTTGTGGACCGCACACTGGAATGGCGGGTCGCTCTTCGACGACTTGAGGACCGATTCGTCGGAGGGACACAGATCCTCGGCCTGTGCTGGGGCCGCGTTCACCAGTATGGCGACGAACAGCAGTCCGGCGAAAGTGGTCAAGTACCTGGTAATTCTCATCTCTTCCTCTCGGAGCGGGTTGACGTAAACGTCGATCTGAGTCGACCTTGAGATGACCATACCACGAAAAGTTGACGCGCGTCAGCTTTTAAGAAATCCTTATTTCCGGTTCTCGCGACCGGTCTGGATCAGAGCGGCCAGGGCCAGGCAAGCCCAGAAACCGACCACCAGCGCTGCCCCGATGACGTCGCTGATGAAGTGCCAGCCGGCCACAACCACGCCCGATGCCACCGCCAGCCCGTAGACGGCGCCTGCCAGTGCTGCCCAGGTTCGCCAGCGAGGAGGGGTGACCAGCCACAGCCCAAACCCGGCAGAAAGTGCCGCGGTGGTGTGGCCGCTCGGGTAATGGATCTCGATCGGGTAGCTGACCCCGAGCGCGCCCTGCAGACGTGGGTGAGACATCAGCAGCTTCATCACCTGGGTGGTCAGGTTGGCGCCGAGTATCACGCCGCCGGCGGCCAGCAGATGCCAAGGCCGGTTCCAGACCACCCCGAGAGCAATCAGCCCGAAAACGATCAGGATCAGGGGCGCCGGCTCGGCGCACTTCGCCCCGAAGTTCGCCAGCGCGTCGAGCGTGGAATCGGGCGTCGCCAGGAAATGAGAGGTGACCCGGGCGTCAAAGTCCCTGACCCGGGTCGACCCGTAAAACAGCAGCGCCAAGAGCGCGGTCCCGCCCGCGCAAAGCAGCGCTGTGACGAGCAGCCCCACCACTCGGGGAGCGGGTTTGCGGGAGAAGGTCTCGATCCGCAAACCCTACGGGAGACGCTCGTTCTGAACGCTGGCCCGCCAGGCCTGGCCCGGGAGGCCGATAGTTCGCGGAGTGGCCAGCTCAGGCCGGCGTGATCGGGACGTGACGCTCGGTGAAGGAGCGGTCCCGACCTTCGGCCAGGGTGAAGCGCTTGATCAGCTCCGAACGCAGGTCTTCGGGCTTTATTACCGCGTCGATCACCATCTCTGAGGCGAGGTGGAGGAGATCGACCCCTTCGGCGTACTCCTGGCGCTTCTCTTCGACGAACTTCTCACGTTCGGCTTCATCCTCAATCGCCTGAATCTGGTTGTAGAAGACCGCGTTGACCGCGGCCTGTGGCCCCATCACGGCGATCGAGGCATTGGGCAGCGCGAGGCAGCAATCCGGTTCGAAGGCCGGGCCGGCCATCGCGTAGAGCCCGGCGCCGTAAGCCTTGCGGACCACCACCGAGATCTTCGGGACCGTCGCTTCCGACATCGCGGAGATCATCTTGGCGCCGTGGCGGATGATCCCCTGCTTCTCGACTGCGGTCCCGATCATGAAGCCGGGGATATCGGCGAGGAAGAGGAGCGGGATGTTGAACGCGTTGCAGGTGGCGATGAAACGAGCGGCCTTGTCGGCCGAGTCGACGAAGAGCACTCCGCCCTTCTGCTTCGGCTGGTTGGCGACCACACCGACGACCTTGCCGTCGAGGCGCCCGTAACCGACGATCAGCTCCTTGGCCCAGCGTTTGTGAACCTCGAGGAACGAATCCTCATCCAGCAGCGTGTCGAGTAGCGCCTTGATGTCGAACGGCACGTTCTCATCGAGGGGGATGATCTCTTCGAGCGGCGTATCCGAGGCTGGGGCCTTCGGCTCGACGTCGGGTACCTGTTCGCGCCAGCTGGTCGGCATGTACCCCAGGTACCGGCGACCCGTCTCGATCGCCTCCTCGTCCGTCTTGACCAGGAAGTGTCCGCAGCCCGACTTCGAGGTGTGCATGCGGGCGCCACCCATCTCGTCCAGCGTGACCGTCTCGCCGATCACCATCTCGGCCATGCGGGGCGAGCCCAGGTACATCGAGGCGTTTCCGTCGCGCATGATCACGACGTCGCAGAAGGCTGGGATGTACGCGCCGCCGGCGGCGCTGGGGCCGAACAGCAGGCAGATCTGCGGCACCCGGCCGCTCATCTTCACCTCGTTGTAGAAGATCCGTCCCGCGCCGCGCCGGCCGGGAAACATCTGGACCTGCTCGGTGATCCGGGCTCCGGCCGAGTCGACCAGGTAGACCATCGGGATTTCAAGCTTGAGGGCGCGCTCCTGGATACGGAGGATCTTCTCGACCGTCTTCGGCCCCCAGGAGCCCGCCTTGACCGTCGGGTCATTGGCCATCAATGCCACCGGCCGGCCGGAGACCAGGCCGGTACCGGTGACCACACCGTCGGCACCCAGCCCCTCCTGGTCCCAGTTCGCGAGCAGCGCTTCCTCGACGAAGGAACTCTCGTCGAGCAGCAGGTCGACCCGCTCACGGACCGGTAGCTTGCCCTGCTCGGCGGTCTTGGTGTGATGCCGTTCCGGGCCACCGCCGAGGGCGGCCCGGAGGGCGGGATCGAGATCTACCTTGGTCACCGGATTCTCCCTGGCCCGGCGGTATTAAAGGCCCGGGTTGACCGACACCGGCTTCTCGCCGGAGTAGTCGTAGAACCCGCGGCCGGACTTCTTGCCGAAGAAGCCGGCCGCAACCATCTTGCGCAGGGTCGGTGGGGCGGCGAAGCGGCGCTCGCGGAACTCATCGAACATCACGTCGGAGATCGAGTGAAGCGTGTCGAGCCCGACGAAGTCGGCCAGCGTCAACGGACCCATCGGATGGCCGGCGCCAGCCTTCATCGCGGCATCGATCTCGTCGATCGTGCCGATCCCCTCTTCGAGGCCGCGGATCGCATCCAGCATGTAAGGAACGAGCAGGCGGTTGACGATGAAGCCGGCCTTGTCCTTGGTTTCCACCGTGGTCTTCTTCAGCTTCTCGCCGTAGGCGAGGCCGATGCCCATCGCCTCGGGTGAGGTGGTGACCGATTGGATCACCTCGAGCAGCGGCATTACTTGAACCGGATTGAAGAAGTGGAGGCCGAGGAAGTTCGACGGGCGGGTGGTCGCGGCGGCCTGGTTGATGACCGGCAGGGATGAAGTGTTGGTCGCGAAGTAGGCCTCGTCCTTGACGATGCCGTCGAGCTTCTTCCAGATCTCGAGCTTGGTGTCGAGGTTCTCGGTCACCGCTTCGATCACCAGGTCACAGTCAGCGAAATCGCCCAGGTCCGTGGTGCTGGTGATGCGGCCGAGGATCGCGTCGGCGTCGGCTTGCTCGATCTTGCCCTTCTCGACCGACTTGCCGAGCAGCTTGCTGATCTTGCCGAGCCCCTTGTCGAGGGCTTCCTGGCTGACGTCGGCGACGACCACGTCATAACCGGCCTGGGCGCTGACCTGGGTGATCCCGTGGCCCATCAGACCGCAGCCGACGACACCAACCTTGTTGATCTCCATCTGGGGAGTTCCTCCTGTAACGAAGTTCTGAAAAGCCCCCGGGACGGCGGAGGCGACCGGCCACGGAGCCTATTCGATCAGGGAGCCGGCCCGCGCCGGGAGGCGGTCGGGGCTAGGAGGCGGTGGCAGCTTCAATACGGCGGCCCATCTCCTGACCGAGCACCTCGAGCCCGGAGGCCGGGCGCACCATCACGGTCATCTCGGAGATCCTGCCGTCATCGTTGAACTTGAGGATGTCCACACCCTGAAGCTCACGGTCGCCGACGCGAGCCTCGAACTGCAGCACGGCGACATCCCCGGTCTCGACGTGGGCGATGTAACGGAAATCCTCGAAGACCTGGACCACGTGACCAAGCAGGAACCCGAGCGCGTCGATGCCCTCGTAAGGCTTGTGGACGAAAGGACTGCGGAAGACGACATCCTCGGCGAACAGATCCCTGCCCGATTCGAAGTCCTTTGCCTCCGCCGCTGCCCTGAAACCGTCGCTCTTCATGGCCGAAGCATAGCGCGGCTGGAACAGATATGGAATGTGTACCGCTCCCAGTTCGCCGAGATCGGAAAAGTTGGCAATTATTGCCAACTTTTCCGACTTCACCGGTTCAGCGGTGCCAGTCGACCGGCCCTGCCTTGAGGACGTGCGATCCCAGCGGGCGGCCGAGCACCTTCTGTGCCTCGGCCGAGGCCTCGATCAGCTTCGCCAGGTCGATCCCGGTCTCGATCCCCATCTCACCCAGCATCGAGATCAGATCCTCCGAGGCGATGTTGCCGGTCGCGCCAGGCGGCACCGGGCAGCCACCGAGCTCGCCAAAGCTCGACTCGAAGGAGTCGATCCCCTCCTCCAGCGCGGAGAGCACGTTGGCAAGGCCCTGGCCGCGGGTGTCGTGGAAGTGGGCGGTCAACTCGATCTCCGCCAGACCCTCGGCCGCGAAGCGCTCACGCACCTCGGCGAAGAAGCGACGGACCTGGACCGGGTTGGCCATGCCGGTGGTGTCCCCGAAGCCGATCTCGACGCAACCGGCGCGGGCCAGCCGAAGGGCTATGGCCAAGACGTTCTCGACCGGCACGTCTCCCTCGTACGGGCAGCCGAAGGAGGTGGAGATCACGCCCTCACAGCGCAGGCCGGCCTCGACCGCGACCGGGATCGTCTCCTCGAGTCCTGAGATCGACTCCTCGACCGTGCGGTTCACGTTCTTCTTGTTGTGGGTCTCGGAGGCGGAGAGGAAGAAGTTGGTCTCGTCGAACCGGTCGCGCAGCTCGAGTGCGTTCTCCAGGCCGCGCCGGTTCGGGATCAGGACCGAGTAAGAGACACCGTCAGGGCGATCGATGCCGTTCAGCACCTCGACCGCGTCGGAAAGCTGCGGAATCACGTCGGGCCGGACGAAGGAGGTGACCTCGATCCGTCTCAGCCCCGTCTGACCGAGCAGGTTGATCAGCCGCACTTTATCTTCGGTGGCGATCACCTCCGGTTCGTTCTGGAAGCCGTCGCGCGGACCGACCTCGCGGATCCGAACCGATTCGGGGAAGTTCTCAGGATTCATATTCAGGCCACGTTGAAGTTGATCGCGCGCCGCTCGTGAGTTCCGACCCCGAGCACCCGGTCTCCCTCGCGGACCTCGACCGCGAAGCGAAACTTGCGCTCCTCGGCCACTTCGTCGAGCCGCGCCCAGGCGACGCACTCGGCCCCCTCGCCCGCTCCGGAGACATGCTTGACGTTGACTTCGAAGCCGACCGTGGCCAAGCCCTCTGGCAGAAATTCTTGAATCAGAGTCGCGCAATTGCGCTCCATCATCCCGATCATGCCCGGAGTCGAGAGGACCCCGGTTTCAAGCAGGCCGCCGACGTCGGTCATCAGCATCCCTTCGACCGTGAAATTGTCCTCGCGCTCGGTTCCAACTTTTTCGGCAATCGACATGAGGGCAAGGATAGTCAGGCGCGGGGGTCGCCTGGAGGCCTGCCGTGGGTTTGGCGTGGGTGCGGAGGCATCATCCGTGGGTGCGAAAAACCCACGGCAGGCCTCTAGACTCAGGCTCCGTGAGCGAGACAAACGACGCACCAGTCATTCCTGTAATCGGCGGCACGGGAGCTCTCGGCTCCGGCCTCGCCAAACGCTGGGCGGCGGGTGGCGCTCGGGTCGTGATCGGCTCCCGGAGCGCCGAACGAGCGGGTGAAGTGGCGGCTCAGATCACCGCCGAAGCCGGCGGCACGGTGGAAGGAATGGCCAATGAGGATGCGGTCAAGGAGGCGGAGATCGTCTTCCTCACGGTTCCCTTCCGCAACCAGTCCGAGTACATGACCAATTTGCGGCAGCATCTCTCCCCCGGCCAGATCCTTGTCGACTGCTCGGTCCCACTCGCGGCCACGATCAGCGGCAAGGCAACGCGGACAATCGGCATCTGGCAGGGCTCGGCCGCCCAGCAGGCCCAGGAAATGGCGCCGGAGGGCGTCACGGTCGTTTCCGCGCTCCACACGGTCAGCGCGCCGGGTCTTTCGGACCTCGACCATGAGCTGGACGAGGATGTGCCCGTCTGTGGCGACAAGAAGGCCGACAAGGCCCGCGTCGCCCAGCTGATCGAGCGGATCCCGGGGCTGCGGCCGGTCAACGCCGGGGCCTTGGAGATGTCGCGGATCGTCGAGCAGCTGACCGCCCTGATGATCTCGGTCAACATCCGTTACAAGACGCACGCCGGCCTCAAGTTCACAAACCTCCCCGAGGGCGAAACGTTCTGATGCGCGGGGTGATCCATGGCCTCTAAAGTCGTCCTGCTGGCCGGTGGAACCGGCGGCGCCAAGCTGGCGGCCGGAATGCAGGCCGTGATCGGCCCCCGACTGACCGTGATCGCCAACACCGGCGACGATGTCGAGACCTTGGGGGTTCACGTCTCCCCCGATCCCGACCTGGTCACCTACTGGCTGGCCGGCCAGGTCGACGAGGTGCGCGGCTGGGGCATCAAAGACGACGGTTTCGAGGTCTTCCAGCGGATGGCCCGCTTCGGCGCTCCAGACTGGTTCTCGCTTTCGAACCTGGACCTCGCGGCCTGCCTCTACCGCAAGGACTTCCTCGACGCGGGTGGCCGCCCGACCGACGCCCAGGCCCAGATCGGACGGGGGCTGGGGATAAAGGCGACTGTGCTGCCGATGACCGATCAGCCCGTCCGCACGCAGATCAAGAGCAGCGGCGTCTGGCGCGGCCTCCAGGAGTATCTGATCCTCGAAGGCGGCCAGACCGAGGTCGAAGGGGTCGAGCTCAAAGGCATCGAATCGGCCGAGGCGACGCCCGAAGTAATTGAAGCGATCGCCGCCGCCGACTTGATCGTGATCGGACCCTCCAACCCGGTGATCAGCATCGGTCCGATCCTGGCTGTGCCCGGAATCCGCGAAGCGATGATCGGGGCCGAGGCGCCGGTCGTCGCGGTCAGCCCATACGTCGCAGGCAAGGTGATCAAAGGGCCAACCGATCTCTTCATGAAGGCGCTCGGCCGGCCGAGCACCGCCGCGGGAGTCGCGACCCTCTACCAGGGCGTGATCGACGCGATGATCAATGATGCCGACGATCCCTACCCACCGCCGGAAGACGTACGTTCCTTCTCCACCGCGACCTTCATGCACAGCGCCGAGAGCCGGGCCCTGGTCGCCCGGGCGGTACTCAAGGTCGGAGAGACCCTGGCGGCGTCGTGAAAACGGTCGCCGTCGTCACGGCGAAGCGCTTCACCGCTGCCAAGCGGCGGATGTCGGGCGGGGTCCCGGAGGAGCGAAGGTTGGCCCTGGTCGAGGCGATGCTCGGTGACGTGCTGGAAGCGGTCAGCGGCGCGCGACAGGTGACATGCACCGTCGTCGTGACCGGAGAGGCGGCGGCCGAAGATCTGGCCACCGGCTGCGGCGCCGAAGTGATCCATGACCCCGAGGACGCTGGCCACATCGGGGCGGCGAAGCTCGGCGTGGCCCGTGCGATGGAACTGGAAGCCGACGCGGTGGTGCTGCTGCCGGGCGACTGCCCGCTGCTGGAGGCACGCGAGATCGACAGCTTGGTCACCGGACTGCCCGACCCCTTCGTCGCGGTGGTCCCCGACCGCCACGGAGCCGGCACGAATTCCCTGGCCATGCGTCCGCCCGACGCGATCGAGCCCGCTTTTGGCGAAGGCAGCTGCGCACGCCACCTGGAACTTGCGCGGTTGGCAGACATTCCCCACGCGACCGAGAAGGTTGACGGGCTGGCTCTCGACCTCGACACTCCAGCCGACATCGTCGCGCTGACCACGAAAATCGAGATCGCCCGCGCCGCCGGGGGCCGGCCCGCACCACGAACCGCAGCGGTCCTCGGGATCTGATGCATGGCGCGACGATCATCCCGGTCGAGGGTTTGCCCGAGGTGGGTGAAGCGTTCAATCTGGGCAAGTCGATCGCCGGCCAGGTCGGACTCGCCGACGGCGACATCGTCGCGGTCTCTCAGAAGGTCGTCTCCAAGTCGGAAGGCAGGGTGATTCGGCTCGATCAGACCGACCCCGGCGCCGAAGCCGTGGACCTCGCCGCCCGCACCGGCAAGGATCCGCGGCTGGTCCAGCTGATCCTCGACGAGAGCCGCTCCCTGATCCGGATCGACCCGGAGCGGGGCATCCTGATCACCGAGACTCATCACGGCTTCATCTGCGCCAACGCGGGGATCGACCAGTCGAACACCGCCGCCTCGGGCCAGGCGATCTTGCTGCCACTCGACCCGGACGGCTCGGCCCGGCGGATCCGAGTCGAGCTGGAGACCGCCGCCAGTGTCCGCACCGCTGTGCTCGTCACCGACAGCTTCGGACGGGCTTGGCGGCACGGACAGTCCGAGGTCGCGATCGGCTGCGCCGGCATCAGCCCCCTCGACGACCGGCGCGGCGAGAGAGATCAGCGCGGTCGGGAGCTGACCGCGACCGTGATCGCGGTGGCCGATCAGATCGCTGCTGCCTCCGACCTGGTCCGCACCAAGGACGAAGGGGTCCCGGCCGTGGTTGTCCGGGGACTGGAGCATTTCGTGACGGAGGCGGATGGCCCCGGTTGCATTCAACAGCTGAGGAGCGCCGGCGAAGACCTGTTTCGCTGAATCGCTCTGCCGCAGGAGCGGCTAACCTCGATAGATGGGACGGCTTATCTACGGATCGATGTCGATCACGCTGGACGGTTACTTCGCGGACGAGGATGGGGGCATCGGCTGGACCCTGCCGGAGGATGAGGTTCACCGGCTTTCCAACCAGCAGGTCAGGGACCATGCCGCGATCGTCATGGGACGCGGTCTCTACGAGATGATGGTCCCGTACTGGCATGAACTCTTGAAGTCCGGCGAGGGCGGCGAGATCGAGCAGGAGTTCGCTCAAGTCTGGGACGAGATCCCGAAGTTCGTGGCTTCCCGAAGCTTGACCGAGGTCCATGAGAGCTGCGAGTTGATCCAGGGCGACGCGATCGAATGGATCGCCCGTCTCAAAGAAGAAACCGACGGTGACATCGAGGTGAGCGGGATCGATCTCGCCTCGCAAGTCGAGGCGGCCGGACTGATCGACGTCTACCGCCTCAACATCCTGCCGGTCCGTCTCGGCGCCGGCACACCGTTTTTTCGCGACGATGGGATCCGACGCGATCTCGAACTGACCGATCTCCAGCGCTTTCCCGGCGGCACGGTCGCGCTGGAGTACACGGTCAAACCCTGAGAACGGTCGAACCTTCCGAAGCACCGCTGCGGATCCCTTCAAGGGCGGCATTGGCCTGCTCCAATGGCAGCACATCGACCATCGGCTCGACCGCGTGCCGGGCGGCCAGCTCAAGCAGGGCCGCACCGTCAGCCCGGGTCAGATTCGCAACCGAGTGCAGGCTCCGCTCCTCCCAGAGCAGCTCGTAGGGAAAGGACGGGATGTCGCTCATGTGGATGCCGGCGCTGACCACTCGGGCGCCGCGCTCGCTCGCCCTGAGCGCGTCGATCATCAGCGAGCCGACCGGAGCGAAGACGATCGCGGCGTCCAGCGCATCCGGCGGCATCTGGTCCGAGCCGCCAGCCCACTCGGCACCCAGAGAAAGGGCGAAGGCCTGCCCGGCGGTGTCGCCGGGCCGGGTGAAGGCGAAGACGCGGCGACCCTCCGCTGCCGCGATCTGGCAGAGGATGTGCGCTGAGGAGCCGAAGCCGTAGAGCCCGAGCCGTTCACCATCGCCGGCGATCATCATCGCCCGGTAGCCGATCATTCCCGCGCAGAGCAAGGGCGCGACGTGGACGTCGTCGATGCGTTCCGGCAAGGGAAAACAGAATCGCTGGTCGGCGGTCACGAACTCGGCGTAGCCGCCGTCGATGTCGTAGCCGGTGAAGCGGCCGTTTTCACAGAGATTCTCGCGGCCGTTCTGGCAGAATCGGCACTGTCCGTCGGTCCAACCCAACCAGGGGACGCCGATGCGGTCACCGGCCTCGAATCGATCGGCCGCGGCCCCAAGCGTTTCGACGGTGCCGACGATCTGATGGCCCGGGACGAGTGGCAATTTGGGTTCGGTCAGGTCACCGTCGACGATGTGGAGGTCGGTGCGACAGACGCCACAGGCCGAGACTCGGATCAGAACCTGACCAGGCCCGGGTTCCGGGACTGGAATCTCGCGGAGCGAAAGCTCTCCGGGCTGCCTTTCAAGGACCATCGCGCGCATCGCCCGGTCCTCCCGGCTTACGCCGTCGCGGGATCCGCGAGATCGGTTGCTGGGACTTCGCCTGGGTCAGCCAGGTCGATCAGCATCTCCGGCGGCGGTGATGCGACCAGATCGGGAAACTCCTGCAGGATCTCGTATGAGGTGTTCCGCTGGGCGGCCTTGCGACCCGCCCGGTGGGCGGCGTCGACGAGTTCCTCGACCTCGAGCCGGACCCCGTGGTCGGCACCCGCCATGCGAGAAATGCTTTCTTCCATCAACGTGCCACCGAGATCGTTGACTCCCCAATTGAGCGCCTCGGTCGCGCCGGGCAGGCCCATCTTCACCCAGCTCGCCTGGAGGTTGGTGATCGAGCGTCCGAGCGCTAGGCGGAACGCGGCGGTGTGCTTGAGGTTCTCTTCTATCGAGATCTCCTCGACCCCATGGGTTCGGCCCAGCAGCGTGTTGAAGGGGATGAAGCTGAGCGGCACGAACTCGGTGATCCCACCGGTACGGCCCTGGAGATCGCGGATCACCTTCATGTGCCGGGCCAGTTCACGCGGCTCCTCGATGTGACCGAACATCACGGTCGAGGTCGATTTGAGCCCGGCCCGGTGCGATGCCTCGATGATCTCCACCCAGCGGTCGACCGGCAGCTTGTTCGGCGAGATCCGCTGCCGGACCCCGTCGTCCAGCACCTCGGCCGCGGTGCCCGGAGTCGAGCCGAGACCGCAGTCGATCAGGTACTCGAAGACTTCGAGCGGTGGCAGGCCCGACTGCTCGCACATGTGGTTGATCTCCATCGGCGAGTAGGCGTGTAGGTGGATGTCAGGGGCTACCTGTTTGGCCAGCTTCAGCCATCCGCCATAGGACTCCAGGGTCAGGTCGGGATGGATCCCGCCCTGCATGCAGAGCTCGGTCGCTCCAAACTCGACGGCGTCCTCGACCCGGCCGATGAATTCCTCTTCGGTTGATTCGTAGGCGTCGGGTGAGCGACGGCCCTGGCCGAAGCCGCAGAAGGCGCAGCCGACCGTGCAGATATTGGTGAAGTTGATGTTGCGGTTGACCACGAACGTGGCGGTGTCGCCGGCCAGCTCGGCCCGCAGCCCGTCGGCGGCGGCCCGCATCTCCTCGATCACCTCGGGGCGGGTCTCGGAGAAGAGGGCGGTCAGCTCGTCTTCGCTCAGCTCGACTCCTTCGCGGCCTTTGGCGATCGCCTCGGGCGCCAGTCCGGGATCGATCTTTTCCTCGCTGACCCGACCCGATCCCAGCCGCGGGATGAAGCTCCAGTACTTCAACTTGATCACGTCGAGCACCCCTTGTTCCATCCACTCGGCGTTCATGTACTGCGGGTAGACGCAGAGACGCTCGGTCAAAGCGTAGCCTTGGGGTTGAAGCTCCTTGCGGACCTGATGCGGGCTCGGGAACGGATGCTCGGGCGAGATGTGGTCGCCGTTGGCGGAGAGACCGCCGAGATCGGTCGCACCGGCTTCGACCAGCTCCGACCACCAGTCGGAAAGGTTCGGCGGCACCTGGACCCCGACGTCGGGCATCAGACGCGCCGTTTCGTGGATCAGATGCTTCAGATCGTCGATCGAAACCGGGCAGGCCCAATCCGGTAGCGGGATCGTCGGCCTTCCCAGCTCGTCCCGCTCGGGCTCGCCGGCGGTGGGCTCGATTCCCGAGTCGAGGCCGACGACCGTGCCCGATTCCTTCCAACGCCGATCTGACGCCTCGGCCGCAATCTCGGCCGGCTCCTGGCCGTAGTAGCGCGGATGCGGCACGAAATTTTGGATGATCACTTCCTGGATGTGCCCGTATTTGCGTTGCAGCTCGGCCAGCGCCTCCAGGGACTGGATCCGCTCTTCCGGGGTTTCGCCGATTCCAACGAGGATCCCGGTCGTGAACGGAATCTTCAGCTTCCCGGCCGCCTCGATCGTCTTCAGGCGGTGGGTCGGATGCTTGGTCGGCGAGCCGGCATGAACCGTCTTCATCAGTCGCTCCGAGGAAGATTCGAGCATCAACCCCTGCGAGGCCGTCACCTCACGCAGCCGGGCGAGGTCTCGCTCACCGATCGCGCCGATGTTGGTGTGCGGCAGGATGCCCCGCTCCAGCGCCCGCTCACAGGCCCAGACCACGTATGAGGTGAAGTCATCGTGGCCCCAGGCTTCGAGCTGCCCCTTGACGATCGGGTTCACCTCTGGCTTCTCGCCGGTCAGGAAGAGGAGCTCCTTCGCCCGGCGCCGAACCGCCTCGTCCAGCATCCGCTCGACTTCTTCCGGCGGATGGACATGCGCCTGATGGGTCGCGAAAGCGCAGTACTTGCAGTAGCACTGACAGGTCCGCGAAAGGGAGATCGTGTAATTGCGGGAAAAGGTGACCCGGCGCATCCGCTCTCCAACCTACCGGAGTCCGTATTTCATACTGGTTCGTCGGTCCCCGGCATGGACGGGAGTATCGTGAAACAGGAGAACCCACCACGACAAAGGAGACGCTCGTGAAGACCTCTTCCAAGTTGCTCGTCCTCCCTCTTGCAATCGGCGCCCTGTTCTTCGCCGGCTGTGGCGGCAGCGATGACTCGTCCGACAACGGCTCGTCAGCCGACACTTCCACAACCCAGAGCCAGCCGGCCGACAACTCCGGCTCGAATGGCTCGGACACGGCCGGCGGCGCCCAGACTCTTGCTCTCGCAGCCGATCCTTCGGGCGCTCTCGCCTATGACACGACCGAGCTCACGGCCAAGCCCGGCAAGGTGACCGTGGACTTCACCAACGACGCCCCGATCCCTCACGACGTGAAGTTCGAGGATTCGAACGGCAAGGAGATCGGTGGCACCGACATCATCACCGGTGAGTCGGCCACGGCGGAGATCAACGTGAAGCCCGGCACCTACACGTTCTTCTGCTCGGTACCCGGCCACGAGGCCGCCGGCATGAAGGGCACCCTGACCGTCAAGTAGCCCTCTAAACCCAGTTCCGCCGGGAATGGGATCCCGCGAATCGAGAAATTCGTCGGGATCCCACCCGCGGCAGCTAGAATCGCCCCGAGCGATGGGGCTCGCTCCTTCATAACCGCGGTTTCATTCCGCTGATGGCTCCTGTCAACCGTCAACCGGTATCGATAGGAGTTGCATCCGATGATCTTCAGGCGTCACCCCCTCAGGAAGCTGGCAGCGATCTATGTCGGCGGCATAGTCGGTGCCCTGCTCCGGGTCGGGCTCGCCCAGGCGTTCCCGCACGCGGCCGACGCCTGGCCTTGGCCTACCTTGGCCGTGAATCTGATCGGAGCCTTCCTGATCGGGTATTTCTTCGCCTCGTTCAGAGATCACACGCCCGACCAGCTTCATCACCCGTTCTTCGCGACCGGGGTCTGCGGCACATTGACGACCTTCTCGACCATGCAGCTGGAGCTGTTCAACATGGTCGATGCCGGGGAGCTTGGGCTGGCGGCCACCTATCTGGCGGTGACTCTTGCCGCCGGCTACATCGCCGTGAAGCTCGGGATCGCGGCTGAAAGCTCGACCTTGGAGGCGCGGTCGTGACCGTGCTCGGACTGAACTCCCTCGCCTGGCTCGCGGTCGGCCTGCTGGGGGGTCTCGCGGCCGGGGCCCGTTACCTGATCGACGCAGAGATCTCACGCCTCTCGGCGAGCCCGTTCCCGATCGGGATCTTCGTGGTGAACGTGCTCGGAGCCTCGCTGCTCGGGCTGGTCACCGGCAGCACCCTTCACGGTGACGCGTTGGTCATCGTGGCCGGCGGGGTGATTGGCTCCTTCACCACTTTTTCCACCTGGATCCTCGATACACACCTGCTCGCCAGCGCCGACTTGGCCAAGCTCGCCTGGCTCAACATCGCGATCTCGCTCGTCTGCGGGCTGACCGCGGTGACCCTGGGCCAGGCCATCACCGGGTAGCCACAAAAAAGGGCCGCCCGAAGGCGGCCCTTTGGAATTCAGTCGAGCTTGGAGCTCAGGCTTCGGGCGACGGGATCGTCGAAGGCTTCTTCGACTCGACCTTTGAAACTTCACCCGATGCCCCTGGCGCGATCACGAACTTGTAGACCACGAAGGCGAGCACCGCGCCGACCAGTTCACCGACCACGTAGGGCCAGACGCCGCCCCACTCGCCGGAAACCAGGGCCGGACCGAACCAACGAGCCGGGTTGACGGCACCACCGGTCAGCGGCACCAGGATCAGGCCGACCACACCGAGCGCGAGGCCGATGGCGAGCGGAGCCCATTCCTTGGCGGAACGTACGCCGAGGGCCACCGCCAGCACGGTGAGGACCAGCAGGAAGGTACCGAGGCACTCGACCACAGCACCGGAGAAGTTGCCACCGAGCAGCGGGCTGATCGAGACGGCACCGTAGTTGGCGGCGCGACCTTCGTCAACGAGCAGGCCCTTGGTCAGGAGGGCGCCGAGGACGCCGCCCGAGAGCTGGGCCAGGATGTAGATGACCGCGTCAACCGGGGCGATCTTCTTCATCAACGCTGCGCCGACGGTGATTGCCGGGTTGAAGTGGCCACCACTCGCTCCGCCGAAGGTGAAGATCAGCGCCGTGAGGATGAAGGCGTAGGTCAGACCGACGACCGCGAAGTCAGAACCGAATGAGGCGTTGTCGCCCACGGCAATGAAAAGCACGCCGACCAGAGTGATTCCGAACACAAGGAAAAACGTTCCGAGCAATTCGGCGATGTATGCGGCGAGACCGCGATCTTGCATGAAGTCAAACCTCCCGTGGCTTGTATCGATTGCGCCCCACCGGAAACGGCGAGCCGGGCCAGTCTAACCAGAGCCTGCCGCCGATCGGGATGAAGCGCAATACGGGGTCGCTTTTGTGGGCCTAGAAATATACGCCGCGATCACCCGGAATCCTGCCCGGATGCCGTCCGGAATGGACCGCCCGGAAATTCTCAGCTGAGCAGCCGGGTCGCCAGGTCTGGCAATTCCCGGGCCATCCTCGACCTCGGGACGACCAGGTCGATCCCCGCATCCTTGCCCTGATCCCGGGTCTGGACATCCACATGCGAGTAGAACCCGATCGCCGGAGCAGGCAGCTCGGCCACCTCGGATGGGTCGACCGCCTCGAGGTCACAGACCACCAGGTCGAAATCGAAACCTTCGGACCCGGGCGGAGTCGAAACGACCTTCACCTCGTGCCCGGCCGCGCCCAGCATGGCGCTGACCCGGCTCGAGAGCATCAGGTCCGGAACGACGGCGAGTACCCGGGCCATCGGGTCAACCCGCCGGGATCCAGAAACGCGCCATCAGATCGAACGGCGCTGGCGGAACTCCTCGCGCACGCTCTCCGGGCGTCCCCACATCTGGACGACCTCGGAGCGGCCTTCACGGACCTCCCGCAGGACCAGCTCACCGCTCACGCCTTCGCCATCGAGGCGACCGAGCACGCCCCGCACGGTCTCCGGGGCGGCGGCCTTGCCGAAGCTGTGCGCGACCGGGATTCGCCAGTGCCACTCCGCCCGGGAATATGGCTGGGCGTTGATCATGCTGAGGTGGACCGAGGCATCGATGTAGCGGTCCTCGTCATCGATCCGGAGGTCGAACTCGAGGTCGGTCCATTCGGGCGGCAGCGAGTCGAGTACGTCCTGAAAGTCCTGTGCGAGAGCCATCGAGCGAAGCTTAGATGATTGATTCCCGGTTCACGTACGCCGGGATGACTGTGCCGGCCGCGGATGGCCGGTCGCGGATGGGTTCTAGAATCGGTCCATGTCCCCGGTCACCGATCCAGATCTCGACGCCGAGTACCGGCAACTTCGGGAGGAGTGCGGCCTGGTCGACCGGTCCGACCGGTGTTGGATCGAAGTCTCCGGGCCGGATGCGGCCGAATACCTGCAAAGCCAGGTGACCAACGAGACCGAGGAGTTGGCAGCCGGTTCCGGCGTCTACGCGGCCCTGCTCGACCGCAAGGGGCACCTTCAGGCAGACATGAGGATCCTGCGTCTCGCCGACGACCGGTTCCTGGTCGATACGGAGCAAGCGGCGGGACCGGCCCTCCTGAAGCACCTGACGATGTACAAGATCGGTCGCAAAGTGGATGTGGAGACAACCGAGCGGGCGCTTTTCAGTCTGATCGGACCCGCCAGCTTCGAAGTAACCGGACTCGCACCGGGTGACGAACACGACTTCTCCGAGGCGACGATCGCCGGCGCCGACTGCCTGGTAGTCGCCACCGCTTTCGGCCTCGACGTGATCAGCGCACCGGAAGCACGCGAGGCTGTCCGCGCCCAGCTGGTCGCCGACCGCGCGATCCCGGTTTCCGCCGACGCCGCCGACCTGATCCGGGTGGAACGGGGACGGCCGCGTTTCGCGGTGGACATGACGGCGGCGAACATGCCCGCCGAAGCGGGCATCGTCGACCGCGCGATCAGCTTCACGAAGGGCTGCTACATCGGTCAGGAACCGGTCGCCAGACTTCACTACAAGGGTCGGCCCAACCGCCACCTTCGTGGCCTGAAGCTGGCGGGTCCCGCCGCGACAGGTGACAAGGTTCGGCTCGGCGAGCGAGAACTGGGCGAGGTCGGGACCGCCGTCCTATCCCCCGCGACGGGTCGGATCGCTTTGGCAATACTGCGCAAGGAAGCCGAACCGGGAACCACGGTGACGATCGAAGCCGACCACGGGGAGATCGACGCAGAGGTGGTCGAGCTGCCTTTCGTCGAAGGACCGAACGAGTGAGCGAGGTCCGTCGCCAGGGGCTGGGTGGAGGACGGTTAGGTTCTGACAGTCCGCTGTTCGGCGGCACCGGAGATGCGAACGGCAACGGGACCGCGGCGAGGCCGGCGCGCGACCCCGACGGGCAACCCGCCTGGGATCCTCGCGCCGACGATTTCGCCGAAAGCCGGGAAGTCGCCGCGGCAGAGGCCGGCCGAGCAGCCGAAGATCTGCTCAGCCTGGCCGAACTCCGCGATCTCCTGCCTGCGGACGAGCCGGACCGCGCGCTCGACGATTGGGGCCGCTCCGAGACGGTCGTTTCGTTGATGGAGCCGATCCTCAACTTCTACTACCGCTACTGGTTCCGGACCGAGGTTGAGGGGATCGAGAACATTCCCGCCGAGGACGGAGCTCTGATCGTGCCCAACCATTCCGGGGCGCTGCCGCCGGATGCGCCGATGATCATGCAGGCGATCCGCAACGAGCATCCGGCCCCGCGGCCGCTTTACATGCTCGGCGAGCACTGGTTCAAAGGCTACCCGGGCGTCTCGATGTTCGTCAACAAGATGGGCCTGGTCCCGGCTCATCGGGAGAACGCGCAGCGACTGCTCCACGACGAAGGCCGGCTCGCGGTCGTCTTTCCCGAAGGTCAGAAGGGAACTCGCAAGCTCTACTGGCAGCGCTACAAGCTGCGCCGCTTCGGCCGCGGTGGTTTCGTGCGGACCGCGATCCGCGCCCGCGTGCCGATCGTGCCGACGGCCGTGGTCGGAGCCGAGGAAGCGATGCCCATTTTCGCCCACCTGAACCTGCTAAAGAAGCTTTCCGGGCTGATCTACTTCCCGCTCACGCCTTCTTTCCCCCATTTCGGACTGGCCGCGCCCCTGCTCTACCTGCCGTCGAAGTTCAAGATCCGCTTCATGGAGCCGATCGACATGGCCGAGTACCCAGTCGAGACGATCGACGACCCGGCCGAGATCCAGATGATCAGTGAACGGATCCGGGCTCGCATCCAGCGTCAACTTGACGAGATGCTGGAAGCCCGGGAGTCGGTCTGGACCGGTTGACGCCACGAGGTCGGGTAGATTGCGGGCCGTGAGGGGTACCTGGGTCACAGCCGTCGCCGTTTTGGCGGCATGCGCATCGATCGCCGGTTGCGGCGCGACCACCCATGAGAACAAACCCCGTCCGCCGATCCCGACCGTGGTCAGCGTCTCGGTAAGCGAGAACGAGATCAATGCCAAGGCGGCGATCGGCCAGGGTGTCGGCGAGCCCGGTGCCCGCCAGCCTTACCTCAACCAGAACCGGGACGCGCC
>Ga0182738_1002496_pt1 | contig 21807 bp, 19 predicted proteins | sample eDN5th30CBELigMG_FD_128876 | JGI IMG/M metagenome (GOLD analysis project Ga0182738, IMG submission 128876) | Enriched Miracle-Growth compost microbial communities from Emeryville, California, USA - eDNA 5th pass 30_C BE-Lig MG (version 2)... ...
CCCCACGGACGGCTCCGGCGTCTTCCAGCGCGCCTCAACGGGCTGTGGGGGCGCCAGAAGCCCCACGGACGGCTCCGGCGTCTTCCAGCGCGCCTCAACGGGCTGTGGGGGTGCCAGAAACCCCACGGACGGCTCCGGCGTCTTCCAGCGCGCCTCAACGGGCTGTGGGGGCGCCAGAAACCCCACGGACGGCCCCGGCGTCTTCCAGCGCGCCTCAGCACGCTGTGGGGGCGGCAGCTAGCCAACCTATTGGCAACGACATTACGCCGTGGTCACTCCAGAACGCAGTGCCCAGGGAGAGGCCAATTATCGCTGCCATCTGGCAGCAAACTCGCCATCCAGAAATCCAACCACCGGAACTCAGGGCTGACCCTCAACTCCTGCTGAAAGCGCTGACCACCTACATACGGCGCCAAGTTGTGGCGCTGGTTGCCTCGGTGATGGAGATGTTCCACTCCGCAGACAGGGCGGAGCGGGAGCAGGCTAAGGTAGCGGAAACAACCCTATCTGAATGGTCCATCCCGTGGACAGAGTTGCGGTCAAGGCTCCTCAGAGAGGGCTTCTTGGAAGAGGGCGAAGACCTTTCCGAGGCAGGCTATGCTGTTGCTGCCGGTGATACGGCCGAACCAGAGCCTGTCCCAGAACAGATCCTGGAACTGCAATCAGGACAGGCATGGCCGGAGCCGACGTTGCCGAAGCAGAAGTCTAAGAAGCCAATGTCTCGGAAAGGGCGCAACAGAGGTGGGCGCGGTTTCGGAGATTGAGCTGGATAGGACGCTTATTCTCGGGTGAAGCCCTCGTATGCGTGCAATGCGATGTCGTCTGGGCGGCGCGGAGGGGCCACTCATCGAACGGCAGATTGCTTGTCAGCAGCGTGCTGCCCCGCTCGTAACGCTGGCTGAGCACCTCGAAGAGCAGCGCGCGCTCAAGCGCGCTCTGGCCTAGGACGGGCGCGACATGCAGGCGCGTTATCAGCAGGAATGGGGCGATTTGTCGGCGCGCTATAAGGCACGCTGCGGGAGCCTAGTTAAAATCGCCATCTTCGAGGGCACCCGCCGCCTCTATTCGCTTGAAGTGGCGCATGACACGCTCGCCGATATGCAGACCGAGGTGGCAACTGCGGGCACGACGGTTGCCGGGCAGGTCGATTTCGTCATCGCCGACTTGAGCGGGCGGTGCATGAGGGGCTGCTGCGCGTCTAGCAGCCCTACTCCACGGGCGTCGGCGGCGTGATGCCGTGCTCTTGCAGCCGCGTCAGAGCCCGGGTCACAATCTCGGCCGGAAAGCGCCCGGCATGCTTGGCAACCAGGTACTCGCCCGTGAATTCGGGCAGGCCCTTTGCCACGAGCAGCCGAAACCCTTCGGTTTCCTTGGGTGCCCTAGTCCATTCGATCAGTGATTGATGGACGCCCTTGCTGTCGATCTTCTGGCGCGTCCGCGAGGCTGGTGTATTGCGTCCGTTCTTCTCGGTCAGCAGCTGCTCGTAAGCGGCTAGGGTTTCTTGGAAGCCCCGCACCAGAGGATCGGCAGGTCATCGGCCGCATGGCCGACCAGCTCGCAGTAGCGCCGAAAGACTGCCTCATAGACATCATCCAACCCCTTGGCCCTGGCGCGCTCCATGACCGTCCGGCAGGAGGCAGGCGTTTTCAGCGCCGTGATGTCATAGGGCAGCGTTCTCATGATCGTCCTTTTTCGCGCATCTTGCCGCGCCAGCCGATCTTCATCAATGACCTTCCCTCGTAAGACTATCTGGTAGCAAATAGATAGCTACCAGATAGCTATCAAATATCTACTGCTATCTGTTAGCTATCCGTTAGCCTTTTAGCAGTAGATTCGTTTCACCTTTGTCCTAGGACCTGCCCATGCCTGTCATTGCTTTTGCCAATCCGAAAGGAGGCGCCGGAAAAACCACCTCGGCGCTGCTTCTTGCCTCCGAACTCGCCGCCAAGGGCGCGCAGATCACCATCATCGACGCCGACCCGGAAAAATGGATTTCCCAATGGGGGGCGCTGCCCGGCAAGCCGGCCAATGTCGAGATCGTCAGCGAGGTCAGCGAGGATTCGATCGTCGATCTGATCGAGGAGGCGGCCGGGCGCTCGCAGTTCGTTGTCGTTGACCTGGAAGGCACGGCCAGCCTCATGGTGGCCAACGCCATCGGCATGGCCGATCTGGTGCTGATCCCGACGCAGGGCGCCTCGATGGACGCCAAGGGCGCCGCCAAGACCATCCGCCTGGTGCGAAACCAGGAGCGCATGGCACGGCGCGAGATTCTCCATGCTGTTCTGCTTACCCGGACAAGCGCCGCCATCGCCTCGCGTGCCCTGAAAAACGTGCGCGCTCAGCTCGATCAGGCCGGCATCGCTGTGCTTGATACCTCGATCGTCGAGCGCGCCGCCTACCGCGATATTCTCGATTATGGCGGGCTGCTCTCGGAGCTCGATTCCGGCCAGGTCAGCAATCTCGACAAGGCAATCCACAATGCCCGCGAGTTCGCCGGCGAGGTGCTGTCGCTGCTGCGTAGCGGCGCCCAGAAGGCGAAGGTGGCCTGATGATGAACAAGGCGCGCGCCGATCTAGGCTTTGGTGATGCCCTCGACGAGTTCAACCCGGCCGAATGGCAGCCGGCAGCGCCGAGGCCGGCAGTCGCGCGTCCTAAGCGCGAGGAGGCGGTGAAGATGGCCGAGGCGGCCGGCTTCCGCAGCCGCGAGGCCAAGTCGTCGCCCGTTCCGGCACCAGCTGGAGCAGGGCAGGGGGCGCAGCGGCGCCGGCGCACAGGCCGCAATGCGCAGTTCAACCTCAAGGCCCGCCCGGAAACGATCGAGGCCTATTGCGCCATCGCCGACGCTCAAGGCTGGGGCCTTGGCGAAACGCTGGAGCGGGCCGTCGAGCTCCTGGAGGCCAAATACGGGGCAGGGCGCAAGGCCGCCTCGTGACGCTTCGCCTTGCTCTCCCGCGGATCTTCCTGGGGGGGACTACACGAAAGTGACGTATCTGCACGCTAAGGACGAACGGACCGGGAACGCTTGGCCATCATGTTCTGCGCCACCCTGGCCTGTGATGGCCGCTCTGGTCGCCACGCCGCACATTCCAGAAACGGCGGAAAGCCAGTTGCAAAACTGGCGACCGTTTTGCGGCTGATGCCAAAATATGCAGCTGTCTTCCGACGGCTGTCGCCATCAATAAGAACGGCCCGGCGAACCTTCTGATAAAGCTGCACTCTCTTCATCCTCAGCCTCCGCCAAAACGGAGGTCTAGCAGGACTGGCATACTTTTATCCCGGTGAAACTCGCCAGATAATGGCGCACTTTATTCCCGATGTTCTCAACTCGAACTGATATTGTTGGCCCAAAGTACAACGCTGGACCAAGGGGGGCGAACTTGAAGCTGATCGAGGCGCACGCGACCAACTAGGGGGCCGGTTAGAGGATGTTCGAAAACGTACGCTAAGCGTCGTGGCCGGTCTGGTGAAGGCGGAGCGGCCTGAATCGCTCGCAGGGCTTGTCCAGCTGGACGGTTCGAAAACCGCGCTTTGAGCCGAGCTCGTCGAAACTGACGGAGTCAGATTTCGGAGACGTCGAAGGTAATGCCGTTAGTCGTTTTCGCAGACTGGACGTTATGGAATGCTAGCCTGCTGCGACGAGGTCGAGAATGATGTGCGCGCCAACAGAACCACACTTGGGCATCTTCTGGTTGGCTGGGCCCCTCGTGCCCGGCGAGATGCCCAGAGTAGACCAACCGCAGTTGCTGGCTGTCACGACACCAGCCCGTGAAGTCCCGTTGATCGGAGGCTTCAGAACGACAGACCTAGGCCATATTGACCAGTGGCCTTCATTTCAAAGACAGAACGCATTCCTGCGCGGACTCCCATACGAGTTTTTCCCCCGTGGACGGGTCAATTATCTCGCGGACAGCGACACCTACTTGGTGTTGCTTGACCCGGAAATCGTCAGGTCGGGCTTTCTGGGGTTGATCGATCTGCACTTCGGGCTGCCAACATCACGTCGAGTGATGACGGACAGCCATTATAAAACACGGGTAAGGCTGGCCTCCAGTCGGAATGGCCACGATCGACTGAGTTTATGATGCGCATAGCGGTGAGCAACTGGTAGTTGCACGCTCGACAGCACTATCTCAGCAGGGCGATCGTTGGGATCGTTGGGTTACCCCTATGCCATGAGAAATTCCTGCAACGTCTTTTTCCACTCGTTCATGGCAAACCCGGTCGATGGATGTTGCATCCGCAGCGCCGGAATTTTCTCAATCGTACCGTTGCCGTCCAGAGTGGTTTGGACGCTGTCCTTCATGGCCACCAATAGTGCAGACCAGAGCCTGTATCCGCACACGATGATATGGTCTGGTTCGAGCTCGTCCAGAACCGACCGGAAGGGAGCGACACCGCTCGTGAACATTTCCGTATTAGGAGCAATTCGGTTATCATTACCAACGAACACGGGGACGAAATTGTAGAATGCTACGGACTGCCAGAAGGCGTCGACTTCAGACTGCGTTAATGACCAACGAGGCCTGCCGCCGAGCACGTGCAGCAGCTTGGAGAAGAACGTATGTCGGCCTTGGATGGCATATGTCCGGATCACGTGCCTTGTAGCGTCCGGATCGCACCGGTTGGTCCACTCATCCTCGTTGCTGTAATGGGACTCCCCGAGGATGAGTACCTTTTTGCCTCCAAGCGTGTTTTCTGGATTACCCCAATCTGATCCCACCCAAGGTTCAAACCGCATTTTCATCCTCCATGACGGCCTGACGCCGTGCGTTCAGTCGAACATCACAACGAGCGTCCCAGTTAGCTCGCATGCATCAAAGAATTTGACGATGATCTCGGCTTGAGGCGCGCGCTCATTCAAGATGGCTGCAATCAAGGTCACGTTCTGCAGACCACTTTGCTCTTCTGGAGCTTCAAATTGAGCGACCAGAAAGCAGGGACTCTCTGACTGGGGCCAAGCCCCCGTCTTTTGGCTATCGAATTCAATCACCGCATCTTCGCCCGTCAGTGGCGAAAAGAATGCACGACCGGATCGTCCAGCCGCGGCATCGAATATCTGCTCGGTCTCGGTGCCGATGTATCCCTGCCGCACAAAGAGCTGACAGATTGCATGTGCGACTTGATCGAAGTCAGAGGCAGGTCCTTCAATGGTAAGGACTTCTGCTCGATTGGCTGAGGAAATGTTCGCAAGCGTAGGTGCCGCTACAAGATCGACAGTCCAACGCGAGCGGACTGGGGCCTCATGGACTGCCACGGAAGTCCCGTGGATTAATCTGAAGGAAAACCAAGGATGAGCCGGTATCGCCCTCTCGGAGATCCAGAGCGGCTTTTGCCCCGCATATGCGACACAGACACCAGTATGGATCGGTGCGGCATCATCTGAGGTAGCTTCCAGGTCGACGCCGATATCGGAGCATGTCGAAAGGAAATTTGGGACACCTACGTGCCAGTCTGCGCTCGTGTCACTCATGGGGGGCCAACCCCAATATGCCTCTGACAAAGGAGCGCTTTTCGATTGGGACAAAGCTGCTGTCGATGTAGAGGCCGTAAGTGTCGTCGGGCAGCACGAACCAAGTCGGATACCCTCGCGATATTGGGTTACCTTTCGATCCGTTTGCGCCGTTCCAGCGTTGAGCTAGAACAGGCCGCCATTGGCCATCATCTGATTTCCATCGACCAACTGCCATCGACCAATCCTCAGTCTCCAGCAGGACGTCGATCAACTGCCAGTTGGATTGAGGCGAAACTACCGTGTGGGGATTTACCCCCGTATTGCTTTTCATGAGGCCATCTCCCGTACCGCATCAATGGCGCGACTAGCTATCATTTAACTTAAGCTCATATCTAGGTCAATATCTAAATTGGTATCTATTTGACTATCTAGAGTGGGGCATAATTCAATAATTTTGCGCCGCGCAATCAGCCCTTGTTTTTCAATAGCTTGCTCTGTGCAAAAATCACGCGCATAATTCTAGGATGATTGGATATGCCCGCGTCAGCACCTCAGGTCAGACCCTTGCCGCTCAGATCGAGCAGCTTGAGGCAGCGGGCTGTTCGATCGTTTTCCAGGAAACAGCGTCAGGAGCGCAGTCAGACCGACCGGCGCTCAAGAAGGCCGTCGCAGCCCTGAAACGCGGCGATGTGTTGATGGTGACGCGACTGGACCGGCTCGCCCGTAGTACGCGCGACCTTCTCAATGTAGTTCACCAGATCGAGCAGGCTGGCGGGCATTTCAAATCGATAGCCGAGGAATGGGCCGACACGACCACGCCAGCCGGAAAACTCATGCTGACTGTCCTGGGAGGGCTCGCAGAGTTCGAGCGGTCGTTGATAGCGCAGCGCACCTCTGAGGGCCGAGCCCGTGCCGTTAAGGCTGGGAAGCAGCTAGGACGCCGTCCTCTTCTGACGGCTGTACAGCAGGCCGAGGCCCTGCGGCTGGCGGGCGACGACAAGAGCCATGCTGAAATAGGGCAGGTCTTGCGCGTCTCGCGCTCTACAATTTCACGCTTCCTGGCAAAGGCCCGAGGCCCCTAGTAGGCCTTATGGAACGCCGGGCAGGCGCATGTAGTTTCCTAGCGATGGCGCCCCCCATTCCTGGATGATCCCGCCCGGGTCATTTCGATGGTGAGACGGTTGCTGCTGGCATGTTCCCCTGGTCACCCTCGGGAGCAAACGATGCCAGCGGAGCGACTTTCCATGCGCAAGGCGCGCGACATCATTCGACTGAAATTTTAGTCTCTCTCGGCGCATGAAATTGCCCGACGGCTCGCCATGGCGCGATCGAGCGTGCGAGAGACCCTGCAAAGGGCCGAGAGCGCAGGTCTGTCATGGGAGCAGGTCGAGGCGCTCAGTGACGATGCGCTGGAAAGCGCCCTGTACGCCAACCGCCGCAGCAAACGTGGTGAGAACACCGGACCTCTTCACGCCATTCTTTGTTCAAGCCGGTGCTTGCGCTTAGGCCAATCTGGTAGGACGCGCTCGAGCAGTTCGAAAAACTCCGGTCCGTGATGTGGCACCGCGATGTGGCAGAGTTCGTGCGTGATGACGTAGTCGATGGCATCCATAGGCGCCTCGATCAGCCGGCGGTTAAGCAGCAGGAGTGATGCCGGCGACATCGAACCCCACCGCTGGCGAAGTTGACGAACGATCAAACGCTTCGGGCGGAAGGCCTCAGGGGAAGGGAAGCGCAGAAGGTTGATCTCAAGACGCTCGGCGAATTTCACATGCGCACGCTGCCGATACCAAGCTTGGACAAGCTCGCGCGTAACCTCGGACTTCTCGGGCTGATGAGTTTGGACGAGGATGAAGCCCCGGACGAGCTTTACTCCCGCCTGAACGTGGGGCACCACCTTCAGCCGATACTGGCGTCCGAGGTAGAGATGGGTCTCACCCGCCACATACTGGCGATCCGGGGTGCGCGGAAGGAACTGGATGAAGTATCGCTGCTGACGCAGGATCCAGGCCGCACGCTTGCGCACCTTCTCTTCGATCACCACCAACGGTGCAGCCTGCGGCGCAGCGACGACAACGGAGGCATCCGGCTCGACAGCGATTTCCAGTGTCGTCCGTTCACGGCGCACAATGGCGAAGTCGATTCTGTGTTCACCGTACTGGACGCTGTGTCGTTGCGCCTTCATCCGGGAAACCGCGCCCGGGCCAGGTCCATGATCTTGAGTTCAAGGTCGTCCATAACCTCGACCGTCAGCTCGATGCCGCGTTCGTCTCGAAGGACGTCGAAGAAATAGTCATCGATTGCGTTGCGCATCTTGTTCTGAGCGGTGTCGTTAGACCAGACATCGACGATGTGATGGGACTTGATGATGTCGATGATCGTGAGCGCAATGGCGGCAACTTCGTCCTCCTCGATCGGTTTGCCATCATCGGTCGCGAGAGCGCCTTCAAGTATCCCGAAAAACGCCTGCCCATCGTCGTTGCCCTTGATCGCATCCGGCACCTCGCGCCCCCGGTCCTTGCGCGCGACCTTGCTCGCCAGATCGACAACGTTCTTGAGGTAATCCCGCTCGGAAATCCGTTTGGCCCGATAGTCGCGGATGGTCTCCTCCAGCAGCTCCGAGAAGCTGCGGTAGAAAGTAGGGTCCTCGTCCATCTTTTCGGTGATGGTCCGGCGCGTCGCGCTGGCGATCCGGTCCGCCCTTGATGCCTCGGAGACGCCCGTTTCCTCGATCACAGCTTTCAGCGCGTCCGGATCGTTGATGTTGACCATCTCGATGATCGTTTCGGCCGGCATGGCAACCACATGGTCGTCGAGCAGCTTCTGGATCTTCGGCTCGAACTCCTTGACGTCGATGGTCTCCTGGTAGCGCAGCTGAACCGAGCGCCGCAGTTCGGAAAACTGCTTCCAGTCTCGCTTCATGGCGTCGATCTTCGATTCGTCGAAGACGTCGAAGAGCTTGTCAGACGATAGCGAGATATGGAGGCAGCGGCTGAACGCCTTCAGTCGTTCATAGAATTCCTGCCGGATTGCCTCATCGGCCAGGAACTGTTCGAACTGCTCCATGTCCTTCTTGTTCTTGACCGGCTTGAACAGGTCCCAGAGCTGATCGTGCAGCTGAGGCAGCTTCCGGATTTCCTCGCGCACGTCGTGGACCGTGCCGGCGAGATCGGCGGCATCAAAGCCCTCGAAGGCGCTATAGGTCGTCAGCGCCGTGTCGAGTTCTCCGAGCAGCCCCTCATAGTCGATGATGAAGCCGAACTGCTTCTCGGTCGCGCCGTCTTCATAGAGCCGGTTCACGCGGGCGATCGCCTGCAGCAGGTTATGTTCGCGCAGCGACTTGCAGACGTAGAGCACGGTATTGCGCGGCGCATCGAACCCGGTCAGCAGCTTCGAAACGACGATGAGAATCTCCGGATCGCCGGATCCTTTGAACGCCTCGATGATCTGCCGGGTGTATTCGTCCTCGGTCTTATAACGCGCCATCATCTGCGCCCAGAACCCGCGCACGAGGTCCTTCGATTCCTTGTCGACCTCCTCGTTGCCCTCGTTGTCATCGGGGGGAGAGATGACGATTTCGCTGGTGACGTGCCCGATCTCGTCGAGCACCTCCTTGAAGCGGACGGCTGCCGCCTTGGACGGCGCCACAAGCTGTGCCTTGAATCCCGTTCCTTGCCAGTGCTGACGGAAGTGCTCCGAGATGTCGAAGGCTTTCGCCCGTATCGCCTGGCCGGTCTTCGACAGGGCGTCCATGCGGGAGAACTTGCGCTTAAGGTCGGCTTTCTGGCTGTCGGTAAGACCCTCGCTGATCTTGTCGAACCACTTGTCGATCACGCCGCCATTGACCTGCTGCTCGACAAGGCGGCCCTCATAGAGGAGCGGCACGACGGCACCGTCAGCGACAGCCTCGTCGATCGCGTATTTGTGGATCAGGCCGCCAAAGGTCGAGAGGGTGTTCTTCTCCTTCTTCAGAAGCGGCGTTCCGGTGAAGCCGAGATAGCAAGCCTTCGGCAGCAGCCGGCGCATCCGCGTGGCGAACTGGCTGTGACCGCCATAGCGGCCGGTCTGCGAGCGATGGCTTTCATCGACCAGGACGAACACATTGGCATCCTCATCGACATCCTCGGCGGCTTTGGCCGCCGTATCGAACTTGTTGATGATGGTGGTGACGAGCGGTGTCCGGTTGCGGATCAGCTCGATCAGGTGGGCCCCGCTGGTTGCCCGGACAGGTTCCAGTTCACAGGACTTGAACGTGTCCTTGATCTGTTTGTCGAGATCGTCGCGGTCGGTGACGATCAGAATGCGCGGATTGGGGATGGCCTTATCGAGTGCGAGGGACCGCCCCAGCATCACCATGGTCAGTGATTTGCCCGACCCCTGGGTGTGCCAGATCACGCCACCCTTGCGGCGGCCGTCCAGATTGAACTGGCGGACGCGTTCGACAGCCTTGCGGATCCCGAAGTACTGCTGGTGGCGCGCGACCTTGCGTGCACCGCCATCGAACACGGTGAAACGACGGATCAGGTCCAGTAGCCGTTCCGGCCGACACAGCGCGTGAATGGCACGATCCTGCGCCGTGATCGCGCGCGGGCCTTCAGCCGCCAGCGCCTCGAAATGGGCACGCGCGAAAGCGAAATCGCCCGAGAAGACCGCGTCGGCCTCCGCCGCGGTGAGCGGCCGATTGGTCAGCGGATCGATAATCTCGTCCCTGTCTTCCTCATCCCGCCACGTCTGCCAGAACTGCCGTGGAGTTCCCACGGTGGCGTATCGCGCCTCGACACGGTTCATAACCATGAGAAGCTGCGCAAAGTGGAACAGCTGCGGAATGTTGTCTTCGTTCTGATAGCCGATCAGCTGGCTGCCGGCCTTTTTCAGGCTCTCGGTCGGCCGCTTGTTTTCGATCACCAGAAACGGGATGCCGTTCACGTAAGCGACGATGTCGCACCGCTTGGTCTGCGTACTGGCCGTGCGCTCGACGGAGACTTCGGCCGTCACGTGATAGACGTTGTTCGCAGGCGTCTCCCAATCGATGTAGCGGAACGAGTAGGACTTGGAGTCCCCCTGGATCGTCTTGGTGATGGTCGTGCCAAGGACGAGGGTGTCGTAGATGTCCTGGTTGGTGCCGCGCAGGCCCTTTTGGCGGTCGGGCGTGGGTTTCAACCGGCGAATGGCCTCATGCGCGTCCTCGAGGTCGAAGGGATAGTCCCGGCCACGATGGGTAAAGCTGTTGATCTTCAAGAGTTGGTCGGCGAGGACGTCGTCAAGCACCACATTGCGGAGGCGACCGCCCCGCAGACGCACGGCCTCGGCCTGGGACAGCGGCGTGAACCCCAACGCCACCAGGAGCTGAAGGGCGGGGATCTGGGACTGATGTTTTTCGGCGGCGTCGAAGGTCATTGCGGGCCCTCCGAGAAGAGGCCGGACAGTGCCGACCGCGCCGCAATTGCGGAGATGTTGGCCTTGATGACACGGTCCAGTTCGCTTCCGTCCGTGTAGATCGCGGGGACGGCGCAGTGGACCCGGCCATCCTTGATGTAGTTGTCGGCCTTGCCGCGCGCGCCCTTGGTGTGGGGCTTGAATACCGCGACCGAAAGGCCGCCCTGTTCTTTAACCAGTCGAAAGCAGGGAATGTCGGTCGAGCCGTCGCCAATGAACACCATGTTCTCGAACGGCACGGGCCGATCACGCTTTTCGACGAACTGGTTGACCTTGCTATTGTCGCTCAGGTCGAAGGCGCCCTTGTTGATGCGGAACAGGTACTGCGTCTTGGTTGTGTAGTTCACGGCGAGCGCAGGCCAGGCGGCGACACCATTCTGGTCGAACATGAACTTCGACGCATAGACCTGGGCGAACTTGGATGCGATTGGTGTGCCCGCGAAGATCTCTGCGTTCCCGGACGAGACGAGGTAGTGCTGGACGCGGACACCCTGCGCCCTGCCATAGCCGGTGATGCGGTCGAACCATTCTTCGACCCCGTCGAATAGCTGGATGGCCCTGCCTCGCGCCTTGAAATCATCGCGCCGTACCGGAACGCCTGCGGCGGCGGCCTTGCGCAGCATCAGGTTCATGTAGACGAGCACTTCGTCCGCCTGATGCTGCTTGGTGAGGCGCTTTACCTCGGCCCAAAAATCCTTCGGCTTCATGCCGATGTCGGGCAGGAACTGGTGTTCCTGCATGTTGCCGTCCGCCAGCGTGCCGTCGAAGTCGTAGGCGATCGCCATCTCGATGTGTTTTTTGGCCATGCGCTTCTCCTTCAGACAGCGACGCGCCATTCGCCTGTCAGCAGCTTCTGCATCAGGCCGCGTTTCTGGCGGGTGAGGGCCTCGATTTCCGCGTCGATGGCGGTGAGTTCGGCTTGCGATACTTCCACCACCTCGGCGATGGCGGACTGCTCGGCTTGGTCCATCGGCAGGCGCAGCTTACCTTCGAGGAAGCGGCGATTGGTGATCGCGATGGTATTCTTGGCGCCCTTCTGAACGAGCGGGTGCAGGTAGTTGCGGACGGCGATCGGGGACTCGAATAGGGCATCGAGGATGACGCCGAGCGCGCGGGTCGCGGGGGTGAACACCCCGTAGAGCGGCGACACGATCACCTCTGCCGAGATTTTGCTCTGCTTGATGATGCCGAGCGGAAATTCTCCGGTCGGGCTCTTGGTGTAAACGATATCGCCCGGCAGGACGCGGTTGTAATGGCTTGTTTCTGCGGCGGCGAAGGATCGGCCGAGGTGCTCGATTTGATTGATCAGGCCCTTGTGGACCGACACGGAAAACACCTCCTCCGCGCCGGTGCCTTGCAGGCCGTGTTCGGTCAGCACCTCGCCGAGAGCGACTTCGCGCCATTCGCCCGTGTAACCAGGCAGCCGCGTGCGACCCGTGAACAGATGAGTGCGCATCCAGATGCGACGTTGAAGATTCGCCGCCCGCAGCGGCTCCAGCTTCTCGATGGCCTCGTCCCACGTCCGCAGGATTTCAGCGATCTTGCGCTGTTCGGGGAGCGGGGGAATTGCCACTGGAATATTAAGCAGTCGATCCTGCGAAATATTCTTCATCGTGCTCTGCGTGCCGGTCGCTTCAATCTGAATTAGTTTGCGAAGCCGGTCGCTCTTGAGGCTATTGGCTAGCCAATCTCTATCGACGCTCGGGGCTGGATGAAGCTCCCAAAGCAAATCCGACAAAAAAACGTTCGGTGCATCTGTCGAAACCAATGCAGAGGAACCGATTGTTTCCTCTGAATTTTTCCGGCAGAAGATGATGGTCCCGGCCTTTACCGGCGTTCTCAAGGAAGCATGTTCGGAAGGCGGAACGTATTTGTTCTGACTGAGATCAAATCGGCCATTCAATACGGCGCCCGTCTTGAGCACAGCCATTTCATCAGGCATGGCTTGGCGATCATCGCACTTGACGCTATAGCCGCCGCGGACCGTCGAAATGACGTCGCCAAGCGAGCCGTGGTTCCATCCCTTTGGGACCTTCATGCCTCGCCCCCCTTCTTCCGCTCCTTGGCGGCTTTCTCCATCTCCTCCAGCTGGGCGATGTCAGCTTCATCCGCCGCCAGCGCCTCGGCGGCGCGGCGGTTGGAGTCGAACACCTCGAACCGCTCGACGGCCAGCTTCTGCGCCACGTCCATCCGCAGCCGCCCGGCATGGGTCAGCACGTCGCGTTCGTTGAAGGACAGGAAGGCGTCGAGCTTGTCGGCCCATTCGGCCATGGTGACCGGCCGGCGGCGCCGCGCCTGGTCCTCGGCGTAGTCGAGGTACATCACCACGATGCGGTTGAGTTCCTCGACCTCCTCGGCCTTGAGGTAGTTCTTGGCGGTGCCGACATCCCCCTTGCGCACGACCGAGCCTTTCCAGCTGGTCAGGCCCATGTTGGGAGCAATCGGGTCGCTGCGGCTTTCGATCAGTTCGGCGGCAGTCTTGCCCGTGACCGCCCAGAGCATCTTGTTCTGGACCTTCTTGAAGAAGGCCTGCGCTTGGCTTGACGTCTTGTCGTAGTCGATGGCGGTCGTGTAGAGGTCACGCACCTTCTGGTAGAAGCGCTTCTCCGAGGCGCGGATGTCCCGGATGCGGGCAAGCCACTCGTCGAAATAGTCCCATTGCTCGGCCTGCTTCAGCCGGGCATCGTCCATGGCGAAGCCCTTGACCAGGTATTCGCGCAGGACGGTGGTGGCCCAGCGGCGGAACTGGGTGCCCCTCGGGGAGCGGACGCGGTAGCCGACCGCCAGAATGGCGTCCAGATTGTAGACCTTCGTGCGGTATGCCTTGCCGTCCGCTGCAGTTGTCAAGGATTCCTTGACAACTGACTCCGCCGCCAGCTCCCCCTCGGACAGGATGTTGTTGATGTGCAGGCTGACGTTCTGCTTGGAGGAGTCGAACAGCTCCGCCATCTCCAACTGGGTCAGCCAGACCGTCCCGTCGATGGCCCGCAGGCCAATGGTCGCGGCGCCATCATCGGTGTTGTAAAGGATCAACTCGCCCTCAGACATCGACGCCCAGCTCCTTCAGGTAGCCAGCCATCTTGCCCCGCACCTCGGCCAACTCGGCCTCGATTGTGTTGATTTGCTTCTGCAGGGCGGCGACGTCGATTTCCTCCTCCGGCTCGAAGGCGTCGACGTAGCGGGGGATGTTGAGGTTGAAGTCGTTCTCGGCGATTTCTTCCGGGCTGGCGCGGTGGGAATATTTCTCGATCTCCGCCCGCGACGCGTAGGTTTCCAGCACCTTGTTGATATGCGCCTCGTCCATCACGTTCTGGGTCTTGCCCGGCGTGAATTCCTTGCTGGCGTCGATGAACAGGACATCGCGACGGTCCTCGTTGGCACCGCCCTGTTCGCGGGAGCGGTCGAACACCAGAATGGCCACCGGAATGCCCGTGGTCGTGAACAGGTTGGCGGGCAGGCCCACCACCGCGTCGAGCAGGTTCTCCTCGATCAGCGACTGGCGGATACGCCCCTCGGCCCCGCCCCTGAACAGCACGCCATGCGGAACGATGACGGCCACCCGGCCGCTCTGGCGCTTGGCGATTTCGATCATGTGGGTGATGAAGCCGTAGTCGCCCTTGGATTTGGGCGGGATGCCGCGCCAGAAGCGCTTGAACTGGTCGGTGTCCGCGTTCTCCGCCCCCCACTTGTCGAGGCTGAACGGGGGATTGGCCACCACTACGTCGAACTTCATCAGGTGATCGCCCTCGACCAGCGCGGGGCTGTTGAGTGTGTCACACCACTCGATGCGCGCGGCGTCCTTGGCGTGGAGAAACATGTTCATCCGCGCCAGCGCCCAGGTCGCGCCGTTCACTTCCTGGCCATAGAGGGCGAAGTTCTCGGATCCGACCTCCTCGGCAGCCCGGATCAACAGCGATCCGGACCCGCAGGCCGGGTCGCAGATCGTGTCGCCCGGCTTGGGCGCCGCCAGTTTCGCGAGCAGGCGAGAGACGGCGGAGGGCGTGTAGAACTCGCCAGCCTTCTTGCCCGCGTCCGAGGCAAAGCGCGAGATCAGATAGATGTAGCACTCGCCGATAATGTCTTCGGTCACACGGCTGGGGCGCAGGTCGAGCGCGGGCTTGGCGAAATCCTCCAGCAGGTTTTTGAGCCGCCGGTTGCGGTCCTTCACGCGCCCGAGATTGGCTTCGGAGTTGAAGTCGATGTTGCGGAACACGCCTTCGAGCTTGGCGCGGTTGGCGTCTTCGATCCGCTCCAGCGCGATGTTGATCCGCTCGCCGATGTTGGCCTCGTTCCGCGCTTCGTAAAGATCGTAGAAGCTGGCACCCTCCGGCAGAACGAAGCGCTCACGCTCTAGCCGCCGCCGGATCCGGGTCTCATCCCCGCCATACTGTTTGCGGTAGGTTTCGAGGTGATCGTTCCAGTGGTCAGAAATGTACTTCAGGAACAACATCACCAGGATGTAGTCCTTGTACTGTCCGGCATCGACGACGCCCCGGAAGGTGTCGCAAGCGGCCCAGGCCGTTTGATTGACCTGTTGTTGGGTAAGCTGGTCGTTCATTGGGGCGTCTTTCCTTTCCTCGTTCTGGTGCGCATCCTGCTCGCTCGCTCGAAGAGGATCAGGCTCATCATCTTTCTTCGCGTCTCGGCTGCGAGCTGCGACAGCTCCCGCTCCCTTTCGGCCAGCGCATCGACGGCGATGATTCTTCTCTGTGTCTCGATGTCCGGGACGTCGAGTTCGAGGTCGTCGAGGCTGGATCGGGGTATCATCCGGATGTTCGTGCCGCGTGCCGCAACGTCGAAGTGACGCTGCGCCGGGGGCTGATTGATCGCCCATGCCAGATACTCCGGCGTCACGACATCACGCTTCGGACGCAGCACCATCAGGGGCAGCACTGCAAGGGCTGGCTCCCGCAGACGCTCGTCCAAGGCGGAGGCCGTGTTACGCTCACCCCGCGATCGGAACACAACGTCACCGGCGCGCACGAAATAGCGGTCTGCAAGGTCTTCCAACTGAACGCGAGTGAGGCGCTCCGGATCGACGAGGCCGTCGGGGGAGATGTCCCGCAACTGGATTGCGAGCACGCCCCCGGTGGCCGTCGGCTCCAGTCTGCCGCGAGCGGTATAGCCGGTATGAATGGCGCAGACGTCAGCGAGGCGCATAGAAATTCCTCTGTAGCTATCACTACAGCAATTATCCGTACGACACTCCGGCTGTCAATGCTAAATGTGCTGTATTGTATCCTACTGCATTTTTATTCCTGCCGGATCCATCCAGCCGCGATGAGGATCGACTTCTTACCTGTCGCCGACACGCAACGCGACGGCGGCCAAGCGTTTCTTGGGGTCGGTTCCGGCGGAGGGCGGAATGACACCATAAGGGTTAGACCTGTGTCGTTGCACGATGGCCGCAGGCAATATCCGGCCTCGCCGTCGCAGACCGGCGGAACGAAGGGCTCGACGTTCCGACCGAGGTTCTGGCCCAAATATCCCCCTTGGGCTGGGCGCATATCCTGCTGACCGGCGAGTATCTAGGGTGTCATTCCGCCCTCAGCCGGAGCCGACCCCTGACAGGGCGTGAAGCGCTAACGGGAAGTGAACAGCATCCACAGTGCTCGCAGAAGCCGCCCGCCGGCGCTGCGCACGGGTGCGCGCCGGGGCACCCACGTTTCTGTTAACCGACCATTACCAGTTTGGGGCGGTTATTTGGGAAAGCGTGGATTGCCAAGGGCGCGGGGCGTTTGACAGAATCTGTGCCGTCACGCCCAATGGCATGATCCGCCTGCAGGATTCGACGCACGATGCGGCGCAGGGTCCGGCACAGGTCGGGCGGGGGCAAGCCTCGCGATATTGAACAGGAGACTGGTCGAGCAGAGCCAGAAAAGCGAAAGGCCCCCAGGGCTGCCACCCTAGAGGCCTCTAAATCGATTTGACGGTCCTAAACCTCTGCAAGCCTTAGTGGGCCCACTCAGGGGGATACGTCAGCCATGACAGGACCGTCCCATGACTCATTTTCCGAGTCAAGCGAAAGGCAGCAGCTTTTCGCAACGATGCTCTATGGCCTGAGCGACCCCAGGAACGGGGTCATAAATGGAAGTGGAACAGGTAGCGGCCATCATCGATGGCTCGAGAACAATCGCGCGGTTGGATGAGCTGGCGGCGGCCATATGGAAGACGTATGCCGCCGGCGGGTTGAGCGAGGAACAGACGCAGGGTCTCGCTGACAGGATAAATGCGCGCAAAGCAGAACTGCGACCGGCAGAGCGCCCCCTTGGTTACGTGGCCAAGCACTCAATCTTTCCGCCGCGCAACCGTCAGGTGTCTCCGGATCGGAGAGCATCCCTGATGCGCCGACGCCGCATGGCCAATTCAGGCCCTCTCCCGCCGCAAATGGCAGCACACTTCACAACAGGCCAGCTGGCGGTCATGCGCGTGGTCAGCGACGAAATGCGCGACCGTGGCAGGTGCGCCATCACCATTGCCGATATTGCCGCACGGGCTGGCGTCTGCCGCTCACTGGTCCAGCAGGCCATGCACGTTGCTGCCAGCGTCGGGCTGATCCGGGTGATTGAACGCCGCCGGCAAGGCCAGAAGAATCTGCCCAACGTCATTCACGTCACCAGCGCCGAGTGGCTGGCGTGGATCAAGCGCGGCCCCAAGGCGTCACCTATGGCGTTCCGTAGTCTGGGCATAGGGTCCATTTCTGTCGCCCCCACGTATACGAGCAATAAAAAAGGATCTCCAAAGAAGGCGATAGACAGGAGCCATGCGCCCATATCGGGGCCGGATTCGACGTATCAGGCAGCTTAAAGGCAGCCTGTCGGGCTGGCTGGCTCATCGGCGCGTCATGTCGCGACCAACCAGCGAAGGCGTAACACCCATGCAGGGCCAATGTGCCCAGCGTGGCCGCTCCCCCGTACCCTTTTTACGGCGTTAAGAAATTACGCCATTGACGCACTGCGCCCTTGCCGCGGGTCTTTGGCAGGAAGGGGAATGCCGATGAACAACGCTGATTTCAGGAGCTGGTCCAAGGCCTGAATGAAGCGCGGACGTATGCTCGCGGCGAGCCGGTTGATGCGTTGGTGGTGCATATTCCGGAGGCTATCGACGTGGCCAAGGTCCGCAGGGATTTGCGCCTCACACAGGCTGCGTTCGCCCAGCGCATGGGGATTTCAGCCGCCACGCTGCGCAACTGGGAACAGGGCCGCCGGAAGGGCTGGCGCGCGTCTTGCTCGCCCTGATTGCCGCCAATCCTCCTTCAGTTTCCTATGGTGGTTGCTGAAGGTGTGCCCGGCATTTCAAGCGCCGAGCGATGACGTTTGTTTTGGAAATAAGGAGTGGTTGCAACTTGGTTGCAGAAAAAACCCCATAAAATTAATGAGTTAGTAGAGTATGTATTTCGCAGATGACGCTTGTGGCACGCTTTCGGCACCATTGATCCCCGAATTCCTCGCTGCCCGCGAGGCGGCGTGGCCTTTATCCATGTGGCCCGTGCCTTTACACCAGCCTCTGTCAGGCCTTCCCCGCGCAATGCGGCTATACGAGGCAGCCAGCCAGCGTGCAGTTTACTTCGCCGTATGCCAAGGGGCCGCACGCCTCAAAGAGCTGCTGAAGTTTTTCGTCTCCAAGGTTGGTTGCACTGGGCCCGAACGCCTTTCCCGCCGGATGGAGGAACTGCGAGACGTCGAGTATGGCGCATTGCAGAAAGCGGAGGGGAAGTGGATCCGCGATCCGGGCTGGGATATGTGGTTCGCATCCAAGATCGCCTCTTTGCCCACTTGGAACAGCCCGCACATCCGCGTGGGAAACGACGCCATTATCGTTGATCTGCCGCCCGGCATGTCGGACGTCGATTTTGACAAAGCATTTGATGCCCGGTTTCAGGCGATAGCGCTCGTGCACTGGGCTGCGACAGCAACCGGACAAGCCTATTGCGCTGCAACTAACGTCAATCCGGGGGTGGCCTTCAGGTTCACCGCCGACACTGTCGGCACGGACAGAAAGATCACCTCCGCCACTGAGCTCTTCCCCTTGAACCCGCACAAGCCTTGGCATGTCTGCTTAGTCGTCGACGTTATCTCACAAGTAATCGTCGACCATCTGGCCACCATCCACTGCCAGTGACAGTCAGTAGTCGCTGTGCTTTCTCGCCGCACCCAACGACCCTGACGTTACATTTGAAACCCTATTCGTTTTTCTGGATACGAAGATACTCATATGATTTGTCCCAAAAGCCCGTTGGCTCTCAATCCGCATCCTCATCCTGGTTTCCACATGCTCGGAGCTGAGGTGAGTTCTCGGATCCCCTTCATTCCAAGCCTGACCATGGCAGTCCTTCCAGATGGCATCGCTCAATGCACGGCCGGAACTGTCGCGGACCCAGCACAGAGGCGCGCTGTCATTGTAGCGGGCTGCCCGGGCCTGGCGGGACTCGCCGAGAAATACGAGTTTACCGCCTACGTGGTCACGACATGCCCCGAGAAACGGGTCTGGGATACCTTAAGTTTGCTACAGAAAGTGGCGTACGCCGCCTCTGACGAAATGGGCTTATGTTGGCCCGACCATGAGAGCAGGTGGTCTGCGTCATACTTGGGCGATCGCAAACGGATGGTCTCTGGGCCGATGGAGAGGACATCGAAAGCAATCCTGATGAAGTTGCCCACCGGGATGACAGGCGAACAGTTCGACATTGCGCTCGCCAGAAGACTCCGTAGACGTGCGATTGGCTGCTGGGCGGCCTCAAAAGAAGGCATCAGGCACTGCAGATCCCGGCGTCTTGATCCCGCTGGCCTCCGCCGGAAGGCTGCGCGTCCGGATGTCGTACAGCTTGCTCGCCTGCCGGCGTCCGATCTTATCGCCTTCAACGCTGGCAATGAGAAAGAGGTTGTCTGGCTGGAACAGCAGGTTCTGGCTGCTATCGCGGAAAAGCCAACCATTGAAGATCGAGGCTAGCCTCACAGTTGCCGTCTGCCGAATAGAGCCAACCGTCTTTTAGGCGCATTGCCGCGCAGCCACGAGCACCAGTTTTGGCTCTACGCGGCAATCATCTAGCCATGCTGCAGAGCATCACCGTTCCCTATCTTGAGCAGGATCGCCATTCTGCAATTGGCTAAGATCGTTCAAGAGGGGTTCGATAGCTCTTAAGTCTGCTTTTCCCTTTACGTGGGACTTGGCGAACTCAATCAGTTTCATACCAGCCGAGCTAGAAGCTCTCGCATTGGCGATGACAGCATCGCCAATGATCCTTGCAATTCTCTCGTCGCGCGCCCTTTTTTTCTCCATGAGCAAGGCAATCTTGCGTTCTTCAAATGCGATTTTTTGATCCAACGTTTTTTTCAAAATAGCCTCCATGCGCGACGGAATGTATGATTATCGCACCAAAATATCATTCATAGAATGATACCAAAACCCGATGAAGATGTCTCATCGGGTTTTGGTTATACCCGTGTTGCGCTTAGGCACAACAGATGCGGATGCGTCAGGATCTTCACATCCCTGTATGAGATGATTAAGATGTTCGAGATGAGCAGAGCGAGATCGAGAGTGGCCCCCCTGGCCTAGAAGGGCGCATTTACGACTTGCTTCCCAAGTCATGCGGCATGGGCTTTGCCCCTGCACCCCAATTCCCACCAAAAGGTGAGGATCGATGGCAATTTTTTATTGCACAACTAAGCCACTTAGTCGGTCAGAAGGCCGAACATCCGTTGCAGCAGCAGCGTATAGGTCTGGCTCATGTCTCATCGATCAAAGGACAGGCGAGCTGCACGATTACCGTGGACGATCTGGCGTGCTAGCAACCGAGATCATTGTGCCTTCCCGTGTCTCCAAAGGCGTGCTTGATCGGGCAGATCTATGGAATGCCGCTGAGAAAACCGAGAAGCGGCGGGATGGGCGCACAGCGCGGGAAATCGTTCTCGCCTTACCGAGCGAACTGACCGCAGAGCAAAATCGCGGTCTGGTAACAGCCTTTGCCAGAAAATTGGCTGACGATTACGGCGCTGCTGTTGATGTGGCTGTTCACGCCCCGTCAATCCGCGGCGACCAAAGGAATATCCATGCCCACCTATTGATGACGACGCGTCAGATCGATCTCGGTAGCGATGGAATAAGGCTGACTGATAAGACCCATCTGGAGTGGAGCGACAGTAAGCGGCGGAAGAATGGGCTCTCATCTGCGGCTGACGAGATAAAGCGGATCCGCGAGAGTTGGGCAGGACATGCGAACTCCATTCTGGCCGCGTTAGGAACTGAAGCTGCGATTGACGCTCGCTCTCTAAAAGATCAAGGGATCATGGATCGGCTGCCTGGCGTCCACCTTGGGCCAGCTGCGATGGCTCTTGTCCGTGCGGGAAAGCTGTCAAAGATGGCTGAGAAAGATGCAGCCATTCAGGGGAAGAACGTGGCCCTACAAGGGCATTATCAAGAGCTAGAAAAGTACATATATATCCGTGATTTGATTGCGTCAGGAGCTACGACTGGCTTCGAACTCATTCCGGACATGTCTGTTCGGGAGGTGCTGAAACATCGGCAGCAGTTTCCGCAAGAACCCGGACAGCGCATCATCAACGCTACAGACATGCGCCAGCCGACGCGGAAGCAGCAGGCATTGATCCATGACAGGAACGTGGCGCGCGTCGAACGTTACCTTGCTCGCCTTGAGGCCGAGCGCGAGGAAGTTCTTGAAGCTGAACGTCAGGCCGCCCTTGAGGCCGAACGTCAGGCCCCTCGTTCCAACGGGCAAACAACCACCGATCTTCTGCGGCTGGCGGCTCGCCACACAGCTGTTATGGCGGATAAGCGGCCCATGGCCCCGGCGTCTTCCAGCACGCCTCAACGGGCTGTGGGGGCGCCAGAAGCCCCACGGACGGCTCCGGCGTCTTCCAGCGCGCCTCAACGGGCTGTGGGGGCGCCAGAAGCCCCAC
>Ga0182738_1002497_pt1 | contig 21803 bp, 19 predicted proteins | sample eDN5th30CBELigMG_FD_128876 | JGI IMG/M metagenome (GOLD analysis project Ga0182738, IMG submission 128876) | Enriched Miracle-Growth compost microbial communities from Emeryville, California, USA - eDNA 5th pass 30_C BE-Lig MG (version 2)... ...
TGTCCGCACAACACCACCAGCGGGGCAAAACAATTGACGAGCCCCATCGTGCGCAGTATGCCTGCGGCGAGGTCGGCCTGCTTTTCGGCGTCAAGACCGATGATTTTTGGCCGGGAATATGCATGAAGCCGGGCTGGCAGTCCGGCATGATCGGCGTTGGCTCGCAATGCCGCCGGGGGCCTGATCCAGCGGGCGATTTTCCCCAGGTAGCCAATACCGGCTGTCTCCACAAAGGAAAACGTCGTATTTGGCCAGTGCACTGCGCCCAGCCATTGGTCAAGTCTGGCCAGCCGGTGCTGGCGAATGGAGATGGCCTGCTCTGTGCTGCCAGCGTCACCGGCAGTAACGCTACCTGCTGCGGTCAGCACATCCTGCACCATGAGGCTTGGGTGCCCCAGGCCCGGCGTCTGGGCTCGGCGAAGTGCGGTTCCAAGCGGTGAGTAATGAATGGGAAGACCAAAAGAGCCAGCGTATGCCCGTGTCTGGACACCCGGCCATATGGATTCGAGGGCGCGCCGCATACGTTCGCTGCGGGTGTCGATGCAGAATATCGCCTGCACATCGGGTGCTTGCCTCGCGTCGGATTGCACTGGCTGGCGCAAGGTATGTGCAAACCCGCGTTGAAAGCTCGCTTCCAATGCCTGCTGCCATAGTTCATCCACCGCCAGCGTATTTTCCGCCTCGGCAACCCATCGATTGAACTGCTGCCAGCTGGCGCCAAAAGAAGCGATTGCCTGCCTCTCCGCAGGCGCAACCGCGCAGGCGAGCAAGGCTTCCCAGGCAAGGCGACAGGCAAGCAACTCACGCAGTCGCGGATCCTCCTGCCCTGTGGCTTCTTTCTGCCAGCCGATGTAGGCGCACCATGCGGACCATCCATTGATCGACAGCAACAGCGCCTCGAAGTAATCCGCACAAGCTGCGGGCTGAAGCAAGAGTCGATCCAGCGCCCAGCGCATTGCATCCTCAGCCTGCAAGGGCAGCTTTTGCATATGCTTCATGAAGCCTGGCAGGCCCAGCCTTGCGCCGAGCCCGTGATCGCCGGTCATGCTTTCGCGCCAGAAGCCATACAGGCTGGCGCAGCCCGAGGCGCGCCATTCTGCCTGATGGCGATCGAAATAGGTCGCACAGGTTTGGCTTATCTGGAAGACAATAGCTTCCTTCCACGGCCAGCGCCGGTTTCTTTGCGCCGCGTCGTCAAGCAGGTCCACCAGCAGCGGAGCACGGCGAATATTGAGGGCTTGCCTTAGCTCGGCAATGCATTGTCCGGCGGTGATCAGATGTGTTTGATGGGCCTTATGTATTTCTAGCGCGGCTTCCAGGTCGGCATACGTGATCCTGCCTTGCTCCCATTCTCGCCTGATGTAGTCGCGTGCCGGAAATACGCGAAAATCGCCAAGTACAGCCAGACGGGCTGCAACATGGCGAATAGGCATGCCGATGCGCCGCCAGTGCGGATTGACCGCGACTGCCTGATCCAGTGGCCAGGCAGGCATGATGCTGCCGCATGCGCGCGTTGCTGCGCTGTGTATGGTATGCGGGTCCAGCGCAGTTGCGGACATCGCCGGCTCCCGGGAAATTGTGTCAGGCATGGCCAGTCTCATGCTTCAGACCATGTGCACGCCGGCTCTGGCTGCCCTTTCTGGGGCAGCATAGTTTCCCGCCCCGAGCCGGCCCAGCGTACAGGCCAAGCCTTCAGCACCCAATGGGTATAGCCCTCGTCCATGTAAAAGCCCGCGTATACCCAGCGTCGAACGCTCACGGTTGACTGCGGCCACAATTGAATCACCGACATGCCCGCGTACATGATGCCCATTCCAACCAGGGCGACAATGCCGGCAAGATCAAACGGATCATTGGCAACGCCGATCGGAGCATGATCGATGAGCTGGGCTGCGATTGTCAGGAACGCAGCCGCCACCAGACCGGTCGACATGCGGACGAGCAGAGCACCGCAGCGACCCGCTTGTGGCTTGGGTATCCATAGCAGCGGCGCCCAAGCGAGTGCCAGCACTGCGCTCCACCACCATGGCCATGCGTGATTGCCTGTCAGCGATTGGAGCATCAGGATCACGGCAAGTGCTGTAGGGCCTGCGGCAAGCATACTGGCTCCTGAACGCTTGGCCATGCCAGTGAGCAGCTTGCGTTCGCATTCGGCCACAGCGCTGGAGGCGCTCAGGAAATTGTGGGCTTTGTAGAGCGAATGGCCCAGCAAGTGCAGCGCAGCAAAAAGATATAGACCGAGACCGCATTCCAGCAGCATGAAACCCATCTGGGCAATGGTGGACCAGGCCAGATGTACTTTCTGGCTGACGCGTGTGAGCAACACCATGCCTGCCACCATCGCGGAAACCAGCCCGAACACGACCAGCAGCCAGCGCGCGGCCCATGACACACCGAGCAAGGGTGCAAACAGGACGAGCACATAACCGCCCAGGTTGACGACGCCGGCATGCAGCAACGCTGAAACAGGCGTGGGCGCTTCCATGACCTGCACCAGCCAGCCATGCACTGGCATCAGCGCCGTGCGTGCAATCACAGCCAGCACCAGGCAAATGCCGCTCCAGGCGAGTGCGGGTGAAGCATGGCCGGCATCAATCCATGCCCACAAGGCAGACAACGAGCCGCTGCCTACCTCCGACCATGCGATAGCGGCGGCCACAAGCAAGAGGACATCAGCCGCGCGGTCTGCCACCATTTTCTTGTGGGCAGCCAGCAATGCAAAGGGACGGTCGTCGTAGAAACAAAGCAGGAAGTTCATTGCACAGCCGATTGCCGCCCAGGCCCCGATGAGGATAAGCCAGTGATTGGCCAGCAACAGGAGATGGACTGAAGCCAGCACAGCAGCCAAGGCAGCGATATATACGGGCTGACGCGGCTCGCCCGCCAGATGTTTGGATGAATAGATACCTATGGCTGTGCCGAGCAACTGGACCAGCAGGCTTACCCACGCACCGAACTGGTTGGTGGCAAGCCACAGGTCTTGACTGATCTGACCTCCACCTGACCCGAGCGCAATCTGGAAGGCAAGACCCGGCAGCGAGCAGGCCAGTGCGGCAAAGGAGAGCACATTGAATCGCTGCCACAGGCCATGTACTGGTTTTTTTCCATGCCGGGCCGATAATGCGGCAACAGACATCAGCACTGCAGGCGCAATCGCCAGCGCAAAATTCAGCTCACACAACCAGTTCAATGGGTTCTCTCCGAATGTCCACGAACGACATTCTTGAGTTTTTTATTTATTCTGTAAATTACATTTATAATATCCAATCGTTCCATAAAAAAGAACAATGGATATCAGCCAACTCAACTTCCGGCATTTGTTTTATTTCTGGCGCGTAGCCAGGAATGGGTCGCTGACCCATGCAGCCGAGGAGATCCACACTTCGCAATCCGCCCTCTCCACGCAAATCAGGCAGCTGGAGAGCCGCCTGGAAAAGGATTTGTTTGTCCGCAGTGGACGGCGCCTGGAGCTCACCGCGACAGGCCAGCAGGTGTTCGCCTATGCGGACAGCATCTTCGGGTTGAGCGAACAGATGCTTGGATGGCTGGACGGGCGCGAAGAAGGCACGACCCATGTGCGTGTGGGGAGCGTTTCGACCATGTCGCGCAACTTCCAGGTCAACTGGCTGCGCCCCCTGTTCAGCGAACCAACCGTCAACCTGTCGGTGGATTCCGGATCGCTGCAGACATTGGTGGAACGTCTGCTGCGCCATCAACTGGACGTGGTGCTCGCCAATGAGCCGCTTCCGTCCGACCCGGTACGACCCGTGTCATCGCGCTTTCTGGGCAGCCAGGTCATTTCACTGGTGGGCCGCGCCGACCGTTGGTCCGGTACATCTCTGCGCGTCCCGCAGGACCTCGACAACGTCGAAATGGCGATGCCCAGCGTGCGTCACAGCGTACGCGCGCAGTTCGATGCCCTGTGCATTTCCGCAGGCGTCCAGCCCAAGGTACGCGCCGAGATTGACGACATGACCATGCTGCGTCTGGTCGCACGCGACAGCGGCTGGATTACCGTGCTGCCCGAGGTGGTCGTGCAGGACGAGCTGCATTCTGGCGTGCTCGTTCATGTGGGCCAATCTTCACAACTGAGCGAACACTTTTATGCCATTACCCTGCAGCACAGCCCCCCCGGTAGGCCCACTGAACCAGTTGCTCCTGCGTGCGGCGGTCGGAGATGTTTTTAGTTGAAGGGCTTACGGTCCATTCTTCCTTATGGGAGATAGCGCTCATCCTTGTTCCCGGCGTCACCGCTGGTAGAGCCTTTTCGCAATCGTCCAGGGCAAAACTGCAATCGGCGGGTGGTCATTCATTGTTTCTTCCAGCTCTGCGGCCCGCTCGCCCTGGATCGCACAGACACACAATACCAGCAAGTCGATATCGATCAGGAATTCGGGGTTAAGCAGGCGTCGCCAGTGGTAGCTATCGCGCTGCGCGATCTCGATCCTCTCCATCCTGTTCAACAACATCAGCTTCAGCCACTCACGCCCATCATGGCCGAAATCCCCATGGGACAGGGCTCGCAATAACAACACATACTTTTGAAGCTGGATACCCTGTATGACGCCTGGCGGCGTCTCAAGCAAATAAGGGCATGCACGATCTGTCAGGGTGTTCAGATTATCAGAGCCACTGAGCACGCCAGCCTGCACAAGATTGATCAACTGCCGCTTCGATGCGACAGACTTGGCCAGATACGGTTTTATGACTGGTTCCGTCCGATCCTGGCCGAGGTTGTCTGTTAAATCTGTCTCCCGATCCAAAGCATCTCGCTCCTGCTCATTCAATGGTTCACCACCATACAGTGATTGCATCAGCGTGGCGGCTTGCCTGAAATCGTTCTCGTAAATCTCTGTCCATGTCTGGTTGCGAGACAGGCCAAGAAGCGTATAGCCCGCAAACAGGCCAATACCGGCCCAGGCTTGCCCCGACAAACGCAAGTGCGTCATCGCCTGATCATATTCTTCAAGCAATATGAACAGGCATGCCGTATCTCTTTGCAGGGTAGCTATACGCCCTATTCTCTGCATATGCGCGGCGGCGGACTCATGCTCGGTGTATTCACGACGCTCAGCGCATAGTTTCAGGAACCGTATACGGCGATCAATATACGCAGGCGCCGCCTCATCCAATCCCAGATATTCAAACATCAGAATAGCTCCCTGATATTGAGTATTGCGCTCGGAGCTTGGTAATGCGGGTTGGGGAATTCGTCGTACGGGGCCGTCGAACCCGGCTCCCACCATTCGGCGCGCTCTATCTGATTGGCCGGGATATGGACTTTCGCGGTAATTTCACCTTCAAGCTGATAGGGAGACCAGCGGTGATAGACATTCAACTCGCGCACTGATTCCGCAACAGATCCGATACATACCGCTGGACTCAAGCCTACGACCACCCAGCCAAAAAACAGCACACCCGCGTGGCTGCCCGCACCGGTGGCAAAATCCAGCGCCGTGTCCTTCGCCGAATAAAGATGGTTCTGCTCGAGCAGCGTATCCCGCTCAACACAACCCGCCGCGAGCGATATGAATGGGCTGTCTCTGCCGAAATTGCTGTAGTCATGGAGGTGACGATCCAGATTGGCCTCCGTAAGCACCAGCGCAACATCAAGTGGCGTGATCAGACCTTTGTGTCGCCACCAGTTTGAGTAGATTCCCTGGTGCGTCCGCAGTATGGATTTTGCGTCCTCCCAGCTCATGCCGTTTTGATGCTCGCCAATGATGCCTTTTACAAATTTCTGTATATACATCGATCAGCTCCTGGTTCTTGCGAGTGAATCCAGAACGAGATGAACCAGCTCGGTGGGCCTGTCTGCGACGCCAAACGCGCTGGAGGGACACGGGCCTTCGACTTGGCCGACATAAAACACAACCGGAGGCGCATTCTGTCGTGTCGCCAGTTGATCCGCAAAGTCGATGCCCGCGTGGCTGTCCGCGCCTCGGGCAATGTCGGAAAGAATCAGGTCGAAATTCTTCCGATCTATCGCGTGGAATGCCTCGGTGCTCGACAAGGCGCGGGTAATATGCGCGCCTGCCTGCTCGAACAAGCGCGACTCCCTGACAATGGAAGCCGGATTGTCATCCACCCAAAGCAGCCTAGCGCCACTGATCAGTTTGGCCGAATCCGCAAGCCGCCGCGCCGCCGCACCCAGTTCATCGCTGTCTAGCTGAAGATGTCGGGCACGCGCCGCGGCTTCCAGCTCCCCGCGAAGCTGCAATTCAACGCCCCCAATATTGACCTTGCTTACCCGCCGCAATAGGGAACGGATTGTGTCCCGCCCTATCCAGCACACAAGCAGGATAACGACAACTGCCCATATAAGATGGGGAATGAGTGCTATCCATGGCGCCCACGCATACTCATGGCACGTTCCCGACCTTATGACCAATTCGTCCATGTGATTCCTTGTTTTTCTTCGACGTAAATCACGGAGCGGCGTGCCTAAGCATACATTCGAATACCGCAAGACCGCGATACTCTCAATGTCCTAAGCTGCATGAGCACACAGGCCGACATTCAGCCGAAGCGGCAATAGCAGCCCTCTCTGGCAGGCAGTTGAGCGGAAGACGGAAACAAGCGGCTGCTTTCCTACTTCGGCACATCAAAAGTCAGGGTCGCTGAGTAGCGGACCTGATCGTAGGCCTTGCCTTCCAGTATTGCCTCGCCATTCAGTTTCACTGTGGCGTTGAGTACGTATCTGGACGGGAAGAGATCGGGGAATTCCGGGGTGGTCAGGGAAATAACGCCATCCGGGCCGGCTTGCAGGGTTTGCCGCCAGCCGGCCGAGGTTTGGGCGCTGACGACAGCGCTTGTAACCGGCTTGCCTTTCCAGACCAGATGAAACTTGCTGCCGTTGGCTTCGGTCGGCACCAGCTCCAAGTCATTGACTGCCTTGGTTTCAGAGCGTCCATACCTGGCGCCGTAGATCGTCAGCACACCTTTGCTGTCCAGGGATTTCGCCGTGAAGCGCACATCGCCCGACGCGTCTTGCGGCAAGGTGAAAGTGTAGCCATCCTCCCCGGCCTGCACTGGCTGCTCCTTGCCGTCAGCCTGCACGGTCTGCGCCTCTTTCAGTTCGGGCAGCGAGCCCTTGTCCGACTCGAGCAGCTCTCCAACATGGGCGCGGCCATTCCCGCCCTCCGCCGTCACCCATACGTAAGGCGCGGTCCAGGCGGGCGCCACTGCGAAGGAAGCGGAAAGGGCTAGAGTCGCCGTGAGGGTTCGAACGGATATATGCACAAATTTCTCCTTACTGTGAGTGCGGCCACCTGCCACCAGGGTCTCCCACAGGGCCTTGGCCGCTGATGCCAGCCCGAAAATGCCTCTATGGCTCGCTGGACGCGCTCGCGTCCAGTCAATGGCAGATTATCATTAACAATGAGAACAATTTTTATTTATTATCGAACACTCGATGCCATACGGCAATCAGGAAACCCCCAGGTGACCGACCTTGCCCAGAAGAAACTGCTTATGAGTGCTTATCAGCAGCCTTTCCCGGCGATATCTTCAAAATCCCGTATCAACAGGAAAATCCGCTGCCTCCGCGAGGCTCTGCAGAAACAGGCGCAGCGCCGGGGTTTCCTGCTCACGCCGCCATACAGCCCTGACCTCCTGGGCGGTGCGCGAAAACGTCAGGGGAAGGATGGCAAGCACGCGGCGGTCGACATATTCCTGTGCGTAGGCGCGGGGCATAAGCCCGATGAACTGGCCGTCTGCCAGCAGACGAGGCAACGCGGCGATGGAATTGGCCGTGATGGCTCCGGGTCCGACCCTCAGGCCATGCTTCTCGAATAACTGTATCAGGCCGTCATGGATAGCCGAACCTTCCGGCGGCAACACCCATGCTTGCGACGCAAGATCCGCCCAACGCAGCGACTTGCGCCCCGCCAGTGGATTCTGGCCTGCGCATACAATGACCAGCGGATCAACGCCAACCAGGCGCTCCTCAAGCGGCACCTGCTCTGCCTTGATACGATCCATGCGGGTGCGCGACACAACAAGATCCAGACGGCCTTCACGCACCAATGGAAACAGGTTATCGGTCGTGGCTTCAAATAACGTGATGGTCACCGCGGGCGCGCGCTGACGCAGCCGGACGACACCCGCCGCCACCAGCGTAGGCATGACCGTGGCTACCGCGCCCACGCGCACCGTGCCCGCAAGCCCCTCCTGCAGGTCTTCGATTTCCCGCCTCGCCGCTTCAAGCGTATAGAGCACCTGGCGGCCATGCTTGACCAGTATCTCGCCAGCCGGTGTCAGCACCACACGGCGCCCCGACCTTGCGACCACAGGTGTTCCCAGTAAAGATTCCAGCTCCCCCAACTGCTTGGAAATGGCCGGCTGCGTCACATTGAAGAGCTCCGCCACCCGGCTCACCCGTCCGACCCTTGCCAGGGACGACAGAATGCGCAGATGACCCAGCTTGAGCCCTGATCGAAAGGCCTTTTCCAGGGCGCTTGTGCTTAAGGCTTCCACTGTTGAATCATAACCATTCAGTAATACCAAACTTAATATATATCACTTTTCAGGAGCCTGCTGAAAGACGGATACTAGGCCATCACCTCTGGATGGACCAATAATAACTACGGAGAGAGACATGATCCCCCTCGCTTTGATTCGTGCCGCGCTGCCAGTCGTGCTGGCGGCCTGTGCCATGACAGCCGCCCAGGCAACTGAGCCTGTCACCCGGCTGATCGTAGGCTTCCAGGCCGGCGGCGGCCTTGACTCCGTGGCGCGTGCGCTGGCCAACGCGCTCAATCAGGAAGGCGGCCACAAAGTCATCGTGGAGAACCGTCCCGGCGCCAGCGGCATGATTGCCATTGACGCCGTACGCAATGCCAAGAGCGATGACTCCGTGCTGGTCATTCTGCCCAGCGGGAGCATTACGATGACACCGCATACCAACCGTCATTTCAAGTATGACCCTGAACGGGATCTGACACCCATCGCCCGCATCGCAACCTATACGCTCGGTCTCGCCGTCTCTCCCGGAACCCAGGCCAATACGCTTGGCGACTTCCTCGAACGGGCACGCCAATCGAGCGAATTCGGGGCTTACGGCACGGCAGGGGTCGGCTTGTCACCTCATTTTGTCGGCGTCGCACTGGCGAAACAGTCCGGCGCCAACCTGACCCATGTTCCCTACAAGGGCGCCGGGCCAGCCATCAACGACACGCTGGGCGGCCAGATTCCCGCTGTCATTTCGACTGTTCCTTCCTTGCTGCCCACTACCCGCGATCATCGACTCAAGCTGCTTGCCACGACCGGCACCGAACGCGATCCGATGGCGCCTGAAGTGCCCACATTCAAGGAGCTGGGCTATAAGGGCCTGGAAATCGAAGAATGGTTCGGCGTGCTGGCTCCGGCAGGAATGTCTCCCGAGACCGTCGCTCGCTGGAATGGCGCAATCAATCAGGCGCTGAAATCCAGCGCGCTGCGCGATCTGCTGGCAGCGCAAGGCTTTGCCCCGGCTCCCGCAACATCGGATGAATTCCGCGCCATGGTGATTACGGACTACGAAACTTGGCGTGAAGCGTTGAAAGACAGCGGCGACACCTTTTCCAACTGATTGCAGATTTCTATCGTTCTCCTATAAAGCCATGTCCGAATCCAATGTATTGATTCTGCTCTCGGATGAGCACAATGCCCGCATCATGGGCTGCGCCGGGCATCCGATTGCGTATACCCCAAATCTGGACCAGCTCGCGCGCCAAGGCACCCGCTTTGTAAATGCCTACACGACATCTCCGATCTGTGTGCCGGCCCGCGCCAGTATTGCGACGGGCCGCTATGTGCATGAACATCGATGCTGGGACAATGCACTGGCGTATCAAGGCGCCCCGGCCAGTTGGGGCCATCGCCTGCAGGCAGCCGGCGTACGCGTGGAATCCATTGGCAAACTGCATTACCGTAAGGAAAGCGACCCCACCGGATTCGACCGCCAGCAGTTGGCTGCGCATATCATGGATGGAATCGGACAGGTCTGGGGCTCTGTCCGAGATCCCTTACCTGATCCATTCCCTACCGCCCCGCTATTCAAGAACCTCGGCGCAGGGGAATCAAGCTACAACCGTTTTGACCGTGCAGTCGCGGGCGAAGCGGCACGCTGGCTGCGTGAGCGCGGCCAGGAGCAGGATGAGTCCCCCTGGGTTTTGTTTGTCGGCCTGGTCGCTCCACACTTTCCGTTGATTGTGCCTCCCGAGTATCTGGAGCGTTTTCCCGCCAAGGATATGCCATTGCCCAGGCTCCATCCCAAGCACGGCTATCAACGACACCCCTGGGTGGAGCGGCACGCCCGATTCAGCAAGCATGACGAACAGCTTGGCACCGATGACAGGCGGCGTCTGGCCCTGGCTTCATATTTTGCCCTGACATCGTTCATGGATGAGCAGATTGGACATGTGCTCGAAGCCCTGTCCGAGTCGGGCCTGGATGAGAGCACCACGGTCATCTATTCAAGCGATCATGGCGACAATCTTGGCGAACGCGGCCTCTGGAACAAATGTACGCTGTACCGTGAGTCGACTGCGGTGCCTATGATCGTAAGGGGGCCCGGCGTGCCAGCGGGTCAGAAGGTCCGCAGCAATGTATCGCTGGTGGATCTGTTCCCAACCATATTGCATGCGACAGGCGTCGAGCTGTCCAAAGCCGATTCCGACCTGCCCGGTCAGTCTCTGATCGACAGTGCCACGCAACCTTACAACCCCGGTCGCCTTGCCTTTGCGGAATATCATGCAGTGGGTTCGGAGTCCGCTGGCTATATGCTTGCCGACAGCCGCTATACATATCACTATTATGTCGGCCATGCGCCAGAACTGTTCGATCTGGAAGCAGATCCAGATGAAGCCAACGATCTTGCCGGCAACCCTGCATATGCGGAGGTGCTGAAACAGTTCCGCGAGCGTCTGAACGAACTGCTGGACCCAGAGGATGTTGATCGCCAGGCCAAGGCTGACCAACAAAGGCTGATCGAGTCATTCGGTGGGCGGGAAGCGGCACTGAGCACAGGAACACCTGGCGCAACACCTGTGCCCTCTGCCTGAGCGCTTATTGTTCTGCACACTGATTCCACCCTGCCGAAGCAGCGCATATTGCTACGCGCAAACCGTTGAAAGTGCATACCATGTGGAGGTATGCACCTTGCACCGTTAATCCACCGATGCTCCGGACTGTTTTACGGCCTTGCCCCACTTGGCGATTTCCGTATCGATAAACTGGCGGCCCTGGTCAAGGGAATAGACGAGCGGCTGGGCGCCGCGGTCCGTCAGGGCTTTGTCGACCTCGGGCGATTTCAGGATGGCGTTGATTTTCTCATTCAGATAGGTGGTCACGGCTGAAGGCGTCGCTGCCGGAGCAAAGACCGCAGCCCAGCCCACGGCCTCAAAGCCTGGATATCCGGACTCTGCAACCGTAGGCACGTCGGGAAGTTGGGCGACCCGCTTGCTGGTCGTCACCGCCAGCGCATTTGCAGCACCCGACTGCACATGCGGCAGTGCGGCCGTCACGGAATCGACCATCAGCGGCACATGATTGCCAAGAAAATCAGCCTGGGCGGGGCCGCTACCCTTGTATGGAATATGGCGAATCTCAATTTTTGCGTCCGCCTTGAACATCTCCGCCGACAGGTGCTGCGTGCCGCCTATACCGGCGCTCGCATAAGCCAGATCGTCCGGTTTGGCACGTGCCTGCTCGACCAGTTGCGGCAGCGAGGTAATACCGCTGTGCGGGTTGGCCAGAAAGATAAGCGGCACGGTAAATATCCCGCCAACCGGAACAAAATCGTTCTTCAGCGAATACCCAGGATTGCTGTAAAGTGTCTGGTTAACCGCCGCCGCACTTCCCCCTACAACCAACGTGTAGCCATCCGGCTTGGCCCGAGCCACAAACTGCATGCCAATATTGCTGCCAGCCCCCGCCTTGTTTTCCACGACAACAGGCTGCCCCGTTTCAGTCGACAGTTGCTCCGCGACAATACGGGCAAAGATATCCGTCGCCTGTCCAGGCGGAAAAGGAACAATCAGCGTAATCGGACGATCCGGGTAGGCGGCATGAGCAACGGTAGCAGCGCAAGCGAACGCGCAGGCAAGCACTGATTTGGCGACAGATGGAAGGGAGGCCATGGCAGATTCCTGAAGGTGGGCGGTTTTGTGTGTGGAGAGTATACCCAGGCAAACCACAAAGACCTCACCATTGCTACGGATGTAAAGCCCTGAAGCCTATCCCCATCTCTAAATAGATGCTTGCGTCAATGTGATGCAGATAAAACAACGCCCCGCGCTGAGTGCATAGTTACAGTCAAAAACGCCGAGTCTGACTACATATACACCAGTAACTGCTTGCACAACATCAACAACTCTTCCTCCGAAACGCTTCCATCAAACCTTCCAAGCTGCCGTCGGCCCGCAGCGCACCGGCAGTCTTGAGCGCCCCCTCCAGCCAGCCGTATACGAGGCGGCCTTCCTGGATGTCTTGCATGCGGCGTTTTTCCGATTCGATTTTTTTTGCAGCTGCGGCCAGGAGACCTGGAGCAGCCTGCTTCGGTATTGCGACCACGCCATCATCGTCACCCACGACCAGGTCGCCAGGTTCGACGCTCACGCCGCCAACCGAGATGGGATACCCGATGCGGCCACCCTGTGTACGCGTCGGGCCGTTGGGGTTGGAGGCGCAGGCAAAAACTGGGATGGGGCCACAACGCAATGTGTCTATGTCTCGTACTGCGCCATCGATAACTACACCTGCAATGCCGGCTGCGGCTGCGTGGGCGCACATGAGCTCACCCATCAACGCGTGGACGGTGTCATTCTTGCCATCAATGACCAGGATATCGCCAGGCTGGGCCAGGACGAGCGCAGCATGAATCATCAGGTTATCGCCTGGGCGAACCTCGACGGTAAAAGCGGGTCCGCACAACCGCATACCCGGTGCAACAGACTTGATTCGGCCATCGAGCGCCCCTCGCCTGCCTGCCACATCGGCGAAAATAGACGCCGGGATGCCGGCACTTCGCGCAAGCGTATCGCTATCGACGCGGGTGTACTGGCTGTTAATCATCTCGTTCCTCCAATCACTCATCCAAGCAAATCGTCAGTGACCCTAGGGTATACACACTGATAGGCTTCCGCATACTTGATCTTCTTGCCTGAATTGCGTGCAGCCTGCACGCCACGCTGCAAGCCCGTACGTGTGTAATATTCCCAGAGATGCTCCTGGGCCTGCATGATCTGGAAGGCCTGGTACTTTTTATCCCATACCGAAGATATATCGAGGAACAGCTGAGGCTTCCACTCGCATTGCTCGGGCTGATGCGGCTCGAAAAGATAGACTGGCGGTGCGCCCAGTACCGTTTCACCGGGCTCGTGGCCGTGTGCCTGGGCAATGATTCTGGCTTCCAGGGCAAGATGATTGGCCAGCGGATGGTCAAAATTGTATGGATCTTTGAATGAATGCGTCAGCACGAACTCCGGCTGTAAGCGGCGGTAGACCGCGGTGATATCGAACAGACGCTCGTCACTGACCCGCAAAGGATAATCTCCGCAGTCCAGAAAGGAAATTGTCGCTCCCAGTATGCTGGCTGCCTGCTCAGCTTCTTCTTTGCGCGCCGCCTTGACCTTGTCCATGGTCATTGCTGCCTGCCTCCAAAGCTTGGCCGATTCTCCGCGCTCGCCAAAAGACAGGCAGAGTATATGGATGTTCCAGCCTCTTTCGGCATAGAGGGCAATCGCGCCGCCCGCGCGCCAGACAAAGTCTGCCGAATGGGCGCTCACGACCAGAGCGTTTCTTTGAGTCATGTTCACGTGCTTCCTGTTCTTGTTGCATCACACATCTTGCGGCTTAGTCGGCCTTGATGTGCGCTTCCTCGATAACTTGCGTCAGTTTTTCCCGTTCGTGCGTAACAAACGCCCCGAACTGCTCGGGTGTGCCCGGCTGCTCTTTTGCGCCCAGTTTTGCAAGATGCGCTTTGACATCGGGGCTTTTGAGCGCGCTGTTCAGTGCGGCATTAAGTCTTTCAACAACCGCTGAAGGCGTGCCAGCAGGAGCAACAATGCCCCACCATACTGTAGCCTCAAGATCACCCAGACCTGACGCCTGCGCAGTCGGCAGCTTAGGCAGCAAAGGCGTACCGTCCGCGTTCAACACGGCCAGCGCACGCAGCTTGCCCGCCTGGATATGGGAAACGACTTCCAAGGGGTTGATGGCCATGAATGAAATCCGTCCGCCCAGCAGGTCGGTCAACGCAGGTGCACCGCCCTTGTATGGAACGTGCAAGGCCTTGAACTTGCCCGAGCGCAGCAGCAGTTCGCTGGCCATATGGCCCGAACTGCCAACGCCAGCTGTGCCGAAGGTAAGATCCTGGGGGTGCTGACGTCCATACTCGACCAGATCTTCAAGTGTCTTGAACTGAGAGTCCTGGTTTACCACGACGACGAGGGGCGCTTCACCAATCTTTCCTACAGGTGCGAATGCAGTTGCCGGATCGAAGTTCAGCTTGGAATAGAGTGCCTTGTTGGTGGCGAGCGTATTGGATGCGGTGTAAAGCGTATAGCCATCCGGCTTGGCATGCGCCACATAGCCCATTCCAATGTTTGTGCCGCCGCCGGGGCGATTATCGACGACTATGGTTTGGCCGAGTGCGTCAGACATATGGCTGGTCACCAGCCGCGTGACGATATCAACGCCACCGCCTGGAGAGTATGGCACTACGATGGTAATGGGATGGTCGGGATATTGATCGGCAGCGCCAGCGGGCAACGCTATTGCCATGCATGCCACGGCGGCAAGCCTTGACGCCATACGCCATAGGGAATGTGTCATTGTGTCGTCTCCTTGTTTAGTTTGGCAGTTCGCTGGCTTACATTGTCGAGGCGTCTACTTATACAGTCCAATACTATTAAAATCTTATATTTATTCGATTTCGAGATAACTCATGGACTTTAGGCAACTCAATTATTTCGTCGCTGTCGCGCAGGAATTGAGTTTCAGCGGCGCAGCGAAGAAGTTGCATATCAGCCAGCCTCCGTTGAGCCAGCAGATCAAATTGCTTGAAGAAGATTTGGGTGTGCTGCTGTTCGAGCGCACGCGGCGGGTGGTGAAGCTCACGCATGCGGGCGCGCTGTTCCTGGAACGAGCGCGGGATATCCTGGCTCAGTATGAACAAGCGAGGGCGCTGTGCGCCTGGACCAAGGATGGGCTGGCAGGCATGCTGCGCGTCGCTTTCACGGCCTCGGTTCCGATGTTTGACGCCTTTCCCCATATGCTGCAGGGCTTTCGCAGCGAGTATCCACGCATTGAACTGTCATTGCGCCACCTGTCCACGGGCGAACAGCTGCAGGCGTTGAATGCGGGCGACATCGATGTCGGGTTCCTGCGCCCCTCTTCGAGCTTCAAGGCGCCGCCCAGCCTGGAAACCACTGAACTCTGGCGTGATGAGCTGATGCTGGCAGTCGGGCAGCATCATCCGCTGGCGAAGGCCGCCCGCCCCATCAGGCTGGAGCGCCTGAGCGATGAAGACTTCATCCTGTTCCCCCAGGCCTTAGGCTGCGGCCTGTTCGAGCATATTTCCACACTCACGGCACAGGCAGGCTTCACGCCAAACATTGTGCAGGAGGTCCGGGAAAACAGCACCACCCTCGCATTGGTGGCGGCAGGCCTGGGTGTATCCATCGTTCCCAGTATCTATACCTCCACAAAACCGCCTGGCGTCGTGTTCAAGCGCATCCAAGGGTCCCCTACCTCCTCGCGCATCGTCATGGCAGCATCGACGGCGCAAAAACAGGTAAATCTATCGCTGCCGCACTTTCTGAGGCATGTTCAGGCAGCGACGGGGGATTGATTCCTGGAAAACAGTGTGGGAGCGTATACATCGCAGGCGCGGCGCCCAGGCATGCATTTTCCGCGCAAAGATTTCAGGTCAATGCTACCCGTCAACGCCATCGCCGAGCGCAGCTCGGATGCAATGATGCCAATGGCTTGCCTCACAGCCGGCTCGCCACCTGCCGCCAATGCGTATAACATGGCCCGGCCGAACTGAACCCCATCAGCGCCTAGTGCCAAAGCCTTCGCCACATCCTGGCCTGTACGAAAACCGCTGTCTATCAATATAGTCATTACACCACCAACTGCCTGTACGATCTCTGGAAGACAATCAATGCTGGCAGCCACTCCGTCAAGTTGACGTCCCCCATGGTTGGAAACGACTATCCCATCCGCACCGCCGTCTTTCGCACCTTGAGCCTGGGCCACTGTCGAGACACCCTTCAGTACCAGCTTTCCAGGCCAGACAGCGCGTAGCCAGCTCAGATCACTCCAGGAAAAGGACGCGCTGAGCTGCTGATTCATGACCTCAGTAATTGTGCTTCCCTTTGGCACAGTACCTGCCACTTCCGCGAACAGTTCCAAGTTGGGACTGCCTCCCACAACCATCTGGGCCGTCCAGCGAGGATGACGCATGGCGTCCATCAGTTTGGAGGCCGTCCAATGGAATGGCATTGAAAATCCGTTACGTATGTCACGACACCGGCGCCCACCTACCGGTGTATCGACCGTCAATTGCAGGACTTCGAAACCGCTTTGCCAGACACGCTCGAGCAGTGCTTGCACCAGGCCTCTGTCTTTCAGCATATACAGCTGAAACCAGCGCAATGGCCCTGCTTCCTGGCTCATCTGGTCAAGCGTGATGCAAGCCGCTGTACTCATGACAAAAGGAATATCAGCGGCCTTTGCCGCGCGGGCCAGGCAAGCATCGCCACGCCTCCAATAAGCCCCGTTCAACCCTGTAGGGCCAACAATAATGGGGAGACTGCTCTGGCGGCCAAACAGCTCGGATCGCATGTCTATCCGGGATACATCGCACAGGATATCTGCCTGCAATTCGATATTCTGGAGCCTGACCTGGTTTCGCCTCGCTGTCAGCTCTCGGCCTGCTGCGCCGTCTATATAGTCAAACACCATCTGCGGCAACCTGTCTTTTGCCTTCAGACGGAAGTCACCCACATCTGCGACGGCCTCGCTGCGGCGCCTGCGTCCGGACTCTTGCCAAGAATACATGTTTACTCTGCTTTCAGACTGGAACGCTGAATCAAGGCCCTGGATGCCTCGTAATCCTGATCCATCATTTTCTGGAAACCGGCGGCGCTTCCTCCCACGGCATTAGTGCCCATTTCCTCAAACTGCTTTCTGAGATCCGGATCATCCAGCGCAGACTGGGCCGCATCATGCAGTTTATGGAGAACAGCAGGAGGTGTTCCGGCAGGCGCCAGCAATCCCAACCACGTCAGATGACTGAAACCCGGATACCCTGATTCGGCCACCGTTGGTATATCTGGGAGGCTTGGCCAACGCTCTTCAGACGTTACCGCAAGGCCCGTCAGTTGTCCGCCCTTGATATAGGGCATGGCGGCAGCCAAGGTTGACGCGACCAGCGGAATCTGCCCACCCAACGCGCTGGTAAGAGAAGGCCCTGAGCCTTTATATGGTGCATGAACGAGCTTCACACCAGCTGTCTGCTCGAACAGGACGGCAGCGATCTGGCTTGGTAGCCCGATCCCTGGGCTGCCGTAAACAATGGTTTCCGGCTCGGCGTTGGCTGCACTGATAAGCTCTGCAAGGCTTTGAAAAGGTGCACTTTTGCTGGCAACGAATACTGTTGGCCCAAGCGTGAGTTGGATGACAGGTGCAAAATCGGACAGCTTGTAGGGAGGGTCCTTGAACAGAGAGACATTCACGGTATGGTTGTTGCCTGTAAGCAGGATCGTATAGCCATCGGGTGACGCGCCAGCAACCAGACTGGTGGCGATGTTTCCTCCCGCCCCGCCACGATTCTCGACGACAACTGACTGTCCCAGCATCTTGCCCATTCGTTCAGCGACCAAGCGGGCCACAGTATCTCCGCTCCCCCCTGGGGACGACGGTACGACAATGCGAATCGCATGATCCGGGAAGCCATTAGCCACCGCCGCGGGAAGATAGGCAGCCATGGCAGCAGCAGCCAACGTAAACTGTCCGACTCGCTTCAATGTACGTAAACAGGTATGCATAGTTAGTCTCCGTGTAGTAGTAATTACTATTGCCTGCAACGCTAAAACGCAGGAATATGCCTGTCAGGAAGTGGCCTGAATTTCAGCCGGATAGCCTGCGCAAATAGCACCCTCCTGAACCAGGCTGGAAATGATATCGTCGCTGTAGCCAAGTTCACGCAGCACCTCTGTGGTGTGCTCCCCATAGCGCGGCGCTGCACGCCCGCTGACACCATTGCCGTTCGAGAATTTGACTGGGCATCCAAGCGCTTTGACCGTACCAGCAACTGGATGGTCGACTGTAATCACCATCTCGCGCGCCAACACTTGGGGGTCATTCAATACCTGTGCCATTGTTTTGACTGGGCCGGCGGGTACTCCCACGCCCTCGAATGCTGCTACCCAGTGATCAGTGCTGCGGGTACTAAGCACTGCCGTCATCTCAGCCACCAACTCCTCTCGATGCGCCATGCGGGCACCGTTGCTGGCGAAGCGGGGATCCTGCAGCATATCTGGCAAGCCGAGCACCTGGGGAATGCGCTCCCAGTTTGATTGGCCAATCGCTCCGATGTTGATCCAGCCATCCTGTGTCTGGAAGGCCTGATATGGCGCAGCAACCGGGTGGGCTGATCCCATGGGACCAGCTGACATACCCGTCGCAAATGCCAGAGCTGCAGGCCAATAGGTATGGATCAATGACGCCTCCAACAGGGATGTATCGAGAAACTGCCCTAGCCCTGTACGAAGGCGTTCAATGTAGGCAGCCAGCACGCCGGTGGCCGCCAGAATGCCGGCCGTTACGTCGCCAACCGGTACGCCTACCTTGACGGGAGGACGCCCCGGCCCTTCACCAGTCAGCCCCATCAAACCAGACATACCTTGTGCGATCAGATCGTAGCCGGCCCGTTGCGCATAGGGGCCATTCAAGCCGAACCCAGTGATCTTGCAATACACCAGCGCCGGATTTCGCTGGCTGAGCGCCGCATAGCCGAGCCCCAGCCGCTCCATGGTTCCAGGCCGATAGTTCTCGATTACCACATCAGCCTGCTCGATCAATCTGCGCACCACTTCCAGGCCTTGATGTTTCTTCATGTCCACGGCGATACCGCGCTTGTTGCGATTGATTGCCATGAACGAAGCCGACTCTCCATTTATTTCCGGCGGCGTCGTGCGGCGCGTATCGTCGCCGCCCGGCAATCGTTCAACCTTGATCACGTCCGCCCCCATGTCGGCCAGCAATAGACCACCCACTGGCCCGGCCATGACATGAGCCAGTTCAACAACCCGCAGGCCTGCAAGGGGGCCCACCGTCTTGGCATAGCAATTCATTTTTTCTCATTTCCCTATGAATTCTGGAGCTTGCTTGGCAAGAAATGCCTGATAGCCGATCTGATAGTCTTCTGTGTCGTAGCAGGCGTAGCCCTCATCGAGTTCGGTTTCCGTCAGCGGATCGCTGCAACCCAGCCTAGCCACGAATTTCTTGTGCCAGCGAGCGCTAAGCGGCCCGCCAGCGATGATGCGACCCACGCTGTCAGCGACTTCCCGTTCAAACTCGAGCGCATCAACCACGCGGCTGACAAGGCCGCGACGACAGGCCTCATCTGCGTTCAGTAAACGTCCTTCAAGCAGAATCTCAAGTGCGCCAACAGGCCCGGCCAGCCGAACCAGCCCCTCAAGCTCTGGATACGCCAGCACAGCGCCAAGCCTCGCTATGGGCACCCCAAACCGGCTGTCGGAAGCAGCAATGCGAATATCGCAAAATGCAGCGAGTTCCAGCCCGCCCCCCACGCATACGCCTCTGATGGCAGCCAACGTCGGCACGGGGCAATCGCGAACAGCCTGCATGGCACGGTGCCCATGGCGCGCAAATGCAATCGCCTGTTGCCTGTCGGCCCGCAAGGCCCGGAATTCCTCTATATCAGCGCCGCTGCCGAAGGCTGCTTCGCCAGCGCCACGCAGGACGATGCAGCGAATGTCGCGCCGCGAACCCAGTTCATGCATGATGTCCCCCATGGCAATCCACATTGCCTGAGTCATTGCGTTGCGTTTGGCGGGATTGTTGATCGTGACGTAGGCCGCTTGGCCGGCATGACTGACATCAATGCTTCCACCCATTGCTGCCCCCTTATTTCTTGTAACGGACACAAGTCTAAGAGCAGACAATCCAGATGAAAAATATTAAATTCAGCTATCTCCATATTTAATACATATACCCTCGAACAAATCCATGGAACTGCGTCAATTGCGTTACTTTGCCCGCGTGCTTGAAGAAGGAAGCGTCTCGCGCGCCTCAAGGGCTTTGCATATCGCTCAGCCAGCCCTGAGCCAGCAGATCAGACAGCTCGAACAAGAGCTGGGTGTGGATCTTTTTACCCGCAGCGTGAGAGGTGTGGAGCCTACTGCGGCCGGCATGGCGGTATATCAGCAAACGCAGCAGGTGCTCAAACATGTCGAGGCCACGCGGCAAGCGGCCCTGCATGGCGATGCGCCATCAGGGCCGGTCAGCCTTGGCCTTCCATGGACTGTGACAGAATTGCTGGGCTTAAGGCTGTTGCAGGAAGTTCGTACACGCTACCCATCCGTCCAATTGGAAGTGACTCAGGGTCCGAGTGGCATGCTTGGCAAGATGCTTGGCCAGGGCAAGCTGGACATTGCGGTTGTGTTCGGTGAGCGGGACGACAATATTGATGGTCTGGAGATGCGCCCCGTGGCCGATGAATTGCTGCTGCTGATCGGCGCCGTTGGCACTATCGGATCCGGCACCGTTCATGTGTCCGATATCCAGGACCTTCCCCTCCTGACGCTCAGTCGCCCCAACGGCATAAGGGAGGCAATCGAACGTCTTTGGCAGCGCATAGGTTGTTCACCCAACATCATCGCTGAAATCAATGCGCCCGCGCTGCTGGTCCAGGCCGTGGAGAAAGGCTTGGGATATTCGCTGCTGCCTGCCTGTGGCATCGAACTGCCCCGGCAGGAACAACGGCTAGATGTCGCTGAACTTGCAGGTACGCCTCTAACCCGGCGGGTCTTTGTCTGCAACGCGCGGCCTTTTCCACTTTCTCCCGCAGCGCGAATTATTCTCGAACTGGTTCTTGAGATATTGCGGGACTGTATTGAACACGGGCGCTGGCAAGCGAAACTTGCGTAATCCTTAGCTGGCGGGCGGAGCCGGCATTTTTCCCACCAGCCACCCCAAGCCATCCACCGTCCCGTTCGCGGGCCGGTATTCGCAGCCGACCCAGCCGTCATACCCCTGCTCGTCCAACATCTTGAACAGATAGCCATAGTTGACCTCACCGGTATCAGGTTCATGGCGCTCGGGGACACCGGCCACCTGTATGTGGCCAATGTGCGGCTGGTATTTCCTGAATGTCATGGCGATGTCCCCTTCCATGATCTGGGCATGGTAGAAGTCCATCTGCACTTTCAGGTTGGGCGCGCCGACCGCTTGCCGAATGGCGTGCGCATCCTCCTGGTAATTCAGAAAATAGCCTGGCATGTCACGGGTGTTGATGGGTTCGATAAGCACATCTATGCCATGCGGCGCGCACTGTTCGGTGGCGTAGCGCAGATTTTCAATGTAGGCCTCGCGGCAGGCTTGCCGATCCGCAGCGGCAGGAATCAGGCCTGCCATGGCATGCAGCCGGCGCGTGCCAAGCACCTTGGCATACGCAATCGCCTTGGCTACCCCGGCCCGAAATTCCTCACTGCGCCCTGGCAGCGCAGCCATGCCGCGCTCGCCCGATGCCCAGTCGCCCGGCGGCATGTTGAAAAGCACGTTCTCAA
>Ga0182738_1002498_pt1 | contig 21794 bp, 17 predicted proteins | sample eDN5th30CBELigMG_FD_128876 | JGI IMG/M metagenome (GOLD analysis project Ga0182738, IMG submission 128876) | Enriched Miracle-Growth compost microbial communities from Emeryville, California, USA - eDNA 5th pass 30_C BE-Lig MG (version 2)... ...
CGTGGTGAAGTCCATCGTCACGCGGTGGCCTGCGAGATCGGCGATGGAATCGATGCCGGAGTCGTTGCGGACGTAGAAGCCGACGCGCAGCGGCGCCAGCGCGGCGAGGATGCGCAGGTCGGTCTGCGGGTCGCCCTCGTAGAAGCCCTCGCCTTCATAGGCGTTGATCACCTCGAGCACGCTCGCGATGCCGAGCTGGACCACGTCGCCGCTGACGAGGCCCGCGATCTCGGACTCGCCGCCGCCCGGCCGGGCCACGGCCGAAATCCCGTTGGCGCCGAGCACGGTGGCGATGGCCGCGCCCGTCGAGTTGCTCACGCTGCCGGCAGCCATGGTGCCGATGGTGAGCTCCTGGGCCTGGGCCGAAGCGGGGGTCATGGTGAGCGCGGCGAGCCCGGCGACGCCGGCGAGCGGGCCGAGAACCAGCCTGCGGAATGCGTTCATTATTTCCTCCCTTGGGCATTTTCCCGCCGGCCCGAGGACCCGCGGACTCCCGATTTCCGGGGCGCCACCGTGCCTGCAGCACTGATTTGGCAGCCCCCGGAATTAGTTAGTATAGCTTCTCATCTCGGTTTGGGATAGCGTCTCAAGACATTCGAACAACCGTTTCACGCCGCGCGCCGCCGCGGGGAGGTCTGCAATGGACGCCACCCTGGATTCCGCCACCATCGAGAAGCGGAACGAGTTCTACGGCCGGCTCGGTCCGCGCAATCTCGCGCCCCTGTGGGAGCGGCTGCGCGGGCTGCTGCCGCCGGAACCGCGATCCAAGGCCGTGCCGTTCCGCTGGCGCTATGCCGACATCCGCCCGCTGCTGCTGGAATCGAGCACGCTGCTGACCGCCGAGGAGGCGGAGCGGCGCGTGCTCGTGCTGGAGAACCCGGCCTTTGTCGGCCAGTCGCGGGCGACCGGCACGCTCTATGCCGGCATCCAGGTCATCACGGCGGGCGAGACGGCCCCTGCCCACCGCCACACGCCCTCGGCGCTGCGCTTCATGATCGAGGGCGAAGGGGCGTTCACGGCCGTGGGCGGCGAGCGCACGACGATGCGCCGCGGCGATTTCGTCATCACTCCGTCCTGGGCGTATCACGATCACGGCAACGAAGGCACCGATCCGTGCATCTGGCTGGACGGGCTCGACGTACCGATGGTCAACTTCTTCGAGGCCAGTTTCTCGGAGGAATACAACGACATCCGGCAGACGCTCTCCCGTCCCGAGGGCGACGCGCTGGCGCGGTTCGGCTCGGGCCTGCTGCCCATCAATGTCGAGAGCCGCTACGGGCTCACCACCCCGATCTTCAATTACCCTTACGAGCGCACGCGCGAGGCGCTCGCGGCGGCTGCGCGCGGCGAGGCGCCCGACTCGCATCTGGGCACCACGCTGCGCTATGCCAATCCGATCGACGGCGGCTGGACCATGCCGACCATGTCGGCGTGGATCAGCCTCTATCCCAAGGGCTTTGAGACAGCGCCGATCCGCTCGACCGACGGCATCGTGATGTGCGTGGCGGAAGGGCGCGGATCGGTCACCATCGGCCAGGAGAGTCTGGACTTCGAGCCGAACGACGTCATCGCCGTGCCGGCCTGGTCGTGGCGCTCGATCAAGGCGACGCAGGAATGCGTGCTGTTCAGCTTTTCCGACCGGGTGGCGCAGGAAAAGCTCGGCTTCTTCCGCGAGGAGCGGGCGCGGGCGCGGGCCTGATCGGCCTGTCGAACACGAGAACCGAGGGAAAGGGCGAGGGTTATGAAGTTCTGCAGGTTCGACGACGATCGTCTCGGCGTGGTTGAAGGCGACCGGGTCAAGGACGTCACGCGCGTCCTCGATCGCCTGCCGGCCGAGCGCTGGCCGTTCCGGCGCGGCGACCTGTTCATGCGCCATTTCGACGAGCTGCGGCCCGAAATGGAGCGCGCGGCGCAGACGGCGCCGTCGCGGCCGCTCGCCGACGTGCGCCTCCTCAGCCCGATCGCCAATCCCGGCAAGATCGTTGCCGCTCCGGTCAACTACGAGTTGCACCTGCAGGAGTCGCGCATCGACAAGGGCATCAATTTCGGGAGCGAGATCAAGACCATCAACGATTACGGCGTGTTCCTCAAGGCGCCGAGCTCGCTTGTCGGTCCGGGCGAAGGCGTCGTCGCCGATTGGTCGGAGCGCCGAATCGACCACGAGATCGAGCTCGCCGTCGTCATCGGGCGGCAGGGCTTCCGCATCGCGGAAGCCGACGCGCTCGGCCACGTCGCGGGCTACTGCATCGGCCTCGACATGACGATCCGCGGCACCGAGGACCGCAGCTTCCGCAAGTCGCTCGACACCTTCACCGTGCTCGGCCCCTGGGTGGTTACCGCCGACGAGATTCCGAATCCGAACGCGCTCGGCTTCGATCTCACCGTGGGCGACGCCCCGCGGCAGAAGTCGAATACGGGGCTTCTGATCTTCAACGTGCAGAAGCTGATCGCCTATGCCTCGCGCGCCTATTCGCTCTATCCCGGCGACGTGATCCTCACGGGGACTCCCGAGGGCGTCGGACCCGTGCAGCCCGGCGACGTGATGCATGCCCGCATGGACGGGATCGGCGCCATGGACGTTGCGGTCTACGGCGATTGGAGCCGTCATGACCGAGCGTGACGACCGGACGGAAGAGACGGCGGGGTCGCTGGCCGACGTCGTCGGCATCCGCCTGCGCCGCCTCCAGGGCCTGCTCCTGGGTCATTGGCAGCGCTGGTTCCGGATGCTCGGCGTCGGCATCACGCCGGTGCAGGGCGGCATTCTCCTGCTCATCGACGAGAATCCCGGCATCAGCCAGGTGACGCTCGCGCGCCTGATGCGCATCGAGGCGCCGACGCTGCTGCAGACCCTCCGCCCGCTGCTGGAGGCCGGCCTGGTGCGGCGGCACCGGTCCCCGCATGACGGCCGCGCGCTGGCGCTCTACGTCACCAAGGCGGGCAAGGCGGTGACCGAGACGGTGGCGTCCCAGACCTTCGCCCACGAGGCCGACCTGCTGCGCCGGCTCGACCCCGAGGAGAGCGCGACCTTACTGCGGCTGCTCGACAAGGCGATCGGCAGCGCCGAAGAAGCTGTCGAAGAGCTCGCCCTCCGCCAGCCGCCGCCCGAGAAGACGGGCACCGCCGACAAGTGAGCCCCGCGGCCATCAAGGCCGTCCTGCCACCCAGCGGCGGCGCGAGGGACGGCGGCGGTTCCCCTATCGTCCCCTCTCCCTCAAGAGGGAGAGGGGACAGGGTGAGGGGTGAGCCCCAATCCGAAGCGCCTCGTGCGCTGCGCCTCCCTCTCTGTCTCTTACCCTCAAGGGGGAGAGTACCGCGGGGCACAGGCGGCGGTTCGTCCGCTCGTTCAGGAGTTTCGCCGAGGCCTCGCCTGCGCGGGGACGAGCGGGCTCAGCCCATGAAGTCGCCTCTCGACTAACGCGTCATTGCCGCGACGAGCCGGGCGAGATCGATGCGCATCATGGCGAGATAGGTCGACGCCGGACCGCCCTCGTCGGACAGCGCCTCGACATAGAGTTCCCCGCCCGCCACGGCGCCGGTCGCCGCGGCGATCTGCGCGGCGAGCCGCGGGTCGGCGGCGCTCTCGACGAAGTAGACGCGCACGTCCTCGCGACGGATCTGGTCGATGAGCCGCGCGACCTCGGCCGCCGAGGGCTGGTCCTCTGTCGAAAGCCCGACAGGGGCGAGAAACGTCACGCCGTAGGCGCGGCCGAACCAGCCGAGCGCGTCGTGGCTCGTCAGCACCTTGCGCCTTGGCTCCGGCACCTGGGAAAGGGCGGCGCGGATCTCCGCGTCGAGCGCGGCGAGTTCCCCGCGATAGCGCTCGGCATTGGCGGCGAACATCGGGGCAGCGGCCGGATCGGCGGCGCTCAGCGCGGCTGCGATGACGGGAACCCAGGCCGCGACGTTGGCCGGGTCCGTCCAGACATGAGGATCCACCGCGCCGCCGGCCTGCGCGGCCGCGATCGCTCCCGACACCGCGACAGGGGTGCCGGGGAACCCCGAGGCGGCGATCAGCCGGTCCATCCAGCCTTCTAGCCCGAGCCCGCTGACGAAGACGAGGTCGGCCTCCCGCAGCGCGCGGGCGTCGCCAGGCGTCGGCGCGAACACGTGCGGGTCGGAGTTCGGGCCGACGAGGCTGGTGACGCTCACCTGCGTGCCGCCGATCTCCTCCACCACGTCGGCGAGCACGGTGAAGCTCGCGACGACGTCGAGCACCGCCGCGGCGGCCGGCGCGGCGCCGAGCAGCAGCAACGACAGCACGGAGACACCGAGGAGCGCGCGTCGCATAGCCTCCCCCTCAGCCCGCGGGCGCTTCGCGCGCCACGAGGTGCCGCAGGGCGCCGGCGGGGCCGAACAGGAGCGAGAATCCGTAGATCACGCCGGCGGCAAGGATGATCGCCGGGCCGGAGGCGACGCCGAGATGGAACGAGGCCACGAGGCCCGCATAGGCCGACAGCGCCGCCGTGCATGCCGCGACCGTCACCATGCCCGGCAGGGTGCGCGCCCAGAGCTGGGCGACGGCCGCGGGCAGCATCATCAGCCCTACGGCCATCAGCGTGCCGAGGGCCTGGAAGCCTGCGACGAGGTTCAGCACCACGAGCACCATGAAGGCCATGTGGTAGAGCCCGCCGCGCCCGCCGACGGCGCGCAGGAAGCCGGGGTCGAAGCACTCCAGCACCAGCGGCCGGTAGACGAGCGCGAGCACCGCGAGCGTCAGCGTCGTGATGCCGGCGACGAGCATCAGCGCCGGCGCGTCGATCGCGAGCACGGTGCCGAACAGCACGTGGAGCAAGTCGACGCTGGAGCCGCGCAGCGACACGAGCAGCACCCCGAGGGCGAGCGAGATCAGGTAGAAGCTCGCGAAGCTCGCATCCTCGCGCAGGCGCGTGGTCCGGCTGACCACGCCCGACAGCGCGGCGACGACGAGGCCGGCAACGAGCCCGCCGAGCCCCATCGCCGGGAGGGACAGACTGCCGGCGATGAGAAAGCCGATCGCCGCACCGGGGAGCACGGCGTGGCTCATCGCGTCGCCGACGAGGCTCATCCGCCGCAGCATCAACAGCACGCCGACGGGACCCGCGCTCAGCGCGAGCGCAAGGCAGGCGACGAGCGCGCGGCGCATGAAGCCGTAGTCGGCGAACGGCGCGAGCAGGAGATCGGGCAGCGTCACCGCGCCGCTCCCGCGAGCACGGGGGCACGGTCCCGGGCTTCGTCCCAGCGCTCGGCGGCGGCGCGCGTTCGCACGAGGTTGAGCGGGGACAGCACCTCCCCTGTCGGCCCCCAGGCGATCGCCTCGCGCGCGAGCAGCAGCGTCTGGGGAAAATGCGCGCGCACCTGGTCGAGGTCGTGCAGCACCGCGATCACGGTCCGGCCCTCGCGACGCCAGCCCTCGATGAGGACGAGAAGGTCCTCCGTGGTGCGGGCGTCCACGGCGGTGAACGGCTCGTCGAGCAGCACCACGGCCGCGTCCTGCAGCAGGAGGCGGGCGAACAGCACGCGCTGGAACTGGCCGGCGGACAGCGCGCCGACGGCGCGCGAACCGAAGCCCTCGAGCCCCACGCTCGCGAGCGCCTGCCGGGCCTTCGCCGCGATGTCCGCGCTCGCCCCCCGCAGCGCGCCCAGGCGCCGCCAGGCACCCCCGAGCACGGCGTCCGCCACGCTGATTGGGAAGCTCCGATCGATCGCCGCGGCCTGCGGCAGGTAGGCCATGGCGCGCGAGGGCAGCCCGGCGCTGTCGATGGCGCCGGAGGCGAGCGGGACCTCGCCCATCAGGGCGCGGAGCAGCGTCGACTTCCCCGCCCCGTTCGGCCCGGCAATGGCGGTGAGGCTGCCGGGCGCGAAGACACCGCTGACCCGGCGCACCGCGAGGTGCCGGCCATAGGCGACGCTCACGTCGTCGAGGCGGATCGCGGGCGCGGTCACGGCAGGGCCACCGCCCAGAGCACGAAGAGCCACAACACGACGGCCGCGAGCGCCGCCCAGCCGAGCCGGACGAGGGCGGAGCGGGCGAACGCCGACCGGGTGAAGGGATCGCGGGACAAGGGTGAGCTCGGGTCGCGGGTGACGTAACGTTATAACGTCACTCTATCCGAGCAGGCTTCGGCTGTCACGCGGCCCGCGCTGATGCCCCCGACTCCGAAGAGAGGCTGCCGAGTGGTTCGAGCGAGCGCGCGGGGAGGCGGTCGCGGCACGTTCCGTCACGGACTCCCATTCCAAGCGCAATTCTGGCCGCTCTTCGCAGACCGCTCGGCGCGGTTCTCGAGCGAACGTGGTCGAGCAGCTTTAAAAAACCGCTCGTCCCCGCGGAAGCGGGGACCTGGAAGCGCCGATCTCGGGGCTTCCGGATTCCCGCGTGCGCGGGAACGAGCGGCCCAACGGGGGTGAGAGCGGCTCCGCCGGCAGGAGCGCTCGGATTTTTTCCAGCAGCCGCGGGAAGTCGACGGGCTTGGTCTCGAACTCCGCGCATCCCGCGGCGAGGCTCTCGGCCCTGTCGGTCTCGAAAGCGCGCGCGGTGAGCGCGATCACCGGGACGGCCGCGGTAGCGGGGTCGGCCTTCAGCGCCCGAGTCACGTCCCAACCGGTGATGCCGTCCCCGAGGCCGATATCCATCAGCACCAGGTCCGGCCGCTCGCGCGCCACCGCGGCGAGCGCGCTCGGGCCGTCCGGCGCGGTGGCGATCGCGAAGCCGGCGCGGACAAGGCGTCGGCCCAGCATGTCCCGGTTGAGCGGGTTGTCCTCGACGATGAGAATGCGGGTCATCGCGCCATCCGTTCCAGCTCCCGATCCGCGGCGGCCGTCGTTCCGGGCCGGAGCGCGCGCCCCACCGCCTCGACGAGCCCCGTCCCGGAGCTCTTGCTCACGCTGTCGACGGCCCCGAACGCGGCGGCGGTCTCCGGGGCATCCCCGGCGCCGAGCAGCGCGATCATCGGCACGGTCTTGCACATGCCGCTCAGCGCCTGGAGCGGGGCCCAGGTGCCTCCTGCGCGGCCGGTGCCGACGACGATGACGGCGGGGGCGGCGGTTCGCGCCATCTGCAATCCGGTCTGCACGTCGTCCGCGAGGACGACGTCGTAGCCGCGTTCGCCGAGCGCCTCTTCGGCATCGGCGAGGAGTTCGCGGTCGCCGTCGATGACGAGGACGCGGCCCGCGGCAGGCCCGCCGACGGGGCGCGGCGCGGCCGGTACCGTTGCCGCGAACGCGGCCGGGGTCACGGGCTTGGCCGGAGCAGGCGCGGCCCTCCAACTCGGCTGCGTCGGCGCGACCTTAGGTGCGCGCTGGGCCGCGGGGGCCGCCGCTGCGGCCGCACCGGCAACGGCGGGAATCCGGATCGTGAAGCAGGAGCCCCGGCCCAACTCGCTCTCCACCTCGATCGAGCCGCCCATCAGCCGGCAGAGGCGCTGGCTGAGCGAGAGGCCGAGGCCGGTGCCGCCGTATTTGGAGGCGATGGAGGCGTCGGCCTGCGAGAAGTTCTGGAACAGGCGCTGCCGCTGCTCCGGGCTGATGCCGATGCCGGTGTCCCGCACCGCGATCGCGATCCAGGGGACACCCTTCGTCGTCTCGCGGCGAATGCTCAGCGTGACGCGACCGTTCTGCGTGAACTTGCCGGCATTGCTGAGGAGGTTCAGCACGGCCTGGCGCAGCTTGGTCGGGTCGGTGCGGACGACGCCGAGGTCAGGCTCGCGCTCCACCACGAAGGCGTTGGCGTTGCGGGCGAGCAGCGAGCGCGAGGTCGCCTCGACCTGCTCGGCGAAGGCGGCGAGATCGACGTCCTCGAGCCGCACCTCCATCTTGCCCGCCTCGATCTTGGAGATGTCGAGCACGTCGTTGACCATTTCGAGCAGGTGCCGCCCGGCGGCGCCGATCCGATCGAGATCGGCGATGTCCTCGCCCCGCCCGTCCATCTCGGCCTGCTCCAGCAGGATCTCGGCATAGCCGATCACGGCGTTGAGCGGGGTTCTGAGCTCGTGGCTCATGCGGGCGAGGAACTCGGACTTGGCGCTGTTGGCGCGCTCGGCTTCCTCCTTGGAGCGCAGCAGCTGGTTCATGGTCTCGTAATGGCGGTCGATCTCCTTGAGGAGCTCGGATTGCGAGTCGACGACGCGGGCATAGTAGACCGCCATCATGAACACGTAGGCCGAGGCGCAGAACGTGGAGATGACGCCGACGAGCGTCATGTTGGTCAGCGGGATGTGCTCGGGAAACCCGTGGCCGAGCAGCGAGCTGAGATAGAACGCGGCGAGGTTCAGGGCGATCATCGCGAACAGCGCGATGCGGATCCTCAGCGTGAACCTGTCGGAGAGATAGAAGAAGGCGAGCAGCGGCACCACGAGGAGCCACATCAGGAAGGGCGAGGACGCCCCGCCATAGTGATAGGAGCCCCACAGGATCGCGAAGATCAGGTTCTGCACCGACACCAGGGCGAGGACCTGGTAGCGCACGCCCAGCTTCACCGCGAAGGGGAACAGCCAGAACGCCGAGATCGAGGCCCCGAGCACGGCGACGTGGGACACCCCGGTGTTGTCGATCAGCAGCAGGAAGATCGTGATGGGGTGGCCGAGGAACGGCCCGAAGAAGTGACTGATGAGGAACATGCGCACGGGCTGCGCCGCACGCTGATTGGCGAGCACCGATGGCGGGATGAACCAGTCGACGAAGGCGTGGAAGCCGGCCGACCAGGGGGCGAGCCGTGCAAGGCGCCGTCGCAGCGCGGTCGAAGGCCGGGCACTGGGTTCCGTCATGCTGTCCGCCCCCGAATAGCGTGATCGCTCAGGCCACTGCGCCCATCGGCCCGGTCCCGCGGGTGCCGCGCGTGCGCAGCAGGCGCGCCATCGCCTCCCCGCCCTCCGGCCGGCCGAAATAGAAGCCCTGCGCCTCGGCGCAGCCGCGGGCGGTGAGCACCGAAGCCTGCGCGGCGTTCTCCACGCCTTCGGCGAGCACCGTGAGCTTCAGGCCGGCGGCGAGGCTGACGAGGGCGCGAATGACCTCGTCGGACTTCTTGCCGTCCTCCGAACGCGTCGCCTCATCGAGGCTCTGCACGAAGGAGCGGTCGATCTTGATCTTGTCGAACGGGTGGCGGAGCAGATAGGCCATCGACGAATAGCCGGTGCCGAAATCGTCGAGGCTGATGCTCACGCCGAGGCTTTTCAGCGCCTGCAGGGTTTCGATCACGTCGCGCGAGTTCTCGAGCAGCACCGTCTCGGTAACCTCGAGCTCCAGCCGGCGCGGGTCGAGCCCGCTGTCGCTCAGCGCCGCGGCGACCGCCTCGACCAAGCCCGGCCGGCGGAAATGCAGCGGGGAGAGGTTGACCGCGACGCGGATCGGCTCCACCCAGCCCGCAGCTTCCTGGCAAGCGCGGCGCAGCACCCACTCGCCGATCTGGATGATGAGGCCGCTCTCCTCGGCGACCGGGATGAACTCGGCCGGCGCCACGAGACCCTGTCCGGGGCTGTTGAGGCGGATCAGCGCCTCGCAGCCCACGATCTCCTCGCTGCCGAGCAGGACGATGGGCTGGTAGTGCAGCTCGAACCGGCCCTGGTCGAGCGCGTCGCGAATGTCGCGCTCCACGGCCTGCCGTCGTTCGCGCTCGGTCTTCATGCCGCGGTCAAAGAAGCGGTGGACGCCCCGGCCGTCGGCCTTAGCGCAATAGAGCGCAAGATCGGCGCCGCGCAGCAGCTCGTCCGCCGTCGCCCCGTCCTCGGGGTAGCGGCTGATGCCGACGCTGACACCGGCGACGATGCTGGCGCCTTCGATGTCGAGCGGCTCGGCCACCGCAAGCCGGATGCGCTCGGCGATCGCCGCGAGCTCCTGCCGCGACCGGCCGGAGATGACGATGGCGAATTCGTCGCCGCCGAGCCGCGCCAGCCGGTCGTCGCGGCGCAAGACTTCGCCGATCCGCCGGGCCGCGGCGAGCAGCAGCCCGTCGCCGGCGGCGTGGCCGTAGGTGTCGTTGACCTCTTTGAAGCGGTCGAGGTCGAGCAGGATCACGGCGGCGCCCGTGCCCGTGACCGCCGCCTCGGAGAGCGCGGTGGAGACCGCGTCGTTGAAGGCGGCCCGGTTCGGCAGCCCGGTGAGCTGGTCGTGATAGGCCATGTGGCGCATCTGCGCCTCGGACTCGCGCCGGCGCTGGATCTCGCCTTCGAGCAGGCGATTGGCGGCCAGGAGCTCGGCCGCCCGCTCGGTGATGCTGCGCTCCAGCGTCGAGTTGGTCGCGCGCAGGCTGTCCTCGGCGCGCTTCCGGTTCAACTGGGTCTGGATGCGGGCCAGCGCGACGGGGAAGTCGATGGGCTTCGTTACGTAGTCGTTGGCGCCGAGGGCGAGCGCCCGCACGACGTCCTCGGACTGCGACATGGCCGTGACCATGATGATCGGCAGGTCCTCGGCCGAGTGCTTGGTCCGCACCTCGGCCAGCACGTCGAGGCCGGTGACGTCGGGCATCATCACGTCGAGCAGGACGAGGTCGAAGCTCTCGGCCTCGAGCCGCGCGAGCGCCGCGGTGCCGCCGTCGGCCTCGACGGTGACGAAGCCGCGACGCTGCAGCCGCCGGCAGAGGACCGCGCGGTTGTCCTCGACATCGTCGACGACGAGAATGCGCCCGATGGCTTCCATGTCACCGCCCACGCGAAATGTCCGAGCCGCGGAAGCCATCATCGGGCCGAGGAATTAACGAATCGGCTATCGAGCGCGGCCGAGGGCCCATGAAGAATCAGGGGTCAGGCCGCGACCTCGGCGGCAATGCCGCCCCCCCAACCCTGCTTCATCTGCTCGGCCTCATCGACCGCGCCTCGCATCTGGCGCACCAAGGTCGTGATGTCCTCGGCCCTATGCTTGGCCATGACCTGGAGGCGGAAGCGCGCATTGCCGCGCGGCACTGCCGGATACTCGACGAGATTGGCGATCACGCCCTTCGCCCCGAGCGCCCGGGTGGCGAGCCGCGCCACGTCCTCTGACCCGACATGGACCGGCACGATGGCGGAGGGGTTGCCGAGCGCGGTCATCCCCGCGGCCTGGATCTCGCCGCGCAGGAAATTGACGTTGCGCATCAGGGCCGCGCGCAGCCGCCGGCCTTCCTCGGACCTGATGATCGCGAGCGACTCGAGCACGATCGCCGCCTGAACGGGCGACAGCGCGTTCGAGAAGGTCTGGGTGGCGCTGTAGTATTTGAGATATTCCTTGGCCGCGCGGGTGCGCACCGAGACGAAGCCGCCGTTCGAGGCGAAGGTCTTCGAGAAGGCGGCAACGATGACGTCGGCGGCCTCGACCATGTTCTGCAGGCCCAGATTGCCGAGCCCGTCCTCCCCGATGGCGCCCAGATCATGCGCGCAGTCGACCAGAAGCGTCGCGCCCCAGGTCTCGCAGATGCGCTTGAGGCGCACCAGGTCGGGGGTGTCGGAGTGCATCGAGAACAGGCTCTCCGTCACCACGAGGATGCCGTTCTCGCTGTCCTTCTCACGAATCTGCCGCAGCTTGCGCTCGGCGGAGTCGAGGTTGAGATGGCCGTGGAAATGGATGTTCGAGGTCGCCGCGCGCGCGCCTTCCTGCAGGCACGAATGGGCCAGCACGTCCATCAGGACATGGTCGTTGGCACGGACGAGGCCCTGCACGGCGCCGAAGCCGGCGGCCCAGCCGGTGGGGTAGAGCACGATCTGGCGCCCGTTCAGGAACTCCGAGAACGCCGCTTCGAGGCGCAATGACAGGCCCGTATTGCCGAGCAGCGCGCTCGAGCCGGCGCTGTGGACGCCGTATTCGTCGATCGCCGCCTTGGCCGCCGCCTTCACCGCGGGGTGCGAGGACAGGCTCAGATAATCCTGCGAGCCGAAATTGACGCCCGAGATCGGCCGTCCCGCGTCGTCGCGCGCCTCGCAGCTGGTGCCGGGGGCGGCTTGGCTGGACCGAGAATAGGACCACAGGTCGCTGCGCCGGCGCGCGTCCTGCCAAGCGAAAAAGGGCTCGGTGCGTTCGACGAGGTCGACGCCCTGAGGGTCGCGGAAGTCCTTGAGGCTGCCGCCCAGCGCCTCGGCTGCGGTTTCGATCGGTCCGGTCATCGGGTCCTCGCAAGTCCCGCACACCGCGGGTCGTCGCTAGAGGACTACTCCCTCTTTGTTGATTTATCCGGAATTTTCCTGGTTGTTCTTCCGTAAATTGACGCCGAACTGCGGGCGTCTTGTCGTTGACAGGGCAGTAACCATGAGACTCCGGTCAGAACAGAGAGCTGACGAGGAACAGCACGCAGCCGACCAGCGCGCCAACGATGGTGCCGTTCATCCGGATGTACTGCAGATCGTTGCCGATCACGATCTCGAGCCGGTCGGACAGCGTCGCCGCGTCCCAGCTCGCCACCACGTCGGCGACGAAGTCGGCGACACGGCCGCGCCAGGCGATGGCGCGCTCGGCCGCGCCCTCGATCAGGGCGTCGAGCCGGGCGCGCATCGCCTCGTCCACGGCGAGCGCGTCGCCCATCGAGACGATGGCCTGGGCAATGGCGGCCTTGGTGCGGGACTCCGGACGCTCGAGGTCATCGAGCACGACGCGGATCAGCCCGTTCCAGGCCGAGCCGAACCAGGCCTGGACGTCAGGGTTGGCGAGCAGGCGGGCCTTCAGGGCGTTGAACTGCTCGCGGTGCCCGGGCGAGGCGACGAGCTGCTCGGCCCAGTCGAACACCGCCGCGCGGAAGCGCTCGCGGGCCTCGCTGCCGGGCTCGCGGAGCTGCGACAGCAGATCCCCCGCTCCGTCGACGATGGCGGTGGCGATGCGCCGGTCCACAGTCTTCGGCACCCACCAGCGGCTGCGCTGGCGCACGACCTCGTCGAAGAAGCCCCTGTTCTCTTCCAGCCACGCGCTCGCCGCGTCAATGGCGCGATCGAACAGCGCGTCGGCCTCTCCGCTCTCGGAGAGCAGGCGGACGGCGCGGCCGACGAGGGGCGCAAGGTCGACCTCGCTCAGCTGCTCGCCGATCGTGCGCCGGGCGAAGTCGCGCAGTTCGCTGTTCTCGAGCGCGCGCACCACCTGCGGCAGCACCGAGACCAGCGAGCGCGACACCAACTCCGCGTTCTCCGGCGTCGCCGCCCAGCCCGCGATGCGCCGCGCCGCCTCGGCCTGGCGCAGCGTGGGGATCAGCACCTCCGGGGTGAGGAAGCTCTGCTCGATGAAGCTGCCGAGCGCGCGGCCGATCCGGTCCTTGCTGCGCGGCAGGATGGCGGTGTGCGGGATGGGCAGGCCGAGCGGGTGGCGGAACAGCGCCGTCACCGCGAACCAGTCGGCCATGCCGCCGACGATGCCGGCCTCGGTCGCCGCGCGCACCAGGAGGATGAAGAAATTCGGGTCCTCGGCGAGAAAGGTGAGGACGAAGACGACCGCCATGCCGACGAGGAGGCCGGTCGCCAGCGTCCGGTTGCGGCCGAGGGCGCGCCGCGCCTCCCCTTCGGCGAAGGGCGGATGGGCGGATTGGGTGGTGTCGGTGGTCGAAGCCATTGGCTCCCCTGCGCTCAGCCTCTCTCGCGCGGACGCCTTCGGGACGGCCGCATGGTGACAACGCCCGTGCGGCGCAGCGGATGCAAGCAAGGCGCGCCGGATTCGCCCGCGCCTTCGGCCGTTCATCCGGCGCGGCAATGATGCTAGCCTTCCCTTCGTGACCAAAGCGCCCGCGAGAACCAAAGGTAAGGACGAGGCGGAAGTGCTCGCGATCGAGGGTCGCGAGGTCCGCCTCACCCATCCCGACAAGCCCTATTTCACGAAGGACGCGAGGCTGACCAAGCGCGACCTCGTGCATTACTACCTCGCGGTGGCGCCCGGCGCGCTGGCCCCGATCCGCGACCGGCCGCTGGTGCTGAAGCGCTTCGTCGACGGGGCGGACGGCGCGCCGTTCTACCAGAAGCGCGCCCCCGCCCAGCGCCCGGACTGGCTGCGGACGGTGACGCTCGCCTTCCCTTCCGGCCGCACCGCCGAGGAGGTGGTGGTGGACGACGCGGCGGGGCTCGCCTTCGTCGTCAATCTCGGCTGCATCGAGCTGCACCCGCACCCCGTGCGCACCGGCGATCTCGACCACCCCGACGAGCTGCGGATCGACCTCGACCCCACCCCGGGCGTCGGCTGGGCGGACATCCGGCGCGTCGCGCTCGAAGTGCGCGCGCTGCTGGCCGAGGTCGGGCTGACCGGCTGGCCGAAGACCAGCGGCTCGCGCGGCATGCACGTCAATGTCCGCATCGCCCCGCGCTGGGGCTTCACCGAGGTGCGGCGCGCGGCGCTCGCCTTCTCGCGCGAGATCGAGCGCCGGATGCCGGGCGTCGCGACCTCCAGGTGGTGGAAGGAGGAGCGCCACGGCGTGTTCCTCGACTACAACCAGAACGCCAAGGACCGGACCACGGCGTCGGCCTATTCCGTCCGCCCCCTGCCCGATGCGCGCGTCTCCGCCCCGCTGACCTGGGACGAGGTGCCGGACTGCGACCCCGCCGACTTCACCGTCGCCACCATGCCGGCGCGCTTCGCCAGCATCGGCGACCCGCACGCGGGGATGGACGCGGCGGTGGGATCGCTCGACGCCCTGCTCGAACGCGCCGCGCGGGACGAGGCCGAGGGGCTCGGCGACGCCCCCTGGCCGCCGCATTTCGCCAAGGCCGAAGGCGAGGCGCCGCGGGTCGCGCCCTCGCGGGCGAAGGGGACCACCAGGAAACCGCCCCGGGAGAAGATGCCCCTGGTGGTCGTCGCGAATTCGCCGGACAAGGCCGCGGCGCTGGAAGGGCTCGAACGCTGGAAGGCGCGCCACCCCGACGTCGCGCCGCTTCTCGGCGTCGAGGATGTGCTCGTCGACGCCATGCGCGGCCGCTCTTCCACCTGGACGCGCATCCGCGTCAACCTCAGGAACGTGCCGGAAGAGCTGCGGCCGGCGCAGGCGACGCCCGACCCGGACGACGACCCGACGCGGGCCTGGCGGGAAGCGATGAAGGCGGAGCGGGGCGGGAAGGACGGGGCCGGGAACGAGGGGTAGAGCCGTTCCGAGAGCGTTCGCATCTCGGCAACCGCTCGTCCCGCGCGGGCAGGGACCCAGCATCCCAAGCTCCTGGCTCTATTTCAACCGTCCTGGAGCCCTTGTTCTTGCGCCCGCCGGAACCAAAGAGACGCCGAGATTTGCGCTCCTGCGTCCCCGCCTGCACGGGGACGATCGGAGTGCTGGACGGCGCGCCCTTTTTCCGAACGGCTCCGGCGGGAAATCGCAGTGCTGCAGGAGCGAGCGGGTTCGCTTATCCGCCCGTCCCGAAGATCGCCATCAGCTCGTGCGGCGGCACCGTTTCGAGCTGAGCGTAAGTGCAGTCGGCGGGGGGCTTGTCGGGGCGCCAGCGGCGGAATTGGGCGGTGTGGCGGAAGCGGGTGCCCTGCATGTGGTCGTAGGCGACCTCGACCACGAGCTCGGGCCGCAGCGGCTCCCAGGAGAGGTCCTTGCCCTGGCTCCAGCGGCTCTGCGCCCCCGGCCGGCGCTGCCCCGCCGCCTCCTCCGGCATCGCCCAGTCCTGCCAGGGATGGCCGGCAGGCCCCGAGCGATAGGGGGCCAAGAACTCCACGAGTTCGCGGCGCCTCTCGTCGGTGAAGCTCGCGACCACGCCGACATGCTGCAGGCGACCGCCGTCGTCGTGAAGACCGAGCAGCAGCGAGCCGACCTTCTCGCCCGCCCCGGTCTTGTGCCAGCGGAAGCCGGCGACGACGCAGTCGCACTCGCGCTCGTGCTTCAGCTTCAGCATCGTCCGCTTGCCCGGCTCGTAGCGGCTGTCCGCCGCCTTGGCGATCACCCCGTCGAAGCCGGCGCCCTCGAAGCGGGCGAACCAGTCCGCGGCGACGGCGACGTCCTCGGTCGCGGGCGTGAGATGGAGCGGCGGCGCGGCGCCGGCGAGCATCGTCTCGAGCCGGGCGCGCCGGTCGGCGAAGGGCACGTCGAGAAGGCTTCGCTCCCCGTCCCCGAGAAGGTCGAACACGACGAAGGAGGCCGGCACCTCGCGCGAGAGCAGCGCGATGCGCGAGGCGGCGGGGTGAAGGCGGAGCTGCAGCGCGTCGAAGGCGAGGCCCTCGGGCGTGACGACGACGATCTCGCCGTCGAGAACGCAGCGCTGGGGAAGCTGCGCCTTCAGAGGAGCGACCAGTTCGGGGAAGAAGCGCTCGAGCGGCTTCTCATCCCGGCTCTGGATGGTGAGCGCCTCGCCGTCCCGGAACACGAGGGCACGGAAGCCGTCCCATTTCGGCTCGAAGATCCAGCCGCCGCCGGTGGGCAGCGCGGCGGCGCGCTTGGCGAGCATCGGGGGAACGGGCGGGGGAACCGGAAACGCCATGCGAGAGCCTAGGGGCGCGAGGGTTGCGAAATGATGGACCTGCGACGGTCCGACGCGGCAGCCTCCCCTCACCGGAACGTGAGTGGCGCATCCGGGGGCGGAGCTTATCTAATCTCTGCCAAGTTCCCCTTGCGTCGGGTAGGATGGCATTCATGGTGATCCCCCGTCTCCGCCGGCTCGCGCCGCTCGCCGCGTTCGTCGTGGCCGCCGGCCCGCTCGCCGCCGGCCCCGCACTCGCCGCGCCCCGCGCCGTGATCGAGCTCTACACCAGCCAGGCCTGCGGCTTCTGCCCGCCGGCGGACGCGTTGCTGGCCCATTACGCCGACCGTGACGACGTCGTCGCCCTCGGGTTTCACATCACCTATTGGGATTTCCACGACTGGACCGACACGCTGGCGCGGACGGCGAACGACCGACGGCAGATCGCCTATTCCCAGGTGTTCGGCGTCGGCCCGGTGTTCACGCCGCAGGTGATCATCAATGGAGTGCGCGAGGCGATCGGCAGCGAGAGCCTCACCATCCGCAACACGATCGACGAGCTCGCCGCGGCGGGACAGACCCCCGACCTGCCGGTGGAGATCGCTCTGGGGACCGACCAGATCGAGGTCTCGGTGGCCGGCGCCTCCGGCAATCCCGAGCCGGCCAAGGTGTTCATTGTCTACTTCATCCACGAGGTCGTCGCCTCGATCGAGGACGGCCAGAATATCGGCCTGACGATCCCCTATTCCAACGTCGTCCGCTCCATGCAGGAGATCGGGACCTGGACCGGCGAGGCGGCCGAATTCCAGCTGCCGATCGCACAGATGGACCGCTACCGCGCCGACGGCGCCGCGATCCTGGTGCAGCGGGAGGACGCGGACGGCAATCCCGGCGCGATCCTCGGCGCCGCGGTGGCGATGCGCGACGACGCCTGAGCCCCGCGCCTCAGGCCCCCCGCGACAGAGGCGCCGCGTTCGCCTCGCCCGTTTCCACGTCTACGCCCGCCGTCGCCTCCGCCGCCTGATCCGCACCGACCGCTTGAATCGGTTCCGATCGCTGCGTTCGCGCAAGCCAGGCCGTTTCGCGCGGGGCCGGCCCCGTGATGAGCCGCGCGCCGCGCTCCCAGGTCGCGAAGGACCACATCCAGTTCAGGAACACCGAGAGCCGGTTGCGGAAGCCGATCAGCAGATAGATGTGGACGAAGCACCACAGCAGCCACGCCGTCCGGCCGGTGAGGGAGAAGCGGCGGAAGTGGGCGACGGCGGCGGAGCGGCCGATCGTCGCCATGGTGCCGAGATTCTTGTAGCGGAACGGCCCGGGGTCGCGCCGCCCCGACAGGCGCGCCGCCAGCAGCCGGCCGAGATAGCGCCCCTGCTGGTCGGCAACGGCGGCAAGGCCCGGCAGCGGCCGGCCCTTCGCGTCGCGCGAGGCGGATGCGTCGCCGATCACGAAGACCTCGGGACGGCCGGGCACCGATAGGTCCGGGCCGACAGCAACCGCGCCGTTGCGCTCGGCCGGCACGCCGAGCCAGCTCGCGACGGGCCCTGCCCGCACCCCGGCGCACCAGATCACCGTGGCGGCGGGGATGCGCGTTCCCGCCGCAACGACGCCCTCGGCGTCGATCGCCTCGATCGGGATATCGAGCCGCACCTCGATGCCCATGCGCCCGAGCGCCGCGACGGCGAAGGCGCCGAGGCGCTCGGGAAAGCCGTTGAGGAGCCGCGGCCCGGCCTCGATGAGGAGAATGCGCGCGTCGCCCCGGCTGATGGTGCGAAAATCGCGCGCCAGCATGAGACGGGCGAGCTCGGCGACCGCGCCGGCCATCTCGACCCCCGTCGGGCCGCCGCCGACCATCACGAAGGTCAGGCAGCGTGCGCGGACGGCGGGATCGTCGCTCGATTCCGCCGTTTCGAAGGCGAGCAGCAGGCGTCGCCGGATTTCGGTCGCGTCGTCGACGGTCTTGAGGCTCGGGGCGTAGGCGGCCCAATCGTCGTGGCCGAAATAGGAATAGGTCGACCCGGTGGCGATCACGAGCGCGTCGTAGGCGAGCCGCCGGCCCGAGCGCAGCAGCACCTCGCGCGCCGAGGGGTCGACGCCCTGCGCTTCGTCGAGCAGCACGCGCGCGTTCGGCCGCCGCCGCAACGCGCTGCGGATCGGCGCGGCGATGTCGGCCGGCGACAGTGCGGCGGTCGCGACCTGATAGAGCAGGGGCTGGAAAAGGTGGTGGTTGCGGCGGTCGACCACGACCACGTCCGCAGCCGTGCCGCCCAGGCCGCGCGCCACCTGCAACCCGGCGAAGCCGGCGCCGACGATGACGACGCGGGGGCGCCGCGCGCCGGCGGGAGCGGGCGCGCTCATGCGGCCGCTGCGGCCAGGGCAACGGGTCCGGCCGTCGTCATCGGGCTGCCGCCGTGCGTGTCCATGAGTTTTCCGACAACGGATCGCCGCGGGCGACGGTTCCCCTGCCGCGACCCGCGGCTCCTGGCAAGGCGCAGTTGTCGCAGGCCCCCGGGGAGGTCCCGCGCCGGGTCAGTTCAGCCTGAGCAGGCCGTCGACGCGCTGCCACACGGCGTGCCCCGGGAGGCGCTTGTGCGCGACCTCGACGGAATGGATCGGCCCGTCGAGCTCCCGCGCCCAGAACGCCAGAAAGGCTCGCAACTCCGGGAATGCCGGAGCGATGTCGTAGTCTTGCCACACATAGCTCTGCAGCAGCGAGGGGTGGTCGGGGAGACGGTAGTGGATGTTGGCGGTCGTCAGCCCGTAGCCTTCCGGCCGCTGGAAGAATGCACGATCGGCCATCGTTCCCTCTCGTGAATGCACGTCAGGGACTTCCGATGGTGCGCCACTGGTTGGCGCGGCGCAACCGAAAACGCTCGCCGGGACAAGCGGATAGCAGCAAGGCGGACGCTGTGCTGCCTGCGATTTCGCCCGGTCGGGGCAACGTGGGGGGAGCACGCACGAACGGTTAACGCCCGCGCCCTAGGCTCCGTCCAGGCACGGCGCGGCGGGCGCGCGGCCGGGGCGATGCCGCCCGCGATCGCGAGCAACCGCCTGCCCGGCGCCTTGCCTTGCGGCAGGGGGAGGCGTGTGCCATTAGGGAACGCCCCATCCTTGGGCGGGGCCTCGGAGACGCGTATGGTTGATGTCGGCGGGCTGATGAAGGGCAAGCGCGGGCTCGTGATGGGCGTCGCCAACAACCGGTCGATGGCCTGGGGCATCGCCAAGGCCGCCCGGACGCACGGCGCCGAGATCGCGCTCACCTATCAGGGCGACGCGCTCAAGAAGCGAGTCGAGCCGCTGGCTGCCGAGCTCGGCGCGCTGGTCGCCGGTCATTGCGACGTGACCGACGCGGCGACGATGGACGCCGTGTTCGAGCGCGTCGCCGCCGAATGGGGCGGCCTCGACTTCCTCGTCCACGCCATCGCCTTCTCCGACAAGGACGAGCTCACCGGGCGCTATGTCGACACCTCGGCCGACAATTTCGCCCGCACGATGAACATCTCCGTCTATTCGTTCACGGCGCTCGCGCAACGGGCCGAGAAGCTGATGACGAACGGCGGCTCGATGCTGACGCTCACCTACTACGGCGCCGAGAAGGTGATGCCGAACTACAACGTGATGGGTGTCGCCAAGGCCGCGCTCGAGGCAAGCGTCAAGTATCTCGCCGTCGATCTCGGCGGCCGGGCGATCCGCGTCAACGCCATCTCCGCCGGCCCGATCAAGACCCTGGCCGCCTCCGGCATCGGCGACTTCCGCTACATCCTGAAGTGGAACGAGTACAACGCGCCGCTGAAGCGCACGATCTCGATCGAGGAGGTCGGCGATGCCGCCGTGTACCTGCTGTCGGATCTGTCGCGCGGGGTCACCGGCGAGGTGCACCATGTCGATTCCGGGTACAACGTGATCGGCATGAAGGCGGTGGACGCGCCCGACATCGCGGTCATCAAGGACTGAGGCAGGGCCGGCGCGGCGCTGCTGAAGGCATGGATGGCCGCGACGCGTCCGGCCATGACGCCGAGCTGCCCTCCTTTCGTCATTGCCAGGCTCGACCCGGCAATTCACTAGCCTCCCCACATACCGCCATGTGGATTGGGTACGCGTGTCAAGCCCGGGGATGACGTGAGGATAGGCTGCGGTTCCGACCTGCGCCAGGGGAGAGTGGACGGCTCGCGTGAGCGGGACGGCCGGGTGGGGCCGGAGGCGCGGAGGGGAAGGGAACCCGATGGCGGCTCATCATCGGGAGAGGCCAATGGGTCCCCTTCCCTCGTTCGCTCCGCTCACTCGCCGGGGACGACACCGGAATTCCGGGCAGGCACCAAATGCTACATTCGGCGTCATGGCCGGCTTGTCCCGGCCATCCATGCCTTTCCCGCGTGCGGCCATCACCCCCGAAGGCCTGGCACCGCCCCCGACCCGGCCACTCCCGCCCGCCTCACGCCTTCACCGATTTCACCTTCGGGGCCGGCTTGGTGCCCTTCGCCGCGCCGAGCGTGTCGGCGACGACGGCGCCGCGCGCGCCCATCGGCTTGTCGGGGCCTACGGTCGAGTCGCGCGCGGTCTGGTGCTCGATCTCGGCGTCGAGTTCGGCGCCGACAAGGATGATGCTCGCGGACACCCAGAGCCAGGTCATGAACGCGATCACGGCCCCGAGCGAGCCATAGGTCTCGTTGTAGGAGGCGAAGTTCGAGACGTACCAGGAGAACAGCGCCGAGGCGATGATCCAGACGATGCAGGCGAGCGTGCTGCCGGGCGTGATCCAGCGCCATTTCGCGGGGGTGCGGCTCGGTCCGTAGCGGTAGAGCACGCTCAGCACCCCCGCGAGCAGCACCAGCAGGATCGGCCAGCGCGCGAGGCGGATCAGCGTCTCGCTGATGCCGGACAGGCCGATCGCATCGAGCACGATCGGCAGCGCGACGATGCCGGCGATGGCGACGACGACGAGCACGACGGCACCGAAGGTGAAGCCGAGCGTGATCGCCGTGAGCTTGAAGAAATTGCGCTTTTCGGTCTCGCCATAGGCGACGTTCAGCGCGTCGAACATCGCCTTCATGCCGGAATTCGAACTCCACAGCGCCAGCACGATGCTGATGACGAGCCCCAGGCTGAGCGCGCCCGTCGATTGCGCGGCGATGCGGCTCATCTGGTCGCCCATGATCTCGAGCACCGCCGGGGGCACGACGCCGCGCATGGCGTCGAGTTGCTCGATCACCGTCTGCTGGTCGGCGAAGATGCCGTAGATGGAGATCAGGGCCGTGATGGTGGGGACGAGCGCCAGGATGGCGTAGAAGGTCACGCCCGCAGCGACCGGCAGCACGCGGTCGGACGAGATCTGCGCGAAGGTGCGCCAGAGAATGTCCTTCCAGCCGAGCGCGGGGATTTCCATCGGGCCCTCGGCGTCGCGGCCGCGGCGGCCCACTTCGCCCACCGGGCGCCCGTCGGACGTTACCTCCTCGGGCCGTACCGCCTCGACATGGCCGGCCTGGCTTTCCCCGGGGGCGCGGACGC
>Ga0182738_1002499_pt1 | contig 21785 bp, 14 predicted proteins | sample eDN5th30CBELigMG_FD_128876 | JGI IMG/M metagenome (GOLD analysis project Ga0182738, IMG submission 128876) | Enriched Miracle-Growth compost microbial communities from Emeryville, California, USA - eDNA 5th pass 30_C BE-Lig MG (version 2)... ...
AATTAAGAGCTTTGGCATTTTTGAATAATGCTCCAGGCTTTTCGTTTTCAAATATCCCTTCAGTGGACAGTCAAGATGTTTTGGTATCTCTTCCCGCTTATATGAGACTAGTTGGAGATCGGGTCACAAATTATGAGGGTATTCCAATGGAAATCCTCTTGATCAAGGTCAAGGGAGATTCTGATTCTGGAAGAACTCAGGTCGTGGACCAAATGAGTCGACTTGCAAGCGACAATGGATACCCAATGTCAATCTGGGACTATAGAGATACAGAAAAGAATTTAGAGAGCAACAAGTCAACCTTGAGTTTGGTTTTCAAATTCGTGGAAGTCCTTGTTATGATCCTGACAATGTTTAGTTTGATCACTTCAATGACAACAAATATTATGGAACAGACTAAAGAAATCGCAGTTCTCAGAGCTGTAGGACTGACAAAGCTCAAAGTTAACATGCTTTATGTTTCAGAAGCATTTATTTTGGTGATGGCGAGTGCATTTTTCGGAATTATTATCGGAACAGTCGTTGCATGGACCCTTTCAATTCAGCAAGTTTTATTCACTCAATTACCTTTAGTTTTCCATTTCCCCTCCTCTGATTTGATTGTTATCTTTGTGGCTGCTGTGATCTCAGCCTTCATCAGTGCTTACTTCCCCGCTCGAAGAACAACAAGGTGGCAAATTTCAAAAATCATCAGACTTTAATAAAATATTTGTTGAATTTTTTTTTAAAGATATTAATTAATTAATGCCATAATAAAAGATTGTATGTTGCATGAGAGATCTCACAAATTTCTTTTTTTATCTCCAGGGTTGTATCTGTTATTTATCTATTACTGAATCAAAAATTTTAAAAATCATCTCATAATTCATTCTTGAAAATTTTTTGCTAACTCTGATCAATCTTCTGTCTGTTTTCAATCAAATTTTGTTTCGAGAAAAGAATTTTTCATCGCTACTTGAAAATTATCTAAATAAAACTCGAAAAACTTCAAACTGCTTTGAACTTAATTTTATCTGAATTGAAAAGAGAACAAACATTTTTTTCAGTGAGAAAAATTTCCTTTTGAAAAAAATTTAGAGCTTCTTTGAAACAAAGAGGTATCCTTGAGAGACTTTTTGGAATGGCAAGAAATCTAAAATTAATTTCAATTCTTGTTGGTCATGAGAAATCCCAAAAAACTCCTTGGAAGCGTATCAAACAAAATCTATGTAGAGTTCTGTGAAAGTCATCGATAAGAATCATTAGAATCTGAAAATTTTTTGTAGGAAAAAACAATTCCAAACTTTTTGCAAGAAAATCTTTCCTACAAAAACAATTGCATTGCAAAAATCTCAAACAAATATTTTCAGAACATCATTTTGGGTTAAAGATTTTTCGAAATATCTTTTATCATGTCACTTTTTCTCAATATTCTTCTGTTCATTTCACTCAAAAATCAAAGTTTTTGAGACCTCACAGAATGTCTGACCAGCCCATGAAAAAAGTTCTTTGTCCAATTCTTTTTGTTGAATTTGCCTGAATGATAAAAAATACTGAACAATTTTTTTTCAAAAAAGAAAAAAGTCATCGATTTTTTTTTCCTGAAGAAAACTTTGTTTCATCCCAAAATCCAAATTTCCCAAAAGGGTTCAAAAACCCTACTTCGAAGAAAGATTTATTCTTTCACTCCAAGCCAAGTTCATCCCAATGAAGGTCGAAACGAGATAAATAAACCAGTTTATCTCATCATAGAGCTAAGGCATATTTGTAAAAATAGCCTTTAATTTAAAATCTCTAATTTAATTCATCATTTTCTTATTTACACTTTTCTTGCTCTCTGGCGTTCTTCAATCCTTACCTGAGCAGATGCTAATATTTTTGCTTCTGAAAAATCCAAATCAAACATTTTTTTCCTCCTTAAACTCGTTGAGTTACCAATTGATCAAAAGAGTTTAATTTGAATTCACTTTTTCTTAAGAATCATCTTAAATTCAAATTTTCTTAATCATATTAGTCTTGATCTTCTTCCAGCGTTAATATTTTCTCAGTATCTCAGCCCCTGACCCAAAACCCCATCCCATTCTCCATTTCTCCCAATTGTCTCCCCCTTTTCCCTTCTCCCTGATCCCAAACATCTGTTAATATAACAAAAGCAACAAAACTCCCGCTTAGATTCAAAATTATTTTTAGCTTTGACTATCTCATTTTTAAAAAAGCACTGTTAAGATAACAAATTTGTTTTAAACATCTCAATATACATTTTTTTGAATTCTGCTCTTTAATCTACCGACTCAACCACTATGGAAACTCTCAACCCCGAAGATAGCGAAGCCATACAAGTTCAATCTGTCGACAATATCGTCAACGAAATCCGAGAAGTCCCTTGGTTCTTATAAACCTCTCCTAACCCAACTTAGATCGCTGATCATCTCTATAATGATGTGAGAAACCCTGAATTCACCCCTCAAGCTTCTCTTCAATCTCAAAAGAGTCCAAGCGCTTCTCAAACTCAAGTACTCCTTCCTAACCCCCATTTCCCCTTCTAACGTTTCCCCAGTTTTTCCAACCCAGAGAAGCAGCCTCCGAATTCATTCCTCAAGCTTCTATACAATCTCAAAAAAGTCCTCATGCTTCTCAAACTCAAGTATCTCTTCATACTTCCAACTTCTCTCACTAATTTCTGCAGTTTTTCCAACCCAGAGAAGCTGCCTCTCTCGAACCCCAAAGGTATCAAATTCAAAAAAATTTCAATAGATCTCACTATTCCCTCAGAGAAACTCCTAGAAGAGATGATAGCACCAATGGTATGAAGAGATCCGGTCTCTCAGGTGTCAACCCCAGCGAAATCTCAAAAGGATTATCCAGATTGCACGCAAGAGTTGATGAAGTCCTCCGTAATGCCTCTGTTGGAAGAAATTCTCATCGTCTTGCCGAATCCACAGTCCAAGCCATCAAAAATCGTCAATCTTTCACTCAAGAAGTAAGAAAACTATTTTTCTGGCATTTTCTGAACCATTCAAAAAGGGCTCTAGCTTACCTCCCTCATCTAACTACGGAAGCGTCCCAAGAGCTCCTATGTTCCAACAAAATGCCACTTCTCAATATTCCAGCAATATTCCTAGTGCTGCCAATCCTGTCTATCATAATCCTTTTGCTGGTACTCCTGATGTTGTATCATCTAGACCTGAAGAGGTTGAATCTGAAAGAAGACCTCCTCTTTACACCAGTCAAGCTTTCAGTCCTAACGCCACGACCAATATTGCTCAGAGCAGTTACTTGGGTACTAATCCCGAATTGATTAGAGCGATAAAAGAAGGAGTATCATTGATTGATTGTTGATTCTTTTCTAACATTATTTTTCTAGAGAAACCTTAGAAATTCAGGTGTCGAAGCCGCCAATCCACTCTCTTATTCAAATGTTCCTCGCTCAGAAAATGATCTGAATAGAAATTATCAAGTAAGTTTCGCTCTAAATCTCACAAAATTACCCCCAATGATAGAGCTCTATCCACCCTGTAATGAACGAAAGGCCTTCTTCACTTCAAGATGTTATGGCTTCTGCGACAGTGACTGGCAATTTCCCCACTGCTAGTACAAGCGCTGGACTCTCTATGTCTGTTTCTACTCCTCTTTTAAATAGCAAACCAGTATTCAACTTTTCATTTTAAAACTCACCCCCACCCCTTCTGTAGAGATATGATAGATCAAAGCTTGATCAAATCATTAGTGGCATTAAGAACAGAGATTCTGGAGCACAATCTTCTACTCTCCGAACAAGCGCAGTAGAGACTCATTCCCTCACTCAAAGCCAAGTCAACCTTCCTCCTACTCCTGTATCAAGACAACAAGAAGAATTTAGAAAACAAAAATCATCTGCTCCTTCCTTTGCTCCCGAGAATTTCATCTCTAACATCCCTGCCAATATCCCTAGATCGTAATTTCTTCTTATTTATCTTTCTAAATTATCATCCCTAGACCTAATTACAATTATGATTCTCAAGCGCCAAGCAAGATTGATATTTCGTCTCCAGTTCCAACTCCTCAAAACCGCAATTCACATTCTCTCTATAGACCCAATCCTTTGTCTCCTCAACAATTCCAGGGCCCACAAAGTTTCTTGAGCCCCACTGCTACAAATCCTTTCAATGCTGCTCAACAACAACAACCTAGATCTGTCAACACCCTTGATGAAGAGGAACATACTGACTATTATGGAATTTTCCAACAACCTCAGAGGAGAGAATCTACATCCAAAAAGAGACAAGTTCAGCCTCAAAGATCCTCAGACTATTATGAAGAAGCTCCTATTGATTATCCGAGAGAAGAATTTGAATATCATCCTTACCAATTGAAGGGATATCAACAAGCTTCTAGAAATCAATATCAATCTCAAGAAAGAGAACCACAAAGATATGTCATGAGAAGATCTGCAACTTCTAAACAAGAACTTCATTCTCGAGGATCAGCTAGACAAGAAAGATTAGCAGGAAGACAACCAAGAATCGAGATTGCAGAGGAGCCTAGAAAAAGAAGACTCGCCAGAGAACCTCAAGAAGGATTCTTCTGTGGAGAAGTTGAAAATGATGATGATAGCATGATGAAGGATATTTCTATGGAAAAATCTCAACCAATGAGGGCTCGCAGAAGAAGTTACAACCAAAATCAAAGTGGCAGCAAACAACAACAACAAATCCCAGAATATGGTGATAACTTTGCTTGCGGAGGCCTTGAAGATGATTCCATCGAAAGTCTCAGCTCTATCCACAGAGATAGCCCTCCTCAACAAAAAGCTCATTATCAACCCGCTCCAAGTAAAAATTTCTTTCTTTACCAAAACTTAATTTCCCCCCAATAGGACCTTTGAGAAGACCAAGCCCAAGGCCATTAGGAGAAGAAAGAAGTCAAGAATACATGCCAAGAAATGAAGAATATATGGCAAAAAATGAGGAGTTTGTTGTCGGCCCAAGACAAAGAAGACCAAGTATTCCTAAACAAGAACAACCAAGAACTTCTGAGCCACAACAACAAACAAGATCTTCAAGAAGAGGTTCTCGTTCCAAGAATAGACCTGCACTTGGGGGAGGTGAAATGGTCTACATTGGAGGAGCAAGAATTAATGAAGAAAATGCATTACAAAAAAGACCTGCTCAATCTTTTGGGAAAGAACAACGTCAAGGAGGCAGTGTTCCAAGACGCGGAGCATCCAGAGAAAGAGGAAATTTCGGACAGGCTGCTGAATTAGTCAGAAGAGATGAGAATGTCTCAAACAGAATGCCTCCTAGAGGACATTCTGGCGAGGAAATTAGAGCCAATGAGCTTTTGGGAAGCAGTGGAAAGAAAGGACAAAGTCAAAGAAAGTTTATGAATAATGATGAAGACATTAGCGATTTTGATTTTGAAGTCAACAGAGTCGAAAATAGAGTCATTGTCGTTGAAGAATCTCCTGAAGTTGCAAGAAAGAGAAGACTCAGACAATCAAGAGCTGACGAGGACTCTGTTGTTAGAGCGTTTGAACATGCTAAATATGACAATTCTGGCAGAAAAAGCACCTCATCTAATGTCGCAAGAGGCACTGTTAAAACTGAAATGGTCTTAAATGCTAATTTTGGGCCTAAAAGAAAATTATATAGATAAGATAAATCCTTTTGTTTAGCTATTATTTGATATTTTGTTGTATAAAATTCTGATTATATTAAATGTATGAATTGAATATGAACCTTGAATAAATAATCACTTTTAATTTTATCTCTCCAAAAAATAGGATCTTCTCCTCACAGATGTCAACAAATTTTCCTTTTATTTTTTATGCTTTATTGAGATTTTAGATAAATATATTTTCAGAAATAATTAGATTAGAAAAACAAAATATTTTTTTCTACGTAAAACCTTTATACAAAATAGAATAAAATAAATTGACAGCGATAGACTTAGAAGTAGTAGTAATATGAATAGTAAAATATTATCGTTGTTTTTGTTCTTTTGAAAAATTTCCCGATATACTCCAAAACATTATATCTGACTACACATAACGACCTCTTTTAGAATGAATCTCATGGATTACTTTATCTAAAAGTTCATAGTTAGAGTAAGGATAATATTTTGGAGCAATTTGGACTTCACGAAGACGCTTTTGTTGTCCCCTCAGCTTGTAACAGAGATTTCCAAAGGCTTGATAAGTAATCCCTTGGAAAAATGCATCAAGCTTTAAACACTTTAGGTCTCGCAACTCATCCAAAGCTAACAAAATTCGGTTCAAACCATGATCCTCAATGCTTCCAAGCTTCAATTCAAAGGTTTCGAGGGATGGAATGGCCTTCAATCCTTCTTCCAAAATGTTAAAGACTTCAGAAGGAACTTGGTAAGTGTAGCAACTATTGGTGTCATTATCGTTGATTTTGAGGGATAAAGTCTTGAGATTTTTTGTGTGCTTCAAAAATTGGGATAAGAATTTCACATTGCCTAAATCTCCTTCGCCTATAGTAAGATTTAAAGACAGAGTTTTTAAGCGAGGGAAAATTGGCAGATGGTCAAATAAATAAGGGAAGTATCCACTTCCCAGATTTCGCAAATCATAAGTAAAGTCTTCTAATTGAGTCATGTGCTGAAGCGCTTCTCTGAAACTCACATAATATTGTCCTGAGAAATTGATGGCCTTCATATTGGACAACATCTTAAACTCTTTAAGGTGACCCAGACCAGCCAAAGATTTGAACAGAACATGCATTTCGTCTTCTCCAATATTTAACTTTTCTGCTTGGATGATTAATCTTTCCAAGCTTTGCATTTTTCCCAAGGACATAAAAAATGCATTATTGAGATATTGGTTAATGAACCCACTAATATTAATTCCCAGAGCCTTTAAACATTGAATCTGTCCTAGCTTCTCTGCTAATAAAGAGTAGAAGGAGGCAGGCAGTCTGTCTAAAGTATCCAAGAACAAGTCCACTTTCTCCAGTTCGCCTGATTGCACCAGCTTATCAACCACTCTGCTGAAATCTTCGCAGGTGCTCATTGCAATATAGCCTCTTAAGTTAAATTCCTTGATTGGCCTGATTGCTGAAACGATGCAGCCCAAAGGGTTGACTGTTTCTTGAAGCAAATTGGTGTTTTGGGGGATATTTGAGGTGATTAGAGTAAGACTCTGCAAATGATGGAGGCTTGAGAAGGCCCTTTGGAGGTTAACAAGGTTTTTAGCATTGACGTGAGAATTAATTTTAAGCTTAAGACTTTGTAATTTGCGTCTGGAACAAATTAAATTAAAAAGTCGTTTAATATTAATTCTATTAGGAACAGAGTGTATTGAATCAATTTGCAAGTCTTCTAAGTTTTTAGACGATGTTCTTTTCACCGCTTTTATCAGTCCTTGGATATTATTTCCTTTTGTGAGATGATTATTAGATTGCACTGTATATGTTTTGCAGTTCCTTATTAAGGTCTGGAGTTGAGCTGGAATCTTTGGACAAGAAGATCTGATCTCAACTTTCGATGTATAGCGCAATAGCTTTCTTCCAGATGAACGCTTGGTCACAATTTTGTTGACCTCAGGGTCCAGGTTCACCGAAGCAAGGTTGGGAAGTTTACAACGAAGCTTGCAAGGGCGAGAATTGGGGTTAGAGGCTGGAAAATGATGGAAGAGAATTGGCTTGAAGCCTTGATTAGGGTAGAGGGGACTCTTGGGAGGTATAAGTGGAGATGAAGGAGAGAGTTGTCTTGGTTTTTGACTCATTGGTAAAGTGGGAAGGAGAGATGCAAGAGAAGTTTGTCAGGAAAAGGATGGGTTTCTTTAAAAAGAAAAATTGCAAAAATTATAATAAATAATATGAAAAGACAGAGTCCTTTTGAATAACCCAAAAAGCCAAATAAAATTTAACATACAAAATTAAATTTTTGATTCGGTTTTCGCAGTCGATTTTTTGGTTTTGGTTTTTCAGTTGCTTAAACTCCTCTGTTTCCAACTACAACTATAGCACCCCTCCTTCTTTTTCTATAGTTTTAACTTTCCTTCTATTCAACAAAGTATCGTTGTTTCTTTCCTTGAAAAGTCATCTTGAGGTTTCTCTGGGCTTTTCCCTTTTTTGGAAAGTGAAGCGGGATTTAGTTTAGAGGTGCAGATTATTGGGGGTCCTAAATTCATACGCTCCAAGTTTTTTTCCCCTTAAAATTAAAAAAGAAAGTAGCAGACCAAAAGCAAACCAAAAAGTATTCTTGTCTCATTAATAGAACTTTTTATAAAACTTCGAGAAGATTGACAAAATCTTTCGCTTCGAAAAGAATTCTTCCTAACTGTTTAATTACTTTTGAGCCAGTCTTCTCTGTGTTGAGTTGGCCTGTGTTTGGGGTTTTGTTTTCAGCTTGGTGGAAATTGTTATAATCTCACCAACAGCGAAAAACGGTTTAATAATTTGGTCATATTTGATAAATTTTATAAATACCGGTAAATAAGCTAAAACTAGTTTTTCAACAACAACAACAAAAATTTCCAAACTCAAAAATCCCTCCACCTCTGTGAAAGAGAACAAAGGCTCATATGAACTTTAAAAGCAAGTTTCTCCTCGTCGGTCAGTCATGGATTGACCAAATTTTCTTGATTAGAGAAAACAGAATTTCTTTAAAAAGAAAGAAAAATCGAACTGAATCGAATTTCCGTATGGCCTTTTTAACCTTAAATCAGAAATTCAAATGGTTGAAAAAAGGAAAGTTTTGGTCTGTCATACTTCGAAAAAGTATGAAAAATTCTTTCCTACTCAATAGTTCTCATGACTTCGATATTTTCTGAAAAAGATGGAGGATCAATATAATAAGAGACTTAAGTACAGCTTTTCCAACTAATTTTCTCGAATTAAATTTATTGCACCCAGATACTATTATCAGATTGTTTATATTTTTTATCTTGTGGAGTCTGCCACAGAACTCCTCCTCACGACAAAATGCAGAACTTCACTTCCAAGTTGAAGTTCTTTGGAGGTTTAGTTATTTTTTCCCCTTGAGCTCAGCTAGAGAATCCCCGCCAGAACTGTACATTTCAGTTTATAAATAAATCTATTTCGTATAACTTGTCTGGCGGAATTTTTTCAAAAAGGTTTTTCCTCTTTTGTTTCTATTTATAATTATTCTCCTCTTTGAAAACCATTCCCCTTTGTATTTTTATTGACATTTTTTTCACCAAAATTTTCATACAGTCAAGAGAATGAATTGATAAAAAACTAGTTTTTTCCCCAATAAGAGTTTGCTTGACTTTGCAGTTTGTGAGGTCAATCAAACTCTCCTTGTAGTTGACATAAAGGCAATCATATTTTGCTCTTCCTTATTTCTCATCAAGGAAAATTAGTCCTATTTATTGTCTAAAATTACTTTCACCTTGTTATTCAAAACAAATTTTCTAACCTGAAAATTCCTTTGGTGTTTTCTCTCAATTATAATCAATAATTTTCACTATATGTTTATCGTTTCAAGGGAAAATTCTTTGTTTGATTGAATGAAAAAGGACTCTCAGTTTTTGCAAAGTCATTTCGACTAAATTTCATACAAGAGGGCAAAAGACATTCTGATGTCCACAGTTGTTTTAATTGTCAGCGGTTTGGCCTAAAAAAATTTTATCGCGGGGTATTTACAACTTCCTTCTTTAGCGATAAATTAAGCCTAAAAGCTCATAAAAAACTCTGTGAACCTCTAAACTTAAAGTTTGCAGGATTAATAATGCAAATTAATTTCACATTATATTTGTTCAATTAATCCTCAAATCGAATCATCCTCTTCTTCAACTCCAAAGTTTTCTCCCTTGCGATATGTAAACTCATTTTTGGTTTTGGACAACCAAACTTTTTATGGAGCCTCTCATCATTTGATATCAAAAGAAAAAGTATAAATTTTCCCAAGTCACATTCAAATTCGCCATGACAAAACTTTTTTGAATATCTGGCATGATGGTAAATTTCTTTGACATGAATGAAAGAAAAAGTTTATCAAATTTTTTTTTTCAAAGTTTTCTTTATAACGAAATTATCTTTCTCATTTGAAAGTTTAAATGCAATAAAAAACCCCAGCCATTTCTCTATAATATTATCAAAAAAACCCAAGAGAAGGACTTCGAAACCAAAGAAAGAAAATCTCCTTCCCTTTTATCCTCAGTTTATCATTTTTCTGATCCTAGATTTTTCTCCATATCTTTAACGAATGGTCTGCCATCAAATAAACAAAATCTCTAGTGCGAGTGTGATCCGTTTCGAGTGCAATTTCTCACAAAGAAAAAAGACTGAACCATTTCATTTATTTTATCACCTTGAAGACAAGACAAAAAAACGGTACTTTAAGTAGAGAGAGAGGTTGATTAAGATTAAACAGCTTTTTGTTGACTCTGGGTGTTTTAACTTTAATATTGGGATGTTAAAAAAATCTGGTTAGCTTTTACACATTAACTGCTTTACTAAAAAATAAGTTTTACAAATAATTCTTTATTAAACCTTTGGATTCTCTCCGAACTTCACGAAATGGACGCAACAAAGTCAGTCTTTTACATTCATCCCTCTCTCATTACCTTCCTAGAACCGAATCTTCTGATGCAGTCACGATTGTCGAGGAAAAAATCTCCAAAGTTGGAGGTGATCCTCAGATCCGTAAATACTCAAAGGGAAAAATGTTGGGAAAAGGTGGTTTTGCCAAATGTTACGAATTCACCAGTCTTGAAACCAAAAAGATTACTGCTGCCAAGATTATTGTCAAATCTTCATTGACCAAAACCCGAGCACGACAAAAGGTTTGCCCTTGTCTAAAATTATCCCGTTAATTCGCCCCTTTAGCTCATCTCCGAGATCAAAATCCATAAATCTCTCCGTCACCATAATGTCGTTGGCTTCGAGCATGTCTTTGAGGATCAAGAGAATGTCTATATCCTTCTTGAACTCTGCACAAACCAGGTATTAATTGTTTTATCGACTCTTTTCTCATCAAACAGTCTCTCCACGATCTTATAAAAAGAAGAAAACGACTTACTGAAGTCGAAGTACAATGCTATGTTGCCCAGATGGTTAGTGCCTTGAAATACCTGCATAGTCATAGAGTTATTCATAGAGAGTACTCTCTCTCCATTGAGAATCTGGTTTATTAACTGCTTTCGTAGTTTAAAGCTCGGAAACCTCTTCCTCAATGATAAAATGGAGCTCAAGATGGGAGACTTTGGTCTTGCTGCTAAACTCGAGTTTGATGGTGAGAAAAAGAGAACAGTTTGTGGAACTCCCAATTATATCGCCCCAGAAATCATCGAAGGCAAAGGTGGTCATTCTTATGAAGTCGATGTCTGGTCCTTAGGAGTTATAATGTAACCTTATATTTTAAATGCTGAACCTAACCTTCTTCAACAAAGTTATACTCTGATTGTTGGCAAACCTCCTTTTGAAACTCCTGATGTTAAACTCACATATAAAAAAATCAAAGCTTGCAATTATTCTTTCCCTGATACCGTTTCTATGTCTGATGCTGCCAAAAGCCTTATCTCCAGAATTCTGAATCTTGATCCTTCGAAAAGACCAACTCTTGATGAAATCCTTCAACATCCTTTCATGAATAATGGAGGAAGTATTCCTAAACTTCTCCCTGTTTCGACTCTTGCATGCGCTCCTTCTGCTAGTTACTTAAAGTATTCTTTATTCATTAGTTTTTTATTCACATTTTCTTCAAGACAATTTATGCCTGCAGGAGGTATTTCAAATGCCGCAAAAACTATGTTTGAATCTGCACCCTTTGGATTAGCAAAAACTGGAAAACTTATCCCAAGTCATAAACCAAATATGATGTCTACTGATCGTGGCTTTTTCAATAAACCCCAATCACCTTCTGGTCAGACCCAAACTCAAGTTCCAACTCAAGCACAAACTCAAGTCGATACAAATAGTAATATGCCATTCGAAAGACCTTCCACTAAAGCAGAAAGTAACCCTGGCTCGATTTCTCATTGGTTAATAATATGAATAGCATGGACTTTAACCAAAACTGGAGTGCAACAAATGGGTAGTCTTACCAGTACTCAAACCCTCAAAAACCCTTCCAGACCTCATAGTGTCCAACAACCAAAGTAATTTTTTTATTCTCTTTTAACCGAGTCTAAATCTTCCTTTTAAATAGGGATTTCAGATCAACTCAACTTCTCAAAACTCAAACAGCCTCAAATTTAGGATCGACTGGTGCATTTACTGGATATAGTCGAGGAACTACTGCTATTGCTAATAATGAAGTTTGGGTCACTAAATGGGTTGATTATTCCACTAAATATGGTCTGGGATATATCTTATCAAATGGAACTTCTGGAGTCTTCTTTAACGATAATACTAAAATCATCACTGATCCTAAGGGATTGTAATCTTTCTTCGTTTATGAAAGAGTTTTCTCACGAGAAATAGGAAATTTGAATATGTGGAAAGAAATCCTGCAGATAAACAAGATACAATCACAACTCATTCACTCACTGATTATCCTAAAGATCTTCAAAAGAAAGTCACTCTTCTTCATCATTTCAAAAAGTATTTGGAAGGTGATAATAAAGATGCTGTTAAATCCCAAGTCGTAAGCTTCGTGAATTATACAATATCTCATTCTCTCTTAGCCTGAACAAAGTGAAGGAACAACTCCTGGAAATGGTATATATTTAAAGAAATGGCTCAAAACCAAACATGCAACAATGTTCAGATTGAGTAACAAGATTGTTCAGATGAATTTCACAGACAAGACCGAAATTATTTTGAGCTCTGAAAACAAAATTGTTACCTACTTGAACAAAAAAGGTGAAAGAATGAATTTCCCTCTTGCTACAGCTCTTGAAAGCAACAATGCTGATATGGCTAAAAGATTAAAATACACAAAAGAAGTCCTTACTCACATGTTGGGTAACAATAATCCTCAAGCTCAAATGCCAACTTTAGCTTACTAATAAAACAGATGGGGAAGTCCATATAAAGGTTTATAAAGTGATTATCAATTAATAAATATATACAACAGTCTATAAAGACATTTTTAAATGTATCTATCCATCTATAACTGCATCTTGTAGTTTGCTTATTTTTTAAGTAATTAATAATTTTTTTAACCTAGTACCATCATGTATTACTGGTATTCTTCTATGTCAACTTTTTCAAAATTGCTTGAAAATTTTCTTGCGCGAGTAATTTTTTTCTTTGAATTTTTTTCTGGGAAAATCAAAAGAAAATTTTTTCGAAAAAAAATCTGATTTCGTCAAAATTTTTTCATTCATTCAATTCATCAAATAGAGTAAACATTTCGAGGTGGCTTGAAAATCGAGTCAGAATCAGAATTTTTTGGAATTCGTAAAAATAGTATTGTGAAAATATCAGAGTTTGATTGGTTCATTTTATACGGTATCAAGATAAAGGCGGTTTTTTCATTTAAATCAAACAAAAAAAAACTTTAATAAAATTCATTTTGAAATTGACTCCTAGATCCTCATGTTTACTCTCATTCTTGGGCTTCTTCTCACCTTAATCATCTTCAAATTGATTCTGATACCTCTTTACAATCTTTCCTTTTATCAGAAACAGGGCCTCCCAACCACCTTTTTCCCAGTGATTGGATTCCATAGAGCTCTACGAAAAGGATTCTATAAAGATGGAGACTTCTTGAAAGACTTTAAAGATGCGAGCAAAATCAATCCTAACCAAAAAGGCTTTGCAAGCAATTTTGGAAGCAATATTGTGATCCATCTCAGAGATCCAAATTACATTAAAGAATTCCTTCAAAATCCATCAAACTACAGAAAAGCCAAGTTTCTTGATATTCTCAGAATATTGGTCGGAAATGGGCTTTTATTTGCTGAAGGAGATACTTGGAAATCACGCAGAAAAATCATCTCTGCAAGTTTCCACTATGATTTTTTGAGAACCAACACCGCATTGATCCAAGAAACAACCCGAGAAATCCTTGACAAAATCCCTTCACAAGAATATAAAGGTTACAACTTGATGGATATGATCCAGCGGATTACTGGAGAAGTTGTTGGACGCTTATTCTTTGGAGGAAATCTGAATCGCTATGATTTCGGTGGAGAACCTTTAACTCTCGCTTTAGCTAATCTCATTGCTGCTTTGAGTGAACGAATTCCAACCCTCCCTTATATGATCCTTGGAAATAGAGCTTTTAGTCTTCCTATTCAAGGCTGGAGAGAAATGGCAAGAAAGGTTTTGGAATTTAGAGCTCAATGTTGTAAAATCATTGAGGATCGTAGAAGAGACGGACAGAAATACCATGACTTGTTAGATTCGTTGTTAGAGTACCAAAAGACCTCAGAAGAAGGAGGAGGAGATAACCTCACAGATGAAGATATTGTGAATGAATTTGTGACATTTTTCTTGGCTGGCATGGATACCACAGGTCATTTAGTTACAATGGTCTTGTATAATTTAACGCTTGTTCCTGAGTATTTGCTGAAACTTAAACAAGAAAGGGAGAAAATTTACAAGACAAACCATCCAATTACTGCAGAGGCTCTTCAAGGAATGGATGTTCTCAATTCAGTTTTAAAGGAAACTCTGAGATATTCAACTCCTGTGCCTTGGGTCTTGACAAGAGAAAGTCTGACAGATCATGCTATCAAAGATTTACAGATAAAAAAAGGAACTCTGGTTAAAGCCGATTTTATATCCAATTTTTATCATGCCAATAATTTTGAAGAACCTGAACAATTCAAACCAGAAAGATGGCAAGATCCAAATCTTAAACTTGATGCTTTCTCTTTTGCTCCCTTTTCTGGTGGCCCTCGTAATTGTATTGGTCAACATCTTGCAATGCTCGAAGCAAAAATTATTGTTTCAGAATTCTTGGAAAAATTCAATTATCAAGTCTCTCAACCTTATCAACTTAAAATGGCCTTGAGATTTTTATATGAACCCTACAAACCCATAAAAATTGATCTCTCTCCTAAAATTACTTCGTAATATATAATACTTTGAATAATTTAAACTATGTTACAAACCTCTCCCGCTATTAAGTTATCCAATTTCAAAAAAATAAATCACCTCATATTAATCAATAAGTCAACAAGATGTATCGAATAGCCCAGAGGATAAGACCAACAGGGCACCGATTCTTTTCAACCATCAAGACTCTCAAACAACATGAAAAACAACCATTTATTCCCACACTTCAACAAAAACAGTTTATTGAATGGGAATCTCTCCAAGACTGTAAACTCCTTGGAACCTCTGGATCAGGAAAAACTCTGAGCATCTTACAAAGAGTCAAGCATTTAGTAGAAGATAAAGATTATAATCCGAATGAGATGCATATTCTCACCTTTTCACGCCCAACAAAAATGGACATTGTCAATAAAATTCACACCAATAATTTTCATCAAGTCTCTCAAGAAAACGTCAAAACTGTCGACTCATTCGCTAGATATGTCCTCAAGGAACTTGATCAGAACTACAAAGATTTATCTCTCCTATCTCTAAACTTCCTTTCATTGCTAGAATCGGATTTTGATTCAGCATATCCTTACCTAAAAGACATGAAATATATCTTTGTAGATGAAGCACAAGATCTAAGACATACCCAAATCAAGATAATAGAATTACTTCGAGAAAAGAATGAGTCCAAAATATGCTTAGTAGGAGATCCTTGCCAGTCTATCTATCAATTCTTGGGCTGTGATCCTTCATTCTTAGTCAATTTTCCTGGTGAAACCTTCCAATTGACAAAGAATTTCAGATCGACTCAGAATATTGTTTGTTTTGGAGAATATTTCCGCAATCAGTCTGAAAATAAAGAAGATACTTTTCTCTCCACAGATGAGGAGGAAGCTGAATCTCTAATCAAAGACAAGAAGAAAAAAGAAGTGGAGATCTACACAGGATCTTCAAAGCAAGTTGAGAAAAAAATCCTCAAAGAAATTGCCAACTACCCCGGAGGAAAAGCCAATATTGCCATTCTCAGCCCAATGGCAAGTTCTAGACTCGCTTCTAATATTGGCTTGAGCTGGGCGGCCAACATTCTAACCAGAGAAAAAATCCCTTTCATCAAACAATATAAAGATTCAGGATTAAATGCTTGGAAATCTCAACAAAATATCAAAATTGATCATGTAAATTTAGCTACATACGCAGGCTCAAAAGGACTTGAATGGGATTTTGTTATTTTGCTTGATTTTAGTCTCTTCAAACATGGAACCCTTCCTACTTTAAAAGAATATATGGAAGATTTGAATCTTTATTATGTTGCACTGACAAGAGCTCGAAAAAAACTTCTCATATGTCATAAAAAAGATACAGGATTATTTGAGGAAATAGAAGATCAGAATCAGGTTATAGACCTCAATGAAGAGCTAGAAGAAGGTGAGATTGATGTCGATGATATCCGAAGTCAATTCAAAAATATGGATAAAACTGTCAAGAAATTCTCCACACAAGAAACTTCTGTTGAAAAAGAAGATATTGATACAGAAGATGAAGAAGGGAGCAGTAGCAGGATTATAGAGAATATGTTACATCCGTTAGTTCGAGAAATAGATCCAGAACTTTATCAAAGCAATATCACAACAAGAGCTCATATCCAAGAAATCGAATTTGATGTAGATTGGCTGAGGAAAGACAAGAAGATTGAAGAGTCCATGACAGTTACTGAGCTGGTTTCATCATTAGATAACAAGACAATTAATGGTTTATTTGAGAATCCTGAATTTTCTTGTGAAGTCCAAACTGAGCAGATTTATGAGAAGCAACCCATTAACCTTTATGGAATTCAGAATAATGAGGCTTTATTTGGAATAATCTCAGAGAATTTATTGTATCAGAAGCTTGGCATCCAAGGGAGAGATTATACAGAAAAGCTGATAAATCAAGATTATGTTGTTTGTGAGAATGATAAGCTTTTGAACTCTTTGAAAAAGATTTTTGCTGAAGGGAAAAGTCCTTCACAAGTTTATCAAATGCTCCGACAAAAAACTCTCAGTTTCAATACTTTTAATTTCCTCAAGAAAAACTTTGAGCAAAATGGAGATTTCCTATACAAGCTTCTTATCCATGGGTCAACACATAGAGCCATCATGAGCTCCCTCAACTCAATTAAAGAAGTCAATTCCTATAAAGATTCAGCAGCAGTGGCGGCTCTTGAAGGCAACTTCCAGGAATCTGAAGAGAAGGCTCAGAAGAACATGGACTTTTATACTGTTTACAATTCAATTCTTCAATATTCTTTTGCTTCAAAACATAACGATTATATTGGAAGAGCTTGGAATGGAACTCGAAGATTTGTCGAGGATAATAAAACATATATTGATAATTTACAGCTCGTTGCAGATAAACTCTCAGAACAAGGTATCTTTTGGGAAACTCAAGTTAATGTGAATTATGAATCAATTCTAAGAGGGTCGATTGATTTAATGGATGCAAATAATAATATTTACGAAGTGAAAGCAACGAGGTCAACAACAAAAAATCACATTCTTCAATCTTTATTATATGCCATTATGGTAAATAAGAAAGCCATGGATGCTTTGGAAAGAATACAATGCGATAGTTCAGTTATCAACTTGATTAAAGGAGAAATTCACCGATATAAATTCTCAATGCCTCATAAACTATTGGATGATTTTATGGAAGAGAATCTCAATAGAAGTGAGCGCCTCTTGAAGAGACCAGTTTATTTATACGAAATCAAAGCTAAACAATTCCAAGATCAACTTTACATCTATTATCTTTTGATAAAAGATCTCAAAACTCAGAATAACATCCTTGATACTTTCATCAAATACCCTGAGTATGTCCCTTCTTCTCTTGAAAAATCTAACGACCTGATGATCAAATACAATAATTCCCCAACGAAACTTAAAGTTGAAAAAACTCTTCAAAAATTATTTATCAAGGAAAAGAAACCAATTTTCCTGAGTGCCCCAGGCTGTGATGAAAAAGGAAATCTGTTAGGACATTTGTTGCCTGCTGACTCAACAATAGTTGAAGGCACAGGATTTTTAAAGTTATTGTATCCACACCTGAGAGAATATGATTACACTGAGCTCTACAAGCAGGCTGTACAATTCGATAAGGGTTTGGAAGAACTTGAAAAACAAAATGGCAAAGATGAAATTCAAAAAGCTTTGTTAATGTCGACTATTGTTATGAGGAATTTGAGCCTATTAAAAGATTATATTCAAGAGTATAGCATCTCTTTCTATGTTTAGATTTATATTTATTCAGTCCTTTGTATTTTTAATAAAAAAGAGGTTCTTTGTTGAATTTATTCATCAAAATAATGACGAAACCAAAATAAATATTTCCATTGCTTCTCCTTGGGAGAAACTAATTTTCAATTAGCGGCAAAACTCTAAACAAATTTATTAATCGAAGATAGTCAAAAATTCCCTCTCTTCATTTTTCTAAACTCACAGAAAAACAGTCTTCTATTTTCAGCTAACCCAACCAATTTCCCTCGATTTTTATATTTCTCAAAGTTTAGATTTAATTTTCTATCCTCCTTTTTTATTAAAAACCTCCCTTTCAAAAACTTAATTTAACCTCCATCTTATAATTCTATTTCCATTTCTGACAATGATCAATCTCCTATTATCCATGCAAGCCACCATCCTGGCTATTACCTTGATCTTTCTTTTCCTTATTTACTATGCTTTCATTCTTCCTAAACAGCGTCTTGCTTTTTATGCTAGGCAAGGGATTTCCACTTATTTTTGGCCAGTTCTTGGCGTTATTAAACGAAGTCGAGATGATCAAGCTAAACACGGAGATTATTTAAAGGAGCCCAAGCTTTCTAGTAAAGTCAATCCAGATCAAAAAGCTCTGGCATCAAATTGGGGAAGTAATGCTATTGTCTCTTTTAGAGATCCAAAATATGCAAAAGAAATGCTTCAATTTCCAACAAACTACAAAAAATCGGCAGTCTTTGATCTTTACAAAGAGATTCTTGGAACAGGCCTTTCATTTTTAGAAGGAGATGCTTGGAAAGTTCGTCGAAAAATTATCTCAAGTTGCTTTCATTATGAATTCCTGAAAAACAACACTTCTTTGATCCAAGAAACTGTCAATGAGTTCTTGGACAAAATCCCTCCTGAAATATACAAAGAATGTGAAATCATGGATAGAATTCAACAAATCACAGCAGAAGTTGTGGGAAGAATATTTTTTGGAAGATGTCTCAGTCGTTATTCTTTAGATGGAATGCCATTGACACTCGCTCTGACTCATTTAATGGGAGATATTGGTTCTGTTATCAGATCAGGACCATATATGTTATTCGGCAAGAAAATATTGAAACTTCCAATTCCTAAATATCAAAAAGTCAAGCAAAGGGCTCAAGACATAAGAGCTCAGTGCAACAAAATAATTGAAGGCAGAAAAAATGATCAAGGAAAATATCATGATTTATTAGATGCTTTATTAGCCAGAAGAACCTCTGAGGAGCCTAGTGAAGGACTTTCTGATGAGGATATCACCAATGAATTTATCACACTCTTCCTTGCTGGAATGGATACAACAGGACATTTAGTTTCTACTGTTCTATATTACTTGGCGAAAAACCCACAATATCTAGAGCAGATTAAAAAAGAACGCGAATCTGTATTCAAGGCAGATAAGTCCCTTTCAATTGATGATTTGCAAGGGATGGATCATTTAAGCTCAGCTATTAAGGAATCATTGAGAATTTCAACCCCTGTTCCTTGGATTTTATTACGTGAAGCTTTAGTTGACCATAGAGTTGGGGATCTTCAAATCAGGAAGGGAACACTTGTCAGAAGTGAATTTTTCCCATCACAATACAATGAAAAATATTTTAAAGAACCAGAAAAATTCAAGCCTGAAAGATGGGAAGATCCTCAAAATAAGATTGATCCTTATGCTTTTATTCCATTTTCTGCTGGCCCAAGAAATTGTATTGGGCAACATTTGGCAATTTTAGAAGCAAAAATCATCATATCAGAATTCTTGGAAAAGTTTAATTATAAATTGGTTGAAAATTATGAAATGAAAGGTACTATTCGATTCTTGTATGAACCTTTAGACCCTGTCAAATTTATTCTCACTCCTAAAACATAACTTTATATGATATAGAATTGATCCTTTTACTTCTGCTATTTTTATTCCGGAGCACAATTTTGTGATGTTTAAGTCTGCCAATACCTGAATATCATTTTTAGCCTTCAAATGAATCTTGGACTATTGGCCCTTTATTGGATTATTTTTTCACTTTTTCCTTTCTACTTTTGCATTTCCCCCGAATCTCCCCTCAAATATTAGGGATATCTCATAATCTTTTTTCTCATTGTTCTCAAAGATCATAAATAATCCGAAAAAATCATATGGAACTCAAAATTTTCATAAAAAATCTTCTTTGACCTCCTTTGAAAGGAAGGTTTCTCAGTCTTTTCGATTCTTAAAAATATATTCAATTTCTATTCCCTTCAGAGATCTCTCTCAAAAAATCAGATAGACAAAACCAAAATTACATTATCAGCCTATCAGGTAAGACAAGAGATAGATCTCTTCGTTCGAACTCATTCTTATCTTTACATTGATGATTATGATTATCAATCATGAAATAAACTTTCATCATCAATCAGTAATCGTACAAGGTGCACCTAAGGTTAGGAATTCAGTCAAATATGATCGCTATTTACGAGATGTAATGTGCAAAGAGATTGAATGAGAGATTCCTTTGAACTATAGGATACAGGTTTAAAACTCATACATAATAACACAAGTCTGTCTTTAGGATAATTCTGCGGACAAACCTGTGGTGGATAAAAAGTGATAAAAGGTTTTTTTATTGTTTTGATAAAGGGCTTTCCCTAAGTTCATTTCTCTACAAAGATATTTGAGAAGATTGATGAAGACTTAGGTGCTAAGATTGCTTAAACTATCTACCACAGATTATTAATTAAGATGATGTTTTAAACCTTTTCCCCTAGTTTCTATGTTTCTATTCGTTTTTTATACCGATATGAATATGTAGATACTTTTACGAGACAGAACACAAGCATTATCACGACAATTATGTATAAAAGTCATTCAAATCACCCTGTTTACTTAGCTTCAGCTTCCTTAGCTCTCTTTTCCTTGTCACCAGCATAGTAGGCGTTGGCCCATTCTTGTCTAAGTTCTCTGTAGACCTTTCTATCCTTGAGTTGTTGAGTGACGGGTTGAGCCTTTTCTCTCTTGGGGGCTTGAGGAATAGCAACAACGAATCTTTCAGTGTTTTGTTGACCGCCCAACTTAGCGATGGTTTCAGCGGTGGCATCGTTAACCAAACCCTTCTTGGCTTGACCGTCCTTTCTGGGGAACAAGACGAGTCTTTCCTTATAGGCCAAGAGTCTTTGGACGTTAGCTTGGAAGGATTCGACAGACTTATTCTTTCTTCTGTGGTCAACAGCAATACCGATAGATCTGGCGAAAGCGGCACCGAGCTTGGCGGACTTGAGTTCTTCAAGAGTGAAACCTCTACCAGCTCTTTGTCTCTTGTTGTGCTTTTGAGTGCAGCATCTGACGACGGGTCTAAGGCTGTCGACGGGTCTGGGGAAAGCTTGGGCAGCTCTGTCTCTTCTGTGATTTAATCTTCTGAGCTTTCTGGCGGGTTGGTTGAACCAGGTTCTGACTCTGTTTTGCCAGTGCTTTCTGAGATGGGTGTTGGGGATAACGTTGTTGTGCTTAACCATTTGTGACTAAAAGTTTTTCTTTTATTTTGATTAAGTTTGACTTTGAATTAAATAAATACTAATCGCACCATAAATAAGCTGTCCTTGAATCCAAATCCAGAATTAAATTAATGGGAAGCAATTAAATAAGCTGAATAAGTCTCTATCA
>Ga0182738_1002500_pt1 | contig 21780 bp, 7 predicted proteins | sample eDN5th30CBELigMG_FD_128876 | JGI IMG/M metagenome (GOLD analysis project Ga0182738, IMG submission 128876) | Enriched Miracle-Growth compost microbial communities from Emeryville, California, USA - eDNA 5th pass 30_C BE-Lig MG (version 2)... ...
CTAAATACAATATTTGGATGTATCTGTGAATAGAAAAAATCATTATCATTACTTTAGTGAAGAAAGTTTGTTGAGAAAATTTTGAAAATAATTTCTTCTTTTTCTCTTATGCAGATTTAAAAAGACTCATTTTTTCAGGAAAAAAGAAATCATTAGAAAATAATGAATTTTTACTAGTCAAAATAATTTCAGAAAAAAAATTTCATCAAAGCATCTGAGATGGGGGAATCCAAATCAAGGAAAGAATTTTGGTTTTTTGATTTTCTGCAAATTTCATTCCCAAAAATAAAATCAGACATTTTTTTTTTAAAACACATCTCACAATTTTTTGTAAAAAAAAGTTTCTCAGAAAAGAATTGGAAAAAATTGATGACATGAAAAAAAACGATTGATTTTTTGAGATTTCAACTGAAAAAATTCGGGAGAAATTTCCTGTCTGATTTCACGAAAAGAGAATTTTCCCCCTGACGATGAAAGCAATAAAATTTCAACTTGAAAGCTATATTTGAAGGATCTCTGGTTTAATATAAATACTCATTATTCTTGTCTTCTTTGAAAACAATAAACAACAAAATTTTAAAAGAGATCAGTCATTCAATTTTTTGAAGTTGAAACAGGGTTTTTGAAAAAGTCGCCAGGCCATGCCCAGGAAATTTTAGCAAAAAAGTCTGGATTCTCCGTCCATAATTATTCCCATAAGAATACCTTCATATAATCCCCTTCTGATCCCCCTTTCCAACTTAAAAGGCTTTAATTCTTCGTCCAATTGCAAATCTGAGGTTTCAGGAGGAATTTCTTATTTTTCCTTGAATGATTATTAGCCATAAATCCCTGTATGATTCAAGTGCATGGGATAAAAAATTTTTAGTCATGCATTATCAAAGATTAATTATAAAATTTAGAGGATAAACTCATTTTCTCAAGTCCTTCTTCTTTAAGCAAGAAAAATAAATAATAACCTAAATACTCCGAGACTGTCTCGGTTTTGTGCCCTATGTCATTTTCAGAGTTTCAAGTGTTTTGTTTGAGCAATATGAATTTCTCTCATTGTGCTTCCCAAGAAATGAGAAAGTGAAATTTTTGTCAAGGTACATGCATTTCGATCATTCATTTCGCCTCAGAAAAAAATTTGGGAAGAAAAAATCAGAAGAAATTTGGAATTTTTTTTCTCCTTGTCAATTTCAGGTGTTTGAGAAGAGAAAAAACTTGAAAATTTCGAACTCCGAGTTAAAATAAATTCAGAATTCTTTTTTCCTGGTTGAGTTTTTATGGAAAAAAAGATTTCACTGCAGATTTTGAAATACAATTTTTTGGATCATTTTTTGAGCATTTAAAACTTAAAAAAGGGTTTTAGGAGTGAGATGGGATTAATTAATAAACAAAAACCCCTGTGAAGAAAAACTTCATACATTAATTAAAAAAACCAGATAATTCAATTCACAATTTTTCAGGTTTTCGTATGATGTATGATACCAAAAATTTCTTTGATTAAATTTATGACGAACTATACTAGCATTCAGAATAAAGACGGAATTTAATGATGATAAAATGAATAATTTAATTAATTAATAGGTTTAAGCGGTAAAACTTGGATCGCTCTGCTCTATAAACTCTTGCCCAACTCTGTTTAAGCTAGGTGGTGATTGAGAGAATTTTCTTTTGCTTTGAGCGAGGATGAGAGAGGGATTGGTAAACTCAGAGGATTTTTATATTTGCAAAAAGAAGCTTATCCTTAATCTCTATTTTTAGAGATCTCAGGATGATATTAAAAATCACCTTGGTGAACAACAAAATTTAATTCATTTTCTGAAATTTATTCCATAATCTTATCTTAAGAAGACAAATAAAATCTAATGAGCAAGTTTTTTATCTTCTTGCTTTTGGTATCTATTACCTCGGCTACTACTTTTTACATCACTCCAGAAAAGACCTGTGGACTAGAATGCACAGGGGATACTGTTGACCCTTTTGACAGTCTCTTGGTTGCATTGAATTCTACTCAGTCTAGTTCATCGGTGACCCTCCTTCTCTTGAATGACACAACAAATCCCCACTACCTCCTCCAAAAAGAGTATGATGCTTCAAATACAGCATTGATCTATGATTTTTCTGATGTTTTGAACATCACAGTGTCTGATCTGATGATAAAGCCTCTTTATTGCAATGAAGAGCCCGCCTTGTCTGACTCAAGTCTAGCTAGCAAATGTGTCAAAGAAGGAAGGAAGCTGATTGTGTACGTAAAGACGACAGCTTTCACTTTGCAAGTGTTGGACAAGGTTCAGATACAAGGAGTCATATTTAATGCGATTGAAGATATTGAAAAATGGAATTCTGACTCAGAAGACCTCAAGGATTGCTTGTACAACAGAAAGCAGTGCTGTGAAGAAAACAAGACCCTTTCTGTAACTTATCCATCAAGTGTTTTCTGCCAAGGAAGCAAATCGAGTTCTTCGAGTTCAAGCCTATTTGATCTAACATTTTCTGCGTCGACCCTAACCTTTGAAAGCACTGACTTTATCAACTTCCAGAGCCCAAATTTGGGTAGCCTGGTTCAAATAGGAGCCAGTCAATTCAGTCTCATTTTCCGTGAGAGTATTTTAAATCAGCTATACTTTAGCCAGGGTTTAATTTCTCACACCCAGGATTCTGCCGAGAAAAATACTTCATTAATTTCATTTGAAGGAGTGAGGTTCACTAATTATAATTCTTGGAATCTGAAGGGGGAATCAGCGAGCAGTGAAGGCTATTTAATTCTCAGTCTTGCTAAATTTTCTGGATTGCTGAGTGTTTCAGAAAGCTTTTTTATGAACATCACGACATCAGTTCGAGAATATTGTTGGCCACAGACTGAGAGTTATTATACAAAGCCCCTAAATAATTTCTTGTTCAGTGATCAAAGATCAAGAAGTGATCTCTGGATGCAGTATCATAGTGATCATATCAAAACTGAGCAAATGAGCTCATTAATATTTCTTAAAGAAATGGAAGGAGCTTTATCAGTGAATAGTTCTGTTTTTCAGAATATAATAGGAACAAGTGGCTCAGCAATTCGTATTGATGATTCTGCGGATCAGAGTTGGGTCACTATTTATGACAGTACCTTCGAAGGAAACTTTGCTTATGATGGATTCGCAAATGTGAGAATCACCAAGAAATCTAATCCTTATTTTTCTTCGATGCTGGAATGCCCCTTCCTTGAAGTGGTAAACTCAAGTTTTTTGAGCTCTTCTGGATGCCCCGGAGCTTATGGAAATCTCCTTTACCTTTGCTATTGGGATTCACAACCATCCAGCGGAATGACTCTCAGTAACTATAGTCTGAATGATAATGATGCAGCAACAATTCTGAATCCAAGAGACCCTTTCGCTCACTTGGCTCACGTGAAAATCCTTGGCTCTGCTTTTACGAACAACAGATTAGCCATAAGTAATTCTCTGGCTATAATTGGAAGTTATTCGAATATCCTTGAGAGAAATACATTCCAAGATAATGGCGCTACAACTGGTAGTTTTTCTCATCAAGCCTTAGAGGGATCTTATGCTCTTGAAAGATACCCCGACCTCCTGTCTGCGACAAATTCGTTTAACTTTGGTCAATCTACTGCTGTTTATATTGACCACTTTTTCAAGTTATCTTGTTTCAAGAATAGCTACTCAGGAAACTGGGGATCATGGGAGGGCTCTTTGAGTCTCGCCTCATCTTTGACAATGAAAAATTGGATAAACCTCCCAAATAGTCTCAACTTTGATGGTGATAGCTTTACTGAACATGCTGGTATCCCTCTTGAGATAGGACAGGAGATTCCAAGTTTGACAGGGAATCCATATATGGAACCAATTGTCACTTTATCAATTGATATCACTGGAAGTGAGAGTATGCTGGAACAGCAGCAAATATCCCAGTCACAGATAAATATTGTGATGAAGAATATGGTATTTGGAGATAATCAAATGAGTTATGATTATAATTCCTATACTTATAATTCAGATGAGCTTGGCCGTTTTATAAAAAAAGAGCTATCAACAAAGATAAGATATCAGACTGGGCTTGTGAAACTTCTTGTTGAATATGAAGCGGCAGACATGATTTACAGAGGCTTCCAATATGATTCTCAAGTCAACTCGATTTCATTTTCTTTGATTGATAGTGTGATAGTGAATAATGAAATATTCACTGATGGATGCTTCTTGATGAGTTCCTGGGCAGAATATTTTATTATGGAGAATTTGCAAATCTCCAATAATAATATGAATGACATAACTACTGAGGGAGGAGATGATCCACTGTCCCCATTGATTTTGATGAGTAACTATGCGCTGAGTAGTGTTCATCTTGCAAAGCAGGGATTAATTTGTTCATGGGCTGGAGATGCTCTTTTAAACCCTCCTGAACTTCAGGTTCAGATGAATAATATCCAAGCCTCTGAAAACCAAGGTGTGCTGATAGACTTATTTGCTGATAGCAATAGCAATCTTTATTTGACAAATTCATTATTTAAGGATAATGCAGGCACTCAGTTTGGACTCATGCTGATTTTTGATGAATCCAATGCGTTATTAATAAATAACACTTTTTTGAGGAATAACAACACTCTTGGAAACATTTGCATAGCAGGAGAAGCTAATTTTACGGGGATCTCCAATAATTATATTGCAAATACTGGCAAATACGCAAGTTTATTCTTGGTATTGAATACAAACGAAGGGAATATTCAAGAAATTGGAGCAAGTGTGTATCTGAATGATCTGCATCCCAGTATGAAGACAAGTTCAACTCAAGCATCTCCGTTGGCTGCTTTATATTTTATCAATTCAGCTTCGATGATTTTTTATGAATCCGAATTTATGCAAAATTCCGCTTATTCTGGATTGATTACTGCGACCGATTCTGATGTTCACTTTTTCAATTGTGACATCTCAGAGAACACTGTGGAAGGAGTCAGTATAGTTGGGAGTTTTGTTTCCCTCTCAAGTTTAGAGATGAGATCAGTGCAATTGGTGGACAATGTGCTGGAACCAGACAGCAGGATCCCTCTGGTAAATTCAGCTTTTATTATAATGTCAACTGGAACATTGATGGCAAGCGATATTTTTGTTTCAGGAGGACGGACTCTTGGAGGAAATTTGATATTTGGAAACACAATAAACGGAGAAATCGAAAACTTGACAATTGCTCAATTCACATCAACAGGTGAAAGTCAAGCGTTGATAGATTTGAGTTTTTCAAGTATGACATTAACAGATTTGGATTGCGCTGGAGTGACTGGGATTTTTAACCTGATTAAAACGATACTGAGTGTCAATGATCTGATGATTGATACGATATTGAACACTTACAGCAGTGGATATATTGCAAATCTCTATGGATCAAAATTAAATATCAAAGGGCTAAAGCACACAGGGGCTGATTGGGTGATCTTGTCAGGTTTTGCAGTATCTCTATTCACGGGAGACGCTAGTGATCTTAGACTGACAGATGCTCATTTTAGTGATCTTACGATTGGTCTCGATAATCTAATAACCCTTTCGGGCAAGGGCCTACTTTTCATTATCGATAGTAGCTTTACGTACACGCAAGGCTCAAAGACACTCACTTTGTTTAGCGTAAAGGGCCTTACAACAATAGTTGTTCAAAACTCTGTGTTCAAGGGAGTTGAAAGTATTATGAATGCTGCAGATACGAGCGGAGTATTTTATTTCGTTGGAAACACGATTTTTACAGGCTCACAATTGCAGAATTTAGTAATAACTGATGGGACTGCGATAACAATTATTGATAATTACTTCATGAAGATTCCAGTAACAAAAGGAGCTCTTATTGACAGAGAATATTCAACACGTGAAGATTACCTTTTTATGGATGGTGATGCTGCAAATTATTTCTATCTTTACGGAGCTCAAATAGAAATTGTTGAAGCAACAGACCAAATCTTGATTAATGAAAACAAGTTTTTCTCTTTATTCGGCCTGAATGGTATCATCTCTATTGCGACAGATAAAGCCTTTTATATGGCAAATATTACAAATAATATCTTCATCAACAACACAGGTAGTAACGGTGGAGTTCTATATCTCACTGTCTGCGACTATACCACATCTAATAGTCAGATGTCTAGTTCCTCTATTGTAAGCCGTGTCTTACAAGAAGAAGAGAGTTGGAGCAGTTCAGGTGATTCGGATGATGGTGACGATAATAGTGACTATTCAAATTCAACATATGATTTTACAAGCCCGCCAATAGCATATATTTTGAACTCGATTTTTGTTTTGAATCAAGCGATGACTTTTCAAGGGAACGGAGGGTATGGAGGAGCTTTATACCAGACAACACCTGATTTGACAAATCAGAACACATATATCGATGGTCAGTCTCTATTCATAAATAATAGTGCAGTTATTACAGGTGGGGCGTTGTATTTTGATTATGCTTTGCCAAATGTGAGTTCTGGATGTATATTTATGAACAATACTGCAACGGTGACCAACCATATCGGAAGTTATCCAGTCCAAATGGTCTTGTTGAAAGACGGCATTGCTCCAGATGTGACGTTTATACCTGGCGATGATATTCCTTATTTTGACAGCACCCCAGATTTTTATGTCTGGAAGAATATTTCAAGTGGCCTTGAGACACCCCAAACTTTTGTGTTTGCTTTACTGGATATTTTTGGACAATTGATGTCTACTGACTATTCCTCAACTTTACAGATGATTCCTTTCGATCTAACATCTGAGATGATGAAAGAATTTTCAAGCACCACCCAGCTGACTGCAACTGAAGGTCAATATAATTTGAGCTATTTTGAGTTTACGTACAAAACTAACAGCGTTCTCAATCTCAGTTTTGTTCCGATGGCTTTGCAGGGCGTTATTCCTCCAGTTTGCCAGGATCATAATTATGTGAGTACGATAACAGTGGAGCTTCATTTCCGAAGTTGTGGACTTGGAGAGTATAGCTATCAGGAAAGCTATGGCCTGAGAAGCTGCAAAGAGTGCCAAGTTGGTTTTTGGCAAGTGAATCCTGAAGGAGGAGCATCTTGTAGCGAGTGTGATGGAACGGGCATGTTATGCTATGGAGGAAGTAATGTTGGACCAAAACCAGGATATTGGAGAATGAACGAAACTGCTGATATAGTTTTAGAATGTCCTTGTGAACAATCCTGCCTTGGAAATGTTGTAAAAGGTGATGATACAACGAGCGTTGTGTTAAATCCAACGGGAACTTGCGCAGAAGGATATGAAGGGAATTTGTGTAGTTCCTGCATTCAAGGATGGGGCAAAACTGGTGGCATGTCAAGTAACTGTGTAGATTGCAAGAACACAGCCTTATCTTATCTCCAATTGTTATTTGTGCTGAGTTTCCAAGTGATTGTGTTTGTATTTGGAATCAGAGAGAGTATGACATTGTCAGTGAAATATAGCAGTAATTCAGATCAAGTTGGGGCATTTAACCCAGTGCTGTTGAGAATTATTATAAATTACATGCAGTTGATTTCCTTGCTGTCTTCTATTTCAGTGGCCTGGCCTAATTCAATGGAAAACTTGTTGAGCTTAAACTCCAAGTTTTCTTTGATAAGTGACCATATGTTTTCGATTGACTGTTTCTTTGCTTTGGGAGAAGGTACTGCGGTAGTGAGGACCGTTTTCTTGAAAGCATTAATGGTTGCAATTTCTCCATTTTTATTTATTATGATCGCTATATTATTTTGGGTGGTTTATTTCAAGATTAAGAGAAAGGCTATTTTGAAAAATAAGGAGTTTGGAAATAAAGTTATTACCACACTAATTGTGATTTTATTCAATATGCAACCTTCTGTGATCAAGACCTCCTTTGGATTGTTCCAATGTACCAATCTTTATAGACATGATGCTGCTATAAATTATCTTGCCACAGATTATGATGTAAAATGCTGGGAAGGAGATCACAAATATTGGACCCTGGGTTTGGCTGTTCCATCTCTTGCGCTTTGGATTATAATTTTACCAAGCATTTTGCTCTATCTTCTTCAAGAGAATAAGAATAATTTGCATACAGCCAAAGTAGCAAGAAAATATTCTTTTATTTATAATGGCTACACCAAGAAGAAATTTTACTGGGAGTTTATCATCATGATCAGAAAAATCGTGATTATTTGTGTGATCATTTTTGCTGGCATGTATTCAACTAATTTGCAAATTTTCATGTCTCTTGTTGCCATTTTAGTCTCGTACATGCTCCATACAATCAACAATCCTTACTCAAACAAGAATTTGAATGATATTGAGAAAGCGAGTTTATTCAGTTTGGGAATCGTCATTTTGTGCGCTCTTTATTATCAGACTGCTTCTGCTGGGACTACTTTGGACTTTATTGTTTTATTCTTCGGTGTGGTTGGGAATCTCTACTTTTTCATTTATTTCCTGAGATTCTTTATTGCTTTACAAATGTTGAAAATAAAGAATAACAAGCGAGCCATGAAGACGCTTGGCTATATTAACCATCGATTCTGTGGATGTCTCAGACAGCCCCATATCCAGCTTGTGATTGGAAAAGTGGCATCTATATTTTCCTTGGAATCTGATATCAGCACTAGTTCAGATATCAGTGTAAAAACTCTAAAGAAGAAAAAATCATTCAAGTCATCCGAAGTTGCTGGTAATATAGAGCAAAAGCTGTCTGTCTTGGAAATTGGAAAATTGATTTCTTTCAAGGACTCAATGTCTCAAGATCTCAGTGTCACTGCTAGTGCATTTTTATCCCCCAATAAAGAGGATATTGAATTGAGAAGAAGAGGATCTAAACTGTTGAATATGATCGATACTCCAAAAGTTCTAAGTCCAGGAGAATCCGTGACAACCTCTTTTGTTTACGATCAAAAAGATGCTTCAATAATTAACTTAGGAGATAAAGTTCCTGATGAGACAGAAAGAGAGAAAGCTTCTTCAAGTCTTGGTGATGATATGAATGCAAGGTCAATAGAAAAATTGAGAAATAATAAACTGAGAAAAACAAGTCGATTTATGGAGAGTGAAAGAAGAAGATTAAAATCTGAAAGTTGTGTTTCTTCTTCGAGAAGTCTCAATAATGGCTTAAGTGTTACCATTGTTGAATTTTTGCCTGATGCTGGGGAACTGTATGCAAAGCCAGAATCAGATCCTGAAAAGGGGTGTAATATGACTCCTGAAAGCGATTGAATGAATTAATTTTTTTTTTCGAATGTATTGAGACTTTGAAATTTTTTTGAAGTTAATGAGTAAAAAATTTGTTTGAACATTTCATACTTTTATTTTCAGTTTATATCAAACATTTTCTTAATAAATACATGACTACTGAATATATACAATTAATTATTGTTTGATTTGAAATCTTCATTGCATCTTTCATTAAAATCTTTTGGGTCAATTTCACTTAAACCATCTGGGGAGACGATCATTAGAGAGGGCAATTCAAGTCTCAGCTCATCATCATGTTCTTCAGAATTATGAATTTCTGTAATTTTGATTGCGCCTGCTTGTCGTTGTTGTGGTTCCCTTCGACTGCCTTGAAGACTTCTGATACCTGAGCCGAGAGGGTCATCCACGACTGCCTGCAATTTTCTATTACTTCTGACTGAGAAAATGGAGGGGCCAAGGGTGATTAATCCTTCATCTTCACTCATTGACATTTTATGATTACTAAAAGGAGAACTGATAAATCTAGGGAGAGAAACAGAACCCTCAACGCTTTCGATGGGAATATTTTGTTGATCATCGCTTTCATACTTATTAACAGGAATTGTCAGTTCGATATTGAATTGATTGGGACTGAGTTGGAAGTTCTTTTCATCCTCTGAAACAGGATTAAAAGAAGAAAAAGAGTTTTGTTTTTTGAGCTCAGGGCTTTGGTGTTCAGAAGTGATAAGGGTTTGCTTTCTTTTGACATATTCGAGTTTGATGGTTGGAATATACCTTGAGATGACTTTGATAAAGGCTTTGGTTTTTTTTAGTGCTTTTTGGATGACGGGAATATGTCGACAGCCGCATAATTTTTTATCAATAATTTTCAGTATTTTGATCACTTTCGGATTCTTTCTGAGTTTCATGAGTTGCAAGGCAAAGAACAAGCTTGCAAAGTAGACAAAGAAATACAGATTTCCGATTAATCCTGCGATAATAACAAGTATATCAAGTGTCACAGAGCCTTCAACAATCTGGAAATATAGTCCACATAAATTAACTATTCCCAAACTGACAAGACCAACTCTTTCAAGCTGATTGAGATGGTATGTTGAGTACGGGTGAGTTGCAATGTGCAAGGTATAGGAGCACAGGATAAAGACCAAAGATAGATAGATGCTCATATTGAGGCTGGGTGTAAAGACCATGTTACTAATGAAAATGATTTTTCTGATCAAAATAACTGCCTCCCAGTAGTACTTCTCTTTTTTGTAACCATTATAGATGAAGGAGTATCTTTTGGAGATATTCTCCTCATCTAGGTGTTTTCTGTTTTTGGTAAGGGTAGAGAAGAGGATTCCTGGGAGGAGGATAATCCATATGAATAGTGTTGGAAGGACAAGTCCAAGACTCCAGGATAGATGCATGCCTTCCCAGCATTGGATATCGTACGCTTCAACAAGGAATCTAATAGGGGAATCTTCTCTGTAGAGATTTTCGCATCTCAAGAGGGCAAAGCCTTCTTTAATGATTTCAGGCTGTTGTTCGAAGCAAATGATGACAACAGTGATGATGATTTTTTCAGCAAAGTCCTTATTCTTGAGAATGGGCATTTTTTTCACAACGAAATAAATCATCCAAGAGATGGTTGCAAAGAAAAGAAATATGAATGGAGTAGCGAAATTCATGATGGCTTTGAGGTAGATAGTTTCAATTCCAAAAGCATTGGCTCCAAGCTTATAGAAGCACTCGATGGTAAAGATTTGGCCGCTAAAGGATGAAGCTTTGCCAGATATTGAGAGCACTTTATCAAGAACTTCAGGCCAAGTGACAGGTAGTCCAACAATGAAGGAGAACAATTGTGTATAATTGAGGAAGGCTCTCAGGAGGATACCATTTTCAATCTGCATATGTTGCCTTTTCCCAACTTTCTCAGCAAACTCTAAAGCCTCCCTAACACCGAAAATAATGATTCCAGACTTGAATACGATCATCAGGAATAGCAAGATATATGAGATTGAGCTGGTTTTGCAATCCACACAAGTTTCTGAAGTTCCTTTTGCCCAGCCATCAACGCAATCATAGCAAAGATTTCCTTGATAAGTTTCTGCGCATGAGCCAGTAGGGTTAAGGGTCGTTGAAGCAAGTATTCTTGGTGCTGAATCTTCTGTTACCTTATTTCCCAAGCAAGCCTCCTCGATTGGGCACTGCATGACCTGGTCAGCTGTGAGGTTCATTCTCCAATATCCATAATTGGGTCCGACTTGATTTCCTCCTTGACATATCATGGTATCGCTATCACAAGCCTCGCAAGCCAGCGCAGTAACATCTGGGTTGACTTGCCAGAATCCAGCAGGGCAATCTTCACAAGAAGCAAAGCCATTGACTGTGATGCTAAATTCTCCAATTCCACAGTTTCTAAAACTGATTTCAACAGTAATCTCAGAGGAGGTTTCGAGGTCTGGAAGCGGGAGCCTGGAAAATGAGGGTATTGCGGAAGATTTAAAGGTGACATCTAGTTTCTGATTGACTTTATAAGTGAATTCAAAGTCTTCAAGGATATAGAACCCCTTTGTTGCTCCGACAGAGAGTTGGCTTGAGAAGGTTTGTCTTTGGCTGTTTGTAAATCCTTCTGGATAAATTTGCAATAGGGAGCTATTGTCATCATAAACAACTTGGTTAAACATATCAAGTAAAGCAAAAGTGTATTTCTCGTCAGTTGTAACACCACTTCCAATATTTTTCCATTTCTTGGAAGTTTCAATATTTGGATAATCTTGAATTTCACTTCCGGGAATGTACACGGGAGAGGAAGTATCACTAGTGCCTTGTTGGATTAAGACAAGTCGAACAGGATATGCGCCAATGTGATTTAGATCACCTGCATAGTTTTCTGTGAAGATGCAGCTTGAATCCACAGAAGGAAGGGAATAATCAAAATAGATAGCTCCTCCCAAGCCATCAGCAGAATTTTTCAGAAAAGAGTTTCCCAGAAGCCAAGTATTTTGGAGGGTCATATCAGGCGTGGTTTGATGGAGAGCACCTCCTCTTCCTTCATTTGAATCCATCGTGAGAGCTTGATTTTGGATGAAGATAGAGTTTTCAATGGATATTTCAGGCGTTGTTTCATAGCGAGTTTGATTTTTTGCATAAAGATAGATGGCACCTCCATTTGAGCCCTTATTATCAACAAAAATATTTTGGCTCATATTGGCAAAATAAGGGACAGTAGTGCACGAAAACTCAACTATTCCATTGGTGCCATAGATAGAATAAAAGGTATTTTGAGAAACTTCAATAGTGGAGGCAGGGTTTATAATCTGAACTTGTGAATCCGGAAAAGACGAGGGTGTGGTATTTTCAGCGTCGGGATTGACGAAATGGTTTTGAAAAATTGAGGCTGAGTTGGGGGATGTGAGGATTATATTTTGAATAAGAGATTCAGTAAAAACAGTATTTTCCAAGAAGTAAAAACCTTCTTCAATGATGTTTGCGTTGATGATAGTTCCAGCCAAAACAAAAACGGAATTTTGGATGATCACATTTGTGCTTGAAGTCAGAGTGAAGATAGTGACATAGGAGTTTTCTTCGTACTCAAAGATACTGTTGGAGATAAAGAATAATTCACTGCTTTTCAAGTCAAAGATGGTGGTGGATTGTCCTCCTGCAGCATTCATAAAATGAAGATTAGTGGCAGTGATTGTGTTTTTCTGACCTTCAATAAGAGACATAAGAGTGCTATACTCGCCATTTCCGAAGTAAGTAAAGTCGTTGAGTGTGAGAATTGAATCAGAGGTATAGATTAAAAACTGACTGTTGTATTTGTTGGTAATCTCTTGGAAAGTTGAAGTTGTGATGCTAAAAGTTCCTCCTTCAAGTTTGAAGACTCCTGTTGTGTTTGAAAATTCAAGATTATTGAGATCCAATGTCGAATAACTGAGAGTCATCAATGGGGCTTGACCAATATCAGTTCGATAGAAATCGTTGACAGTCATATTGGTGATTTGTCCATCAGTGAGAATGGCAAACAACAAAGTGGCTCCTTCTTCTGCTGTACCTTGGGAAACAAAAATATTATTTGCATCCAAATTGGCGTTCAGCAAGGAAAATATCGCTGGACGATTTTTGGGCAAAAGTGGGTCTTTAGCAATGGTATTGTTGACCATAAAAAGGTCATTGATGAATAAATTTGCAATCGAAAGATACGTGCCAACGACACTGCTTCCAACAATATAATGATTGGAGATTTCGGAGTTTTGTAAATAGGTGTTTCCTCCGTATGCTACAACCAAGCCTCCATAGCCAATATTTTCTTGATAAGTTGATTGAAAGGCTGTGAAAAAGGTATAGCTGTTAAAATATAATCCTGACTGAGGGATCAAGCCGTCAGTAAACACTTTATAAATTGGGCTTAGAGTGTTCCAATACGCTTTGGCGAGACACTCATAAGCATAGCTACTCTCCATATAGTAAAGACTTGCGTACTTTCCATCACTGTGAAGGTGAATGTTGGAGATAGAATTGAGGAAATTAGCAAGATAAGTATAGATGTTTCCAAGAGAGTTGAAATTGGCAATAAAAATATTGTTGATTGAGGTAAAATCAGTACTTGTACGAACAGAGATCATACTGAGAGCAGTGCAAGAATTATTAACAAAAACTGAGTCTGAGAGGTAGCCAGAAGCTTGAGAGTCTGGGAAAAGGTTAATAAGGATTCCTATATTATCTTTGACAAAAAGGGAGCTTGCAACAAATCGGAGGAGAGAAGCTGAACCTGAAAAATCTGACAAGCCAACACAAAATATTCCAGAATTATGGTCATCAGGAGAAATTAGATAAGACTCTTCAACTGCAATAGATTCTTGGAAGGCCTCTCCAGCAAGATAGATTTGGTTGTTTGTAATCATTAGATTTTTGAGGACAGAAAAGGAATTTTGGAAGAGACATCCTGAGGTTAAAAGTTGGTTATTCTCTATGATTGCATCTTGGAGAATAAATTTGACATTGGTCACGACGGAACTATCCGAGTGAAAACTCAAAGAAAAATCGTCTTTGACTTCTGAAGCCCAAAGGAGCTTGAAGAAACCTGTTTGGTAATGGTTGCTTATTGACATCACATTGGTGATGACATCAGAAAGTTCATCTGCATTATAAGTAAAGCTGGTAAAGTCATAGCTTGCGATGTTATCGGACATGATGGAGTCTTTGAAAGTGATTTGGATGGGGGTTTGAAGTTCTGGCATAGTAGTTGAGATTTGTGCTGCGATTGAAGTGCTCCCATCAGTATCCAGAGAAAATGAGATAATTGGCTCAGTATAAATCAAATTCTGAATGGTAAGAGAATCGACTGAGAATTTTGAAGATATTCCTTGATGCCCTATGAAAGAGTCCTGATTGGAAGTGATGCCATTTGTCATTTTTATCCAGTTCAAGAGGGTGAGAGAGGAGGCTAACGCCATTGAACCTTCCCAGGGTCCAAAATTCCCTTGAAATGAGTTATTCAAGGAATGTAGTTGGACAAAGCGATCGAGAAGGAGAGATGTAGATTGACCAAAATGAGTGAGTGGAAGAGGGAAAGTTAGAGATGAGGGAAATCGTTCAAAGAAGTAGGAATTTTCCAGACTCTCTTGAGCTATTTCAGCTGTCGTTCCTCCGTTATTTGCAAAAATATTATCTTGTATTTGGACAGAAGAAGTCCCGATAAGAGCCAGAGAATTGCTGACTGCAAGGTAATTATCAGTAAACGTTGATTGGAGAACTCTGACAGTGTAGTCTGGGGATTCTGATGACCATGAAGTTGCTAATGAACTGGCTTCACTTCCTAAACTATAACTTGATAATTTAGAACTTGAAGTTGAAACTGGTGGTTGAGAATCCCAGTAACAAAGGTAGAGCAAATTTCCATATGCTCCTGGGCAACCATAAGAGTTGGTAAATGTTGAATTGAAAACTTCAAAATAAGGACATTTCAGCATAGAAGAAAATACTGGATCAGATTTTTTAGCAACCATAATTCCAGCAAACCTGTCAAAGGCAAAAGTGCCATCAAAGTTGCTGCTATAGATTGTGAGCCAAGTATCAGATGAGACAATATCATCTATTCTCAAAATGGAGCCGCTTGTCCCAATAATATTGCTGAATGAAGAACCTGAAATAGAGACTGCTCCGTATAGAGATTCAATGTAAATCAGAGAGCTAATGGAGTCATTGGAAGTAGTTCCTGTTTCTTGATGATATTGGTTCCAGAGATTGCTTCTAGACCTGGGTTCGGATTGGAGGAGATTGTTCATTGGAGTCTGGTAATAATCTGTGGTTTGGTCCCAACAAGTGCTTCTTAGAGAGCTGATAGAATCTTGAAAAACACTCTGTGAGATCTGGAGTGACCCAGAAAAGGTGTTTTGAGCATTGAAAAAATATCCCTCTTTTCTTGTTGAAGAAGAAGTTTGGTAGAGCATATTCCAATCATTATAATTTTTCAAGACAGTGTTTTGGATGAATATCGACGAAGAATTGGTACCTCCAGAGGATCCAATGACATTTGATGCATCACTATAGGAGATAACTCCACTGTCAAAATATACCCTGTCAAGAGTAACTCCATCAAAAGTTAGTTTAAAAGGTTCAGGACCTGTTCCGATCAAACTCACCCTCTCAGGACTCAAAAAGTTTTTAAACTCACAATCAGTGAACTGTATCTCCCCAGTTGTCGTCATACTATCGCTAAATGCAAAGAGACTGTTGACTACATCAAGTGAGAGGGTTGAATAATCATTATGCCAATCGCATATGAGTGTATCAGGGTACAAAGTTGAAGGAGTCTGACTCGAATCACAGCATCTTTGATGACTCGACAGGCAGTCTTCAAGATCAGAATCACCAGCAGTGTTCCATGCTCTGATGTCTTCAATAGCATCAAAGACAATATTTTGAATTATGAGTGATTCAGTCACAGTGAGCTTGAATTTTGTAGTTTTGAGGAAGACAGTGAGTTTGGAATCAGGATTTATGCACTGTGTTGATAGGCTACTGTCAGATTTGGCAGGCTCCTCAGTGCACACTACAGGCTTGATAATCAAGTCTTGAATGGTGAATTCAGATAGAGCTGTTGGATCACTTGGAGAAGGTGCACCCGATCCTCCATTGGTGTAAGCTTGGTCAAGGATATAATGAGAGGCTGAGGAGTCATATAACAGCAAGATAGTAGCTGAAGAGGAGGAGCTCGCTTGTTGTACAGCATCAAGTAAGTTATTAAAAGGATTTGCTTGGGTTCCAGTACATGAACCAGTACAAGTTTGTGATGGAGAAACATAAAGGAGGTCTGCTCTTGAGAAAAAACACAAAAGAGAGAAAGCACAAAAAGCAACTAAAAATGCTTTTTTCATTCCAAATTATGCTTAGAGAGAAATTATTTAATTAAAATTAAACTCAGGTCCCCTTTTATTGAATTGAAAATAAACTGGTCAAGCTGATTGAAAAAGTTCCAAGCTTTCAAGTAAAAATTTTTTTTCCTCAAATAATGTGTTGACTGGTTAACTGGCCGATTCAATGAAGAAGCAATTATTCTGAGTCGAATAGAGCAACTCAAACCTCAGAAATATGGACAATAGATATGAGAAATTTAGAAAAAAACAAATATCGTTGAGAAACTTTCAGCTCTTTGAAACACTTATTAAAATCAGATGAATTATTAAAACCGTTAATATGAGAGATACAACGGAAAGTTTCCTTTCAATATTTTGTGGAAAACTCTTTATCCTTTACATTCATGAAGAACCCAAGTAAGGATTATGAAGCAGCTTGGGACGAAAAAGGAAACATTTTATCTTTCTATTTCAAACTGATGTTCTGCCCGCTAAAAACCTAGTTTAATAAAAGTACACAACTTGGGGTTTTTGTTGGTTTATTAAAAATAATCAAGTTTTTGATCCGTATTTAAACGTAGTTTACCAGAATAATTAGGACTAAAAACTCTGGCCTTGAATACTTCCCTTAAAATTGCAAGTTTTATTTTCATTAATTCAGCACAAATTGATGAGATTTTAGGGCGAAAAACCAGAGTTGGAGCCAAAAGAATAAAAAAAAATCAAATAGAAATTTTTGTTGGCATTTTTAATTTGAGCTGAAATTCTGAAAATAGTTTTTACAAGAAACTTCAATGGAAGTTTAAGCTAGCCTCATCAATCGTTCATGGCTGCTTTGCTGGCGATATCTGACGCTCCAACGGGGAACATTAAATATAAATAAAACTTGTCATTCGTCATTGGTCTTCAAAAGATACTGTTATTTTAAAAAATGAAACTCAGACTGAATAATTTGGATTTGGAAACCCAAGCGACGCTCGCTGATCAGAGAGGTATTAATGTAAAGAATAGTTTGGGAAGGAAAGCGCTGAGACGAATTTTGGTCAAGATTCTGAATTCATAAGAAGACAAGGAAAGTAAAGAATAAAACTGCTTAAATTCAATTTCTTTTTATTATTGTCCTTCGCGAAAATCAAAACGTGTTGTTGAATTTCATCTTTTGCGGATTTTGAAGAAGTTTCATGAGATTCTTTTCGTAGAACTTTTCTCAACAAAACTTTTTCAAAATAGGAATTATTTCTGCGAGAATGAAGCAAAAAAAGTATAATGATCCCAGGGGCTTTAAAATTTCTTCTGAGTCTGAAGAAACTCTTCGAGGAGCATTTATTTTTTGTTCTAAAATAATTTTATTAAAAAACTGTCTCTGATTGAGATTTAAACAAAAAAAAATACCAAAATATATAAAAAAATTAAATTCGACGGATCACTTTAATGTTGAGATAAAAGAGGAGGGATTTTTATTTATTCTCGTTAAGTCTCAAAATCTGGCTTCTCAAAAATGTTTTGATACCAAAATTAAAATTCCTTGAAAAATTTTATCTCTGACCTTTTTCTCAGAATTTTTTTTTCTCCAAAAAAATTTTTTTCGAAACTTTTTGTCCTTCGAGCAATGTAGACGTTTTCGAGGTTTTTTTCCTGAGAATTTACGTTTGTTTTTTTCATTTCAAGTCAGTTCTGAGAATATATCTTGAGAAATATTCTTGTTTTTTTTTTGTATTTCCCATAACATTTCTCTCCTTGAAAAATTCTCAGTGACGAAAATTTTTTTCCAATTTTTTTGTGAAATTTCAAGACTGAGAATTTTCACAGCTTTGTGTCATCCAGCCAAGTTCAGGAAAAACTGAACAACATTTTTTTCTGGACCGTCCAGACCTTTTGTTGGGGCTCAAAAAATTTTATCCAAAACACTCTTTCCCATAGACTTGGCAAAATTCAGATGTTGAGAATTATTCACCTTTCAAGAAAAATTCTAAAAATTTTTAGAATGAAATTTTTTATTTGAAACTCTTGATTTTTTTTAGGGAATCCCTTATACAGCGAATAATGAACCAATATAAAATTTTGTAAACAATAAAAATAAACATGTCATTCATTACACATAGCCAACAGCTTTACTTACAAAATTATACAGCAAAACTCTCTGGTTTTTCATTGACACCTCTGATATTTTCGTCTATTTTTCCGAGGATTTCTGCCAGTTTCAGTGGAGGAGGTGCTTGGGAGTCTACTATTTCATTCTCAACGCTTTTAAATATTTCAAAGGGGTCTTCAATAATTTCAAGCCCTTCAGAAGTAATAATTTCAGTCAATTTATTTTTTTCGATCAACTGACTTTTTGGGATATTTGAAAACCTGGATTTCCTTCTCAGACTTGTGCGAATCCTTTTTGGAGACTCCAAAAGAGTCAGAAGTCGAGCTTTTCTAAAGCTTGGTTTGATATCTGCTTCGCTCAAAGAGGTCATTCGAGAAGGCGAACTTACAAATCTTGGAACTGAGGGCGAGTTTAGACTTTCAAGAGGAACAATATCATCGTGTTCTTGATGGGAGAGCTTAGACATTCATTTTTAAAGTTGGTTTCAGAACAGATCAACAGTCGTTTGGAATATCTTGATAAATCTCATGATCAAGCTTTTTCACCAGAGAAGGAGCCTGATCGTTTGGGCTATTTAATCTTGCAAATTCGATTGAAATAGCTGGATTTTTTTCAAGGTTTTCTGTGAATAGCATAGAAATTTTATCGAGGAAGTGCTTGATGGAAGGACGATGCATAAATTTGCATAATTTTTGACCAATAAAAGCGAGAACTTGTTTGACTCGTGGATGATTCTTATATTTGGTAATCTGTAACACGAAAAAGAGACTCACAAAATAGACCAAGAACTACAGGTTCCCAACCAGCCCGATGATGAGGACAACGATATCGAGGATTTTTGTGTGAGTCCACGATTTCGAAATACAACCCGCATAAGTTGGCAACTCCAAGGCTGCAAATTCCGACGATTTCCAGTTGATTGAGGTGACGAGTAGAGTAAGGCCTTGCATAACTTTGGACCGTGTACGATGTTATGATGAGGATAAGAGAGTTGAAAATATTAAGGTTGATAGATGTCACAAAGACTAGATTTGAAATGAAAAGAATTTTCTTGATTGTGGAGAGCTTTAAGAAATAAAATTGATTTCTTCTATTTTGATTTCAGAAAGGTTCATATGATTGAAATGTGAAAATAATAAAAGACAAACATAGACATACATTCTAATTCTAATCGATATAAGGATTTAAAAACAAACACAATCTCTCTAAACCTGTTCAATACCCAGTTTCTTTCTTCTCCTGATTCGGAGATAGGCAACTCCAACTGATAAATTAATAAAGATGAGCATTGTTACAAACAAATATATAAACAATGATGCCAAAAATGGCGCTGGCATCTCTCCTCCGGTAATTAGAATGGAAAGAGCTGATCCAAACGCCACAAGAAAGAATAGGAGCGCAATTATAACAAGGATCTTTGATGGATGTGTTTTTTTAAAAGCGGAAGACCAAGAATCCTTTTCTGCCTCTTCCTTTTCTAATCTCTCTGTCACATCTTCAAGCGAAGAGGCTCCAGCCAGCAGTTCATCGAACCTCCTTAAGCGTAGATCATTAGCATCACTAGAGTCTAGGAGATGGGTACTCATTTAGTTTTTTTTTCGTACATGTTTATATTAAAAACATTTTCATTCGAATGTCAAATTTTTAATCTATTTTGTCAAACAATCAGACTATTCTCGTTTTGGGATACTTGATTTAGTACCGCGTGGGCCTCTTGTATGGAAATATTTGAAAAACGTTTCTCCAAACCATGTTTCATTTGCTCTTCAAAAAACTAACAAAGCTGACTTCTTAAATAAATCCATCTGAACATCTCCTCCTTATCTAACTCATTCTTCATGTCTCGAATAATCCAAACAATCTTAATTTTCATGCTTATCTCCCTTGCTTTTGCCACTGGAGATCAACAAACCAATCCCAGACAAATTGCACTGTCTCGTTAATTCTTCCTTCAGGAAGTGTTTACTTAACAGAACATCTCACTCCAACAAAATTCATCAAGTTGATGTGGAAGGAAATCGTCAGAAACGTTGGTTGACAATGTATGAAGAGAGAAGTGTCGAATACTTGGGATAGAATGGCTTCTGCTTGTAAAATCAAATGTGCCAATACAAATACTGCTGAACTTTTAAAAAGGAATTTTTGCGATTTGGGAAAGATTCTGAAGAGAAATATCTTTGTAATGAGAATAGCTGATTTTTATGCATTTTTTTTTTGTAATGAAATTCTGTTTGAAATAACGTCTTATTCCGTAATTTTATAAGCGCAAAAAAATTTTGGGATAAGTCCCTTTGTAACTTTGTTTCGTAAAATGAAAGGATTTTTGAATGTAAATTTTGAAAGACAATGATATATTTGAAAAATAAATTGTTTCATTTTAATAATTTAATGAATCGCCTCAAAAAGGTCAAGCCTTTTTGTACAAGGGAATTTTGGTGGTTTAATTTTTGTGAGTCAAAAAAGGGTTAATTCAATTTTGTACGAGGGGTCCTTTAAAAATAAAACTTCACTTTGGTCCCTTAACAAACATGTTTTTTTATAAGAGGCCAAGAGTCTAAATTATGTGCGGGGTATCAGAAATTGACTGTAATAGAGATTAGTTACATCTTCAAATGTTGAAAGTCCCTCCTTCAAGTTTGAAAATCCCTGTGGTATTAAAGAAGTCCAAATTTTCAACATCAAAGATTGAATAGCTGAGAATTAAGGGAGCTTCTCCTGTTTCGTGTCTGTAAAAATTTCGAACTGTCATATTTGTGATTTGACCGTTCGATAAAAGAGCCATAAACAATGCGGATCCCTTTGATGCTGCACCATCAAAGATATCAATATTCTTGGCATTTAAGTCGCAATTCACTAAAGAGAAAACTGCTGGACGATTTTTAGGCAAAAGCAGGTCTTTGATAATTGTATTATTCACAAGAAAGAGGTTGTTGATATCAAAGCTTGCAATTGAAAGAAAAGTGTCAACCACACTGGTTCCAACAATGTGATTGTTTGAAATTTCAGAACTTTCTAGATAAGTGTTTCCTCCATAAGCCACAACCAAGCCTCAATAGCCAGTATTTTCTTCGTAGGTCGACTGGAAAAGAGTCAACACGTTGTAACTATTGTAATATTACCCTGATTGAGGAATCAAACCATCAGTAAACACTTTATAAGTAGGGCTTAAAGTGTTCCAGCAAGCTTTAGCGAG
>Ga0182738_1002501_pt1 | contig 21778 bp, 18 predicted proteins | sample eDN5th30CBELigMG_FD_128876 | JGI IMG/M metagenome (GOLD analysis project Ga0182738, IMG submission 128876) | Enriched Miracle-Growth compost microbial communities from Emeryville, California, USA - eDNA 5th pass 30_C BE-Lig MG (version 2)... ...
CGGGTTGATCGGCTCGCCGACGCTGCCGAGCAGACGGATCGACGACAGGTCGTGGGCGTCGGGGGTCTCGCGACCCCCCTTCATGAACGTGCGGCTCAGCGTCGCAGCGGGGTAGTCGATCGACACCCCGTACTTCTCGATGATCTCGAAGTGCCGGTGCTCGTTCGGTGAATTGGGGGTGCCCTCGTAGACGACCTGGGTGACACCGTTGCTCAGCGGGCCGTAGACGATGTAGCTGTGGCCGGTGACCCAGCCGATGTCGGCGGTGCACCAGTAGACGTCCTTGCCCGGCTTGTGGTCGAAGACGTAGTGGTGGGTGTACGACGCCTGCGTCAGGTAGCCACCCGAGGTGTGGATGATGCCCTTGGGCTTACCCGTGGTGCCCGAGGTGTACAGGATGAACAGCGGATGCTCGGAGTCGAACGGCTGCGCCTCGTGCTCCGGCGACGCCTTCTCGACGGTCTCGTGCCACCACAGGTCGCGGCCGTCGGTCCACTCCACGTCGATGCCGGTGCGCGCGACGACCAGCACGTGCTCGATCGACTCCGCGCCGGCGACGGCCTCGTCGGCGGCTGCCTTGAGCGGCGCGGCCTGGCCGCGACGCCACTGACCGTCGACCGTGACGAGCAGCTTGGCCTGCGCGTCGTCGATGCGCGACCGCAGCGCCGACGACGAGAAGCCGCCGAACACCACCGAGTGGGTCAGGCCGAGACGCGCGCACGCGAGCATGGTCACGACGGCCTCGGGGATCATCGGCATGTAGATCGCGACGCGATCGCCCGCGACCAGACCGAGTTCGGTGAAGGTGTTCGCGGCGCGGGAGACCTCGGCGAGGAGGTCGTTGTAGGTCAGCGACCGGCTGTCGCCGGGCTCGCCCTCGAAGTGGATGGCGACCCGATCACCGTTACCGGCCTCGACGTGCCGGTCGACGCAGTTGTAGGCGACGTTGAGCTTGCCGCCGACGAACCACTTCGCGAAGGGAGCGTTCGACCAGTCGAGCACTTCCGTCCAGGGCTCCGCCCAGTCGAGCCGTTTCGCCTGCTCGTCCCAGAATCCGAGCCGATCGGCGTCGGCCGCGGCCTGCAGTTCCGGACCGGCGTTGGCCGTGGCGGTGAACTCCGGGCTCGGCGGGTACGCCTTCGATTCGTGCTCCTGGGCTGCGCTCGTCATGGTGCGGGGCCTCTTTCCGGGATGGTTCCATTCGGGCTCTTGTGAGCGTAATCATCTGTGACCGGCGCCGCACCGTTGCATCGATATGCAACCCCGTCACTTTCGCTCATCGGTCGAATTCGCGCGACGAACGGCATTCGGGCACGACCGGTGAACCTCTCGTCCGTCCACCGCATCCGCGCCGGTACCGTCGTCGACGTGACCGACCCTCTTCAGCCTCTCGTCGACCTTCCGGGCGTACGCGACGCCGCCGACCGTGCCCGCGACGCGCTCGCGGAGGTGCATCGTCATCGAACCAATCGGCGTGGTTGGGCGAACACCGCCGCGGAGGCATCGGTGCGGGCCGCCCGCGCCTCCGCGTCGATCGACGGCGGATCGACGGAACTTCCGCAGCCGGGGGAGAGCGGCGACCCGATCCTGGCCGGAGCGCTGCGGGTCGCGCAGTCGCTCGACGGCGACGCGCTCGGCAACATGGTCGCGACGTGGCGACGTGCCCCGCTCCAGGCGCTCGCCCGCCTGCACCTGCTCGCTGCTGCGGATCTCGTGGAGGACGCCGAGGAACTGGGTCGTCCGCGGACGGAGCCGGGGGTCGCCGAGCGTCTCGACGGGCTCGCGCAACTCGTCACCGGGGGAACGAACGCCCCGGCGCCCGTTCTTGCGGCGGTCGTGCACGGCGAACTGTCCGTCCTGAAACCCTTCGGTGTCGCCGACGGCATCGTGGCGCGGGCCGCGTCCCGGCTCGTGTGCGTCGCGTCCGGACTCGACACGCGCAATCTGGGCGTACCGGAGGTCCACTGGATGCGCCGGTTGCAGGCCTACCGCGACGGGGTCGCCGGATTCGGGGCGGGGACCGTGGAGGGCGTCGGCGGCTGGGTGCTCTTCTGCTGCGGGTCGCTCGAGGCCGGAGCTCGTGAGGCCGGCTCGATCGCCGAGGCGTTCGCCGGCTGAGTGCCGGGCGGGGCTTCGCCGGCCGAACCGCGGCCTGTACGCGAAATCCCCTGCACGCGAAAGCGGGTGGCATATCGATCGAGATCGATTCCGCCACCCGCTAGCACGGGCGGTCCGAGTTACCATGCGTGCTGAAATGGGTTGTGATTCAACGGCCTCGGCGATGATCCGGGTATCGTCGATTCGTCCTCGCAACGGGTGCGGGGTACTCGTCTTCGAAAATCCGGAACTCGCAGGCCCACAACACTTGTGCCCTTATAGTGGCATCGGCTTCGCGTGGGTACTCGGTGTCCGTGCTGGGAAGAACAGTCGGGAGATCGAATCTTCTCTTCCGATTCGGTCTTGGCCTTCCGTCCTTCCGTAACTCCTTTCTACCCCGTCCGCGAGATGTCGGCAAGCCCCCCCGCGGCAATGCTTCGCTTTCGATCTCCCGGCGAGTGACCCTGAGTGTCAACGCATCCGGCGTTCGGCCAGCCGGCGGGTGGCACCCAGTATCAGTGCGGTCGCCCCGAGGATGGCAGCGAGCGTCGCCAGGGCGCGCGGCGACGGACGGGCGCGACGTCCGAGCGGCACGGGACGGGCGAAAGTGAGAACAGGCCAACCGTTTTCGTTTGCCGCCCGGCGCAGTGGGCGGTCGGGGTTGACCGCGCGCGGATTGCCGACCTCCAGCAACATCGGCAGGTCGGTGGCCGAATCGGAGTACGCGTAGCTGCGGGAGAGGTCGTAGCCGTACTGCTCGGCGAGTTCGCGGATCGCGACCGCCTTCGCCTCCCCGAAGCAGTAGAACTCGAGCTCGCCGGCGTAGCGGCCATCGACGATCCGCATCCGGCTCCCCGTGCTGTGGGAGGCACCGAGTGTCCGGGCGATCGGAGTCACCACTTCCTGGCCCGACGCGGACACGATGATCACGTCGTGACCACGGGCCCGGTGATCGGCGATCAGGTCCTTCGCCTCCGCGTAGACGAGCGGTGTCACGACGTCCTGCAGGGTTTTCTCGACGACCGATCCGACCTGCTCGACGTCCCATCCCTTGCACATGTGCGCGATGTGCTCGCGCATCCGGTCCACCCGGGCCTGATCGGCCGCCGACACCAGGTAGAGGAGCTGGGCGTAGGTGCTCTGCAACACGGCCCGACGGCTGAGGAGACCCTCCTCGAAGAACGGTCGGGTGAACGCCAGCACGCTCGACTTGGCGATGACGGTCTTGTCGAGATCGAAGAACGCTGCGATGCGGGCCGAGTCCGGTGAGCCCCCCGTCGACGGGGCCGGTCGGGACGGGTCCACGGACGTATCGGTCACGATCACCACAATAGGGGCGCGCCGGGCCGGTGTTTGAAGTTGCAAGCAGTCACGCCTAACGGTGTACTATCGCGAATGCCCGGGTCGATACTCGGGTTGTGTTCAGCCCGACCCCCCGGGGCTGAACGCAGACGGCCCTCGCCTCCTCCCCCCTGGCGAGGGCTGTCGCTTTGTCTGAGGGCCTTCCCCACACGTTTTCGTACTGTCTTCTACACTCGTCGACCTGCGCGCAGGTCCGGCAAGGGGGCGGCCGGCAGGGTTGTCCACAGGCCCCCGATCCATCCACAGGTGGGGCTTCCGAGGCCGTTTCCGCGACGTTCACGACCCCGCGGCGGGGCAGCCTGTCGGGCATGAACGACATCCTCGGACTGGTCGACGATCCCGCGCTGGTCGCCGACCTCCGTCGCGTGGTCGCGGCGGCCGACCGCACGCTGCACGAGATGACCGTGCCGGTGCCCCGCAGGGCGTGGACCGACGCGCGGATCGTCGTCCTCGACGCGTCCGCCGCAGCGGCGTGCGCGACCGATTGTCCCCGCCGCCCCGGTGTGATCCTCGTGTGCAGCGGGACGGCCGGCCTGGCGGACTGGCAGGCGGCCACGATCGTCGGCGCCGAACACGTCCTCGCCCTCCCGTCCGAGGAGGTGGAACTGCTCTCGATCGTCGCGGCCGCCGACGAACCCTCCACCGGCACCGGCACCGTCCTCGCGGTCGTCGGGGGATGCGGGGGAGCGGGCGCGTCGACCTTCGCCGCCGCGCTGGCCTGGGCCGCGGGACACGACGAACGCCGCGACACCCTGCTCGTCGACGCCGATCCGTTCGGCGCGGGACTCGACGTCCTGACCGGTCTCGAGGAACGTCCCGGAGTGCGGTGGTCCGGTCTCACCGTCGACGGAGGACGGGTCTCCGCGCGTGCCCTGCGCGACGCCGTGCCCGCATGGGCATCCGGGGTGGGCGTCCTGTCCACCGACCGCGAGAACATCGACCGGCTCACCGCCGTCGCCGCAGAATCGGTCGTCGAAGGGGTACGCGGAGCGGGAGCAACCGTCGTCTGCGATGTGGGGCGCAGCTTCGACCCGGTCGCCGACGCGGTGATCGCGCTGGCCGACCTCACCGTCGTCGTCGTACCGGCCCGGATCGGTGCGGTGCTCTCCGCTGCCCGGATCGCCCGCACGCTCGCGGCGCGGGGTGAGCCCGCCGGAGTCGTCGTCCGCGGACCTGCACCGGGCGGACTGCGAGCCGTCGACGTGGCCGACGCGGTGGGCCTGGACGTGCTCACCTCGATGCGTCCCGAACCGGGCCTGACCGAGATGCTCGAACGCGGCGGCCTGCGCCTGCGGCCGCGCTCGCCGTTGCTCGGGGCGGCACACGACGTGCTGGTGGCCGTCGGGACCGACCGCGTGGGCCCGGGACGCGCGGCATGACCGGGACCCTCGGGGACGACCTCCTCGCGCGGGTCCGAGACCGGCTGGCCGACGAGACCGGTGAGCTCACCCCGGCACGCGTCGCCGCGGCCCTGCGCGCGGAATCCGGTGGGGTGCTCGGAGACTCCGATCTGCTTGCGGCACTGCGGCATCTGCAGACCGAACTGACCGGTGCGGGACCGCTCGAGGATCTGCTGGCGGACCCGGCGGTGACCGACGTGCTCGTCACCGCGCCCGACCGCGTGTGGGTGGATCGCGGCAACGGGCTGCACCTGACCAGGGTCACCTTCCCCGACGAGGCAGCGGTCCGACGACTCGCGCAGCGACTGGCACTGTTCGCCGGGCGTCGACTCGACGACGCCCAGATGTGGGTCGACGGCAGACTGCCCGGGCACGGTGAGTTCGGTGTCCGGCTGCACGCGGTGCTCTCCCCGGTCGCGCAGGCCGGGACGTGCCTGTCGCTGCGAGTGTTGCGACCCGCGACCCAGGGACTCGAAGCGCTGCGGGACCGCGGTGCGGTCTCGGAGGCCGCCTACCGGTTGCTGCTCCGCATCGTCCGCGCGCGCCTGGCCTTCCTCGTCGTCGGCGGCACGGGTGCGGGGAAGACGACGATGCTCGCGGCGCTGCTCGGCGCGGTGGATCCGACCGAACGCATCGTCTGCGTCGAGGACGCCGCCGAACTGGTCCCGGCCCACCCGCACGTGGTGCGCCTCGTGGCACGGGCACCCAACGTGGAGGGCGTCGGCGAGGTCACCGTCCGCGATCTCGTGCGCCAGGCACTACGGATGCGCCCGGACCGCATCGTCATCGGTGAGGTGAGAGGCGCCGAGGTCGTCGATCTCCTGACCGCGTTGAACACGGGGCACGACGGTGGTGCCGGGACCGTGCACGCCAATTCGCCCGACGAGGTGCCCGCGCGACTCGAGGCCCTCGCCGCACTCGGCGGTCTCGACCGGGCGGCGCTGCACAGCCAGCTCGTCGCAGCGGTGCAGGTCGTTCTGCACGTCCACCGCAGTACCGACGGAGTGCGACGTCTCGTGGGGATCGGCGTGGTCGAGCGGGACCCCGTCGCGGGCGTCGTCGTCACCCCCGCATGGACCCACGAGAGGGGCGACGAGCACGGTACGGACATCCTCGAGCGGATCCTGCAGCGACGGGAAATGCCGTGAGCGCGCCGATCCTGTGCCTGGTGGCGGCGCTGTTCGTCCTGCCCTCGCCCTCCGCCCGTCGCCGACTGCGCCGCGGCGTGCCCGACGCGGCGCTGCCCCCGATACCGCGCGTCCTCGTCCTCGGGGTGGTGATCGTCGTGCTCGTGACGGTCGTGGTGTGGGTGGGGATCACGCCGGCCGTGGCCGGCGCAATCGTCGCATCGACCGCGGTGGGGCGGCGTCGATCGCGTCGTCGTGCTGCGGAGCTCGATCGGCAACGGCGGATGTTGCTGTCGGGGCTCGACACCGTGATCGCCGACCTGCGGGTCGGGACGCATCCCGCCGACGCGTGCGAGACGGCGGCCCGGGAGACGGCCGGACCCGTCGCCGGTGCATTCCGGGTCGCTGCGGCCCGGGCACGACTCGGTGGGTCGGCAGCGCACGGCTTACGTTCGGCCGCAGCATCTCCGGACGGTGGTGGCGTCGCCGACAGTCTGGGGCGTGTCGCCGATGCGTGGGCGGTCTCCGACCGTCACGGTCTCGCTCTCGCCGAACTGCTCGGGGCCGCGCGGGTCGACCTGGCCGCACGTATGCGGATCCGCGCCCGCACGGAGGCCGGGCTCGCCGGCGCCCGGGCCACGGCGACGGTCCTGGCGGGACTGCCGGTGCTCGGGGTGGGTCTCGGTCAGCTCATGGGTGCCGCTCCGCTCGCGATTCTTCTCGCCGGTGGTCTCGGTGGCGTCATGCTCGTGGTCGGCACGGCGCTGGCGTGTGCGGGTCTGCTGTGGACGGACCGGATCGCGGCGCGGGTGGGCACATGAGCGCGACGTGGGCGGTGTTCCTGGGAGCGGCCTCGCTCGTCGTCGCTCCGATGCCTCGCGGAACGAGCCGTGTTTCCTCCACGAGATCTATCGCTTCCGAACCGGATACACCCCCATCCGAGACCGACCCGCACGCGGTTCCCGCTGCCTTCGACCTCTTCGCGGCGTGCCTGCGCGCAGGGATGCCCGCCGGCTCTGCGGCACGGGTCGTCGCGGAGTCCGCCCCACCCGACCTCGCAGCGGAGCTGCGGAGAGGCGCCGACAGATTGGCGCTCGGAGCAGACCCGGCCGAGGCATGGGAAGGTTCGGGAGCGGTCGATGCTCTGGACGACTTCGCCCGCGCGGCAAGGAGATCCGCGAAATCGGGTGCGCCCCTGTCGGACACCGTCGCCGAACTGGCGGTCCGGCATCGCGCCGAGACGGAGGACCGGGTGGCCGCCGAGATCGATCGGGCCGGAGTGCTCGTGAGCGGGCCGCTCGGTCTGTGCTTTCTGCCTGCCTTCGTGTGCCTGGGCATCGTGCCGGTCGTCGTCGGCCTGGCGCGGGACGTCCTGGGTGCGGGGCTGATGTGAGCGTCGGCGCGGACGGTCCGCGCCGCACGGATGGGAGGGACGGAAGATGGGGAAACGAACACCGGCCGCAGAGCTCGCACGTGGTCTGCGTGGTCGTCTCGGTGGGTTCGTCGTGCAGGACGACGGCATGTCGACGGCGGAATATGCGATCGGGACCATCGCGGCGGCGGCCTTCGGGGCGGTGCTGTACACGGTGGTGACCGGCGACTCGATCGTGTCCGCGCTGACGGGCATCGTCGAGCGTGCCCTGAACACGGCGGTGTGACACCGAGGCATGCGAAAGATGCTCGGACGACGATGGTTACGCGCCTTCGTTCGTGAGGACGAAGGAGGAGTCACCGTCGAGGCGGCTCTCGCCGTCGCAAGCCTGGTGACGGCACTCGTGCTGTGCATCGGCGCGGTGCTGGGCATCGCGTACCAGGTGAGGTGTCACGACGCCGCGCGTGAAGCCGCCCGCCTCACCGCGCGGGGAGACCAGGCGCGGGCGGTCGAGGTGGCCATGCGCGTCGCACCTCCGGACGCACGCGTGACGGTACGCGAGGAGGGAGATCTGATCGTGGCGGTCGTGACCGCGGACGGCCCACTACTCCCACTGCTGACTCTGACGGCCGAGGCGGTGGCGGTGCGCGAACCGGAAGGAACGCGATGAGGCCGGGTCCGCACCTGCTCGGCGACGACGGGAGCGCGAGCGTGATCGGTTGCGCCGTGATGGCCGGTCTCATCGCGATCACGGCCGCGCTGCTGCACGTCGGGTCGGTCGTCGCCGCACGTCATCGTGCGCAGGCGGCGGCCGACCTGGCGGCGGTGGCGGTCGCCTCGGCGCTGGACCGCGGGATCGTGCGGGCATGCGAGGCGAGTGAGCCGATCACCATGCGGATGCGAGTACGTTTGCGGCGCTGCGAGATCGACGAGTGGGATGCGGTCGTCGAGGTCTCCACTGCGGTGTCGGCCCTCTTCGGTGGGAAGGAGGCGACGGCCGTCGCGCGAGCCGGTCCTGCCTGATGAGGCCGCCGAGGGGTCGCTCACGGCCGTATCCAGGGGATTCGCGCTCGTCGCTTACCTGTGCTTATTATGTGTGACGGTCGTCATAGACGACTGTGGACACAGTGGTGGTGGACGAAGCAATTCCGGTTCCCGGTCGGGCGGCGGTAAGGGGTGCGGGAGCGGATGTAGTGCGCGTATGAGGGTCGGTTCCGTCGTCGGAACCCTTTCACATCGACGTATCCGGCAGGCGACGTGTGGTCCTGCTCGATTACGAAGGTATTCCGTTCGTTCTTTTTCCGGTCCCCGATCGGGGACGCCGCGTGACGGACTCTCCAGGTCTGGCTGGAGTCGTCCGACATTCCGGGCTGTGCATCGATTCGCACTGTGGCCCACACCGACACCGCGGACCATCGCGGCCTGCGCGGACGGCGACCCCGTCCGGTAGGAACTGAGGGAGGATCGATCTTGAGGGTCAAGCGCGTAATCGCGGCCGTGTCGGCAGGCTTCGTGGCTGCCGGCCTGCTCGCGGCATGTGGGGGCGGCAGCGCTTCCGGTGCCGAGGGCGTCTACAGCCTGCACATCATGCAGCCCGAGAACCCGCTGGTTCCGGGCAACACCACCGAGAGCGAGGGCAATCAGGTCCTCAAGTCGCTGTTCACGCCGTTGGTGCGCTACAACGACGAGACCAGCGAGGTGGAGTACACCGGCGTCGCGAAATCGGTCGAGTCCGAGGACCAGATGACCTGGACCATCGAACTGAACGAGGGCTGGACGTTCCACGACGGAACTCCCGTCACCGCGAAGTCGTATGTCGACGCGTGGAACTACACCGCGCTGAGCACCAATGCGTTCGGTGCCTCCTACTTCTTCGAGAACGTCAAGGGATACGACGAGCTGCAGGCCGCCGACGGTGCCGAGCCCGCCGCGACTGCCATGTCGGGCCTCGAGGCCGTGAACGACACGACGATCTCCGTCGAGCTGAAGGAACCGTTCGCGATCTTCCCGGTCACCCTCGGGTACACCGCGTTCTACCCCCTGCCCGAGGCATTCTTCGACGATCCCGACGCATTCGGTCGCCGTCCGATCGGCAACGGCCCGTTCAAGGCCGACGAGGACTTCGTCGACGGTCAGGGCTTCACCGTGACCAAGTACGAGGACTACGCCGGCGACAACCCGGCGCAGGCAGAGGGCGTGCAGTTCAAGGTCTACACCGAACTGACCACCGCCTTCACCGACGTCCAGGCCGGCGGACTCGACGTGCTGCTGGATCTGCCGCCGGACGCCTGGGCCACCGCCCGCGACCAGTTCGGTGATCGCTACGTCGAGCGTGCCCGTCCCGACATCACCGCGCTCTCGTTCCCGACCTACGACGAGCGCTTCGCCGATCCCCGTGTCCGCGAAGCATTCTCGATGGCGATCGATCGTCAGGCCATCACCACGGCCATCTTCACCGACACCCGCACGCCGGCCGCCTCCTTCGGGTCGCCCGTCGTCGAGGGCTACCGCGAGGACGCCTGCGGGGCCAAGTGCGAGCTGAACGTCGAGCAGGCCAACAAGCTTCTCGACGAGGCCGGTTTCGATCGCAGCCGGCCGGTCGATCTGTGGTTCAACGCCGGAGCCGGGCACGACCAGTGGATGACCGCGATCGGCAACCAGTTCCGCAGCAACCTCGGTGTCGAGTACGCGCTTCGCGGCGACCTGCAGTTCGCGCAGTACCTGCCGCTGCAGGACGACAAGGGCATGACCGGTCCGTTCCGGATGGGCTGGATCATGGACTACCCGTCGCTGTACAACTTCCTGGCGCCCGTCTACAGCACGGCTGCGACGCCGCCGGCCGGTTCGAACATGTCCTTCTACAGCAACCCCGAGTTCGACGGGGCGCTGTCGGCCGGTAACAACGCCGACACCCTCGACGAGGCCACGGTGGAATACCAGCGTGCCGAGGATATCCTGTTCCGCGACATGCCCGCCACGCCGCTCTTCTACGGACTGAACCAGGCCGTGACGAGCGACCGGGTCGACAACGTGAAGATCGACGCGTTCGGTGACATCGTGACCGAAGAGGTCACGGTCGGCTGAGTGACGAGTGGTGGGGTGTCCCGCGTAGTCGGGGCACCCCACCACCCGCGTAGGACGTTCTGTTCCGTATAGGAGAACCCAGTGGGTCGCTTCATCACGCGCCGATTGCTGCTGACCGTTCCGGTCCTGATCGGCGCCTCGTTCCTCATCTTCGCGATGGTCTACGCCCTTCCGGGCGATCCCATTCGCGCGCTGGCGGGCGATCGCCCGCTCGCTCCCGCGGTCGTGGCGCAGCTCCGCGCCCAGTACAACCTCGACGATCCGTTCTTCGTCCAGTACATCAAGTACGTCGGCGGACTGTTCCAGGGCGACTTCGGATCCGACTTCTCCGGTAGGCCGGTGCTGGACACCATCTCGCAACGGCTGCCGGTCACCATCCAGTTGACCGCCGTGGCAGTGATCTTCGAGATCCTCATCGGCGTCACGGCCGGTGTGCTCGCAGCGTTGCGCCGCAATTCCTTCTTCGACAACCTCGTGCTCGTCTCGTCGACGCTGCTCGTTTCGATCCCGGTGTTCGTCCTCGGTTTCGTCTCGCAGTACGTCCTGGGATACAAGCTGGGTCTGTTCCCGATCGCCGGTATCAACGAAGGCTGGTACAGCTACCTGCTGCCCGGGCTGGTGCTCGCATCCCTGTCGATGGCCTACGTGGCGCGACTGACGCGCACCGCGGTCTCGGAGTCGATGGCGGCCGACTACATCCGCACCGCCCGTTCCAAGGGCGTCGGTTACAGCCGCATCGTCACCCGTCATGCGTTGCGCAACAGTCTCATCCCGGTCGTGACGTTCATCGGTGCCGACATCGGTGCGTTGCTCGGCGGTGCGATCATCACCGAGTCGGTGTTCAACATCCCCGGACTCGGCCGCGCCATCTTCGACGCTGTGCAGAACCAGGAAGGTGCTGTGGTCGTCGGCATCGTCACGCTGATGGTCTTCTTCTACATCTTCTTCAATCTCGTCGTGGACGTGCTGTACGCCTTCCTCGACCCACGGATCAGATACGAGTAGTGGTGATGGATTCCAATAACGCCGAGGCCGCCCGCCAGCACGCCGTGCAGGAAGGCGAGCCGGGAAATGTCATGACCGGTGAGGCTGTCGAGCTCGTCGGCCAGGCCAGTCTGTGGGGCAACGCGTGGAAGAAGCTGCGCCGCAGCGCGTTCTTCTGGTTCGGAGCCGTCATCACCGTCGTCCTCGTCGCGATGGCGGTGGTGCCGCAGGTGTTCGCCCGCGGGATCGATCCGCGGGCCTGCGACCTGTCGGACACCCGCCTCCCACCCAGCGCGCAGCACTGGTTCGGAACGGACCTGCAGGGCTGCGACTACTACGCCAACGTCGTCTACGGCGCCCGCGTGTCGCTGTCCATCGGTCTGCTGGCCGTCATCGGTGTGCTGGTCATCGGCGTACTGATCGGTTCGCTCGCAGGATATTTCGGAGGAATCCTCGACAGCGTGCTGGCACGGTTCACCGATGTCTTCTTCGGTATCCCGCTCCTGCTCGGCGCGCTCGTGCTGCTGACCGTGACCAGTGAGAGGACGGCTCTGACGGTCGCGATGGCGTTGATCGCCTTCGGCTGGATGACAGCGATGCGCCTGGTCCGGTCGTCGGTCATCGCCGTCAAGGGCAGCGAGTACGTCCAGGCCGCGCAGGTGCTCGGCGCGTCGACCTTCCGCATCCTCGTCCGGCACATCCTCCCGAACGCCCTGACCCCGGTGCTGGTGTACGCCACCGTCGCCGTCGGTACGTTCATCGCGGCCGAGGCAGCGCTGTCGTACCTCGGTATCGGCCTGCAGATGCCGGCCATGTCCTGGGGTCTGCAGATCAACCTGGGCCAGAACTATCTCTCCACCTCGCCGCATCTGGTGTTGTTCCCGGCAGGCTTCCTGTCCGTCACGGTGCTGGCCTTCATCCTCATGGGTGATGCGCTGCGCGATGCGCTCGACCCGAAACGGAGCTGACGCAATGAGTCTCGATATGCGTGAGAAGACCACCCCAGGCGCCCCGATCCTGCAGGTCTCCGGTCTGACCATCGACTTCGAGGTGGACCGGACCTGGCGGACCGCCGTGCGCGATGTCTCGTTCGAGGTGGCGCGCGGAGAGATCGTGGCGATCGTCGGCGAATCCGGTTCGGGCAAGTCCACGACCGCGATGGCGGTACCGGGTCTGCTCGCCGACAACAGCAGGGTCGACGGCAGCATCACCCTCGGTGGACGCCAACTGGTCGGGCTGACGGAACGTGAGCTGAACTCGGTGCGCGGCAAGGACATCGCCGTGATCTTCCAGGAGCCGATGACGGCTCTCAATCCCGTCTACACGATCGGGTGGCAGATCACCGAGGCCATCCGCGCGCACGCCGACGTGACGAAGGCCGAGGCGAAGAAGCGCGTGATCGAGCTGCTGCGTCTCGTCGACATGCCCGAACCCGAGAAGCGCGTCGGTTACTACCCGCACCAGCTCTCCGGCGGTCAGCGTCAGCGCGCGATGATCGCGCAGGCCCTGGCATCGGAGCCGTCGGTGCTCATCGCCGACGAGCCGACCACCGCTCTCGACGTGACGGTGCAGGCGGAGATCCTGCAGCTCATGCGCGACCTGCGCGAGCGGGTGGACGCGGCGATCGTGCTCATCACGCACGACATGGGGGTCGTCGCCGACATGGCCGACCGCATCATCGTCATGCGCAACGGTGCGATCGTCGAGCAGGGGACGTCGGATCGGATCTTCGGCACGCCGGAGCACGCCTACACCCGCGAACTGCTCGCCTCGGTGCCCCATCTCGGCTCGCGCGCCGGTGAGGTGGGTGCCGACGACACTCCCGATGTGCAGTACGCGCTCCGGTTGGTCGACGCGGTGATCGAGTACCCGGGTGCCCGTCGCAACAGCGGTTTCCGTGCCGTGGACGGGGTGAGTCTCGACATCGAGCCGGGTGAGGTCGTCGGGCTCGTCGGTGAGTCGGGTTCGGGTAAGTCGACCATCGGCAAGGCCGCGGTCGGCCTGGTCGGGCTGCACTCGGGTTCGTTGTCCGTCGGCGGTGTCGACATCACGAAGATGTCGGCGCGCGATCTGCGTCCGGTGCGCCGCCGGATCGGCATCGTCTTCCAGGATCCGGGTTCGTCGCTCAATCCGCGGTGGCCGATCGGGCAGTCCATCGCCGAGCCGATGCTGCTGCACACCGAGATGGACCGTACGCAGCGGGACAGGAAGGTCGAAGAACTCCTCGACCAGGTGCATCTGCCCCGCGACATGCGCAACCGCTATCCGCACCAGCTCTCCGGCGGACAGCGTCAGCGTGTGGGCATCGCCCGGGCGCTCGCTCTCGAACCGACCCTGCTGATCGCGGACGAACCCACCTCCGCTCTGGATGTGTCCGTGCAGGCCAAGGTGCTCGAGCTGTTCCGGGAACTGCAGCGCGAGTACGGTTTCGCGTGCCTGTTCATCAGCCACGACCTGGCCGTCGTCGAGGTGCTCGCCCGTCGCATCGCCGTGATGCGTGCCGGGAAGCTCGTCGAGTTCGACCGCACCGATCGCATCCTGCGATCGCCGTCCGATCCGTACACCAAGCGGTTGCTGGCGGCCGTGCCCGTCCCGGATCCGGCCGAGCAGGCGCGCCGACGCGAGGCACGTGCCGCGCTGCTGGCCACCGAACGGGCCGACATCGGCGGCGCACCGGTGGCCTGAGCCGGCGTCATCCCTCGATCGCAGCGAGGACGGCATCGAGGACGGCGACCGCGCCGGCCTTGTCGAGCGGATCGTTGCCGTTCCCGCACTTGGGGGAGTACACGCACGACGGACATCCGGCGGCGCACTCGCAGGCCGCGACAGCATCGCGGGTCGCGGTGAGCCACTTGGTGATCCGGTGGTATCCGCGTTCGGCGAATCCCGCACCGCCGGGCTGTCCGTCGTAGACGAAGACGGTGGGCAGCCCGGTGTCGGGATGAAGATCGGTGGAGACACCGCCGATGTCGCCGCGATCGCACGTCGCGAGCAGGGGGAGCAGACCGATCGCGGCGTGCTCGGCGGCGTGGAGCGCACCGGGCACCCGATCGGGGGTCACCCCGATCGGGTCGAGCAGGCCGGGGTCGATCGTGTACATCACCGCGCGGGTGTCGAGCGTGTGCTCCGGCATCTCGAGGGGGATCTGGTCGAGCACCTCTCCGGACGGCAGGCGGCGCAGATAACCGACCACGCGGTGCGTCACCTCGACCCCCACGGACGCGACCGTCACGGGCCCGAAGTCGCGGTGTTCGTCGACGGAGATGCAGCAGATGTCGGTGATCTCGCGTGCGCTCGTCGACCATTCCGGGTCCTCGGCGTGGACGAGGGCGATGCCGTCCTCGAGATACAACTCGTCGACGACGAAGGACTCGCCCTGGTGCAGGTGCACCGCTCCGGGATGAACGGTCGCGGGCGCGCGGGCCGCGTCGACGGTGCCGAGCATGCGGCCGGTGTCGCCCTCGACGATCGAGACCTGATGGCCGATCCCGCCGCGGATCTCGACGTCTCCGTGCGGTTGCGTTCCCGGGGTGACGAACCAGCCGTGCGGGCGGCGCCGGATCAGTCCCTGCTCCGCGAGGTCCGTGAGGACGTCGATCGCGCCGAACTCCTCGACTTCGGCGTCGCTGAGCGGCAGTTCCGATGCAGCGCAGAGGAGCTGGGGTCCGAGAACGTACGGATTGTTCGGATCGGTGACGGTCGCCTCGACCGGCCGGTCGAGCAGTGCCTGCGGATGGTGCACGAGATAGGTGTCGAGCGGATCGTCCCGCGCGACCAGCACGACGAGCGAACCCTGCCCGCGGCGACCGGCGCGGCCGCCCTGCTGACGGAAGGACGCGACCGTGCCCGGGAATCCGGCGACGATCACCGCGTCCAGGCCGGCGATGTCCACCCCGAGTTCGAGGGCGTTGGTGCTGGCGACGCCGAGCAGACGACCGTCGGAGAGAGCGGCCTCGAGATCCCGCCGATCCTCGGCGAGATAACCCGCGCGGTAGGCCGCCACCCGGTCGACGAGATCGGGGGCCGCCTCGGCGAGGAGTCGGCGCGCGCCCATCGCCGTGAGTTCGGCGCCGTGACGCGACCGGACGAACGCCAACGTGCGGGCTCCCTCGACGACGAGGTCGGCGAGAAGACGCGCGGCCTCGGTGCCGGCGGCCCGTCGCACCGGGGCGCCGTGCTCGCCCGTGAGTTCACGCAGCAGGGGCGGCTCCCACATCGCGACCGTGCGGGGTCCGTGGGGCGAACCGTCCTCGGTGACCTCGCGGCAGGGTGCTCCGACGAGCCGGGACGCCGCTGCCCCCGGTTCCGCGGTCGTCGCGGAGGCGAGGACGAAGACGGGATCGGCGCCGTACCGGCGGGCCACGCGCCGGAGCCGACGCAGGATCAGTGCGACGTGCGAGCCGAACACACCCCGGTAGGAGTGGCATTCGTCGACGACGACGTACCGCAGGCGCCGCCACAACCGGACCCATCGCGCGTGGGCGGGCAACAGCGACAGGTGCAGCATGTCGGGATTGGTGAAGATCCAGCGCGAGTGCCGGCGCGTCCACTGCCGGATCTCGGTGGAGGTGTCTCCGTCGTAGGCGCACGCGCACACGCTCGACAGTGCGTCGATGTCCGAGGTCAGTTCGGTGACCGCGCGCAACTGGTCGGCACCGAGGGCCTTCGTGGGCGACAGGTACAGGGCGGTGGCCTGCGGGTCGTCGGCCAGCGCGCTCAGGACGGGCAGCTGGTAGGCGACCGACTTGCCCGACGCGGTGCCGGTGGACACCACCACGTGTTCCCCGCCGGCCGCGATGTCGGCGGCAGTCGCCTGGTGGTGCCAGGGACGCTCGACACCCTGTTCGCGGAAGGCCCGGACGACGTCCTCGTGTGCCCACTGCGGCCAGTCGCTGTGGTGGGCGGGCCGGGCCGGGATCTCCGCGACGTGGGTCAGCGGTGACTCGCCTGTCGGGGTGCCGGCCAACAGGCGGTCCAGCAGCTCGCGGCCGTAGGTGGGGGCGGGGGCGTCGCCGCTGTGCAGGAAGGGCGAGCCGGTCACGCAGTACTCCGCTGGGTCGGACGAGGTGTCTGTCGAAAACGTCTGTCGGATAGGAGTGTGCCGGATGCGGGCGACCCGGGGTTCCGGGACGAGTGAGGCCGCAGTGGCCTCCCGTAACATGGGAGCAACAGCTACCCGTGGGTAATGCTACCGAGGCGTGAACAAGATCAGGGAATTGGCACGTTTGTGCCCATTCCTACTGTTGCGCGTGCCCAGAACGTGGTTGACTGACACCCGGTCGCAGCTTCTGTGTTCGTAGACTTGGAAAAGTGCACGCTCGCAGGATCGATGGTTGCGAGCGCGGTGCTTTAGCTCTTCCAACGGGGGACTCGAGAAGTACAGCGGTCGGAACCGGGACCTGGCGGATCGCGTACCCGGCGGTTCGTCGAATCCGGTGTTAGAAAGAGAAGGAAAAGCATGGCACAGGGCACTGTGAAGTGGTTCAACGCGGAGAAGGGCTTCGGCTTCATCGCTCCTGAGGACGGCTCCGCCGACGTGTTCGTTCACTACTCCGAGATCCAGGGTTCCGGCTTCCGCACCCTCGAGGAGAACCAGCGAGTCGAGTTCGAGGTCGGTCAGGGCACCAAGGGTCCGCAGGCCACCGGCGTGCGCGCACTCTGATCCACCCGCTCGAGCGAGCAACCGGGCAAGGTCAACCACCTCGCCCGATCGTCCCCCGTCGCCTCAGGTGATGGGGGACGATGCTTTTTCCGGGACGTGTGCGCGAACCGGTCGCGAGACCTCGCCGCCCGTCGCGCTCACGGAGCCGTGAGAGGAGGACCCGTGAGTCAACTGTCCTTCTTCGGGGCCGACACGATGCCGCCGGCCCTGGCCGACCTGAGCGGCCTGCTCGCGGCACACGGACGCGCGCGTCTCACCGGCGACGGTGCGGTGCTGACCGTCGAGGTCGACGCCGAGTGGCGCGCCCGTGCGATCGCGCAACTTGTGACCGATACGGGAGTCGGAACGGAGATCGTCGCCGACGGCGAGGTGTTCACCGTCGGCACGTCCGCGGACCCCGCTCTCGTCCCGCTCGCGGCCCAGTGGAGCAGCGACCACGGCAAGGTGGTCCCGACCGGCTGGGTCCCGTCCTCGCGTGCCCAGCGTGCGTGGTTCCTCGCGTCCGGTCGCATGGAGGTCGAGGGAACACAGTATGTTCTCGGTCTGGACCCGACGGCTCCCGACACCCACGCGACCCTGGCGCAGGCGCTCATGCGCGCCGGCATCGCACCGACCCTGATCGGTACGCACGGCACCGGTGGGCCGGGGTTGAGGATCTCCGGTCGGAGGCGTCTGACGAGGCTCGTCGAGAACATCGGTGCACCTCCGGACGCCGACGCGGCACGCCGGATCTGGCCGCACGTGGAACCGGGTGATCATCACTTGTGAAGAGCCGTTCCCCGAGGATGTGCGACCCTGTGTGTGGCCGCGTCTGGGGAACGGGTCGGTATACATGTCTTCGAACAAGGCGACATGTCGGCAATGAGGGAAGGTGCGGGCGGCACGGTGGCAGCACGGGAGAAGAGCACTGCGGGCGGTTCGTCGGGCACGCGTCGGCTCGTGATCGTCGAGTCCCCGACCAAGGCGAGGAAGATCGCCCCCTACCTCGGCCGCGACTACGTCGTCGAGGCATCGGTCGGTCACATCCGCGACCTGCCGCGCGGCGCCGCGGACGTCCCCGCCAAGTACAAGGGCGAGTCGTGGGCACGGCTCGGTGTCGACGTCGACCACGACTTCGAACCGCTCTACGTCGTCAGCGCCGACAAGAAGTCCAAGGTCTCCGAGCTGAAGAGCCTGCTCAAGGACGCCGACGAGCTCTACCTCGCCACCGACCCCGACCGCGAGGGCGAAGCCATCGCCTGGCACCTGCTCGAGACCCTGAAGCCCAAGGTGCCGGTCCGGCGCATGGTCTTCCACGAGATCACCGAGCCCGCCATCCGTGCGGCCGCAGAGAACACCCGCGACCTCGACACCGACCTGGTCGACGCGCAGGAGACCCGCCGCATCCTCGACCGTCTCTACGGCTACGAGGTCAGCCCCGTGCTGTGGAAGAAGGTCATGCCCCGTCTGTCGGCGGGTCGTGTGCAGTCGGTGGCGACCCGAGTGATCGTGCAGCGCGAACGCGAGCGCATGGCGTTCAAGTCCGCCGAGTACTGGGACATCGCGGCCACGATGGACGCCGGCGCCGACGCGAGCCCCCGGTCGTTCGGTGCCCGCCTGGTCAACGTCGACGGTTCCCGCGTCGCATCGGGTCGCGACTTCGGGCCCGACGGGAACCTGAAGTCGAACGGTGTCGTCGTCCTCGACGAGGACCGCGCCCGCCGCCTCGCGGAGGCACTCGCCGGTGTCGCGTTGACGGTGTCCTCGGCCGAGAGCAAGCCGTACACCCGCAAGCCCTACGCGCCGTTCATGACGTCGACGCTGCAGCAGGAGGCGGGCCGCAAGCTGCGGTTCTCGTCCGAACGCACCATGCGCACCGCGCAGCGTCTGTACGAGAACGGCTACATCACCTACATGCGTACCGACTCGACGACGCTGTCGGAGTCGGCGATCGCGGCGGCCCGCGCACAGGCCACCCAGCTGTACGGCGCCGAGTTCGTTCATCCGACGCCGCGCCAGTACACCCGCAAGGTCAAGAACGCGCAGGAGGCACACGAGGCGATCCGCCCCGCCGGCGACGTCTTCGCGACCCCCGGCGAGCTGCACTCGCGCCTCGACGGCGACGAGTTCAAGCTCTACGAGCTCATCTGGCAGCGCACCGTCGCCTCGCAGATGGCCGACGCGCGGGGCACCACGCTCACGCTGCGCATCACCGGCACCGCGGGCACCGGCGAGGAGTGCACCTTCTCGTCGTCGGGCCGCACCATCACGTTCCCGGGCTTCCTCAAGGCGTACGTCGAGAGCGTCGACGAGGAGGCCGGCGGTCAGTCGGACGACGCGGAGTCGCGCCTGCCGAACCTGTCCGAGGGTGCCTCGGTCACCGCGACGAAGCTCGATCCGGACGGTCACTCCACCAACCCGCCCGCCCGGTACACCGAAGCGAGCCTGATCAAGACGCTCGAAGAGCTCGGGATCGGTCGCCCCTCGACCTACGCGTCGATCATCAAGACCATCCTCGACCGCGGCTACGTCTACAAGCGCGGCAGTGCGCTCGTCCCGTCGTGGGTGGCGTTCGCCGTCATCGGCCTGCTCGAGGCGCACTTCGCCCAGCTCGTCGACTACGACTTCACGGCCGGGATGGAGGACGATCTCGACGAGATCGCCTCCGGTCACCGGCAGCGCACCGACTGGCTGACGCGGTTCTACTTCGGCAGCGACGACGGTCACGAGGAGTCGGTCGCGCGCAAGGGTGGCCTGAAGAAGCTCGTGGGGGAGAACCTCGAGGACATCGACGCCCGCGAGATCAACTCCATCCGCCTGTTCGACGACTCCGAGGGTCGCGAGATCCACGTGCGTGTGGGCCGCTTCGGTCCGTACCTCGAACGGATGGTCACCGACCCCGACAACCCCGACGCCGAGCCGACCTCGCAGCGCGCCAACCTGCCCGACGACCTGCCGCCGGACGAGCTCACCCTCGAATACGCCGAGAAGCTCTTCTCGACGCCGCAGGAGGGACGTGTCCTCGGTGTCGATCCGTCGACCGGCTACGAGATCGTCGCGAGGGAGGGTCGCTTCGGTCCCTACGTGACCGAGCTGATCCCCGATCCGGCGCCCGAGCCCGAACCGGAGCCGGACGTCACGCCCATCCCAGTCGAGGAACTCGGCTCGGAGGGGGAGGGTGGCACGAAGACCGCCACCAAGAAAGCCGTCGCCAAGAAGACGGCGAAGAAGGCTCCCGCGAAGAAGGCCGCGAAGAAGACCGGCCCGAAGCCGCGCACCGGTTCGCTGTTCAAGACGATGGACCTGTCCACGGTCACCCTGGAAGACGCCCTGAAACTGCTGTCGCTGCCGCGCGTGGTGGGTGTCGATCCGGAGTCCGGCGACGAGATCACCGCTCAGAACGGCCGCTACGGTCCGTACCTGAAGAAGGGCAGCGACTCGCGGTCGCTCGCCAACGAGGAGCAGATCTTCACGATCACGCTCGACGAGGCGCTGAAGATCTACGCGGAGCCGAAGCGCCGCGGCCGGCAGGCCGCCGCCACGCCGCCGCTGCGCGAGCTGGGCACCGACCCGGTCAGCGGCAAGCAGATGGTGATCAAGGACGGCCGGTTCGGTCCGTACGTCACCGACGGTGAGACGAACGCGAGCCTGCGCAAGGGCGACGAGGTCGAGTCCATCACCGACGAGCGGGCGTCCGAACTGCTCGCCGACCGTCGGGCACGCGGTCCCGTCAAGAAGACCGCGAAGAAGACGGCGGCGAAGAAGACGGCCGCCAAGAAGACCACTGCCAAGAAGACAGCGGCGAAGAAGACGACGAAGAAGGCCGCCGCGAAGAAGACGACGGACTGACGGTTCCCGTCGGCGTACGCGGATAACCTCACGGTGTGTACCGCGAACTGCCGTCGGGGATCCCCGGCGTCACACTGTGGCGATCCGAGCCGGCCGGTGCCCGCGTGGGCGGAACCCACGTGTTGCCGGACGGATGCATGGACCTCATCCGGCACGCCGACGGCTTCCTCGTCGCCGGCCCGGACACGACGTCACAGTTCTCCGATCTGGCGGCCGATCGGCCGCTCACGGCGGTCCGGTTCGAACCCGGCCTGGGGCCGCGGTTCTTCGGCGTCGACGCGAGCGAGCTGACCGATCGACGGGTTCCGCTCGACGATCTGTGGCCGTCACGTCGTGTGCGGCTCCTCGCGGATCGTGCCGAGGACGATCCCGTCGCTGCACTGGTCGACGCCGTCCGAGGTGCGGTCGACGCACACGATCCGATGGCCGCCCTCGCGCGGGCGCTGGCCTCCGGCACGGCCGTCACGGAAGTCGCCGCGGCCCTCGGCTGGAGCGACAGAACACTGCGTCGTCGCTCGGCCAGGGCCTACGGATACGGACCGAAGACGTTGTCGCGGGTGCTGCGTTTCCGTCGGGCGGTCGCGCGTGCCCGGGCCGGCGACGACTTCGCCCGTGTCGCGGCCGACTGCGGGTACAGCGACCAGGCGCATCTGGCCCGGGAGGTCCGTGCACTGTCCGGCGTCACCCTCGGTGAGCTGGTCCGGCGTCATCCCGGGAGCGCGGCGAACAGGTCGAGACCGTGGCCGTCGGGATCGATCGCGCTCGCGTAGCGCTGTCCCCAGAACGCGTCCCAGGGGGCCTTCGTCGATGTGCACCCCGCCTCGACCAACGCTGCAAGTGTCTCGTCGACCGCCTCGGGGGA
>Ga0182738_1002502_pt1 | contig 21777 bp, 21 predicted proteins | sample eDN5th30CBELigMG_FD_128876 | JGI IMG/M metagenome (GOLD analysis project Ga0182738, IMG submission 128876) | Enriched Miracle-Growth compost microbial communities from Emeryville, California, USA - eDNA 5th pass 30_C BE-Lig MG (version 2)... ...
GAAAAATTTCACAGGTGATTAATTTTGTTGACAAACTTTAGATCTCTGAAATTTAGAAATTGGTGACAAGTTAAAATTGAGGAAGATTTACTCTGACATGCCTGGAGGAATTTAGAGAAAGTATGGAAGAATCTAATGAAGATGAATTCCTCTATGATAATGATGATTTCCTATGATTATTCTTAAGTTGTATTTGAGATATTTTTTCTTTCATCTCAATCCAAAAAGTGGAAGTGAAGACAGAAAAAACATCAGTTTAGCTTCTTAGATATTTGGGTCATACTGAGTTGAGTTTTCTTGAGAATGCACTGATGAATTGCAACTTGTAGATTTTCCAGATTGTATATCTCCAAATTTGATTTTCTGAACATCGAGGCGAAAATTATATGGGAGAAGTAATCTCGATGGGAATTTAGTATTTTGATCGCTGATGATTCTCTCGTACTGCAGAGAAGCGAAGAAGGATTTGAGCTTTACCTCCTAAGGATCACTTTGATTTGAAAGCAAGGAGTTGAATGTAAAGTTATGGAGAATTGGCAAATTTTCATCAAGCCTAAAGGAAAATACAAATTCGATCAGGTTTCTGAGACGAAGGAAGAGTAAAAGACTAATTTTCTTTTTGAGAGTTGAAAAAAAAACCTCGAAATAATTTGAGAGATTGACCAACATTAGGCCAGAATATAAGAGTTTAAAATTAAATTTTCTACTTTTCAAGAGATTTGGCTCCGTCAAAGGAATTTACATTATGAGACCTTGATTCCTGCAGGAATAAAATTTAATTTTTGCCTGATTTATTTGTCTGTCCTTCATGAAGGATGATAGTTGTTAATTGGGTAAAATAGAGCAGAGCAGTTCGCACACTTCATTTTAGAAAACAGAGAAGGTAAAAGAGATTTTTATTGAATTTTGCTTGAAATAGACATTTAAAGCTTCTTTTCGAGATGTGCGAAGAGATTGAAGGACAAAATTAGGATTTGAGGGAAATAGATTTTCAATACTTTTAGTCACTCGCAAAAATTTTGATTGTCTAATTATAGGAAAATAAAATTAATAGTTTTAGAGAATTTGAAAAGTTTTTCTCAAAAGCCTTACAAAATTTCTATGGCGCGTAATCAAAACAACACAGGTCCCGCGAATAAATTCAAGCTTGTTTGTTTGTTTGAAAATGGAGCTTTCTCCTGCTTGTAAAACTCCTGTCTGTACGAGTAAAATAAAGTTTCAAATCTGTCGAACAAAGAAAACGAAATTCAAGGAGAGATGACGCAAGGATTTAAAATGAATTTTTCTACTAAATAAGGTAAAATGGTGGAGTAGGAAAAGATGTATTATTTTTTCACTTATGCTTGACTTTTGTTTGATTTTGGCGCCTGTTATTTTTCGATCTTTAAATTCATATAATTTTCGAATAATTCTGGTTTGAAAGAGACGGTGAGAAATGGGAAGCTATTTTACATGCTTTGAGCAGGATTGCTGTTTTCTATTTCAAATGTGCATCTATATTTCGAGATAAATTTTATTGTGACTTAATAAAATCTATCTGTCTGTAATAAATTTAAATTTAAAGAATTTATGGATTAAAAGACCATTGTTAAGAATTCAACTTAATTTGCAACGTATGATTGCACAAAAAATAAAGCGACGTCATTGGATATTCTCGCTATATATACTTATGGATGCGCCAAGAAAGTATAAAACAATTTTCTTAAAAAACTTATAATTTTAAGAATGGAAATTAGCTCAAAGACGAAGATTCAAGGAGACATTGACGCCAATCCCGGCCAGGAAACTCCTGTTGTTGTGCCTATACTTCCTGAGACTGAGGCTGGAAAGAACATTGAGAATGGGCAAGCAGAAACTCCTTCTAGAAGCGACAAAGATATTGAAAGAAATCAGTCAGAAACTCCTCCAATGAGCGAGAAAGAGCTTGCAAAGAAAGAAGGCGTGGTTGCTTCATTTGCAACCACAACTTCTTCAAACGCTGAGGGGCCAAGCAAAATCGAGATGACTCCTGCTCAGCTTCGAGCTTTCAAGTGGGAAGGCTTTCGAGTTGTTTTTGGCGGTATTTGTTTACATTTGGTAAGAAGATTAATTTCTTAATTTACCATAAATTTTTTAGGTACTTGGAACCTTTTATTTGTGGGGCTCAGTTTCACTGTATGTGGCATCATTTTTGAGACATTATGATGCATCCATCGACATTAACCTTGTGAAACTGGTTTTTCCGTTTATGAAGATTGCAACAAACGTGACAATGCCTATAGGTGTGCGACTTGCTCACCGATTCGGCGTGCGAAAAGTGGCTTTGAGCGGAACAGCGTTAAGTGTGATATCAGTGTTTGCCACCTCTTATATAACCAATTTTGCGGGCATGTTAATTGTTTACGGAATTCTGTTTGGGTTTGCAAGTGGTATAATTTTTGTTCTTCCAATGGAAGCAGCTTGGAAATATTTCCCTCATAAAAAAGGTGTGACAAACGGTTTAATTATTGGAGCATTCGGTATGGGAACATTTATTTTTAATTATGTGGCTCTTGCTGTGGTGAATCCTGATAATGAAAAGGCCAGTGTAGTTGCTGACGGGACTAAATATTTTACTGAAGATGTGTACTCAAAGGTCCCAGCAATGTTCAGGGTCCTTGCTGGTTGCTACTTAGGTCTTGGTGCTCTTGGAAGCTTGCTTTTATCAACACCAAGAGGTAAACTTTTGAGGAGCGAATTGTGGTTTCTAACAAGTATCTTTTAGTAACTCCTAGCAATTACCCGATTATCAAAAATGCTGGCAACAGTGCCCAAATTCAAAAGAATCGCTCACAAATCGAGACTTTAGGAGAAGGCCTCAAATCTCGTGCCTACTGGTGGCTCCTGATCATCACAACCCTCACAGCATGTACAAAAAACTTTTATTGAATTGATTTTCCTAACCCAAATTCCCTAGTTTATGGATTTATGTTGGCAAATAATTATAAAGTGTATGGAATGACAACGATTGGAGATGATTTGTTCCTTACAACCGTCGGCTCTGTTGGATCTGCTGTAAAGGGAGTGGCCAGGTTTATCTGGGCAGCCCTTTGTGATCGATTTGGATTTAAAAAGATTTTCTTGATATTGCTTGCAATGATGGCCGCTGTCTGTGGAAGTTTCATTGCTATCTCTCACTCCAAAGCCTTATTCATGATTTGGTATATCATCTCAATGGGTACAGAAGAAGCTGCCATAATGCCTACAATTACAGCTAAAGTCTTTGGGCCAAAGTAAGGCCTTTGTTTTGATATGAAAACTAATACTCCTTTGTAGGAAATCTGGTTTGATTTATCCATTCGTTTACATTGGCTTTTCCTTAGCAAATCTTGGCTCATTCTTTATCACTTACGGAGTAAGAAATAGTGGGTTTATGATTCATCTCATTTTCATAGACATTGAGTTGGTCAGCAGTGTTTTGGGTTTGCTTTGCTTTAATTATTGTTTGTATGGGCTTCGTTATTACTTTTAATGAAAATCCGACTTTTGGTAAAAAAGACAAGAATAAACCAGAATCAGCTAAAATATAATTTTGTTTTTGATTTCATTCTAGTAAATCTCATTTTCTTGATATATAAACTTCATATATTGACATATATTTACATAACTTCAATATGTCAATAAAGTAAATGTTAAATAAAACACTAAATCAAATGAATGATAAAAAAAAACAATAGTGCATAAACTTTATTTGAGATAAGTTTCAAGATATTGCATGAGTTTATCTTTCAAGATATTAAGATCAATAGGTTTTGTGAGATAATCATTCATTCCAGAGTCGTGGCATTTTTTGACTTCGTCAGGTTGAGTTGAAGCTGTGACTGCAAGAACAGGAATAAAAGGGATTTCATTATTTTCTTGCAAGACTCTCAACTCTTTGGTTGTTTGATATCCATCTTTAATGGGCATGATGCAGTCCATGAAAATTATTTTATAGTTGGTTTCTCCTTCTTCTGCTCTTGCTAAAACTTTTTTGATTGCTCCTTCTCCACTATTAGCTGAATCAACTCTGAGATTTAAGCCTTCTAAAGTTTTTTGGAGAGCAAGGATATTGAAGGGATTATCATCAACGATGAGCAAATCATGACGCTCATTGGTATCATATAGCTTTCTGGCGATTTCCAAGATCTTTTTATCTTTAGCGTCAAATACTCGACTTTGTTTTCTTGGGATAAACTCTTTTCTTAATTGTTGGGAAATATTACAATCGGAAGAAAGAACTCCCTTTTTGTTCCCATGATAACTGCTAGTTTCTGAACCTTCATCATCAACACTGGAATTGCTACTCACAGCCCCTAATGGACTGATAGTGTTGGCATTATTCAGTGTATAAGAGCTCAGAGGCACTTTAAGGTATGGGCTTGATTTTTTGGCCTCATCTATTTTTGAATTGAAGGAATTGAGGTACTCATAGGCATTTGATGGACTATATTGCAGTCCAATAGGAACATCTACTTCGTCATCTAGATTGATTCGAGGTTTTCCTTTAAAGATTTTGCTGGTGGGTTGGTAAAGCTTTGGATCACCGAGATTGAAAGCACTCCCAAGAACTCTGGATCTCTGGGCTTGTGACTTTTCTTCCCAATCTCTGATATGACTCATATTCTTATTCACGCGACTTTCAAGATCATCGTTTTCACTAATATCTAAAATATCAGCTTCTGCTGCCTCAAAAGATGGAGTGATTTTCGATTCAATCTCAAAGAAAAAGGTGGTCCCAAGGCCATATTTTGATCTGACTTGGATTCCGCTATTATTCTCAGGTCCGATTTGCCTTGCGATTATGTTGGAAATGACAAGCCCCAAACCGATGCCTTCATGATTAATATTTGCAGTGTCTGAAATTTTTGAAAATTTCGAAAAAAGTTTTTTAATATTTTCAGTTTTTATTCCAACTCCCGTATCTTCTACTGCAACTTGATATCTATTTGCATCCAAAAAGTCTATTTTCACTGTTATTGATCCTTGAAATGTAAATTTCAATGCATTTCCTAAGAGAATAAAAAAATATGTCAACAAAGATCGTTAGTTTACCGATGAGATTGATGATGATTTGGCGAAGTCGATTAGGATCAGAGTACATGACTTTCGGGACTTGAGAATCATACTCTAATTTCAATTGGAGACCTTTTCCGAGCGCTTTGATATTCATGAGTTGAATGATATCTCGCAGATGATCATAAAGATTGAATTGTGAGAAGGCGAGATTGAAAGTGCCAGCTCTTGTTTGGGAAAGATCAAGAATATCGTTAACCAAATTGACGAGGAGATTGGCACTACTGTGAGCCGGGTCAATATATTCACTTTTAAGGTCTTCTTCAACAAATCCAGAGAGCATATCAAGCATAGAGATGATACAGTTGAGAGGAGTTCTCAGTTCATGTGAGACTGATGAGAGAATAAAGTTTCTGTTTTGTTCAGTGTTTTGCAAGAGGTTGCAAGATTCGCTTTCATTTAAATCTTTAATTTTGACAATAAGAAAAGGTTCTTGTTTGATAAAAAGAGGAATTAATTTGAGTGAAAGTATTTTGTTGTGTGAGTTATCATCAATGCATCCTGTAAAACTATACGCATTTCTTTGTGATGCTCTACCTATGGGATGGAATTAGATGATTTAAAATAAGCTGAATGTACTTGAGCTGATTTCATCTTGGAAGTTGAAGAAGTTTTCGAGACCATGAACATTTTCCCACCTCATGTATTGAAAGAGAGTTTGGAGATTATCAGGGATTCCTCTTTCAAAAATAAGTTCTTTTTCATCATCAAATATTTTCTGAGATTTTGGCGAAGAGACCAAGGGATTCATGCTATGAATTGGAGAGTCTGCGTTTGAAAAGACATTTGTGCCAGTATGCATGCTCTTGATGTTGATGTGAGCATTTGAAAATTGGTTTGTTTTTGCTCGGAAGAAGGTGCTTCGAGGATGTGGAAAATCAGTACCAGATTTGAGAGTTTTCATAGATGAGGAATTTTTGGTCGAAAAAGAAGAAAAGATGGATTTGGTATGTTGTGAAGGAAGAAGTATGCATTGCGGCAAGTAGTGTTTTCCTCCCAGTTTGACAGAGGACATCATGTTTTCTTCGAAATGATATTGCGTTGGTGAGGACTTTTTTCCTTGCTCTTGTCTACAATAGAGGTCTTTGATTTTTTCTCGAAGGCGGGACTGACTTTCTTCGCTAAAGCTTGAGAAATCTTTAATTTGTTCAAGGGATGGCAAAGGTCCTTCAGGCCCGTGTTGAAGTAATGTTTGGACAGCAGGATTGACATAGATAACTGACCTATTGTTCCCTATCACGACAAAGCCTTCATTAGAGTCGCCTAAGAGCAACTTTAAGAAGGTATTCTCTGTATCTTTAATAGAGTCTCCAAAGGCTTTTTTCTGGGAAGATTTATAGGCTGAATAAGAAAATACGACAATGCAGAGACAAAATAAGGCTGCAATGATAATTAAAGTGGCATCCCCATCTTGGATGGCCAGTCTAAGGACAATATAGGAGATTGTGGCTGAAGTGAGAGCCCACTTTGCTTTGTCAAACGCAATGAGGCAAAATGATATTAATATGAGCATAATGACTTCAATAAACCCAACAACAATATACTGACTCAAAGCATATTTGTTCAGTCCGGGAGCAATCTGATTTTCGACAAGGTTAGGTACCAATATGACCCATAGGAGCAATTGTATCCAGTTGACAGCTTTGGTGAGCCTTTGATGACTTGCAAAGCAAAGTAAAAAACCATTAATAAGGATGTATAAAGCAACCAAGACAATATTGATGTAAAGACCGACCCACAAGAAAGTTGAGACTGGATCTGACTGAGTAGATTTTGAGATGATTTCCTTTGCTTGGGCAGCAATGGTCAATATGAGACTGAAGACTTGAAAGGTAATGGGAAAACAGAGATTCTTTTTAGAGGGTTGATTTTGGGTCTGAGCGGTTTTAAGATCAATGTTTCTGGTTTGTATTCTCAGAGGCCTTTTCGCCAATTCCTTTTTAAAGGTAGTTGACTTCATAGGTCCAAAGCTGTCAAAATGATGATATTCAAGAGTTTTGGAATTAATTTTTAAAAGACTTTTTCTCATGGTCTCCAAAAATTAACAGTAAGTAAGTAAATTCTTTTTCGTACTGGAAATGTCTTTTGTTGAAATTCAACCCATGAGAGGGTCATTCTTTAGTTTTGAGGTTGAATGCTTTCGATATGAAGGAGCTTGAAAGAATTCGAAATGAGAGATAAGGGCACAATTCCTTGGTAATAATTTTAATTAAATCATGGCAAATAATGGGTTTGATTTGGTGCTTTTTAATTCATCTGTGGAGATTCAATCCATCCAACCAATCAAAGGTTTTGGCGTCAATTTTTTTGTTCATTTTGAGATACATTAAATGAGTGAATGTATAAACTTGATATGAATTCATTAAATGTAGCGTTTTATTTGAATCAGAAAGTCTTTGGTATAAAAAAATAATCTCCTTTGAAAAGGTGGATTTTCTGTGATGGTTTTCTTTCCGTATGATGGGAGAAAGAGAATTTACAATTGCATCAATGAGATTGAATTGGACAGAAATTTTATTGGGAAATCGATTCTGGACAATTAATTAATTTTATTGAGTGTGTCAAGGAATGAACGATTCAGGTGCTCGAAAAGTGAAAAAAGTGAAAGGAAGAACAAACAAAGATGTTTTGGATGAAATCACTGGAGGGGAAGAAGAGAATAATCAAATTATTTCAGAAAGAAAAAAAGAGATTGAAGAGAATGAGGAGAATATTGTACGAAAGCAGAAAAAGATTGGACAAGATTTAGGTATGACAGAAGCAAACATAAAGCAAAGGCGTGAAGTGATGGAGAAAACAGAAGAGGGAGAAAACGGAGATCTTGAGTTTGAAGATGATTACGATGATGAATGGGGTAAGAAATATTTTTATGGAATATTTTGACATTCTTCGAGAGGAGGAGGAGGTTATTAATGATGAGAGAATTGAGGAAGAAGAAGATGAAGAAGAAAGTAAGTTTAAGGATGATTCAGCTCAAGAGGACTTGACAGAACAGTTTGCCGATTTGAAATTTAGCGATCAGCCAGTTATCAACCTTGATGATCAAGCTCGATTCTCAAAGAAAGCTAAAGAAGAAGAAACCGTTCCCTACCTTGGCACAGCGAAGAACTTGAAAGAAGGCGAATTTTTAGACTTTGATAATCAAGCCTACGATTTATTCCATCGTGCAAGAACTCCTTGGCCGTGCTTGAGCTTAGATATTTTGATTCCAAGGCATAAGAAAGATACATTGACAGTTCCAAATAAGGTTGAGCTGAAGCAGTATCCATTATCAGTGTATGTGATAGCTGGATCCCAAGCTTCTGAAAAAAGTGATAATGCAGTGTATATTATGAAGTGGTCACATCTCCACAAAACAAGGTACGATGATGATTCAGCAATTTTGGATGAAGAAGATTTGAATAATGATGAAGAACCCCGCCTTGATTTCCTTTCTCTAAATCATCCAGACCCAATCAACAGGGTTCGATCAATGAACGGCACTGGCGTTGTCGCCTTGTGGGATGAGGGTGGAAAAGTCTGTATTTATGATACTTCAAGGCATATCCAGCGACTTGTCGAATACAACCAAGACGAAGAAGAAATAGTTGATGATGAAGGCCCAAATCCAACTCCTCAAGGCCTTCAACCTCCCCAAGATCCAAATAAAAAGAACTTTATGGTTGGCGAATTCCAGCATTCTAAAGAAGGCTATGCTCTTCAATGGAGCCCTCTCACCCTTGGTATTTTAGTTTCTTAATAATAATTCTCATAAATTTCAGGATTGCTGGCAACTGGAGGCTGTGATAGGAGATTATATTTATATAGACCAGCTGATGAGAATGGTTCAGGGTGGAGTATGGATAGTTATCCGTATATGGTGCATAATGGATCAGTCGAAGACATTGAATTTTCTCCTGTTGACCCTAATTTAATCGCATCTTGTTCAGTAGATGGAACAGTGAAATTTATAGATTTGAGAAGCGCTTATAAAAATGAGTGTGCATCACATATAGACGTGACAAAGGTTGATGTAAATGTCCTTTCTTGGTGCTCAAAATCAGCAAACCTGGTCGCTACAGGCTCAGATGATGGGTCAGTTAAAGTATGGGATATTAGGTACCTGCAAAAAGCAAGACCTGTCACCGATATACAGTTTCATACAGCTCCAATTACTTCGATTCAATTTGAACCCTTTGAAGATTCAGTATTGACGGTTTCTTCTGCCGATAATAGAATAACAATTTGGGACTTTTCCGTTGAATCTGATAAAAAAATGAAGAATACAAATGACGTTCCTGACCAACTGATGTTTATCCATCAAGGTCTCGAAGATGTTAAAGAAGTCAAGTAATAAAGAGATTGAGGGAAATATTAACATTTAATTTTATTCTTAGGCATCACCCTTACATGTCTGATTTGATATTGTGTACAGCAGCAAATGGATTTAATATATTTAAACCAAATTACGAAGAAGAATGGGATGAAGATAATTAACTACGTCAGTGAAATTTTTCTGAAACATCATGTAAATTTTTATGAATTCTATCTATCTGTGATTCAATATTTTTATGTCTTTCAATATTGAAAAACACTTGGTTACGATCCTGAAAAAAGATGAAATTTTTATTTACTGAGATTTTATTTGTGTAAAAAGTCAAGTGAATTCTCTAACCCAAATGAAAAACGCAAAATACCAATCTCGAGATAATGAAAGTTATCGCCTTCTATTTGCTTCAGTAACTTATCTTCCCCTAGATCATAACCTTGAAGTTTATGGAAAAAATTTTTCGAATCCAAGTCCAAGTCTGTCATCAAATAAAAATGAATTTACTTTTAACTACCAAAATGCACCTCAGAAACCAGATTCTCATTCATATCGACATAATACAAGAGATGAAAATGACTCTAGCGATGGTCCATTGGCAAAAGAAGAGATTTTTCACCATCTGAAAATAAATCCTCAACTTGAGCAAGTGTCAGATTTTCAGAGCAGATTTACGGATTTAAGCTCTGTTCGAAGTAAAAAGGAGGTTCGAGATGATGTGATTGAAACATTGGAGAAAGAAATTCAGAAACTCAAGTATAAAAGAGACAATTATATCGCAGTAGAGATATTGGAAAGTTGGTTTTCTAAATTTTCTAGCAAAAAGTGTTGCGAAATAGAGAATATGAACAAGAAGAGGAGGAGAGTGAGAATATTGTGATCTACCAAAGTCAAGATAGGATTCAAGAATTAAGGCATCTAATATCAAGTTTAGAAAAACCAACATTAGAGAATGTGGAAGCTTTGATGGTAAGAAATGAGGGTTTGATTTTCCTAAATGAATACTGCTTATTAGAGAGTTCAGAGAGAGAAATTGAGTCAAATCGAGAAAAAGTATAATGACTACAAGAAGGGTTTAAAGTCATTGGAAGAGCAAAATGGTTTAATTTCGTGGCTAGATAAGAAAGGAAATCACCAAGTAATTTTTAATCCAAGAGACATTGAATAATATGAATAAAGGTTGTTGATGAAGAGCTCAGAGAACAAGAAAAAGAAGATTTTGAATTCAGATTTAATGAATACCTTGTAAATAAAAAAGAAAAATTTGAGAATCTGCCCTCATCAAATTTTGTAACTCCTACAAAGAAAGACAAAACCAAGGACAATTATCATAATTCAAATACAAAATCAACAAAAGCTCAAACAGATTCAGGGAGTAAAAAGAAACCAGAAAAAATAACGAATACTTCAAACCGAAAAGTTCAGTTTAGATTGGATTCTCCAGCTAAAAACGTCATTGAATTTTCAGAAAAAGAAGTGAAAATGCTATTTTCATTTTCAATATTATGGACAAGGAAGGGACAGGAAATGTAAAGAAAGAAGATGTTTGCAATTATGTCACCAAAAGTCCAGAAATGGGAGAATTATATGGCATTGATTTCAAGAATTTGAGTTATAATTTAAAAGTTTTTCCTTCCAAGAATCACAATTATCTCTCATTCGAAGAATTTTTGCTTTTTCTTCAAACAACAAGAATTTTACCTGGAACTAAAGCTGAGAATATTTGTCTGTTGAATCAAGAGACGTTGGATATTTTTAAAGAAATATTTTTCAAGCTGGATAAATATGAAGATTTGATTGTGAAAAGAGAGACTCTGGTTTCAGAGATAAAGAAGGATATTCGAATCAAGCCTTTATTGAATAAAGTTGCTGTTCATGTTGGAGAAGTAGATAAACATCTTTTGCTCGAAAGTTTATTGAGTCAAATTGAAGAAGAAGCGAAAGGAGAGCAGAATAAAAATAAAGAATATATTTCATTGACCCAGTTTTTGAAATATTTTACCAACTACCAAACTCCAAAAAGTCTCTGTCTCTGCGAAAACAGAGAGACGAAGAGATCAAACAACTTCCATAAAGAAGAGAATAACTTTGATCTTCTTGAAATAACACCAGAAATTCAAAGATTTTTGAGGCAAAACTTTGACACTTTATTAGAAAAAAACTCCACATTGGTGGAAACGATTTTTTTGATTGATAAACTTCGAAGTGAGGAGCTCTATGATGTGTATAAAAAAGCTTTTGCAAGAAGAAAATGTTTAGAATCAGGGCTCGGAGATGAAACAGTTGAAGAAGTTCTCAATAGGATGGAATTTGAAGCGAACAAATATTTATGTTGGAGTGAATTTATTGCATATTTTACCAGAAGAGGAAAATTAAAAGAAAGCTGGAATGAAGTGGAAGAAAATCAGCCTTCTTTGAATGACGAAGAGGAAGATTTAAATGAAAACAATCATGAGAGTGAGGAGGATGAGGATGAGGACGAAGAAGACATTATCAACCCTCAGAATAGTCAAGAGAGGGTTCAAACAGAAAATACTCCGAATAGAGGTTCAAAATCCATAATTTTTCTTATTCAATTCAATAAGGAAGAGGAAGGGGGAGAGAATATCGAATGATTCAAGATCCAAAATATACAATTCCAGAGCCTTTTAGTTTTCAAAGAAATGATACAAGTCGTTCAAAGAGTATCAGAGAAAGGAAACTTGAAGAGATGATCCGAGAAAAGGAGGCCAAAGAGGAAGAAACGTTGAATTTTAGATTTAGAGCAAAATCAGTTCCTGCAATAGTTGCTATGCCAATGTAAAAAAATTTAATGTCAATTTGTTGAGCTTATTTTTCTCAAAAGGTTTGATCAACTTCTGCAAGAACAGGGAGAGAGAAGAGCCCAAATAAAAAAGGATTTGGTTGCTTTAACCAAATTAAATGAAGCTCCCTTTAGTTTTTATCTTCGAGACAAGGATAAAGTCAAAGAAATTCGTCATGCTAACAATCCTGAGTTGAACAAAAAATTCAAAGCAAATCCAATTCCTGGGTAATTGTGATTCTCGTAATTTGATATTTACCATAAAGATTGTGTCAAATACCAGAGTTGTGGGATATGATGAATAGAAGAAATGAGATTGAGAGAAATGAAAGAGTAGCAAGAAGGGCTCAAGAGAATCTAATGAAAGCTGCCTTACCACCAAGAATGGAAAAACATGAAAAAGAAAAGGCAGTTAAGAAGCTGATGAATGAGAACATTCAGGAGGTTGAATATCCGAAGGAGAAATTTGTTGCAAAAGAAGTTCCAGAATTTGAAAAAATCCATAAACAACTAGGAGACTTATTGGAAAGGAAGAAAAAGAACAAGAGACCAACAGAAGTTTCTGAGTTTAATTTTCAAGAAGTGGATCACCATAAAGGTGTAGCTAGAACCTATCTGGGCCACGAAGATAGAAATGAGGCAAAAGAGGATCCTATTGAGGTTGCAAGAAGAGTGACTGAAGCGAAACCAAAGATTCAGCCTCAAACAACAAAAAAGATGATTGCATTAAGTGAACAAAGAAAAAGAGAAAGAGAAGAAAATCGAAGAAAAATTGAACAAATTGAAAAAGAAGATGAAGAAAGAAAATCTCGCTATCAAAAAGTACCTTCCTCGTTTTTAGAATAAGTTGTTGATATGAATTTCTGAATAGATGAAGGGAATAGTTCAAGAATCTTCGGTAATTAAAGAGAGCATTAGAGAGCAAGAAGAAAGAAGACATAAAATGAAGATGGATATTAAAAATAAAATCAGCCAAGATGAGCAACTTTATAAAGAGAAAAAACGAGAAATCGAACAAAATATAGCAAAAAGACCCCTCTTGATTGAACAAGGTATCACTATGGCTTTCAATTATGTTAAAACTGACATAGGAGCAGATAATAGAATGAAAAATGAATTCCAAATGATGAAAGATTTGAATAAACTAAACAAAATAATGAAAGCTGCTGGAGTAAAAGACCCTGGGATGTATTTTACAAAAGAAGAAAGAGATAAAATAAGTGATGCTGAATATCTTGAGAAACGCCAAGTTAAAGGAATTTAACTTGTTGAAAGTGATCAACGATATATATGTTTATTGTTGTGTAATAGAAATTGTTTTTCCTAAAGAGTTGAGTTGAGAAAGCCATGTTGTCCATAAATGATTTTGAGAGAACTTGACTCGTGCTTTCTTAGCTGAATTATTTATTGAAAAAAAATTCCCTCATGATATTTCTTAACCGGAATCTAAAATTCATTTCATTGGTTTGTAAGATTGATTAAATTTTATTTGGAGTCGGAAAACTTGATTCAAATAGAGTTAATTTTATCCAAGAACGTGGGAAGAAAAAATCTATTGCTACAGGTACGTGTGTAAAAATGGCATAGGTTAGAGGTGGCGGGAATTTTTTAAGTCGAGTTAAATGAACTTCATTCATAAATTTGAGATATTAAGAGTTTACTAATTTAAGCGCGTTTGGGCTAATTATTTTATTTTGCTCCTTTTTTGAAGCAATTATATATGTTTTGAAAAATAGAGAACAAGAATCTGTTGCTGACCCTTCAAATAAATGAGGTTGCCAATTGACCCAAGTTTTAGGAGAGATAAGTATCAATCAATTGTGATTTTGGGAAGATAAGATTTCTTGAATTGAAAATCTGATGATGGAGCAAACGCTCATCGATCAGGATCCTTTGAAGTACTCTTTTGGAAAGGAGTTCAAGAATGGATGTTGGGAGAAACAAGCACTTAATTTGAGTCAGTTGAAGTATTTTACAAGAATTCCAGGCACTCTAGGGAGGATTTGAGGGAAAATTTGACTAGCGATAAAATACAGGGGTTATGGTTGTAACTATCTCTTGATAACTTTTTGAGAAAATTAATTTTCCTCTGACTTGAAACTGAGCCTCTGACCCCTATCAATTGAGATATTCAAGCATAAGTTGTTTCGTTCAAAAAACTGGACCAAGGAGGCAAAATCATAGATTTGGCGAAATATCAAGAATAAAAAACAGGGATTCATCCCAGAGCTATAAAATGAAAAAAAGAGGTCGAAAATCTAATCCGGGGCCAAGCTTTAGTCAATAAATTTATCCACGAAAGGGTTTGAGTTGTCTTTTTTCTAAAAAATTAGATCGTTGTGATCTTTCGGTATGATTATTGATTGGAAGGAATTATGAAACGCCAAAATTGTGCGACCTCCATTAAAACTTCAGTTTTCATATGGAGTTGGAAGTTACTTTCACATACGGTTCACACGTCAAAGCAAATTGTTAATTTTGCTTTGTGGAAACGCCCTCTACCACCATGGTGCTATAAATTCGGAGCAAAATCAGAACTTATAATCAAATCACATTCCAAAGAATAAATATGAAACTTTTTATTGCAGCCTTCTTACTTATTGCTTTTGGAGCTGTGGCATCAGGCGCTGATGGATATGTCACACTTAAAGCCTCCACGATCAACAGAAGCCAACTTATTCAAGACCTGCGCCAGCTCGGAGCTGAGTATGTCCTTGAACAGGGCATTTTTAGAAGCACCAAGACCCCACTTTACAATGGTTCCTGGGGAATTTCCAAGACTGAGAAAGTCGAAAGAAAAACAACAAGTGCAGTGACCTATTACAGATACACGGTCCAAATCCAATCCAAGAGTGCTCCTACTCTGATTAGAGCTGTTTATGTTGTGGCCTTTAGAAGAGCAAATGGAAACACTCTTGTGAAATCCTACTCATATCGCATCCTCTCAAACGATCCCGATGGCCCCTTCCTTGCTGATTTACCCATGTTTATTGATTTGAGAAGCTTGAGCAATGGGAATGGTGTGGATGACTACTTGAATGAAGGTATCAGTTATGTCATTAAGCAAGCACTTAAAAAGGGTGAAATTAAAAAAGGAAATTATCGTGTAGGGACAACCTTTAGCATTCAAGACACTGGTTTCTCCTTCCCCTATGGCTACAACTTTTTGACTACCCTTGTCAACAAGTCATCAGGCTACACCTACAGAGTCAGAATCTTTGTTTTCATCACTGAAAACTTGCCTGAAGATCAACAAGATGATTTCCCTCCTACCTATACTATTTATCCGAATAAATAAGGGTGATGAGATACTTGTTGCTATTTTCTTAAACGAGTTTGGATGTAATGTCTCTATATCAAGCTTGATTGGTACAAGTACCTTTCAAGTACGTTTTAAGTTTAACATCTCTTATATCTGGGAGAAAAATATCAAGATAATTTCAACCAGAATATTCTTTTGCAAAGAGAAGAATTTTTGAGAGATGAGATCCTTCCGCCAAATGAAAAAAGGAGAAAAAACTTATTCAAATTTATTTTAATTTTGTGAGAAGTCCTGATTGGCTAATGAATTGTTCAGGTTTGTATTGTGGGGGAAATTAGATTTAGAGCGCTCGAAGGACAGAGAAGACCTTTTCACTTCTTGCTTTTTCTCAAGAACTTTTTATTTTAGCAAGTACAAATGTCGACAAAAGTTTGAGAGATGAAACGGTTTAATTGAGAAAAGAAAAAGGAGGATACTTGAAATTTAAAAATGACCAAAAAAATTAATTTTATGACCTGGCCTCAACCGGCGAAAATTAGACCCCCTACAATTATTATTAGTATTTAAAATTCGGTACACTCGTATTCACAATCAAAAAAGTTTGTGTTTGCCGTGATGGCTACTTGAGAACTGAGATTTTTCCAAGTCTCGGAATTTTTTTGGTGAAATTTTTTGCATCAAAAATTTTTGAAAAGTATTTTCAAAAAGGAAAACGACTTCACAATTTACCCTCCATAAAATCTGAAATTTATCTTTTCAAGTTCATCCACCAGAATCAAACTCGTCACACGTCAAAGGCCCATAAAAGTATAAAAAAGAAGTTTGTTTTTCAAACCCAATAGTCCTTTAAATGCAAAAAATCACTTTGAATGATAAAAAAAAAATTCCTGAAAATGAAACTCTTTGTAGTTACTCTCTTACTCATTGCCTTTGGTGCGATGGCACAAAACAATGGGTATGTGAGACTTTCCACAAACACCATCAATAACAGCCGACTCATCCAAGATCTTCGTCAACTCGGAGCTGAGTATGTCCTTGACAAAGGTATTTTCAGAAGTACCAAGGCCCCTCTTTACAATGGTTCCTGGGGAATTTCCAAGACTGAGAAAGTCGAAAGAAGAACAACAAGTGCAGTGACCTATTACAGATACACGGTCCAAATCCAATCTCAATCAGCTCCAACCCTGATTAGAGCTATTTATACTGTTGCTTTCAGAAGAGCAAATGGAAACACTATTGTCACCAACTACTATTACCGCATCCTTTCAAACAACCCTGATGGTCCTTTTATCGCTGACTTGCCCATGTTTATTGATGTGAGAAGCTTGAGCAATGGAAGTGGAATAGATGACTATTTGGACCAAGGTGTTGACTATGTGATTGAGCAAGCTCTTGCCAAGGGTGAAATTAGACCTGGTACATACCACGTTGGAAGAACTTTCAGTATCCAAGACACTGGTTTCTCATATCCTTATGGCTACAACTTCTTAACAACCATTGTCAACCAATCTGGCTACACCTACAGAGTCAGAGTCTTTGTCTTTATCACTGATAACTTGCCTGAAGAGGAACAAGGCAATTTCCCTCCTACCTACACAATCTATCCCAACAACTAAGCTGGTGATGATTAGTTATTTTCCATAAAATACGAAAGAAATAAGTTTTCTGTCAGTATTTACCTACAAAATATGAATATAAAAACTCTTACTTAAGTTACAAGAATATCTTTCTCACACTTTCGACATCAAAATAAAATAACTTGAAGTTTCTTTCACTCCTATTTTCTTCAAAATGAGTTTTTTGAATGTAATTATTGAGATTTATCGAGATCACTCTCAGAGTGAAGAAGAAAGGTGAGGGAAAATGTTGAAGCAAACTCTATTCCAGTTATTTGTCAATTAGTGACTGCCGAAAAATGCATATTTTCTTGCTCCCAAGAGAAAGAATCAATTTCATCAGAGAGGAGGTAGCAGAGAAAGGAAAGAGATGAAATTAAAATTTTGATGAAATCAAAAATAAATAAAATTTAAGGGAGTTTGATTTGAATAAATTTTCGAAGGCTCAATTAATCTATTTAGCCGTCGAAGAAAATGAATAGGCAAATATTTTCAGAGAATTCTGTCATTTTGTTTTAGAATTCTCTTGGGAGGTCTTGGAAGGATGGGATATTCTTCTTTTTTTTTAGAAAGAAGATGCTCAGCGGATGTGGATTTTTGTTCCGATTGAAGGATCTCAATATAAAACTCGCCCTCTTTTTCTTTCCTGACAATAGTTGAGTTTTTTATACACTTTTGAAGTTGTGTCGATCACTTTTGAGAGAAAAGGAAAAAGGACGATCCAGAAATCTTGAAAACTCTTGAATCTTCCCTTGAGAATTGATCTTAAACAAGAAAAGCTCTCAACTGATAGTGTCGATATTTCAAGAGAATGAGAGTTAGATTTTGAGCAAATTTTGTAATCTAGGATTGAAATGAAAGTGGAGGAGATATTTGTTAAGATTTGGACCGCGAAATACCAATCTTGAGAGATGTTCCTGGGAGCTTATGCTAGTTACAAATGGCATTAACTCAGGCTAATAGGTATTTCCGAAATTGTAATTTGAACCCTCATTAACTGAAATTAATTTAATTGAGAGAACGCCTGCTGTCGTTCAACTCCAAAGTAATCGACTGACAGAAATAAATAGATATGTGTTTTCGGGTTTTTTGAATATTTGGGGATGGAATCGGATGAATTTCTATCGCATTTCTCAGAGATTGCAAGTTTTCACGAAATTTTCTAAAAAAGATTCTTCTAATCTCTTTTTTTATTTACAAAATAGGCAACTCTGCTTTTTGATTTCTAGAAGAGAGGAGAAAATTATTTATTTTGGATTGTTGAAGGAGACCGAAAGGATTTTTTTCAATACAGAAATGATTTTGCTGATTGTTGGTTGAGAAAAAGTTTCAGACAAGAATTGGTTTTCTTTGACGTGGGGATTTCATTAAATCCAACAAAATTAAGAAGAAGAAACGCAAGTTTAATTTTCAGAGGATAAATAATTTTAGCTTGTTCGTGTGAAATTTTGGGAGTAGGTCAACAAATTCGGATAGAGAGAAACGCTCTCAGACTGGGGCTATAAATAGTAGACTTGTTCCTGTTTTTTATAATAAATACAATTCAAAACTAATACAAAAATCATTAACATGAAATTCGCTTTTGTAGCCATCTTCTTGATTCTTGGCAGCGTCATTGCTGCAAATGACTTTGTGACCCTCAAATCTAGCACCATTAACAATAGTCAGGTGATCAAGGATCTTAGACAGTTGGGAGCAAACTATGTTTTGCAAAAAGGTATTTTTGAAAGCAGCAAAACACCTCTCCCCAATGGTAGCTGGAAGATCAAATCAACTGAATCTATTCAAAGAAAGATTGATGGAAACACCATTTACTACCGATTTGTAGTGAACCTTGAATGTGAAAGCGCCCCAACGGTGATTAGAGCTAGATATAATATCACTTACAACAAAAGCAATGCCAACGTTCTTGTGACCTATTTCATCTACACCGTTCTTTCCAACAACCCTGATGGCCCATTCATTGCTGATTTACCTCAATTTATCGACGTCAGACTCTTGCAAAGTGATGATGCCCTTCAAGATTCGCTCGATTCAGGACTCGAATATATTGTGAATGAAGCCATTTGCGAAGAAGACCTCCCTGATTCTGACTACAGAATTGCTCGTGTCTTTAGCATTCAAGACACTGGGTTCTCCTATCCATATGGATACCGCTATTTGGTGAAACTCGCCAACAAACAAGGCAAGTACTGGAGAGCTCTCATCACTGTCTTTAATACTGAAAATATTCCTGAAGAGGATGTCGACAAGTATCCCCCCGAGTATGTCATTTACCCCAACCTTTAATTGTGGCTTGAGATTTAGCTTTACCACAAGACTGTGATGAGAAAGGTAATCTTTATTGTCTTTGTCCATGAGTGAAAAAAGTAAGTCTTGATTATTAGGATATCATATGAGATACAAGAAACAGTATCATTATATATATATTGGTATAAGTACCTTTTATATTATGATTATATTACTTTCATGAGAAGTTATTACAAGTTCTAATGTGTTAGCCGTTGAAGATGTCATGTTTAAATTGACAATGAAGAGAAAACAACTTTAAATTTTGAAAAACCGAAAAGGGAATTTTGTTCAGCCATCAGAAAGGGACAGTCAGATTGGCTAAAATCTCTTTGATAAGCAATTAAGCCATGGAAAGGAGCTAAATTAGATCTTTATTCGAAAGGTCTCATAGAGAAAATTAATAATTTAATTTTTTTGAAGATTAGGGAAAAGCCTGAAAATGTGGCAGTGAACATTTTTTTTATTTCCTAAGTGCTTGGAGATATTTCGAAAAGATATTTTACGAGCTGAAGCCAGATTAAGATGACCTGGCCATTCAGAAGTTTTTCAAATAATTTTTCGGAAATTTACTATCTTAGATAAATATTCAAGTGAAAAATTTTTATTCTTAAGTCGATTGGGCGTTAAATTCACAAGTTATTTTTTTTTTTAACTCTTATTTTGTCTTGATAAAAAATTGGATTATTTCTTCATATTCAAGTATGAAATTTAAAAATTGATGAAAATTGAAAAAATATTTTGAAATATGGAGAATTTCTCCCTTCGCATTTCTCGAAAAAGTTTCTCGTATTAGAAAGGGCGGGGCTTGACCTTCAAAATTTCAAATTTGATTCGGAGAAAATAAATATGAGCTAATGGCAGAAATGAATCTTGATTTTTTTTCAAGACTCTAAAAAAGCCTCGAATATCTCTTCATAAACATCAATTTGATCTAAAATCTCTCTGCCACCAATGTTAACCTGAATGCTGTTGTTGACCTGCTCAGAGAAGTTTCTCTCTTATCTCGAGATCAAGGAGGAATTTTCATGATATATGAACTCTTGTTGAAATTTAATGAATGAGTACATTATTGTGTTTTTCATAAAGGTTTTCTGGTAAGTTTTGAGTCACTCTATGATGCAGGGAAGGGACATGATCTTTGGTTACGGTACCGTCAGGAAAACTTTTTCCCTTTTCTATTGCGAGAAATGTTTTGATTTTCTCATCATGAAGGAAGCAATAGAAATTTTTCTAAATTCACCTTCATAAGGAGACAGAAAAGTAATTTTAATTTATTTGATTACCAAAGCAGGTCAGAAGTATAAAATTAAAATGACACAATATTGCTAGCAAAACTGTGTCATTTTTTGCCAAATGGAGCATTGATCGTGAAGTCTTGGAAAAATTCATCAAATTAGCAAGCTCAAAGCGTTTTAGCGTTCCAACTTCCTTTTTTACATCCTCTTTACCGAAAATCAAAACTCATGATCAACAGTTGGAATTCTCAAACTCTTTAAGAAAAGTCAACAGAATCACCTCCAAGAATCTTGCAGTCAAAATTCGAGCCAATAATGTTTCAGGAGATGACTCTTCATATCTATCAGCGGGTCAAAAAACTTTTTGAAAAAGGAGAAAAGATCATTTGATTGTGTAATTTGTTTGCCTTCATATAATTTGATGAGAGAACACAAAGATATTATTTAGACTTTTAATTAATTACGACCCACAAGCCAAATTTAGTTATCTCTCTTGAACGTGTGAAATGATTAATTGAGGAAATCTGACCAATCTAAAAACAAAAATTGTTGCCAGTTTGACGTCTTTTATCTTTTATAATAAATATATGAAGGCGACTCAGCATATCGAAACTCTTTTAATTTTTAAACACTTTTATACTTTAAGAGGCTCGTGGCGTTCTGCTGAGAGCAAGGCTGATTTACTTTTTGTTCGTCAGCAGAGAACCTCAACGACCTTCAAAAGAAAAGGAGATCTTTTAAACATACTCATCCAATCAAGTTTAGTTTTTCGTCCAAGTTTTCATTAAAAAAGACTCGCATAAAAGCTCGGAAATCAGAAGAATCAAATCTGTTGATTTATTCTCTGTGAGAGTCTTTATGAACTCAATTGCTCTCGTAGACTAGGACTTGCTCCTGAGGAGCAAAATTAAAAGAAGTTGCTTCCTCTCTCGAGAGCTGGGAGTGTTTCGTCAATCAATTAGGTTTTATGATCAATAGAAATTTGCCTTATCCCGAATAAAGATCCTTTTCTTTTTACTTTGAATGAAAAGAACTACGTAGGTTCGAAAGAATTGCTTTCTTTCTGAGAAGTGATTTGAGTTGTCTCTAAACAACAGAAGAAGTAAATTTGCAAGTTAATTCAAACAAATCGGTTCTATTCTTCGTTTTAAATACAAAAAAGGAAGAAAAATAAAGGAAACAAGAAATGA